>Ga0209035_10000047_pt1 | contig 43281 bp, 42 predicted proteins | sample MarorgKNORR_S2LV_6_FD_188220 | JGI IMG/M metagenome (GOLD analysis project Ga0209035, IMG submission 188220) | Marine microbial communities from the Southern Atlantic Ocean, analyzing organic carbon cycling - AAIW_A/KNORR_S2/LV (SPAdes) (version 2) | ecosystem: Environmental > Aquatic > Marine... | reverse complement strand
CAAAAGAAAACCCGATTGTTGACAGTAGAATTGCTGCCTTAAAACCGAATGAAATAGGTTTTATAAAAGTAAAATCATTAAAACAAAACGGAAAATCTGTAAACTATGAAGTTGCAGGGACTGTTTTAGAAGTAAGCTTAAATACCCCTATTCAACCAGGAGCAAAAGTTACTTTCGATATGATTTTTGATGCACAAGTTCCTTTACAAATACGTCGTTCAGGCAGAAACAGTAAAGAAGGTGTTGCTTTGTCAATGTCTCAGTGGTTTCCTAAAATGGCCGAATATGATTTTGAAGGATGGCAAGTACATCCATATATTGCTCGTGAATTTCAAGGAGTATGGGGAGATTTTGACGTAACAATTCATATTGATAAAAAATATACTGTTGGAGGAACTGGAAACCTACAAAATCCACAAGAAATTGGTCATGGATATGAAGATGCCTCAAAACCTTTTAAAAGACAAAGAGGGAAAAAATTAGCATGGCATTTTAAAGCACCAAACGTTCACGATTTTATGTGGGCAGCAGATCCAGCGTATGCACACGATGTTTTAACGATGGAGAATGGTGTTGATTTACACTTCTTATATAAGAAAACACTGGAAGCTAAATACTTAGAAAACTGGAAAAATTTGCAGTTAAAAACCGCTGAGTTGATGACTTATTTCAATGAAAATATTGGTCAATATCCATACAAGCAATATTCAGTTGTGCAAGGTGGAGATGGAGGAATGGAGTATGCAATGTCTACTTTAATTACTGGGAAACGTAGTTTTGGAAGTTTAGTTGGAGTTACTGCACATGAATTGGCACATACTTGGTTTCAATTCTTATTAGCAAGTAACGAAAGCATCCATTCTTGGATGGACGAAGGATTTACATCGTATATTTCTGGATTGGCGTCAAACAAGATCTTAAAAGGAGGAGAAGGAAAACCGTCAGCAGGAAGTTATGGCGGCTATTTTTATGTGGTAAAAAACAAGTTAGAAGAGCCTTTAACAACACATTCAGACCGATTCAATACCAATGTTGCTTTTGGCGTAGGAAGTTATACCAAAGGAAGCATGTTCTTAACCCAATTGAACTATATTATTGGTGAAGAGAATACAAAAAAAACCATCAAAAAGTACTTTAACGATTTTAAGTTTACCCATCCAACACCAAATGACATTAAAAGAACCGCAGAAAAGGTTTCAGGATTGCAATTGGGATGGTATTTAAACGAATGGGTAGAAACCATGCACACGATAGATTATGGAGTTGCATCGGTAGACGGTGCAACAATTACCTTAGAACGCATTGGAAAAATGCCAATGCCAATAGATGTTACAGTTACGTATACTGACGGGACAACAGAAATGTTTAACATTGCTTTACGTATGATGAGAGGAAACAAACCTACGGATGCTACGATCTTAGAAGATTGGACCTGGGCACACCCAACCTATACTTTTACAGCTTCTAAAACGGTAACATCTGTTGAAATTGATGTGTCTCAGCTTATGGCAGATATCAGTAGAGATAACAATGTGTATGAGGTAAAATAAGACCGCTCTTAAATGGTGTTTAAGCGCAGTTGAAAAGCTTCTTTTTAACTGCGCTTTTATTTTTCAACGTTTTCGATAAAGGTATCGATGTTGAGCTTGTCTTTTGGGATAAATCCTTTTAGAAGTAAAGCAACACCGAAGATGAGCAACATAATTCCCATGGTTTTTTTAATTTTATAAATAACAGCGGGCGTCAAGTTGCTTTTTAGTTTTTTTGCTAAAAAGATCTTTCCCAGATCGGTCACAAAATAACTACTAATAATTGTCGTAAAATACCAAAAGATATGTGTCGGATTCATATCTAATGTTGGACCAATCACTACAATTAAGCCAAGCCAAAATCCAAGTACACCAATATTGATAAAGTTTAGAAAAAATCCTTTTAAGAGCAGTTTTAGGTAGTTGTTGTTTATAGGAATTCGAATCAGTGGCTCTTCAGCTTCTTTTTTGCTAGTCTTATCAAAATAGGTAATCAGTCCATAAATAACAAGGATCAATCCGCCAATAAAAAACAAGCGAGGATCGTCTTTAATTTTTTCTAATAAATGTCTACTTCCTAAATAGGCAATAACAATAAAAGCAATGTCTCCTAAAACCACACCTACATTAAAAACAATAGCTGCTCTAGCACCTTTTAAAATACTGGTTTGAATCAACATAAAAAACACAGGTCCAATCATAAAAGAAAGAAAGAACCCTAAAAAGACAGCATTTTTTATATCGTAAAAATCCATAAATAGTAGTTAAAATGAATATTCTGTATGCAATGTGTCGTTGTTCATTTTTGGATGTTTTTTTCTCTCAATTAAATCACTAATTGCGTTTATACATCGTCAAAATCGATGGTAATTTTTGATGTTGTTGGATGTGCTTGACAGGTTAAAATAAAACCTTCTTCCAATTCACCATCCGTTAAAATAGTGTTTTTGCTCATGATGGCTTTTCCTTCTGTAACTTTTGCAATACAGGTACTGCAAACACCACCTTGACATGAATATGGAGCGTCCAATTTATGGCGCAAAGAAGCCGCCAAAATATCGTCTGTTTTTTCCATGGTAAACGTGGTTTCTTCATCGTCTAGCAATACGGTAATTTCTGATTTCCCATCAGGAATATCGATGTTATTATCGATATCAGAAGCGGTAAACAGCTCAAAATAAATAGCTTCTTCACTCATTCCGTTTTCTTGTAATGTTTCAGAAACGGTATGGATCATGGCTTCTGGGCCACATAAAAAAGCAGCATCAAAAGAAAGGCCTTGATGTTTGTTTTTGACAAATAAATTGGTGTTTTCTTTGTTAATTCTTCCAAACTCACTGTCGCTTCGCAACTCATTGCTAAACACATAATGCAAGTTAAATTGACGGATGTATTTTTCAGAAAGCGCGTCTAGTTCATTTTTAAAAATAGTGCTTTCAGCAGTTTTATTTCCGTAGACTAATGTAAATGTTGAAGACGGCTCATTTTCTAACACTACTTTTACCATAGAGATTACGGGAGTAATTCCGCTACCTGCTGCAAAAGCAATATAATTTTTAGAGGCTAGAGGCTCTAGCATAAATTTACCCTCAGGTTCTGCAACTTCAAGCACGTCTCCTTCTTTTAATTTGCTTGTTGCAAAGACCGAAAAGAACCCTTTTTCTACAGATTTTATGGCAACTTTTAGTTGATTGCTATTGGGAGATGCACAAATAGAATACGCTCTACGCACTTCTGTTTCATCCAATTCTTTTTTGATGGTGATGTATTGTCCAGCAACAAAAGAGAACTGTTCTTTTAAGTCTGTAGGAATCTCAAACAAAATAGAAACAGCGTCTGGCGTTTCTTTGATGATTTGTTGAATGGTTAATTTATGAAATGTAGACATTAATTAAGTAAATTTAAAGAAGCAAAAATAAGAAACAAATAACGATTCTTTCGTTAGAGTTTTGATAAAATATCCTCTAAGATTCTTATGCATAAGAAAATTATGTATATATTTGCTGGCGAATCGCGCACAATGAACGTGTTAGTATAGGTGCGATTCAACAAAAAAACAGTTACACGATTACACAGCAATACCATGGGAAATCAAAAATTATACAAAGGCTCTTTACAGACCATTATTTTAAAATTGTTGGGAGAGCACCACAAAATGTATGGGTATGAGATTACGCAAAAGGTAAAAGAGCTCACCAAAGGAGAATTGCAAATTACCGAAGGAGCGCTGTATCCGGCATTGCATAAGTTAGAAGCAGAAGGCATGTTGGATGTTGAGGTTGCAAAAGTGGGCAATCGCTTGCGCAAGTATTATAAACTTACAGAGCAAGGCACTAAAGAAACGGCGAACAGACTAGTAGAAATGCAAGAGTTTTTAAGAACCATGCAGCACTTGGTAAACCCTAAATTTAGCTTGGAATAAAAAAAGACTTATGAAACTCACAGAAACCCAAATACACAAGCTTTACAAATTTACCCGAGAGCACTTTGTGGTACATTATGATGTACAAACCGAGTTGGTAGATCATTTGGCAAATGATATAGAGGACATTTGGGTAGAGAAACCACAATTATCTTTTGAAAAAGCACGAGACCTTTCGTTCAAAAAATTTGGAGTTTTTGGCTTTATGCAAGTGATAGAGCAGCAACAAAAAGCAATGCATAAAAAGTATTGGAAAATTCTGTGGCGTTTTACAAAAGAATGGTTTGAATTGCCAAAAATTATTACAACAGCGGTTGTTTTTCTGTTATTTTTTAGCGTGTTGCAAAGTGATTTTGCGTATGAAATTCTTTTGGGGTCATTTCTCTTCTTGATGACTTTTGAGCTTTTTTTAATCATAAAGAATAAGAGAAAAAAGAAAGAGAAAAAACAGCAACCACAAAAAAATGGTTGCTGCAAGAGATGATTGGAGAAACAAGAACAGGTATTTCTTTTATTGCCTTTGTGAATATTTTTAATACGATAAATGCTTTTCGTTTTGATTTTTCTGCATTAGCGAGTTATTGGGTTGCGTTGATTGCCGCAGGAACCACATTGGTATGCATTCTTTTTTATGTGGCTACCTATGTGCTCCCTCAAAAAGCAACAGAATTATTAGAAGAAACTTATCCCGAATATAAAATTTCCTAAAGCAGTGTAACAAAAGGTGCCAGCGAGACACTAACTAAGAGGGATGTACATGAACAATTTACTAACGATACAACTATTAACCGAATGATTCGACATTTTTTAAGACTAGAATGGAAACAATATTTCCGTTCGGCATATTGGCAAAAAGGCATTGCATTGAAAATTGTAATGGGCTTTTTTGCCTTGTATTTTTTACTCGTTTTTTTAGCCATTGGAGTTGGAGGTTATTTTATTTTAAAGAAAGCATTTCCAGAATCTGATCCCTTGCAGATTGTAAATTCGTATTTGGTTTTTGCCATTGTTGCAGATTTAGTTTTCCGATATATGATGCAAAAAATGCCCATCATGGATATCAAGCCGCTACTTACTTTACCCATTCAAAAAAGCAAATTGGTACATTATGTATTGGGTAAATCAGCATTTTCGTTTTTTAACGTTATAGGGTTGCTTTTCTACATTCCATTTTCTGTTGTTTTAATCAGCAAAGGCTATGATACAAACGGAATTTTGGCGTGGCTATTTTCAATGATCTTGATCATTCAATCTACGAATTTTTTAAATTTCTTAATCAACAAAAACAACAAAGTATTTTGGGCTTTAGTTGTAGTATTATTGGGCGGCTTTGCCTTGAAATATTTTAACCTTTTTGATGTAGGCGCAATGAGTCAAACGCTTTTTGATGGCATTGTAACAGACCCAATTATGGTCATCATTCCGTTGGCAATTTTACTTGTTTTATACCGTGTAAACTACAGACAGTTAAAAAGTCAAGCCTATTTAGATGCTGCGGTTTCTGTAAAAGTAAAAGAAGCCAATACAGCTGATCTCTCTTGGGCAAATAAATTTGGAGACATGGCACCATTTATAAAGAATGAAATTCGGTTGATTTGGAGAAATAAAAGAACGAAAACAGTTTTTTTAATGTCTTTTATCTTTCTTTTTTATGGATTGATATTTTTTACAAACCCTATGTACGAAGAAAAAATGCCTACGTTTTTAATTTTTGCGTCCTTATTTATTACTGGAGGCTTCGTTATTAATTATGGACAGTTTATTCCAGCTTGGGAAAGTTCGTACTATAGAATGTTAATGACTCAAAATTTACGTTATAGAAAGTACCTAGAATCGAAATGGTACTTAATGAGTGTAATCACCGCAATTTTATTCTTTTTAAGTACACCATATCTATATTTTGGAGTCGATAAATTTTTAATGATTGCCGCAGGAGCAATTTTTAACATCGGTTTTAACACCTTGTTTTTATTATATGCAGGATCGTTTAACAGAAAAAAAATCGATTTAAACGCTAGTGGTTTTGGAAATACGCAAGGAACAGGCGCTACTCAGTTTTTAATTATCATTCCAATAATAGGCCTCCCAATGTTGTTGTTTTGGGGATTTAGCTCGCTCTTTAATTTTAATGCAGGAATTATTGTCATTGCAATTGTTGGAATTTTAGGAATCGCTTTTAAAAATTATTTTATGGGCTTGATAGAAAAAAAGTACATCAAAGACAAGTATGTCACAATTCATGCTTTTAATCAAACAACATAATCAACAACGTTAAATCGAAAAACAATGATCACATCAACAGATATTTCAAAAACATACGGAAACACACAAGTATTAAACATTGAAGACTTGAAAATTCCGAAAGGACAAAGTTTTGGATTGGTAGGAAATAACGGCGCTGGAAAAACCACTTTTTTTAACATGCTGTTAGATTTAATTAGGCCCACAACAGGAGAAATTACCAACCATGATATTGCCGTTAGCAAAAGTGAAGATTGGAAAACATTTACAGGTTCTTTTATCGATGAAAGTTTTTTAATTGGCTATTTAACTCCCGAAGAATACTTTTATTTTATTGGAGATTTACGCGGAATGAATACTGTCGATGTAGATACTTTTTTACAGCCCTTTGACGAAATTTTTAATGGGGAGATTTTAGGAAAGAAGAAATTCTTAAGAGATTTAAGCAAAGGAAATCAGAAAAAAGCAGGAATTATTGCTGCATTAATGGGCAATCCGCAAGTAATTATTTTAGATGAGCCTTTTGCTAATTTAGATCCAACTACACAAATTCGATTAAAGAAAATGCTCAAATCTTTAACAGAAGACAACGATGTAACCGTGTTGATTTCGAGCCATGATTTAAGTCATATTACTGAAGTCTGTGAGCGTATTGTTGTCTTAGAAAAAGGAAACGTGGTAAAAGACATCAACACTTCTAAAGAAACATTGACAGAATTAGAAAGCTATTTTTCAGCATAAAGAAAGAAATTCTTATTTTTACGGGCTCTATCAACAATATTTTTTAGTAAAAAAAGTTGTGGATAGAGCTTTTGTATGATTCCGAAGAATTATCGGGACATAGGTTTGTTTTATGAAAAAAATCATTAAAATTGGGTTTTTCTTAGTCGCTATAGCTACAATATTGGCTTCTTGTAGTGTAAAAAAAGACACCCTTGTCTCAAGAAAGTTTCACGCGCTTACAACAAAGTACAATGTGTTGTATAACGGAAATGTTGCTTTTCAAGAAGGGATTGTAGAAATACAAGAAAAGCACAAAGACAATTTTTGGAAACAATTGTTTATAGAGCCCATTACTTTTGATAAACAACCAGTAGCGCTTCCTATATTTAACGATAAAGACACTAAAAAAGAGTCGTTGACTACTTTTGAAAAAGCAGAAGAAAAGGCTGTAAAAGCCATTCAAAAACATTCCATGAATTTTCAGGGAAGAGAAAAGAACACTCAAATTGACGAGGCGTATTTGTTGTTAGGAAAATCGAGATATTACACCCAACGGTTTGTGCCCGCAATTGAAGCTTTTAATTATATCATTATCAACTATCCATATGCAAATGTAATAGGTGAAACGCGCATTTGGAGAGCCAAGACAAACATTCGGTTAGACAATGAAGAGTTGGCGATAGAGTCGTTAAAAATTGTACTGAACGACACTGAAATTTCTGAGTCGGTAAAAGAACAAGCTCATACAGCGTTGGCAATGGCCTATGTGAAAACAGATAGCATACAGAACGCTATTGAGCAGTTAAAGAACGCTACAGAAACACACAAAGAGGTTGCACAAACAGCAAGAAATTTATTTATTTTAGGACAGATGTATGTTTCTGAAAACAAAAAAGATTCTGCCGCTATTGTGTTTCAAAAATTAGCGAATTTTAAAAAAGCACCGTATAAATTTAGAATTCACGCAACAATTCAATCTGCAAAAATGGCTTCAAGTGATTCTCTTGTAGGCGGTTTAATTGAAAAATTTAAAAAACTGATAAAAAATAGAGATAACAAAATATATATAGATGCATTGTATTATCAAATAGGGCGTTTAGAATCGCAAAGAGATAGTACCGATGCGGCAATTGGAAATTATCAAAAATCATTACATGTTGTAGATGGAGATCTGTATCAGAAAACATTTTCGTATGAAAAATTGGGCGACATCTTTTTTGACACCGCAAATTTTGTATTGGCAAGTTCTTATTATGATAGCGTTGTACAAATTTCTAAAGAAAGCACTGAAATTAGAATTAGAAAAATTAAACGAAAACACAAGAGCTTAGCAGCATTAATTCGTTTTGAAAATGTGTTAAAAACAACCGATAGTGTTTTAACGATTGCTGCGATGAGCGAAGAAAACCAGCAAGCATTTTTCGAAAATCACATCAAAAAACTTAAAAAAGAAGCCAAAGAAAAAGCGCAACAGCAACTGAACGCTTTGTCTTTTGGAAGTTCTTTTGGCGGAGGGAACTCAAAACAAACTAGTAATAAAGGGAAATGGTATTTTTACAATACACAATTGTTAAATTATGGGAAAGCATCGTTTTTAAAAACCTGGGGAAACAGGCGATTGGAAGATGATTGGAGAATTTCTGAAAAACCACAGCTCACAACAAACAAAGACTCTGTAAAATCGGTACAAATTAAGTTGGAAACATATGAGTTGTCTACTTATTTAAATACATTGCCAAAAACAATAGCAACCATAGACTCTTTAACATTTGATAGAAATGACGCGCTGTATCAAACAGGATTGATTTATAAAGAGCAGTTTAAAAATAGTGCATTGGCGATTGATCGGTTTGAAAGATTACTAACACTGAATCCTAAAAAAAGCAGTGTTTTAGCAATTCATTATCATTTATATCAACTGTTCAGTACGTTGAAAAATAAGAAATCGAACCCGTACAAACAACTCATTATTGAGCAGTATCCAGCGTCTAAATACGCGCAAATAATCCAGAATCCAGCAATCAAATTCACAAAGGAATCGATTGGAAAATTAGAAGCTACATATAAAGAAATGTACTATTTATATAAGGAGCATAAATACATAAGCGTGGTGGAACAGATCACAGAATTAAGCCCTATAATTCAACAGTCAAAATTAATTGCTAAATTTGAACTCTTAAAAGCATTGGCGATAGGAAAATATCAATCAAAAGAGACATATAAAAAAGCGCTAGAGTTTGTGTTCTTAAATTATGGAAATACAGAAGAAGGAATACGAGCAAGAGAAATAGCAACACAATTAAATTAAAGAGCATCCCGATGTTTAGTAAAGAAAATAAATCAGTAAAATCAACAACAATGGAAAGAAATATCTTAGCAAAAAACACCACTCTAGTTGGTGACCTTAGTTCTGAAGGCGATTTTAGAATTGACGGAACGTTAGAAGGAACGTTGACAACAAAAGGAAGAGTAATTATCGGTCAAGATGGCGTGGTAAAAGGAACCGTTGATTGTGAGAATGCGGATATTGAAGGAAAATTTTCTGGAGATTTAAAAGTAAACACTATGCTAACCATTAAAGCGACCGCAAACATTTCTGGCGATGTGGTTATCGGAAAATTATCTGTAGAACCTGGAGCTTCTTTTAATGCCACTTGTAGCATGAAAGGAGCAATTAAAGAGTTGAATTATAATGAACAATCTTCAGCAGCCGAAAAAACCGCTTAATAAATTTATTCGACTCACTGGGGTTGGATTGCAAATGGGAATTACCATGTATGTAGCGGCATATGTTGGCAAAAAATTAGACGCTTCTTACGGGTTTGAAAAAAAGTACTTCACACTAACTTTAGTAATTTTGGGGTTTCTTGCCTCACTTTGGAGCTTACTAGTACAATTAAAAAAAATAAATGACGACGATACATAACGCTCGAAAAATAGCTACATCTTTTTTTTTGCAGCTTATAGTTGGTTTGGGAATTGTTTTTTTACTGCATCTTTTTCTTCTCAATGCGAATCACTTGCCACTTTTTAATGATAAAATCATAGCCGCTTATGCAACCAATCTTTTGTTGGCGGTTAGCATATTTTCAAGTCTCTTTTTTTTAAGAAAAAAATACAACGATCAATTGGGCTTTCTTTTTCTGTTTGGTAGTTTTTTAAAATTTGCGGTCTTTTTCATCTTTTTTTCTCCAGCATATAAAGCAGATGGAAATACCTCAAGATTAGAGTTTTTTGCATTTTTTGTTCCCTATGTAATTTGCTTAGTTATAGAGACCGTTTCTCTAATCAAGCTCTTAAATTTACCCAAAAAAGAAACTTAGATTTTCAGCCTTTTTTTTGATTAAAAATAAACCCATAAATAGTTTTTCTTTTTAAGAGAAAGACCCTACCTTTGCCCCGATTTTTAAGACACTATTGTCTGAGTGATATGCGAAGAAATTTTTTAATGAAAAAGATTATATTATTACTATTTTTAGTTTCGTTTGTTTCTGTGGCTCAACACAATGAGGCAAACACAGTAGAGACTACGTCAAAAAACAAAGGAATAAAAGAACAAGTAAAAGAGTTTATAGATCATCACTTACAAGATTCTTATAGTTTTGATTTATTTTCGATTACTGATGATGCAGGAGAAGTAACGCATTATAGTTTTCCATTGCCTGTAATATTATGGGACAATGGATTGAAAGTATTCTCTTCTTCTAAATTTCATCACGGAGAAACTGTAGCAGAGGTTTCTGGAAACTACTATAAATTATACCACAGTAAAATTTATAAAACAGACGCGTCAGGAACAATCCATTATGATGCAGAGCACCACGCAACAAATATAAAACCGTTAGATTTTTCATTTACAAAGGCAATTTCTTTTGTGTTTTTAGTAGCATTATTCATGTTTTTCATGTTTAAAAAAATGGCTAAAAATTACAAAAATAATGCATTGCCAAAAGGAATGGGCCGTTTGCTAGAACCAATCATCTTATATATTAGAGACGATATTGCCATTCCGAATATTGGTGAAAAACATTACAAAAGATACATGAGTTATTTATTAACCATATTTTTCTTTGTGTGGATTATCAACTTATTAGGATTAACACCATTAGGAGTGAACGTAACAAATAATATTGCGGTTACTTTTTCATTGGCCATCATGACGTATTTAATCACCACATTTACAGCAAATAAAAATTATTGGAAACATATTTTCTGGATGCCAGGGGTTCCTGCTCCAATGAAAATTATTTTGGCTCCGATAGAATTGCTAGGAACGTTTATCAAGCCTTTTGCGCTTATGATTCGTTTGTATGCAAATATTACAGCAGGTCACATTGTATTAATGAGTATCATAGGAATGATGTTTGTTTTTCATAATTGGATTGGAAGCTCATTATCATTTGTATTGGCATTTGTATTGTCATTATTAGAACTATTGGTAGCGGCATTGCAAGCTTATATTTTTACAATGTTATCATCATTGTATTTCGGTGCAGCGGTTGAAGAACATGAAGGTCATTAAAGTAGAATTTTTTTAATTATTAATTATATATATTATGGAAGGATTAAATTACGTAGGAGCAGGATTGATAGTAATCGGTGCTGGTATTGGTATTGGTAGAATTGGTGGTTCAGCAATGGATGCAATCGCTCGTCAACCAGAGGCTACAGGTAAAATTCAAACAGCAATGTTAATTGCAGCTGCCTTAATTGAAGGTATTGGATTTGCAGCGTTATTCGCAGCCTAAAACATTCAACAAAAGCTATAACGGTTGGTTATAGCTTTTGTTTACAATTAAAGAAACAAGATAATTAGTATAGTATGGATAAGTTAATAAATGATTTTTCTTTCGGAACCTTTTTTTGGATGACAGTCCTTTTTCTAGGATTGCTTTTCTTATTAAAAAAGTTTGCATGGAAGCCTATTTTAGACGCTGTTAATGATAGAGAAGAAGGGATTTTAAATGCCTTAGCATCTGCAGAAGACGCTAAAAAGGAAATGCAAAACCTAACTGCTGATAATGCGAACTTATTAAAAGAAGCAAGAGCAGAAAGAGACAGCATGATGAAAGAAGCTCGTGAAATCAAAGAATCTATGATTTCAGAAGCAAAAGAAGAGGCAAAAGAGCAAGCGGCTAAAATGATTGAAAATGCTGTGATAGCAATTGATCAAGAAAAACAAGCAGCTTTAGCACACTTAAAGAAAGAAGTAGCAGAATTGTCTATCGGTATTGCAGAGGCGGTTGTTAAGAAAGAATTGTCTTCACCAGATGAGCAAATCAAATTGGTAGAAGGAATGCTTAAAGATGTTACCTTAAACTAAACAGGTTTATGAAAGGAACAAGAGCAGCATTACGATATGCAAGGGCTATTTTAAATCTAGCAAAAGAATCAGGATCAGAATCAGAGGTAAATGCAGACATGCAATTGATTGCCGCAACCATTTCTGAAAATAATGAATTGCAGGTTATGTTAAAAAGCCCAGTAATTAAAGCTTCTGAAAAAAGGAATGTTTTAAAGGCTGTTTTTGCAGACAAAGTAAACAGCATTTCATTAGGGCTGTTTAACTTGTTAGAAGAAAACAAGCGAATGGTATTATTAGTACCTATCGCATCACGATACACAATTATTTACGATTACTTAAAAAGCAATCACGTTGCTATTGTAACTACAGCAGTTCCTTTAACAACAGCATTGGAAGAAAAAGTAACCAAGAAAATAGTTGAATTGACTGGGAATAAAACCAGTATAGAAAACAAAGTAGATTCCTCTATTTTAGGAGGATTTATCATCCGTGTTGGAGATTTGCAATACGATGCAAGTATTTCTAACAATTTTAACGAATTAAGAAGAGAATTTGACGACAGTCATTACATTCCACAAATTTAAGCATACATCAAACTAGAAAAGATGGCAACAATTAAACCCGCTGAAGTATCAGCAATTTTAAAGCAACAATTAACAAATTTCGAAGCAAAAGCTTCGTTAAACGAAGTAGGAACCGTTTTACAAGTAGGTGATGGTATTGCTCGTGTTTATGGTTTATCAAACGTACAATATGGTGAGCTAGTAGAATTCGATGGAGGATTAGAAGGAATTGTATTGAACTTAGAAGAAGACAACGTAGGTGTTGTACTTTTAGGAGCTTCTACTGCTATTAGAGAAGGTTCTGTTGTAAAACGTACTGAGCGTATTGCTTCTTTAAGAACTGGAGAAGGAATTGTTGGACGTGTAGTAAACACGTTGGGTATTCCAATTGATGGTAAAGGTCCTATTGAAGGAAAAACATACGAAATGCCTTTAGAGCGTAAAGCGCCAGGAGTTATTTTTCGTGAGCCAGTAACAGAGCCATTACAAACTGGAATTAAAGCAATTGATGCTATGATCCCTGTTGGACGTGGACAACGTGAATTGATTATTGGTGACCGTCAAACAGGTAAATCTACTGTTGCGATTGATACGATCTTAAATCAAAAAGAATTTTACGATGCTGGAGAGCCAGTATATTGTATCTATGTTGCGATTGGTCAAAAAGCATCTACGGTTGCTGCCATTGCAAATATGTTAGAAGAAAAAGGAGCATTAGCATACACAACAATTGTTGCTGCAAATGCATCAGACCCTGCATCAATGCAGGTATATGCACCGTTTGCTGGAGCTGCGATTGGAGAATATTTCCGTGATACAGGTAGACCTGCATTAATTGTTTTTGATGACTTGTCTAAACAAGCTGTTGCGTACCGTGAAATTTCTTTATTGTTAAGAAGACCACCGGGACGTGAGGCATACCCTGGAGATGTTTTTTACTTACACTCTCGTTTATTAGAACGTGCTGCAAAAGTAATTAACGATGATGAGATTGCTAAAGAGATGAATGATTTACCAGAATCTTTAAAAGACTTGGTAAAAGGAGGAGGATCTTTAACCGCATTGCCAATTATTGAAACACAAGCAGGAGATGTATCTGCATATATCCCAACAAACGTAATTTCAATTACAGATGGGCAAATTTTCTTAGATGGAGATTTGTTTAACTCGGGAGTTCGTCCAGCAATTAACGTAGGTATTTCGGTATCTCGTGTAGGAGGAAACGCACAGATTAAATCAATGAAAAAAGTAGCTGGAACCTTAAAATTAGACCAAGCACAATATCGTGAACTAGAAGCGTTTGCAAAGTTTGGTTCTGATTTAGATGCCGCTACAATGAATGTGATTTCTAAAGGACAACGTAATGTTGAAATCTTAAAGCAAGCACAAAACGATCCGTTTACTGTTGAAGATCAAGTAGCGATCATTTATGCAGGTTCTAAGAACTTGTTAAGAGACGTTCCTGTAAACAAGGTAAAAGAATTCGAAAGAACTTTTATAGACTATTTAAACGCAAAGCATAGAGATGCATTGGATACGTTAAAAGTAGGAAAGTTAACAGACGAAGTAATTGCAACGTTAGTAGACGCTGCAAAAGAAATTTCAAGCAAGTACAAAGCTTAAGCTAAAACTTGTCATTCCTGCGAAAGCAGGAATCCAATGAAATAAAATTAGAGTTCATATAAAAAGATTCCTGCTTTCGCAGGAATGACAAATAAAAAAGTATGGCAAACTTAAAAGAAATACGAAATAGAATTACCTCTATTGGTTCAACAATGAAGATTACCAGTGCCATGAAAATGGTATCTGCTGCAAAGTTGAAAAAAGCCCAAGATGCAATTACGGCAATGCGTCCGTATGCAAATAAGCTTACAGAATTATTACAAAACTTAAGCGCTACTTTAGATAGTGATGCTGGTGGAGAATATTCTACTCAAAGAGAAGTTTCTAAGGTATTGTTAGTGGCTATTACTTCTAACAGAGGTTTGTGTGGAGGTTTTAATTCTTCTATTGTTAAGAAAACGACACAAACAATTGAAACAAACTACAAGGACTGTACGGTAGATATATTTACGATTGGTAAAAAAGGAAGTGTTTTATCGAAAGAATATACTGTTATCGAAAATAATAATGAAATTTTTGATGCGTTAACTTTTGATAATGTTGCAGAGATTGCAGAGAATTTAATGCAATTATTTGCTGATGGTAGTTATGACAAAATTGAATTGGTGTACAATCAATTTAAAAATGCCGCGACTCAAATTTCAACGGTAGAGCAATTTTTACCGATAGCACCTGCAGAAGATACTGCTACAAATACAAACTTAGATTATATTTTTGAGCCATCAAAAGAAGAGATTGTATTGGAGTTGATTCCTAAGTCGTTAAAAACACAGTTGTACAAATCGATCAGAGATAGTTTTGCTTCAGAACACGGAGCACGTATGACAGCGATGCACAAAGCAACAGACAATGCTACAGATTTACGTGATGAATTATTATTAACGTACAACAAGGCACGTCAAGCAGCAATTACAAATGAAATTTTAGAAATTGTTGGAGGAGCGGAAGCGTTGAACAATTAGACGAAGCAAAGGGCAGTCAAATTTTTCAAAAGGAGCGGAAGCGTTGAACAATTAGGCGTAGTCAAATATATTTAAAAAAAGAGCGTATCAATTTTGATATGCTCTTTTTTTGTAGATTGGCATGTCATTTGAGAAAAGTAAAACAAATACAGCTACAATGAAAAAAATCAAATTACTTACAGTACTTCTAATGGTTCTTAGTTTTACGCAATGTAACATGTTAAAATATGTGAGCCATCCACCTTTTAAAATAACCGGAGCAACGTTTAATAATTGGGTTGGAGGAAGACCGGGAGTTAGTGGAATCAAAGTGAATATTGCTTATCAATCAGAAGAAAAGATTGCTTTTGAAAAGTTGTATTTTTCTTATAGAAGTGTAAAAATAGAAACGAGAACAGTAAAAGGAAAAAGCTATCTTATTGGTCAATTCAATACGTCAACAAGAGAAGAAGAACTTTTTCTTAAAAGAGACACCGCTCCAAAAAAAGTAAAAGAATTACCGAAAATTCCTTTTAAATTAAAAGATAATGAAGCGGTTATTAGTTATAAAGAAGGCGCTAGAATAAAATATTACCACATAAAAAACATCAAAAAAACATCAACCATTTTTTTTCAGTAGTAGGTAAATAGCTTCTATTCAATAGAAAAGGAGAACTTTCTGGTAGCCATCAGAAAGTTCTCCTTTTTTTTTGGCACGTAATTTGAAATTGTAGTGCTATAACCATAAATAGAAAGCTTATGAAATCAGTACAACTACTTTTTACACTTCTTATCACAGGAGCTTTTTTATCATCATGTACAATAGAAAACGATCTGTACGAAATTTCATTAGAAGAAGTAGTGTCGAAATACGACTTGTGGTACATAGATTATCACAAAACTACAGGAACAGGTAATGTGCCGTTTTTATCAAAAGCATTTACAGTTTCATTTTTAAACGGAACACTCTATGCAAACAATAATATTGTTGACATTGGAATTAGTGGAAATGGTTTGGGTATTAGAGTTGGAAATTACAACACATATAATGGGTTTTTAGAAACCAACCATATACTAGATGGAGGTTACGATTTTGAAGTGTATCAAACATCTGTCAATGAGATTCAGATTAAAGACAGCTATAACAATGTTATTTATTATTTAGTGGGCTATCAAAGAAATAATTTTGATTATGATAAATTGTTTTATGAAAACATAGAATATTTCTTAGAAGAGTATATTGCTTGGGAGAAAACAAGCACAAGTATAAGCGGTGTCGTAAATGCTTTTGATGACGAAATGTTTTTACAGTTTACTCCAGAAAACAATACAACATTTTATTCTTCAGTAGATCCTTTTGGCACAACTATTGATACTATAGATTGGGACTTTATAGGAGGGTATCAAATCTATGACATTGAGAATTATGAGAACCTAAAAGTCTTAACACTTAATTATGACAACGGAGATTATGAGGAGTTTGAGTTAAGCGTTATTAATGATAATAAGATCCGTTTATACCACATCGGTTCAAAGACAACCTACGAATTTAACGGTAGGGGATTTATTCGATATTTAAAAGGAGGAACACCGAAGTCAACTGTAAGGAATAGTGGTAGAAAACGAACTAAAATAAAGAGAGAAACAAAAATTAGAAGACATTTAAAATAAAGTTTGGTTAGTTGATTTTTAATTGGTTGTTTCGGCAACTAATTAAAGTGAACCGCTCTAGAGGTAGAGCGGTTTTTTTATGCTTTTTGCTTTCTGTTTTGAATTTCACAAGAATGGAAGTATCTTTAAGCGAAAAATATATAGTACTGTGATTAACAAACGTCTTTTAATTAAAAACCTACTCAGTCATAATGATGAGAACAGCTTTTTTGACAAAAAGCAGAAGTTATCCTTGCACAATAAGGAAGGGAAAGCTAAGTTTTTAAAACACGTTTGTGCACTTTCAAACTCAAACCCCTTCAATAACTCGTATATCGTAATTGGAATTGAAGATGAAGAGAATACGATTGTTGGTGTCGATTTTTTTGATGATAGTAAGATTCAGAATCTTGTAAATGCCTATTTAAAAAACCCTCCAAAAATTCAATATGAAAACGTTGCTTTTCCAAGTTTACCGCGTCATAAAGTTGTGGGATTGGTTACGATTCTTCCAAACAATCAGATTACATCATTGATAAAAAACGCATGGAAATATAGACAACATGCTGTTTTTTATAGAAGGGGAAGTAATTCTATGCCTGTTGAAACCACGTTTCAATTGAAAAATACCAATCGAAAAATAGTAGAAGCAATTGAAAAAAATGCAAGCAACAATATAGAACTAACCTTAAACGGAGTCTTTGATTTTATTGAAAAGCACAAGCCAGAATACAGTCCGAAATACAACGTATTTAAAGAGCAATTTGTGTTGTGTTGGGCAGGTAAAAAACAGCTAATTCATGGAGAAGAATTTTATTCTCGCGTAGACATTGAATTGGTAAATGAGCAGGTTCGATTGTTTTTTTCTGCCTTAGACGATGTGCAAATTAAGTATAACAAGCATTCGTTCATTATTACAGAATACATTTTTTTGGGAATAGGAAATGATAAAAAACGGTATCCTCTAGAAAAAACGGTTATCCATTTTAAAGACAATGGAAAGCACGATATTGTTACCGAATTATTGTTTGAACCCCCAAAATATGATACGGCTATTTTAAATCATATTCATAAAAACAGCAATGCCATTGTCGCTAAAATAGAAAAAGATATTGTGCTGTCTGTAACAGAGCATGAAGACGTGTTGCGCTTACCAACCAATTATTTGATTTGTTCGTTAAATGGCTTTACAGACGCAAAAGAACAGTTAAAAAAAGCAAAGAACTATATCAAAAACCTCCAAGATGAAACCACCTATATAAAATACAAAGAAGCAATGCGGGTTTTAAGGAAGGTGAAGTATAATTAATTGAAACAACCCCCAACTCATTTGAGTTAGGGGTTGTTATATAAATTTTAAAATAACCGTTTCTGCCCCGATAATTATCGGAGATTGGTCTGGTTTATAGGTCGAATTTAATTCCTTGAGCTAGAGGTAGTTCATCAGAATAATTAACGGTATTTGTTTGTCTTCTCATATATACTTTCCAAGCATCAGATCCAGACTCACGTCCGCCACCAGTTTCTTTTTCTCCTCCAAAAGCACCACCAATTTCAGCACCAGAAGTTCCAATGTTTACATTTGCGATACCACAATCAGAACCCGCATATGACAAGAATTTTTCTGCTTCTTTCATTTCATTGGTCATAATTGCCGAAGACAATCCTTGCGCAACACCATTTTGTTTGTCGATGGCATTTTCTACCTCTCCAGAATATTTCATTAGATATAAAATTGGAGCAAAGGTTTCATGTTGTACAATTTTAAAATGGTTTTCAGCTTCAATAATAGTTGGTTTTACGTAACAACCGCTTTCGTAACCTTCACCTTTTAAAACACCACCTTCAACTAATACGTTTCCACCTTCAGCTTTTGCTTTTTCAATAGCAGCTAAATAGGTGTTCACTGCATCGGTATCAATTAATGGGCCAATATGATTTCTTTCGTCTAAAGGATTCCCAATAGTCAATTGCCCATAAGCACCAACAATGGCATCTCTTACTTTATCATATACCGATTCATGAATAATTAGTCTTCTAGTAGAAGTACAACGTTGTCCAGCAGTACCAACAGCTCCAAATACGGCGCCAGGAACCACCACTTTTAAATCAGCAGTAGGTGTAATAATAATGGCATTATTTCCTCCCAATTCTAGTAAAGATTTACCAAAACGCTCTGCGACTGTTGTACCAACAATACGTCCCATTCTTGTAGATCCTGTTGCTGAAACTAACGGAACTCTAGGGTCAGTAGTCATCATCTCTCCCACTTTGTAATCTCCATTAATAATACTAGAGATTCCTTCTGGCAACTTATTTTCTTTTAATATTCCGGCAATTATATTTTGACAAGCAACTGAACATAAAGGAGCTTTTTCAGAACCTTTCCAAACACATACATCACCACAAATCCATGCCAACGCAGTATTCCAAGCCCAAACAGCTACAGGAAAGTTGAATGCAGAGATAATTCCGACAACTCCAATTGGATGCCATTGTTCTCTCATTACGTGCATAGGGCGCTCAGAAGGAATCGTTTGACCGTTTAATTGTCTTGACAATCCAACAGCAAAGTCACAAATGTCAATCATCTCTTGAACCTCACCATATCCTTCTTGTAAGGATTTTCCCATCTCATAAGAAACGAGTTTCCCTAAAGGCTCTTTTAAATCTCTTAATTTATTTCCGAATTGACGAACAATCTCTCCTCTTTGTGGAGCAGGAATGTTTCTGAAGGATTTAAAAGCTTCAGTTGCCGTTTTCATTACTTTTTCGTAATCTTCTTTTGTAGTAGTCTTAACTTTACCAATTAATTTTCCATCCACAGGAGAGTAACTTTCAATAATTTCTCCTCCTGAAAAATTATTTGAACCTGTAGACGTTCCTTCGTTTATCTCTTGTACGCCTAGTTGTATTAAGGCTTCCTTAATCCCAAAATCTGCCATTTTGTAGTTGATTTTTTTTGTTTAAATTGAGCCTCAAAACTACGAATAATTTTAAAGACTTAACCCATGAAAAAAGCACTATTGTTTTTAAGCATTTTAACCATTTTTTTTGGATGCAACATTGATTCTAAACAACCAGAAAGTAAAAAACAACAAGAGTTTGCAATCATCATTCATGGAGGAGCGGGAACGATTTTAAAAAAGAATATGACTCCCGAAAAGGAAGCTGCTTATAAAGCGAAGCTAACAGAAGCGATACGAGTTGGGTATGAAATTTTAAAAAACGGAGGTACAAGTATAGATGCTGTAGAAAAAACCATTCATATACTAGAAAACTCACCATTGTTTAATGCAGGAAAAGGCGCTGTTTTTACCAATGCAGGAACTAATGAAATGGACGCGTCAATTATGACAGGAAACAATTTAAATGCGGGTGCAGTTGCTGGGGTTAAAAATGTAAAAAACCCCATTTCGTTAGCGCGAAAAGTAATGACAAACTCCGACCATGTTTTGCTTTCTGGAGAAGGCGCTTCTATATTTGCAAAAGAGCAAGGAATGGAAATGGTAGATCCGAGTTATTTTTATACCGAAAAACGCTTTCAATCACTTCAAAAAATAAAAGAACAAGAAAAAACAGCATTGGAACACGATAAAAAGTCGGCGTTTTATGATGCAGATATTAAAGACAGTAAATTTGGAACTGTGGGATGTGTTGCTCTTGATAAAAGCGGAAATATTACCGCAGGAACTTCTACTGGAGGGATGACTAATAAACGTTGGAATCGGATTGGAGATTCTCCAATTATTGGCGCAGGAACCTATGCAAATAATGCTACATGTGGAGTTTCGTCAACAGGCTGGGGAGAATATTTTATCCGTGGAATGGTTGCTCATGATATTTCTGCAATGATGGAATACAAGGGTGTTTCTTTAAAAGAAGCGGCACAAGAAGTGATTCAACATAAACTAACAAAATTAGGCGGAACAGGTGGAATTGTAGCGCTTGATAACAAAGGGAATATGGTTTTTGAATTCAATACCGCAGGAATGTACCGAGCTTCTATGAATGACAAAGGAGAATTGGTGTTAAAAATTTACAAAGAATAGATTATTACGGCTATTTTTGCAACGATAGATGCAAGATCAACTTTTTAACATACATACCGAGCAAGAGCTTACAAAAGTAGCGCTACAGGTTTTTAGACATCAGTTTACAAACAATAAAGTATACCGCTCGTTTTGTGATTTGTTGTATGTACATCCAAGTGATGTGACAACAATTTATCAGATTCCGTTTTTGCCCATTCAGTTCTTTAAGACCCGCCGTGTTCTTTCTTCTTCGGATGTAATTCAGGAAACTTTTACAAGCTCAGGAACTACAGGAAGCGTTTCCAGCAAACACTTTGTAACTGATAGATTGCTGTATCAAAAAAGTTACCGAAAAGGGGTTGAACATTTCTACGGGAATATCAAAGACTATGTGGTCTTGGCATTATTGCCAAATTATTTAGAACGAAAAGGCTCTTCACTGGTTGCCATGGTTGATGATTTTATTAAACAATCTAACAACCCAGCAAGTGGATTTTATTTGAATAATTTAGACGAATTAGCAAGTACCTTAAATCAGTTAGATAAAAGTGGACAAAAAGTGTTGCTTATTGGAGTTTCGTTTGCTTTGTTGGACTTGATTGAAAAGCAGCAATTTCGGTTAAAAAACACCATTATTATGGAAACTGGCGGTATGAAAGGACGCCGAAAAGAACTGATTCGAAGTGAATTGCACGACCTTTTAGGAAAAGGGTTTGGAGTCTCAGAAATTCATTCAGAATATGGAATGACTGAATTATTGAGTCAAGGATATTCTAAAGGAAATGGAATTTTTAAATGTCCGCCTTGGATGAAAATTTTAACACGAGACACTGAAGACGCCTTAACAATTCATCAATCTTCAAAAGCTGGAGGAATCAATGTCATAGATTTGGCCAACTACAATTCGTGTTCATTTATCGCAACTCAAGATTTGGGCAAAGTTTTTTCAGATGGATCATTTGAAATTCTCGGTAGGTTTGACAATTCTGATATTAGAGGCTGTAATTTAATGGCGATGTAATTTTACACATAATATACCGACAATATTTTTAAAAGGATTCAATATGAAACAAATTTTAACACTCCTATTCTTAGGTTTTACAGTAGTCGTATTCTTTCAGTAAAAAGGGTCGTTAAAAAAAATTTTCAAGTAAAATGGACTAGGCTACTTTTAATAAGAAATAATTTTTCTTACCGCGCTGTAGTAACACATAGGTATTGCTAATTAAATCTTTTGCAGTAACGATAAAATCATCTTTCACTTTTTCTTTGTTTACTGAAATGGCATTTTCTTTTAAAGACCTACGTACTTCTCCGTTTGATTTTAAGAATCCTGTGTCTGCAAAAGCAGCAACAATGTCTATTCCGGCCTCAATTTGAGAACGGGTAACAATGGCTTGAGGAACTCCCTCAAAAACATCTAAAAAAGTTTGCTCATCTAGTGATTTTATCTCGTCTGCAGTAGATTTCCCGAACAGTATAGCAGAGGCTTTAATGGCATTGTCATAGGCTTCTTTTCCGTGTGTCATTACGGTTACTTCTTCTCCAATTTTCTTTTGTAGAATGCGAAAATGCGGAACTTCTTTATGTTCTGCAATCAGTGTATCAATAGTTTCTTTGTCTAAAAAGGTAAAAATCTTAATGTATTTTTCCGCATCTTCATCCGAAGAGTTTAACCAATATTGGTAAAATTTATAAGGCGATGTTCTTTCTGAATCTAACCAAACATTTCCGCCTTCAGTTTTTCCAAATTTAGTTCCGTCTGCTTTGGTTACCAATGGAACGGTAATCGCGTAGGCTTTTCCTTGTGCTTTTCTACGGATTAATTCTGTACCTGTGGTAATATTTCCCCATTGATCAGAACCTCCCATTTGTAGCATGCAATTCTTCTCTTTATACAAATGATAAAAATCGTACCCTTGAAACAATTGATAGGTAAATTCTGTAAAACTCATACCTTCTGTGTTTTCTCCAGAAATACGATTTTTTACAGAGTCTTTTGCCATCATATAATTGACGGTGATGTGTTTTCCTGTATCACGAACAAAATCAATGAGCGAAATGTCTTTCATCCAATCATAATTATTGACTAATTCTGCTGGGTTTTTAGAAGAATTTTCATCAAAATCTAAAAAACGTTCCAACTGCCCTTTTACGCCAGCAATGTTTTTTGCTAAGGTCTCTTCGTTCAATAAATTACGTTCTGCGGATTTCCCTGAAGGATCTCCAACCATTCCTGTGGCACCACCAATCAAAGCGATAGATGAATGTCCGGCACGCTGAAAATGCATTAAGATGATAATTTGCACCAAACTTCCAATGTGTAAAGAATCTGCTGTTGGATCAAAACCAATATAGCCTGCGGTGTTATTTTTTAATAAATATTCTTCGGTACCTGGCATGATATCGTGTAACAATCCTCGCCAACGGATTTCTTCTACAAAGTTTGTCATCATTTTTTATTTATGAGATAGCAAAGATACTTTTATCCTTCAAAAAAAACTAAATTAGCTCTATGATTTTAGTTACAGGAGGTACAGGGTTGGTTGGTTCGCATTTGTTGTATCATTTAACATTAGAAAATGATGCGATTAGAGCAATCTACAGAACTAAAAAAAGCTTAGAGGCGGTTCAAAAAGTGTTTTCTTACTATACAGATAGTGTGGCTCCTTTGTTTTCTAAAATTGAATGGGTTCAAGCAGATATCACGGACGTTCCTTCTTTGGAACCTGTTTTTAAGGACGTCACTTTTGTTTATCACGCCGCCGCGTTGGTTTCTTTTGGTTCGAAAGAATACAGAACCATGCGTCAAGTGAATATTGAAGGAACGGCAAATATTGTAAATTTTTGTATTGATAAAAAAGTTCGAAAACTATGTTTTGTGAGCTCTATTGCTGCGGTTGGAGAGAGTATCAATTCAAAAAAAATTGATGAAGAAAATGAGTGGGCTGTTGGAAAGAATAACAGCGGATATTCAATAACAAAATATGGTGCAGAGATGGAGGTTTGGCGCGCAACTCAAGAAGGTATTGATGTTGTTATTGTAAACCCTGGAGTTATTTTAGGGGCAGGCTTTTGGAGCTTAAACACAGGAAAACTCTTTTCAAAAGTCGCCAAAGGATTTCGTTTTTATACTGAAGGGGTCACAGGGTTTGTAGGTGTTACAGACGTGGCAAAAGCAATGCTACAATTAATGAAAAGCGAAGTTAAAAACGAACGGTTTATACTGGTTTCTGAAAACAAATCGTTTAAAGAAGTGTTTTCTCTCATTGCTGAAGGATTGGGAAAAAAGAAACCGAGGGTTAAAATTTCAAAAACACTAACAGCTATATTGTGGAGAATTGACACCGTTATTTCTAACATCACAAGAAAAACTCCGTTGCTGACAAAAGAAAGCGCAAGGTCATTGCATAGTGTGTCGCAGTATTCTTCAGAAAAAATTACAACAAAACTCAATTATAGTTTTGAACCTATTAAAGAGGTAGTTCAAAAAACGTGTATAGTATATTTGAAAGAAGGATAGTTTATTATTGCTTTTGAAGATCTCTAATTATTTTTGCGTTAAACTCTTCAGGCCTTTTTTCATCATCAGAATTGGGAATATTTAACTCCTTTTCTAATGTTTCTTTTTGAGCTGTTAAATTGGATTTTACAACTTTGAATATTTCTTCATATGCATCAATTTTAGAGGTGTAATAAAAATTACTTTTTATAAACCGCAAACTATCAATATGGTATTTTTCATACACCAGAGGCATATAATTTACTTTCCGTTCTAGGTTTTTGTTTTTCCGATAATAGGAAGAAGAAGCAAGGTATAGATCAGTGATCAACAACACCATGGTATCTTTCGGAATCAAATTTTTAGGTTTTTTATAAATGGTATTACTTGTGCAAGAAGCCAAGAAAAGAACTATAAAAAGCACAGAAATATTTTTCATCTTATCGATTAAATAATAAACGTTCTCCTTTGTCAGATTCATTAAACACACCATTGTTGTACATTAATTTTCCGTTGACAAAAGTATGTGTTATGGCTGATGAAAACTTAGTTCCTTCAAATGGAGACCAACCACATTTATATAAAATATTTTCTTTAGAAACAGTATATGATGTATTGGGGTCAACCAAAACCAAATCAGCAAAATAACCCTCTTTAATAAAGCCTCTTTTTTCAATTTTAAATATTTTAGCAGGATTATGACATGCTTTTTCTACCACTTTTTCTATAGAAATTGTTCCGTCTTTTACTTTTTCTAAAAGGGCATTTAAAGCGTGTTGTACTAAGGGCCCTCCACTTGGAGCTTTTGTATACACATTGTCTTTTTCCTCTAGTGTGTGTGGCGCATGATCTGAAGCAATGATGTCAATTCTGTCATCCAATAGCGCTTTCCATAAGCCCGCTTTATCATTGGCTGTTTTTACAGCTGGATTCCATTTAATATAGGCTCCTTTTTCACCATAATCGGCATCTGTAAACCACAAGTGATGGATGCAAACTTCTGAGGTAATTTGCTTTTCTTCAAGCGGAATATCATTTCGAAACAAATGGGTTTCTTTTTCTGTTGACAGATGAAAAACATGCAACCTTGCGCCTGTTTTTTTAGCCAAGGCGATTGCTTTAGAGGATGATAAATAACAAGCCTCTTCGCTTCTAATAATTGGATGGTATTTTAAGGGAATATCTTCCCCATATGTAGCAATAAATTTCTCGGTGTTTTTTCTGATAGTTACCTCGTCTTCACAATGAACGGCAATTAACATCTTGGTTGATGAAAATATTTTTTCTAAAACAGCTTCATTATCCACCAACATATTTCCGGTTGATGAACCTAAAAACAATTTGATTCCCGCTACATTTTTAGGATTGGTTTTCAGAACTTCTTCTAAATTATTGTTGGTTCCGCCAAACATAAATGAATAATTGGCGTACGATGTTTTTGCAGCAATTTCAAATTTATCCTCTAATAATTCCTGAGTAGTTGCCTGCGGAACAGTGTTTGGCATTTCTATAAAAGAGGTAATTCCTCCAGCAACCGCCGCTTTACTTTCCGTAGCGATATCGGCCTTATGTGTCAACCCCGGCTCCCGAAAATGAACTTGATCATCTATCAAACCAGGAAGTAAATAACTGCCTTTTGCATCAATAATTGTTGTAGCATCAGTAACAATACTGTTTTTTGAAATCTTTTTAATGCTATTGTTTTCTATCAAAACATCTCCTTTAAAAACGGTATTTTCGTTTACAATTTGAGCATTTTTTATCAGTATAGAGTTCATTCTTTTTATTTTGGTAATCCGTTAAGTTTCAGTTTTATTACCCCAAATAATGCTTCAAACACAATAGATCCATTCATTTTAGATTCTCCCAAAGTTCGATCTGTAAAAATCACAGAAACTTCTTTGACTGCAAATTTGTGTTTCCAAGCTTTGAATTTCATTTCAATTTGAAAGGCGTATCCAATAAATTTAATTTTATCTAAACTTATGGTTTCTAGCACGTTTCTTTTGTAACAGACGAAGCCTGCGGTTGTGTCGTGAATTGGAATTCCCGTAATAAAACGCACATATTTTGAGGCAAAATAGGAAAGTAATACGCGTTTCATAGGCCAATTAACAACATTTACGCCTTTAGAATATCGAGAACCAATAGAAACATCAGCACCTTGTACAGCACACTTATTGTATAACCGAACTACATCTTTTGGATCGTGAGAAAAATCAGCATCCATCTCAATAATATAGTCGTATTTTTTAGCAATCGCCCACTTAAATCCGTGAATATAAGCGACACCAATCCCATCTTTAGTCAACCGTTTTTCTAAAAACAACTGCCCTTTAAATTCCGAAATTAATGAAGTTACAATCGCAGCAGTTCCATCAGGAGAATTGTCATCGACAACCAAAATATCAAACGCTTTTTTTTGATCAAAAACAGCACGAATAACCGCTTCGATATTCTCTTTTTCGTTGTAAGTAGGAATGATTACTAAAACGTCAGACATGTTTATAATGATATAAAAAATAGGAGTAGCAAAGATACGGTAATTTATCACTAATTTTGTGTTAATCTTTTTCTATAAAACAAGATAATGCAAGCCATAGATCGTATTGTTATTTCGCATAATTGGATCACAATCACGATTGTTTTTGCAATGCTATTGCTTTTTGTTTTAAAAAAAGTAGACCAAACAAGACTTTTAGGCTATTCTAAATCTTTTTTTATTACGGGGTTTATAGAAAAAAAAGCCGCAGAAAAACAATCTTTTTTTTCTTTTTTCAACCTGCTGATTTTTGCCTTTTCAATGCTTGTCATTTCACTATCTTTTTTATTGCTACTACAACAGTTTTTACCAGAGTACACTTTTGGCTTCTCTTTTTTTAGCGCGCTATTGGGTTTTGTGGCCACATATTTTTTGATTTTTTTAGCGACTGACATGGCATTAAGCTCCGTTTTTCAAATAAAAAATGAACTGAATTATTTTATAGTTTCAAAAATGAGTTACGTATACGCTATTTCGCTATGGTTGTTCCCCGTGCTGATTATAACGGTGTACGGATTGGAAAATTCCATGGTTTTAGCAGTAAGTATGAGCGTCTTATTTGCCCTTAGAATAGCCTTGATTTTCACCAATAACAAAAAGCTGATTGTAAGCAAGTTGTTTTATTTAATATTGTATCTTTGTGCCCTCGAAATAGCACCATTATTGATTTTTTATAAAACAGCTATTCAATAAAAGGAGATTGTATGAAAGTGAAAACGATATTGGTATCTCAACCAACCCCTAAGACAGAAGCGTCACCTTACTTTGACTTGTCAGAAAAACAAAAAGTGAAAATTGATTTTAGATCTTTTATTCATGTTGAAGGTGTGCCCGCCAAAGACGTACGGGCGCAAAAAATTGACTTAAGCGAGTTTACTGCAATTATTTTAACGAGTAGAAATGCTGTTGATAATTTTTTTAGAATTGCAGACGAAATGCGATTTAAAGTTCCAGATGCAATGAAATATTTTTGCCAGTCTGAAGCTGTTGCGTATTATCTTCAAAAATACGTAGTGTATAGAAAGCGTAAAATTTATGTTGGAACGAGAACGTTTCCAGAATTAGGAAAACTGATTAAAAAGCATAAAGACGAAAAGTTTTTGTTGCCTTCTTCAGATAAGTTAAAAGCGTTAATTCCGAATGAGTTAAACAAGCTAGAAGTTAATTGGGAAAAAGCAATCTTGTATAAAACAGTTGTAAGTGACTTGTCTGATTTAGAAGATGTTTTTTATGATATTTTAGTGTTTTTTAGTCCTTCAGGAATCGATTCTTTGTTTAAGAATTTTCCTGATTTTCAACAAAAAGAAACACGGATTGCTGTATTTGGAAACACCACAGTTAAGGCGGCTACAGAGGCAGGTTTAAAATGTAACATTATGGCACCAACTCCAGAAATACCTTCAATGACAATGGCATTAGAAAAGTATATCAAAGAAGAGAACAGTAAAAAATAAGAGTATTTAGAAGCATAAAAAAACCGAGTTATTTAACTCGGTTTTTTTATGCAAATAAAGTGGCAAAAGCTTCTTCGACCTTGCCAACCAATATGAGTTGAATGCTATGTTTTTTAGACGTTATTTTATTGTATTTAGAGGCGACAAACTTTTTGTATCCTAACTTTTCTGCTTCTGAAATTCGTTGATCTATTTTAGAAACAGGGCGTATTTCTCCAGCCAACCCAACTTCTGCAGCAAAACAAACATTGGGCGAAATAGCAATGTCTTCATTAGAAGATAGAATGGAAGCAACCACTGCTAAATCAATTGCGGGGTCATCAACAGAAATACCGCCAGTAATATTTAAAAACACATCTTTAGCACCTAATTTAAAACCGGCCCTTTTTTCTAGAACTGCTAAAATCATGTGCAATCTTTTTAAGTTATAGCCTGTTGTAGAACGTTGTGGAGTGCCATAAACAGCAGTGCTAACTAAGGCTTGAATCTCAATCATTAAAGGACGAACACCTTCTAAAGTTGATGCAATTGCAGTCCCGCTTAAATCATCATCTTTTTTAGAGATTAATATTTCTGATGGATTTGAAACTTCTCGCAACCCATCGGAGAGCATTTCATAAATTCCGAGTTCTGCAGTAGATCCAAATCTGTTCTTTTGCGCTCTTAAAATTCGGTATGCATGATTTCTGTCGCCTTCAAATTGCAACACAACATCAACCATGTGTTCTAAGATTTTTGGCCCTGCAATCTGTCCTTCTTTATTGATATGACCGATCAATAATACTGGAGTTGCAGTTTCTTTGGCATATTTAATAAGCTCTGCCGTAGTTTCTCGTATTTGAGAAACGCTTCCTGGAGACGCTTCAATGTTATTTGTATGGAGTGTCTGAATAGAATCTATAACTAAAAATTCTGGACGAATTTCTTCAATGGTTTTGAAAATTTGTTGTGTATTGGTCGCTGTTAAAATCAAACAATTTGAAGCGGAAGGTTGAATTCTTTCTGCTCTCATTTTTATTTGCGACTGACTTTCTTCTCCAGAAACATAGAGTACTTTTTGAGAAATTGACAAGGCTACTTGCAAGGCTAAAGTAGATTTTCCGATGCCAGGTTCTCCACCTAAAAGAATCACGGAGCCCTTTACCAATCCTCCGCCAAGAACAGTGTCTAGTTCTTTATTACGAGTAACAATTCGTTCTTCAGGATTGCGCTCAATTTCATCAATTTTTAATGGTTTTGAAATGGATTTTGCAGTAGTTGTCTGTTTCCAGGTTCTAGATTCTTGTTTTTGAATAACTTCTTCTACAATGGTATTCCATTCATTACAAGCATTGCATTGTCCAGTCCATTTTGCATGTTGAGTTCCGCAATTTTGACAAAAAAAAGTTGTTTTGACTTTGGCCATTTAATTTGTGAGATTGATTCACAAAGAAAAGAAAAATTACTTGTTCTTATTGTAAATAGGAAGGAATATAAAAGAGAGTCCTCCAAAAATAATAATCATGGCTGTTTGTGCCGTCCACATAATCCATCCAAATGCATTGGCGGGTTCTTCTGGAATACCAAACAGCGCCAAAGCTCCGGCTACAGCAATTGGATATAAGCCAATTCCGCCATTGGTGGCAGCAATACTAAATCCTCCAGCAATAAATCCAATTAAGATACCGCCTAAAGGAACTTCAAGTCCATTTATTGCAGGAATAGTTGCCCAAAACATTAAAATATACATCACCCAAATAAAAACAGTATGAAAAAGAAATGCCCATTTTTTTTTCATTTTAAAGATGCTGGTTACCCCTACGACAAGGCCTTGAAAGAATGTTTTTATTTTTAAAGCGATTCCAGAGTTGGCTTTTTTAATGAAGGAGGTGAAAAGGTAAAACACAATAAGTAATCCTCCGACAATTAGAACGATTTTTGTTGGATTAAAGTTTTTGACAAGCAGCTCATAAATAAAATCGAATTGGACAAATAATGTAATAATAATGATGGAAAACATCATTATTAAATCGGCAATTCGTTCAGCAACAATGGTTCCAAACCCTTTTTCGAATGGGACATTTTCATAGTTTGCTAGAACAGCTGCTCTTGACACTTCTCCGGCTCTAGGAATTGCTAAGTTTACTAAATATCCAACTAAAACAGCCAATACGCTATTTCCGAATTTTGGTTTGTAACCAATAGGTTCTAGCATGAATTTCCATCGATACGCTCTAGATAAGTGACTGAGAACACCAAAAAATAAGCCAAGGGAAATCCACCAATAATTGGCATCTTTAAAATAAGAAAGGAGGATTGAAATTGAAATTTTTGAGAGAGAATACCAAACTAAAAACCCTCCCAAAACAAGAGGTAGCGTTACCTTTAGTATTTTTTTTATAGAAAAACTCAAAAGATTATGTTAAGGTATTGTTTGCTTCATTAGGAAAAACCAATGAAGGTTTAAAAGCTTTCGCTTCTTCCAACTCCATAAAAGCGTAGGTAATTAAAATAAGCACATCTCCAACAGCCACTCTTCTTGCAGCAGCACCATTCAAGGTGACTTCTCCACTACCACGAGGGCCAGGAATTGCATACGTATCTAAACGCTCACCATTGGTGTTGTTTACAATCTGCACCTTTTCTCCTTGAATAAGATTCGCAGCATCCATTAAGTTTTCATCAATGGTGATACTTCCGATATAATTTAAATCCGCCCCGGTTACTTTAACCCTGTGGATTTTAGATTTTACTACTTGGACTAACATGCGGCAAAAATAAAACTTTTAATTTATTTATGATGTTAATAATTTAAAAAAGAACCTTGTTGTTATTTATAAAGAGATGTTATCAATCAATCGAATCATTCCTGCATTTACAGCAATAAAGGCACGGTGTTTTTTAGCGACATCTAATTTTTCAGGAGTCAACAAAGTTTTTTCTTCTGCGATTGTAATATATTCTAAGCTTAAAACAGGATGTTTTGCAAATTGGTTTTCCACAAAAAGCAGCGTTTCATTAATGGTGTTTTCTGACAATTTCTTTTTGATTTTTTTTAAGGTTTCGTAGATAAACGGAACCGCAGTCCTTTCTTCTTTTGTAAGTCGTGCATTTCTAGAGCTCATTGCCAATCCATCTTTTTCTCTAAAAATAGGACAGCCAACGATGTGCACAGGAATGTTATTTTTTTGAACTAATTTTTGAACAATTTGCAATTGTTGGAAATCTTTTTCTCCAAAATAGCAGTTCGTTGGAGCAACAATTTCAAAAAATTTTTGAACAATGGTTGCCATACCATTAAAATGACCGCTTCTAAACTTTCCTTCCATTTGATCTTCCAATCCGTCAAAAGAAAAAGAACTCGAATCGATATGATTGTCATAAATTTCTTCAGCTGTTGGGGTAAAAATAATATCGCAGTTAGCAGTTTTCAAAAGAGCGAGATCCTTTTCCAATGTTTTTGGGTACTTTTTCAGGTCTTCTTTGTTGTCAAATTGTGTCGGGTTTACAAAAATACTAACTACAGTAATGTCGTTATTTTTTTTGGAAGCCTCTATCAAAGATAGGTGTCCGTTGTGTAGTGCACCCATTGTTGGCACAAAGCCAATTTGTTGGTTTTGCTCTTTAATAAAAGACAAATAGTGTTTTAAAGCACTCTTTTTTTTAAAAACCTGCATAAATAGTACATATAAAATGTGTGCAAACTTACCATTTTAACACGAATTTAGCATAAAAATGTGTATTTTTGCACTTCTTATAAAAGGGATTGATTGAATGAAAGATAAGAGAGTATTATACGTTTCTTCTGAAGTGGTACCATATTTACCAGAAACAGAAATGGCTTTAACAGCATTTAATGCTGCAAGAAAAGCCCACTCGAAAGGTGTTCAAACACGTATTTTTATGCCAAGATTTGGGGTAATTAACGAAAGAAGACATCAACTACACGAAGTCATTAGACTATCAGGGATGAATTTGATTATTAATGACATGGACATGCCGTTGATTATCAAAGTAGCTTCTATCCCTAAAGAAAGAATGCAAGTTTATTTTATAGATAATGATGAGTATTTTAAGCGGAAAGCTGTTTTTACTGATGAAAATGACGCCTTATTTGAAGATAATGACGAACGTGCCATTTTCTTTGCAAAAGGAGTTATAGAGACGGTAAAAAAATTAAACTGGGCGCCAGATATTATTCATATTCATGGATGGATGGCTTCTTTGTTGCCGCTATACTTAAAAGAATATTATAAAGAAGAGCCTCTTTTTACGGAAAGTAAAATAGTAACTTCTATCTACAATAACGACTTTGAAGGAACATTAAGTTCTTCGTTAGTAGATAAAATAAAATTTGACAAAATAGACGAAGACAAAATCACGATTTTAGAAACACCTAACCATTCAAACATCCTTAAAAGTGCCATTGAAAACTCTGATGCTATTATTAAGGGAAGCGAAAGTATTTCTGATGAATTGATACAATTTATTGACAAAACAGGGAAGCCTGTTTTGGAATATCAATCAGAAGAAACATTAACAGACGCTTATTTGAATTTTTATGCTAACGACGTTTTAGCGCAATAACAATTATTTTTATGTTTAAAAAAATAACAAAAAAGAGCCTATCCTTAGGTGTGTTTATTTTATTTTTAGTTGGAATTATTTCTTGTGAAAAGGACTTTCAAGATATAGGGTCATCGGTTATTAATAACACGAAGTTTAGCACAAAAGACACCATATTAGAAATTGTAATAACCAACAAAGCAATTACAAATGTTAGAGCAGATGGCTTGGCTATTGGAGGCTTAGGTCAATACCTGTTAGGAGTTTATAACAATTCGAATTATGAAAAAATTGAAGCGTCAATAGTTTCTCAGGTACTAATTGGTCCAGATTTAAAAATTGTAGAGAAGACATATGGTGCTGACACAACGGTTGTAACAACAATAGACACTGTGTATTTAAGACTTCCGTATCAGGCAACACTACAAGCGGCAACCTCAAATGCTGTAGATTTTAAAATAGATTCTATTATTGGAGATCAAACAAAGGCGTTTACATTGAACGTGTTTCGATCAGGAACATATTTAAGTGAATTAAACCCTGTAGATCCATCAAAAGCAAATAGCTATCAGTCAGATGCTATTTATCAAAAAATAGGAGGAACGTTAAATGCAGAAATAAATTATCAATTTAAGCCAAATGCAAATGACACGGTGTTTTATCTTAAACGGCGAAAAAGCGATGGAAGCATATACAAGGTTGATACAGTTATGTTATCAGCAAAAAGTCCGTTTGCCAGAATTCCGTTAAGTAAGAGCAAGTTAAAGCAACTTTTTTTAGACAAATATGAATCTGCAGAGTTTGGTTCGCAAGAGGCATTTAATGAATACTTTAAAGGATTGTATATTGAAGCTTCTGGAAATGAAGGGTCATTAATTTCGTTTGATATTAAAACTTCTATAGCAGAATTAAAGCCTTCTTTAGAAATTCATTATACAAACACCGTTTTGGCAGGAACTACTATTATTGATTCTATTGCCAAGAGCAATTCTTTTTTCTTGTCAAATTTTAGCAATAGCGTGTATAAAATGCCAAACAAAATATACCCTTCAAATAAAAACATTATTTTACAGGGTGCCGCAGGGAATATGGCTGAAATTAAACTCTTTGGCCCTGACAATGATAACAATTCTATTGCAGATCAACTGGAAGTATTAAGAAGAGAAAATTGGTTGATTAATGATGCGTCTTTAACGTTATATACAAATCAAGATGTTGTTCAATTTGATACGATAGCAACACCACACAAACTGTTTTTGTATAAAAACCCATCAAACCCAAGTCAAATTAAAGACCTTTTAACTGAAGGAGATTTTGTTTTTGGAGGTAATTTAGAGCGATCAGAAAAAAAACCAAACAAGTATACATTTAAGATCACGGATTATATTTCTGACTTATTAAATAACAAATCAGATTACAATCCAACCCTTGGATTGAGAGTGTTTAATTCTACTGACTTTCCAGAGAATGTAATTGATACTGTTGTGAGAACATATAATTGGAACCCAAAAGCGGTAACCCTTTTAAATCACTTATCGTCAAACGGAACTAGGAGAGCGCAGTTGAAGATTTCATATTCAAAGAAAAAATAAAAAGACATTGCTATGTGTGGAATAACAGGATATATCGGGCATAGAGAAGCATACCCTATTGTTGTTAAAGGGTTACAAAGACTAGAGTACAGAGGTTATGACAGTGCTGGAATCATGTTGTTTGATGGTAAAAAAGTACAGGTGTCTAAAACAAAAGGTAAAGTTGCTGACTTAGAAAAAATCACACTTCAATCTCCAGAAAAAAAATCAGGAAATATTGCGATAGGACACACGCGTTGGGCAACTCATGGAGTTCCGAATAACGTAAATTCTCACCCACATACTTCTATGTCAGGAGATCTTGCAATCGTTCACAATGGAATTATTGAGAATTATGACACACTTAAAAAAGAGCTCATTTCAAGAGGGTATACTTTTCAGAGTGATACAGATACTGAGGTTTTAATAAACCTTATAGAGGAAGTTCAAAAACACGAAAACTGTAAATTAGGAAAAGCAGTACAGATTGCGTTGACTCAAGTTATCGGAGCCTATGCGATTGCTGTTTTTGATGTAAAAAAACCAAATGAAATTGTGGTTGCTCGTTTGGGAAGCCCAATTGCAATTGGTATTGGGAAAGACAACAATGAGTTTTTTATAGCGTCAGACGCTTCTCCGTTTATTGAATACACAAAAGAGGCCATTTATTTAGAGGATGAAGAAATGGCGATTATTCAATTAAATAAAGAAGTTGTCGTTCGTAAAATTAAAGATGATTCTTTAATTGATACCAAAACCCAACAATTACAACTGAACTTAGAGCAGATAGAAAAAGGCGGTTACGACCATTTTATGCTCAAAGAAATTCACGAACAACCGAAAGCAATTATTGATACATATAGAGGGAGAATGCTCGCTGATGAAGGTATTATTAAAATGGCTGGTGTTGATGATCATATAGAAAAGTTTCTAAATGCAGATAGAATTATCATTGTAGCCTGTGGAACATCATGGCATGCGGGTTTGGTTGCAGAATATTTATTTGAAGACATTGCCCGAATTCCTGTTGAGGTAGAATATGCTTCAGAGTTTCGATATAGAAATCCAATTATTACAGAAAAAGATGTTGTTATTGCCATCTCTCAATCTGGAGAAACAGCCGATACGTTGGCCGCAATTAAATTAGCAAAATCTAAAGGAGCATTTGTATTTGGAGTCTGTAATGTTGTAGGGTCTTCAATTGCAAGAGAAACACATGCAGGAGCTTATACACATGCAGGTCCTGAAATTGGAGTGGCATCTACAAAAGCATTTACTACTCAAATTACGGTACTTTCATTAATTGCTTTAAAATTAGGAAAAGCAAAAGGAAAAATTTCAAAGTCTGCTTTTCATTCGTATTTGCAGATGCTACAGTTAATTCCAAGTAAAATTGAAGAGTTATTAGCAATTGATGAGCAGGTAAAACACATTGCTTCTGTTTATAAAGATGTTCCAAATTGTTTGTATTTAGGAAGAGGGTTTAATTTTCCAGTAGCTTTAGAAGGCGCTTTAAAATTAAAAGAAATCTCGTACATCCACGCAGAAGGATATCCAGCAGCAGAAATGAAGCACGGACCTATTGCGTTGATCGATGAAAAAATGCCCATTGTTGTAATTGCAGTAAATAAAGGCTATTATGAAAAAGTGGTTAGCAATATTCAAGAAATTAAAGCTAGAAAAGGTAAAATTATTGCGATCGTAACCAAAGGAGATGTTACTGTCAAAGAAATTGCAGACCATGTTATTGAAATTCCAGAAACAGTAGAAATGTTTACTCCTTTGTTGACGACAATTCCAATGCAATTATTATCATACCATATTGCAGTGCTATTAGGGAAGAATGTAGATCAGCCAAGAAACTTAGCAAAATCAGTTACGGTAGAGTAAAAGAATTTTACTTTTTATCGTGAATTTTTGTCGGAGTAGCGTCATTCCAAAGAGTTAAAATATCTGTTGCAACACTTGCGCCACTTCCGGCAGCAATTGCAAACTGACTTCTCCAACCAGCAATAGTTCCACAGGCATACAGTCCTTTTTTAATTAAATGATTCATATTTTTCAATTGGATTCTGTCTTTTTTTGGATTCGCTCGAGCGTGAGGTTCAACATATGTAGTTAGCCCATCAATTAAAAAAGGTTTCGCATAATTCAACGCAATGACAACAATACAGCTATGGTATTCATTTTTATTGGTAGTGATTTTAAACCGCCCTCTCAAATCCTTCACCGCTAGTACTTTTTCATCTTCAAGTTGAGTGACATTTGGGTAGGAATTTGTCAATTGGTTTTTCCCGTTTTCCAATATATGTTCACCCAAGGTGCCAGTTTCTATTCCTAAAACATTATTAAATAAGGCATTTTGTAAATGAGAGGACTTTTGATGAAAAACGATCCCTATATTTTTATCTTTTGCATAGAGTTTGTCTTTAGAAGAGCCTAAAATTAATGCACATTGCATTCCGGAAGCTCCACCACCAATAATTAGAACGTCAAATAGATCCATAGATGTTATGTTAGATTTTTTATAAAATTAAAAAACTATGTGTATATAAAGGTAAAAAAATAGCAAAAAATAAATGTATTTTTGCCAAATGTTTCAGATAGGAAAAACCATAGTTTCAGAAGATGTTATAGAAAAAGATTTTGTTTGCAATCTTTCCGCTTGTAAAGGGGCGTGTTGTGTGGATGGAGACGCAGGAGCACCATTGACAAAAGAAGAAACAAAAAAACTAGAAGAAATTTATCCGAAAATAAAACCCTTTCTGCGCAAAGAAGGGATTGCTGTTATTGAAAAAGAAGGCACTTGGGTTATCAGTGATTTTGATGAGCTGGAAACCCCTTTGATCAATGGAGCAGATTGTGCCTATGTAATTTTTGACGAAAAAAACACCGCACTTTGCGCAATAGAAGAAGCGTATAACCAAGGAGTTGTAGACTGGAAAAAACCTGTTTCTTGTCATTTGTATCCAATTCGAGTACAGGAGTACAGTGAGTTTTCTGCGGTGAATTATAACAAATGGGAAATTTGTGACGATGCCTGTACGCTTGGAAAAGAGTTGCAAGTGCCCGTTTATAAATTTGTAAAGCAAGCCTTGGTTCGAAAATTTGGAGAAGATTGGTATGCTGAGCTCGAAAAAGTTGCCGACAAGCATTTAAAAAAATAATGCTTTTTTTAAGTGATTTTTAGTGTCCAAATAGTGTTTTCACGTATTTTTCTGTCTTAAATATTTGAAATTAAAAATTAATTGGAATTTCTCTTCTTTTTTTTAAATAAGTCGGTAGCGTTATTTTTTAAGAAACTCAACGAAATTAAGGGTTTTGAAAAAACACATACGACACCCCTCTGATTGTCAGTAAATTAAAATTATTTTTTAAATGGGTGTTTTTGAGAAAAAGTGAAATTTTGTTAAGAACTTCAAACATTTGTGAATAAGTATGACTTTTAATATCAGTCATTTTTTCCAATCTTTGTTAACGTTATTTTAACAAAATAGCACAAACACAAAACAACTAAATTTTCTCAACAAGAATGTCTGCCATAGAACCTATTTTACAACCAAATGAAAACCGATTTGTAATCTTTCCAATTCAACATGATGATTTATGGGAATGGTACAAAAAACAACAAGCTTGTATTTGGACCGCTGAAGAAATTGATTTATCAGAAGATGTTATCGATTGGAACACGAAGTTGTCAGATGATGAGCGTTATTTTATCAAGCATATTTTAGCTTTTTTTGCGGCTTCAGACGGAATTGTAAATGAAAATTTAGCAGAAAACTTTGTCAATGAAGTTCAATATTCTGAAGCTAAATTTTTCTACGGATTTCAAATCATGATGGAAAATGTGCATTCAGAAACCTATTCTTTGTTGATTGACACTTACGTAAAGGATGAGGTAGAGAAAGACAAATTGTTTAGAGCTATTGAGGTTTTTCCAGCAATTAAAAAGAAAGCAGACTGGGCGTTAAAATGGATCGAATCTGATTCTTTTGCAGAGCGATTGATTGCTTTTGCAGCGGTAGAAGGCATTTTCTTTTCGGGAGCATTTTGTTCTATTTTTTGGCTAAAGAAAAGAGGATTGTTGCCAGGACTGGCTTTTTCTAACGAATTAATTTCTCGTGATGAAGGAATGCATGCAGATTATGCCGTTCATTTACACAATCATCATATTGTAAATAAAGTTCCTAAAGCACGGATTAAAGAGATTATTATTGACGCTTTAGATATAGAACGTGAGTTTATTACAGAGTCTTTGCCTGCAAGTTTGATTGGGATGAATTCGAAGTTAATGACTCAATATTTAGAATTTGTAACGGATAGGTTATTGCTCGAATTTGGCTGTTCAAAAGAATATGACGTCAAAAATCCATTTGATTTTATGGAAATGATTTCTTTAGAAGGAAAAACAAATTTCTTTGAAAAAAGAGTATCAGAATATCAAAAGGCAGGAGTAAAATCTGGAGGAACTGGAAGCATCAGTTTCGACGAGGACTTTTAAAACGTTGTTTTTCTATAAACACTGTTTTTACCAATAAATAAATCAGAAAATTCGATTCTGAATAATTACAACGAATCGAAATACATAAAAATAAGTCGACAAAAATCGGATGTTTTGTTGGCTCAATTAACCAAAATAAAACCTAAAGAAGTATGGATGTAGTAAAGAGAGATGGCAGGAAAGAGCCTGTGATGTTTGACAAAATCACGGCCAGAATTAAAAAAATGTGTTATGGATTAAACAAAATTGTAGACCCAACGAAAGTAGCAATGCGTGTTATTGAGGGGTTATATGATGGAGTAACTACTTCAGAATTAGACAATTTAGCCGCAGAAATAGCTGCAACCATGACTACTGCACATCCGGATTATGCAAAATTAGCAGCAAGAATTGCCGTATCAAACTTACATAAAAACACTAAAAAATCGTTTTCAGAAACAATGGACGATTTGTATTATTATGTAAATCCACGTACAGATAAAAAAGCACCTTTGTTGGCAGATGATGTGTATAAAATCATCAAAGACAACGCAGAAAAATTAGACTCGACAATTATTTATAACAGAGATTTTAATTACGATTATTTTGGTTTTAAAACATTAGAGCGTTCTTACTTATTAAAGTTGAACGGAAATATTGTAGAGCGTCCACAACATATGTTAATGCGTGTTTCTATCGGAATTCATAAAAATGATATCGACGAAGCAATTGCTACCTACGAATTGATGAGTAAAAAATATTTTACCCATGCAACGCCAACATTATTTAATGCAGGTACGCCAAAACCACAAATGTCTTCATGCTTCTTATTACAGATGCAAGATGATAGTATTGATGGAATTTACGACACCTTAAAACAAACTGCAAAAATCTCACAATCTGCAGGAGGAATAGGGCTTTCTATTCATAATGTTAGAGCAACAGGTTCTTATATTCGTGGAACAAACGGAACGTCTAACGGAATTGTACCGATGTTAAAAGTGTACAATGATACCGCTCGTTATGTAGATCAAGGTGGAGGGAAACGAAAAGGTTCTTTCGCGATGTACATAGAACCTTGGCATGCAGATATTTTTGATTTCTTAGATTTGAAAAAGAATCATGGGAAAGAAGAAATGCGTGCACGTGATTTGTTCTACGCCATGTGGATTCCAGATTTATTTATGAAACGTGTGCAAGAAGACGGCACATGGACGTTGATGTGTCCAAATGAATGTCCGCATTTATTTGATACCTATGGAGATGAATTTGAGAAGTTATATGAAGGCTACGAAAAAGTTGGCAAAGGGAGAAAAACTATTAAAGCTCGTGAGCTTTGGGAGAAAATCTTAGAATCTCAAATTGAGACAGGAACTCCGTACATGTTGTACAAAGATGCTGTAAACCGTAAAACAAATCACAAAAATTTAGGAACCATTCGTTCTTCAAATTTATGTACAGAAATTATGGAATACACTGCAAATGATGAAGTTGCCGTGTGTAATTTAGCGTCTATTGCCTTGCCAATGTTTGTTACAGAAAAAGAAAATGGCGAGAAATTCTTCAACCATAAAAAATTATTTGATGTTACCAAAAAGGTAACTCGTAATTTAGACACGGTGATTGACATGAATTATTATCCAATTATTGAGGCAGAAAATTCAAATTTTCGTCACAGACCTATTGGATTAGGAATTCAAGGATTGGCAGATACATTTATCAATCTGCGGATGCCGTTCACCTCTGAAGAAGCTAAAAAATTAAATCAAGAAATTTTTGAAACGATCTACTTTGCCGCAGTAACTTCTTCTATGGAAATTGCCAAAGCAAAAAAAGAACCGTATTCTACTTTTAAAGGTTCTCCAATGTCAGAAGGAGAATTTCAATTTAATATGTGGGGTATCAAAGATGAAGAGTTGAGTGGTAATTGGGACTGGAAAAAATTGCGTAAAAGCGTGATGAAGCACGGAGTCAGAAACTCGCTGTTAGTGGCGCCAATGCCAACAGCATCTACTTCTCAAATACTTGGAAACAATGAAGCTTTTGAGCCGTATACTTCTAATATTTATACACGAAGAGTACTCTCAGGAGAATTTATTGTAGTCAACAAACATTTATTAGAAGACTTGGTAGAATTGGGCTTGTGGGACAACAATATGAAAGAAGATATCATGCGTGCAAACGGATCTATCCAACATATTGAGACCATTTCTTCAGAATTAAAAGAGCTGTATAAAACAGTTTGGGAATTGAGCATGAAAGATATTATTGATATGGCTCGCCATAGAGGATATTTTATCGATCAATCTCAATCGTTGAACTTGTTTATGCAAGATCCTGATTTTGGAAAATTAACCTCAATGCATTTCTACGGATGGAAATCTGGATTGAAAACAGGAATGTATTACTTAAGAACAAAATCTGCAGTAAATGCGATTCAGTTTACACTTTCTAAAGAAAAGAAAGAGGAAGAGAAGCCAATGTCTGCTGAAGAATATAAAGCAATGGTAGATGCATCTAAAAATGCTGGACCAGACGATTGCTTGATGTGCGGTTCTTAATTTAAAGAAGCGAAAAATATTTTAGGTGTCATTTCGAGCGAATCTTACCTGTTAGTAATCAGGACCGATCTGCTCGATGTGACATTTTTTTATCCCACGTACTCGGGATAGATGCGTAGTTTCTATGACACAAAGAACCCTATTAAAAAAGTACTAGATTATGATGAACTGGGAACAATTACTTTCGTTAAAACGATTTGGAGATACTAAAAGGCGTCACAGAAATCAACAAGACGAAACCCGATTAGGATTTGAAGTAGATTTCGATAGGATCATTTTTTCGTCAGCTTTTAGGAGCTTACAAGATAAAACTCAGGTCATTCCTTTATCGGAGACTGACTTTGTACATACACGATTAACGCATAGTTTAGAGGTTTCTGTTGTTGGGAGAACACTAGGAAGACGTGTTGGACAAGTATTACTAGAGCGTCATCCAAATTTAAAAGAGCTAGGTTATACCTTTAATGATTTTGGAGCAATTGTTGCTGCAGCATCCGTAACACACGATATTGGAAACCCGCCTTTTGGACATTCCGGAGAAAAAGCAATTGGAGAATATTTTAAAACAGGAAACGGACTCAAATACAAAGACAGCTTGTCTGAAAAAGAGTATCAAGACTTGGTAGATTTTGAAGGAAATGCAAACGGGTTTAAAATTTTAACAGAAAGTAGAGAAGGGGTTCATGGAGGCTTGAGGTTGTCATATGCAACGTTGGGTGCTTTTATGAAATACCCAAAGGAATCACTTCCCAAAAAACCAACAAGTCATATTGTAGATAAAAAATATGGTTTTTTTCAATCAGAAAAAACAGCTTTTTTAGATCTTGTGAACGACTTAGGGCTGCAACAAAAATCAAACAAAAAAGACCTTTCTTTTTATCGACATCCATTAGCGTATTTGGTAGAAGCTGCAGATGATATTTGTTATACCATTATCGATTTTGAAGACGGAATAAACCTTGGGTTGATTGAAGAAGAATTTGCGTTAGAATATTTAATCAAATTGGTTAAAAACACCATTGACACAAAAAAATATCATTCGCTACAACACACAAAAGACCGAGTGAGTTATTTGCGAGCGTTGGCAATAAATACATTAATTAATGAATCTGTAGCCATTTTCTTAGAGAATGAAGAAATTATTTTAAAAGGAGAATTTGATAAATCGTTGTTAGACAAATGTGCCTATGAAGCACAAATTAATGACATCCTTAAAATAAGTGTTGCAAAGATTTATCGAAGTAAAGATGTGGTAGAAAAAGAAGTTGCTGGCTATAAAATTATCGCAGATTTATTGGACGTTTTTATAGAAGCAACAAACAATGATTTTGAAGGAAAAGCATCCAATTATCATCAGTTAACGTTGAATTTATTGCCAGATGAATACAGGGTGAATTCAAAAAAATTGTATGATAGAATCATGCTAGTTTGTAGCTATATTGCAAGTATGTCAGACAGTTATGCCATTCGATTGCATAAAAAAATTCAAGGAAATTTTAGTTAAAACCCCTATAAGTTTTTTAACTTTGACTCCAACGCGTTGATAAAAGACTCCTGCTAAAGTTTATATAGCAAAAAAATATAATTATGAA
>Ga0209035_10000046_pt1 | contig 43763 bp, 52 predicted proteins | sample MarorgKNORR_S2LV_6_FD_188220 | JGI IMG/M metagenome (GOLD analysis project Ga0209035, IMG submission 188220) | Marine microbial communities from the Southern Atlantic Ocean, analyzing organic carbon cycling - AAIW_A/KNORR_S2/LV (SPAdes) (version 2) | ecosystem: Environmental > Aquatic > Marine... | reverse complement strand
CATGAGGAGCATGAATCACTTAATCTTTTGAGCAACAGATTACAAAAAATTTATAATAAAAAATTATACTTAAATTGGCAGAATCCTGTAAGCAAAATAGATCATTTGCAAGCCTCTAAAAGGATGTTAAGTTCAATCTTAAAAATTATATAATTTAGCAATGAGATCATTGGGTTTTCAAAAATTTAAACATATTCACATGATTGGAATTGGTGGCTCTGGGATGATAGGAGTAGCAACTATTTTACAAAAGCGAGGTTTCAATATTTCTGGCTCAGACCTTTTTTTAACCGATGAAGTCAAAGAGTTAAAACAGCTAGGCGCAAAGGTACAAATTGGCCACGAACCCAGGCTTATTAAAAAAGCTGATCTTGTTGTTGCTTCCTCTGCAATAGCGCAAAGAAATAAAGAATTAGTTTTTGCTAAAAAATCAAATATTACAATTATTCCGCGGGCAGAAATGCTAGGAACTCTAATGAAACCATATCGGAGCATTGCAGTAGCTGGTAGCCACGGTAAAACCTCTACCACAAGTATCATTGCCAGTATATTTAATTCAGCGAAGCTTAGCCCAACATATGTTGTTGGAGGACAGGTTCTTAGCATTGGAAGGAGCTCAAATTTAGGAGAGGGAAACTATATGATAGTAGAGGCCGATGAAAGTGATGGTTCATTTTTACATCTTCAGCCAGAGGTAGCGGTAATAACAAATATTGATAATGACCATTTAGATTTTTATGAATCCAGCCAAGAAAAATTAAATCAATCTTTCATCAGCTTCTCAGAAAACTTACCTTTTTATGGCCATATCTTTCTTAATTTAGACGATCTAAATATTCGAAAAATTGCTAAATCCATTCATAGAAAGCAAATTAGCTTTGGGTTCTCAGAAAGAAATAGATTTCAAATAATCCATGTAGAGTTAATAAATGGATCTCAAAAATTTCAATTATTTGATAGCCATCTAAAAAAACTTTATAAATTCACTTCAGTGCTTAGTGGTAGACATAATCTTTTAAACCTTGTCGCGGGAATTTGTGTGGCATTAGAAGAAAAAATATCAATTCCAAGTATAAAAAAAGGCATTAAAGAGTTTAAAGGAGTTGGAAGAAGATTTGAGATTGAAAGACTTTGCATTGGCAGCACTTTCATAACAATGATCGATGATTATGGTCATCATCCATCGGAAATTTTAGCTACCTTGCTAGCTACTAAAGAAAAATTTCCAAAGAAAAAACTTTGCATGATCTTTGAACCGCATCGTTTCTCAAGAACAAAACAACTTTTTAATGATTTCGTAAAAGTTTTGTCTAAGTTAGACTCGCTGCTCGTTCTTGATATATACCCCGCTAGCGAAAAAGCAATACCTGGAATTTCTTCTAAAAAATTAGTAGCTCAAATAAATAAAAATAATGGACATGCTTCATATATTTTAAATAACAACGTTACTGATTGGATTTATAAAAATGCCACAGAATTCGATATCCTGATTACCCAAGGAGCTGGAACTATTTCAAAATTAAATCAAGCAATTAAAGAGCAGTGGAAATTAAAAAAATAGCAGTTTTATACGGAGGCAATTCCTCTGAGAGAGAGGTTTCATTAGAAAGTGGAAGAAGTATTTTTGAAGCGATTCTTCTTCTTGGATACGAAGCAAGTCTTATTGATTACCCTAAAGAATTCTCACAAGAGACCATCAAGGATCATGATTATATATTTATTGCACTGCATGGTGAAGACGGAGAATCTGGAGCTTTACAAAACCTTCTACAGGGACAAGACATTCTTTTTTCAGGAAGTAGTGCCAACGGTTGTGAAAACACTTGGAATAAAAATAGGTGCAAGGAGTTCCTAAAAAAACATAATATCCTGACACCACAATGGCTTGCAATCAGTGGTTTATCTGAGATCATGCCAGACTTGGATATTTCTCCATTTAATAGATTTAGGCCTTTTGATAACTTATTTTTAAAACCCCAGGAAGATGGCTCCAGTATTGATGTATTTAAGATATCAAATAACTTGGATTTGCAGAATGCAATTCATGATTGCAAGGATAGAAATAGACCATTCATTTTTGAAGAATGCATTGATCACAAAGAACTTACGGTCCCTGTTCTTAATGGGAAATGCCTGCCACCAGTTGAGATACTTACAACTGAAACTTTTTATAATTATGAAGCTAAATATATCAACACAGATACTCAGTTTATTGAGACAGCACTCTCTCAAGATGACAGGAAAAGTTTAGAATCTTTATGCATCCAAACATTTGATATTTTAGAGTGCACAGGCTGGGCTCGTATTGATCTTTTGCAGGATAGCCAAGGTTTATTTTATATCATGGAAGTTAATACAGTTCCTGGAATGACTTCTCATAGCCTATTTCCAAAATCGGCAGCAATAGCTGGCTTAGACTATAAATCCCTTGTACAAGAAATTATCAATGGCAATTAAACAGAATTTCATCCACCCTTTGATCTTCTTATTGGTTACTCTAGGCTGCAGCAATAACACAAACCAAAGGGTCATTATTTCCTTTGAAACTATACCTGCTCTTCAGAAAGAAACAGAGCTGATCCATGCTATTGATAATTATCTACCTGCTTCGCAACTATCTAAGTATTTAAATCAACAGAATTGGATTGATACATTTTTAATTAAAAGAAATGCATTTGCTCCTCTTGAAATTTTTATCATGAGCAAGGAACCAAAATATATTTGGAACGATAAATTTTATTTAGATAAGGAGCTGTCTAAATTTTTATATGATGGAGGTCACCCTGAGCTTATCAAGCTTATTATGCCTATTGAATATACAAAGACATGGAGTAATACAGAGGATAAATTTTTAATTCTTTTTGAGACTGCAAATTTTAATATCAAATCAATAAACTTCAACCCAGCTGAAGGCTGGTTTATTTTTATGAATAATAATTTACGCATTAATTTGGGCGATCAACTTTCTTCAGATATATATCAAAGACTCTCCTTAACACTTAAATATTTGTTAGAAAATAACCTAACACCGAGTATTATTGATTTAAGATATAAAGATGGAGCAGCATTGAATTATGGCAAATAATGGAACAAAAGATTCTGACTATATTGTTGCGTTAGATATTGGTACATCTAAGGTAGTTTGTATTATTGGAAAATACATTGACCAACATTCTATAGAAGTGATTTCAATGGGATCATATCCTTCAAGCGGATTAAAAAAAGGTGTTGTTGTTAATATTGATGCTACTACTGATGCAATTCAAAAATCCATTGATCAGGCTCAAGCATCTTTTGAAGGTAAAATTAAAAATGTTTTTGTGGGAATTGCTGGCAATCATATTCGCAGTTTAAACTCTCATGGAATTGTTGGAATAAAAGACAAAGAAGTAACCCCAGGAGATATTGACCGAGTTATTGAGGCAGCTCAGGCTGTAGCAATACCTTCTGATCAAAGAGTTCTTCATGTCTTGCCTCAAGAATATGTTATTGATGATCAAGACTCTATTAGAGATCCATTGGGTATGTCAGGAGTTCGACTAGAGTCTCATGTGCACTTAGTAACCTGCGCAAACAATGCAATACAAAATATTGAGAAATGCGTTAAACGATGTGGAATTGGTGTAGATGGTTTTGTCTTAGAGCAGCTGGCAAGTTCTTACTCTGTTCTCTCAGAGGATGAAAAGGAATTGGGAGTGTGTTTGGTAGATATTGGTGGGGGCACCACAGATATTGCAATCTTTAAATCGGGCTCTATATCATTTACTGGAGTTATACCAATTGCTGGGGATCAAGTTACCAGTGATATAGCGGCGCTTGTTCGTACTCCAACAGCACAAGCTGAAGATATTAAACAAAAGCATGGATGTGCTGCAGCGGAATTAACTCAAGACGGAGAAACTTTAGAAGTTATCAGGGTAGGTGGAAGACCTCCTGAAGAGTTATCAAGAAGAGCGTTGGCTGAAATTATTGAGCCTAGGTATGTTGAATTATTTGATCTGGTCAAGGCAGAAATAAAACGCAATGGTTTTGAAAGCAAAATTCCTGCTGGGATTGTTCTGACAGGTGGCACTTCAAAAATGGAGGGAGCTGTTGCTTTGGCTGAATCTATATTCCAAACAAGTGTGAGATTAGGAATACCAGAAAAATTTAATGGAATGGAATCGGTCCTTAAAAATCCAATATATGCTACTTCATTAGGCTTAGTTGGATTCGGCTTTGATCAAATGAAACAAGGATACGCTTTAGAAAATAATAAAACTTTTTTTGATAAAGCCTTTGGATTCTTAAAAAATAATTATTGATTGCTGGATGTATTTACCTTAGAATTCACGCTCCTTGGTTTTTTGATGTTCAAAAAATCTACTAACTCATAAGGAAGAATATGAATAATTACGAATTAACATTAATACTTAACCCAGATACATCCTCAAAGTTTGATGATTTTCATTCTAAGTTTGAGAAAATCCTATCAAGCATTGGTTTTACGGTTAAGAAATTAGAAAATATTGGAAGAAGGCAACTGGCTTATAGTATCCTTGATCACAACAAAGGCCATTATGCCATTTATCAACTAGAAGGCCCTGCAGAAGGTGCTCTCGAACTTGAAACTAAGCTTAAATACGATACATCTGTTATTAGACACCTGATTTTAAAAGTTGATTTAATTTCAACGGAAGATTCAATGTTAATGATTGAATCAAGAGAAGCAAAGAAAGCTCCAGCAGAAGATATAGATGTTATGACTAAAAAACAACCGACAATCACAAAAGTACTTACTACTGCAAGTGAGCCTAACAAAGACGATGATGCTAAAGAAAAACAGGAAGGTGAGTAATGACTCAAGATATAAAAAAGAACTTTAATTATAAAAATATTGACCTTTTAAAAAGGTACATCACAGAAACAGGAAAAATTATCCCTGCACGAGTTTCTAACATTAGCGCCTCCGAACAAAGAAAATTAACAAAGTCTATTAAGATAGCTAGATTTCTTGCCTTGCTTCCATACACAGATTCACATAGATAAATTATGAAAATTATACTTTTAGATAAAATCCAAAAACTTGGTGATATTGGTGATGTGGCTGAAGTGAGTTCTGGTTATGCAAGAAATTTTTTAATCCCAAAAAAGAAAGCAATGTTTGCATCAGATGAGAATTTAAAATATGTGGAAAGCAAGAAATCTGAATTAGCAGCAGCTTCAGCAGATGCAATGGCAAATGCCCAGGGTCTAGCAGACTCTATTGCAGGCTCAAAAGTTGAGATTAAAGTGCAAGTTACAGAAGAGGGTGCTCTTTATGGTTCAGTTGGTACAAGAGAAATCTCTGAAGCTTTTAGTGCAATTGATTTATCTGTTGATAAAAGTGTTGTTCAACTTCCCGATGGTCCTCTTAAGGAATTAGGCGAGCATTCTATTACTTTACTGTTTCATCCTGAAGTTTCCTGCGCTGTAGAAGTTTCAGTTCAACCAGAGTAGTTGTCTTCTTTATAATATGATGTAAAAATCATATTTATGTCCAGTAAGTCTATAGAAAATACCGAACAAGTCAGAGACCTTGAAAAAGCTGTTTTAGGAGGTCTAATGCTTGAAACTGAGAGGTATGATAATGTTAGCTTGATTATTGCCTCCTCAGATTTTGAGGGTCAAGATCATCAAAATATCTTTCAATCAATGGGAGAGCTTGTTCACTCGAATAAACCCCTAGATCCCTTAACTGTTTCTGGTCGCTTGGATAGTAAAAATCTTTTAACTCGAGCAGGTGGAAAGAATTATCTTATTGATTTAGCTTCCTCTAGCCCATCGGCAGCAAATCTAGAAGCGTATGCTGAGATGATCAGGCAAAAATCTATCGCACGAAAATTAATGAAAATTAATTCTGAGATTTCAGAGTTAATTATTAATCCTCAAGGCAAAGATGCAGAATCTCTTTTAGATGAAGCTGAGACGAAGATTTTTTCATTGAATGATGAGGCAAGTAGAACTTCATCAAACATTCAGAAATTAGATGAGCTAATACCAAAAACGATCGATAAGTTGAATGAAATAGCAGCAGCAGGCTCTTCTCTGCTTGGTGCCTCTACCGGTTATAAAGAATTAGATAAAGAGTTAATGGGTTTCCAAGATGGAGATCTTATTATTATTGCAGCAAGGCCGAGTATGGGGAAGACTGCTCTAGCAATGAATATTGTTGAGAACATGACTACTAATAAAGATGTCCAAGGCGGCGTATTGGTATTTAGTTTAGAAATGCCTGCTGAGTCTTTAACAACCAGGCTCCTTGCTAGCCATGCAAAAATTGACCAACAAAAAGTTCGATCAGCATCCATGAATAAAAATGATTTAAAAAGGTTTATGGAGTCTTCATCGGCCTTAAAAGATCTTCCATTATATATTGATGACAGTTCGATGATTACTCCAATGGAGCTTCGTGCAAGAGCAAGAAGAATTTACAGGCAAGAGCCTAATGGGCTTTCATTAATCGTGGTTGATTATCTTCAACTAATGCAGCTCCCAGCATCAACTGAAAACAGAGTAAATCAAATATCTGAAATTTCGAGATCATTAAAAATGCTTGCTAAAGACTTAAATGTCCCTGTTGTTGCTTTATCTCAGTTAAATCGAGCAGTTGAGCAAAGACCCAATAAGAGGCCTGTGATGTCTGATTTAAGAGATTCTGGTGCAATTGAGCAAGATGCAGATGTTATTTTATTTATTTATAGAGATATTGTTTACAACGACGACTCTGAAGATGGTAATAAAGCAGAAATTATTATCGGCAAGCAAAGAAATGGCCCCATAGGAAAAGTAAATTTAACTTTTCTTAAAGAATTTACTAGATTTGAAGATTTTGCCGTAGATAGCTTTTACGAAGACTTTCAATGATCCAACCTAATTCTGAGCTCATTATTGACTATGAGTTAGTCAGAAATAATATCCAAATTATTCGAAGTCAGCTCCCAGATTCCTCTAAATTTATGGGTATTGTTAAAAGTAACGCTTATGGGCATGACCTTGAGACAGCCATTAAAGCTCTTAATGATAGTGTTGATGGGTTTGGTGTTGTCAGAATGGAAGAGGCTCAGATGGTTCGTCAGAGCTCCTTAAAGCCTATTTTAATGATGCAAGGAGTTTACTCATCTGAATCCTATGACTTATTAGAAAAGAATAATATATGGACGGTACTTCATTCTTTGGCGCAATTACCCTTAGCACTCAAATATAAAGACGATTTAATTTTTTGGTTGAAAGTCAATACAGGCATGAACAGGCTGGGAGTGGAATTAAATAAACTAGATCAATTTACAGATTTTTTTAAGAGCTCTAATGTATTAATGAGTCATTTAGCGTGTTCTGATAATCCAGAAGATAAATTAAACAAAGAACAATTTTTTAGATTTAATGAAGCATGGACAAATGTTGGTAAAAGCATGCAGCGCAGTATATTAAATTCTAATGGAGCCATGAACTTTCCTGAGCATGCTTATGATTGGTCTAGAATTGGTATTGGGATGTATGGTGGCTTGTCGAATTTTTTAAACCTTAAAACAGCAATGAGGTTTCGTAGTCAGATTGTAGCTGTTCAAAATTTAAAATCTGGTGAAAGAGTTGGGTACGGTGGTCGCATTAAAATCAGTCGAGATACAAAACTTGCCATTGTTTATTGCGGATATGCTGATGGGTTCCCGCAAACCGCTGTTGATGGAACATATGTAAGCATAAATGATCAAATGGTTCCAATTCTTGGACGAGTTAGTATGGATCTTCTTTCTATTGATATTACGAATTTATCCCAATGTGTAATTGGAGACTGGTGTGAATTTTGGTCTGAAGATCTCTCAATTAATGCAAATGCTGAAAAAAATAATTTGATTTCTTATGAGCTTATGAGCAAACTAAGTCCAAGAGTTAAAAGGCAATACCTAAACGTATGAAGATTAAATATATAGACGACAACCCAAGGGAAATTCAACTGAAAGAAGACTTACCTCCTTTCATGACCGAACAAGTTGCAAATGATATTGCTGAGATTTTTAAAACTCCATTATCTGGCTCTTATAATTGGGACTACACCCATCAGGATAATAGAATTAAGAAGCTTTATGAGCTTGGTAAAGAACTAAATTGGAATGTTGAGCTTGATATAGATTGGTCAAGACCTTTTGAAAAATTAACTGAACCAACGCCAATATTTTGGGATGATTATGCTCCATATCAAAAATTTTCTGATCAAAAAAAAGTTGATTTTTTAAATCATAGAATTGCCTGGAGTCAAAGCCAGTTTCTGCACGGAGAGCAGGGCGCACTTTTGGTGGCATCGCAATTAACTTCTTGTGCACCAACATATAATGCAAAGCTTTATGCAGCATCTCAAACTTTTGATGAAGCTCGTCATGTTGAAGCATTTAATAAATATATACAAACAAGAATTAAAATGATGTACCCCATTGGTAATGCACTTAAATCAATTTTGGATAAAATTCTTACTGATCCGAGATGGGATCTAAAATTTATTGGCATGCAAATTATTATTGAAGGACTGGCATTGGCTGCATTTCAAACATCAAGGGAGTTAACAAGGGATCCAGTCCTGCATGATATGTTGGGTTTAATTATTAGAGATGAGGCAAGACATGTTACGTTTGGGATAAATTATTTAGAAGAATTTGTTGATACTTTAACCGAAGAAGAAAAAGAAGAAAGAGCACAATTTGCTTATGAGGCCTGTTGGTTGAGCAGAGAAAGATTGCTATCAACTGATGTCTTTGAGCACTTTGGTTGGGATGTTGAGGATGCAAGGCAGTTTCAATTAGGAACCGATATTAATAAGCATTTTCAAAAACTATTATTTCAAAGAGTGATGCCGAACCTAAGAAGAATAGGATTGTTAAGAGACTCTGTTAAGAAAAAATTTGACGATCTTGGAATCTTAGAATTTGCCTCATCCAAGAGCGATGCAGATATAGATTGGGCTGATTTATCTAGACCTTTATTCGAAGAATCTGCCTAATTAGTTTTTATTAGTTTCATAATCTGATATTCTGTATTCCCATCACAAACTAAAAACTGATGGCTCAAACAAAGTACATATTTATCACCGGCGGGGTGGTTTCTTCTCTCGGAAAAGGTATTGCAGCTGCATCAATTGGAGCTCTCTTTGAGGCCAGAGGCTTAAAGGTTTCTTTAAATAAATTAGACCCATACATCAATGTAGACCCAGGAACAATGAGTCCATTTCAGCATGGAGAAGTTTTTGTCACAAATGATGGTACAGAAACGGATTTAGATCTTGGGCATTACGAAAGGTTTGTAAGATTTCAAGCCAGCCAAAAAAATAACTTTACAGCTGGTAAAGTTTACGAGCAAGTTATTAAAAATGAGAGAAGAGGGGATTATCTTGGTGGCACCGTTCAGGTTATTCCTCATATTACTGACGAAATTAAAAGAAGGATTAAAGCTGGAGCAAGAGGTGCAGATATAGCAATCGTTGAAATTGGTGGCACCGTTGGAGACATTGAGAGCCAGCCATTTATTGAAGCCATCCGACAGATGATGTTGGAACTTCCTAAGTCAGCTACAGCATTTGCTCATTTAACTCTTGTTCCTTACATTAAGGTTTCAGAAGAACTGAAAACAAAACCAACGCAACATTCCGTTAAAGAGCTCCGCTCTTTGGGTTTGCAGCCTGATTGTCTTATTTGCAGGTTAGAGAAGGAATTGCCTCAGGATGAAAAGAAAAAAATTGCACTCTTTTGTTCCGTAGATCTAAAAAGCGTTATTTCTATGCATGATGCAGAAACAGTGTATTCCATCCCACTTCTTCTGTATGGGCAAGGGGTCGACAAAATTCTTTTAAAAAAATTAAATCTTTTAAAAGTCAGACCCCCTAAATTAAATGATTGGAAGAGAGTGGTTGAAGCAAAACTCAATCCAAAGAAAACAGTTTCCATTGCTGTGGTCGGTAAATATGTTGATTTGAAGGATTCATACAAATCATTAAATGAAGCCTTAGACCATGCTGGAATTCTTAATTTAGCTAAAGTTAAGATTAATATGATTGATGCAGCAAAAATTACCAAAGGCAATGTTGCAAAAATTCTTGAATCTTCACAAGCTGTTTTAGTACCTGGTGGTTTTGGTAGCAGAGGGATCGAAGGAATGATTCTTGCTTGTGCATATGCTAGGCAAAATAAATTACCTTATTTTGGTATTTGTTTAGGTATGCAGATAGCTATTATTGAGTTTTCTAGGAATGTATTGGGATTGAAAGATGCAAATAGTACTGAATTTAATGAGCTTACAAAGTACCCTGTAATCGGATTAGTCACCGAGTGGAAAGATTCTTCAGGTAAGACTGAGCATAGAAGTGCAAATTCAAACCTAGGAGGAACAATGAGGCTTGGTGGCCAAGAGTGCTTAATTAAGAAATCTTCACTGTCTCATAAACTCTATAAAAAGACTAAAGTTACTGAAAGACATCGCCATAGATATGAAGTGAATCCTGCATTTAAGGAGGATTTGATTAGAGGTGGCATGGATATCGTTGGCACTTCTTTGGATGGTAAATTAGCTGAGATGGTTGAGATTAAAAAACATCCATGGTTTTTAGGTTGCCAATTTCACCCTGAATTTACTTCCAATCCTCGAGATGGGCACCCAATTTTTAATGATTTTATTGCCAAAGCGATTAAAATAAAAAGATGAACGTTTTAAATTTAGATAATTTCAAGGTTGGCAATCAAGAAGCAATGACTCTTCTTGGGGGGGTTAATGTTTTAGAGTCGGAATTAGTCGCGATGACAGTAGCAGAAAAATTTGCAGAAGCTTCAACTAAATTAAATATTAATTGGGTTTTTAAAGGCTCGTTTGATAAAGCAAATAGAAGTTCCATTTCTTCATATAGAGGTCCTGGACTTGAGGAAGGTTTGAGGATATTAGAGAAAGTTAAAAATACTTTTAATGTTCCTGTTCTCACTGATATTCATGAAATAATTCAAGCTCAACAAGTTGCGGAGGTCGCTGCAATTATTCAAATTCCTGCATTTTTATGCAGGCAAACTGATTTAGTGGTTGCTGCTGCAAAAACAAATAAGATTATACAATTTAAGAAGCCTCAGTTTTTATCTGCTCCAGAAATGAAAAATGTAATTGAGAAATGTGTACAAGCTGGAAATAATCAAATTACTTTATGCGAGAGGGGAAATTCTTTTGGTTACAATAATCTTGTTGTCGACATGTTAAATTTTCAAATTATGAAAAGCTTAAATGTTCCAGTAATCTTTGATGTAACTCATTCTTTGCAATTACCTGGAGGGCTGGGGAATGCAGCTGGTGGAAGACGAGAGTTTTTGTTGCCTCTTGCAAAAGCGGGACTCAGTCAGTGCATTGCAGGTTTATTCCTTGAAGCACACCCCAACCCTGATAAAGCAAAGTGCGATGGACCATGTGCAATTTCATCTGATGATATTTTTGATGTGCTATCTAAGCTCGCGCCTTTAGATAAATTCATCAAGACGCAAGAAAGAGACTAGCAATGTCACAAATCAAGTCAATTCAAGCCCTGCAGGTTATTGATTCTAGGGGCACCCCTACCATTTCATGTAAAATTGATCTTGAGAATGGAATTTCTTCAACCTCAATGGTCCCTAGCGGTTCATCCACAGGCTCAAGAGAGGCTGTTGAGCTAAGAGATGGCGGCAAAGAATTTAATGGAAAAGGCGTCCAAAAAGCCATTGATAACATTCACAATATTATTACTCCCACTCTTTTGGGCATGGAAGTCACAAATCAAAAAGCTATTGATGAAAAGATGATAGCTTTGGACGGAACAGACACAAAATTAAAACTTGGAGCAAATGCTATTTTGGGAGTATCTCTTGGAGCTCTTGGTGCTGGAGCAAAAGTATTAGAGCTACCTCTTTATCAATACATTAATAAAGTATTTTATGACATCAATGGAAGCAAACTAGACATGCAACTTCCAACTCCCATGTTAAATATTATTAATGGTGGAGGGCATGCAGATAATAATCTTGATATTCAAGAGTTTATGATTATGCCTATAGGTGCGAAATCTTTCTATCAAGGGATGCAGTGGGCAACAGAAATTTATGCTGGTTTAAAAAAATTATTACAGGACCAGAACTTAAGCACCGGTGTTGGCGATGAAGGAGGTTTTGCGCCAAATCTTAAGTCTAACCAAGAAGCAATTGAATTAATTTTATGTGCAATTGAAAACAACAACCTTAGACCTGGAATTGATGTTGGAATTGCTCTTGATTGTGCCGCATCAGAATTTTATGAAAATGGTCTGTATCATCTAAAAGGGGAATCTACCAAACTCAATTCAGATGAATTTGTCCAATACCTTCAATCTTTAACATCTCAATATCCAATATTATCTATAGAAGATGGAATGGATGAAAGCGATTTTAGTGGTTGGAAGAACCTTACAAGCGCCTTAGGAAAAAAATGTCAATTGGTTGGAGATGATCTTTTTGTCACTAATGCTGATGAGCTCCAGAGAGGTATCGATGAATCTCTTGGGAATTCAATATTAATTAAATTCAATCAGATTGGCACTATCATGGAAACAATGAAAACAATTCATCTTGGTAATTTAAATCACTATAAATCAATAATATCTCATAGATCAGGTGAAACAGAAGATAGTACTATTGCAGATTTATCTGTTGGACTTGGAACTGGCCAAATCAAAACTGGAGCCCCATGTCGATCTGATAGAGTGGCAAAATATAATAGATTATTATGGATTGAAGCAGAACAAAAAAATCTAAAATTTGCCAAGAATGTTTTTGGTTAAAATCTTAAATTGGTTGGTTGTAATTTTCATTATCGCAGCCTTTTACAATCTTTTCTTTGGTGTAGATAGTAAAAAAAGCTTTATTCAACTTCAAGATGAGAATGAATTATTAATTAATGAAAATAATGTTATTGCTATTGAAAATAATATTCTTGAATCAGGAATTCAAAGCAGACAAAAAAATGATGCGCATGCAGAAAAATTTGCTCGTGAGGAGTTGAGCCTAATCTACAAAGATGAAGAATTTTTGAGTTTTAAGGAATCTAAGAAAGATGAACCAAAATAAAAGTGTTGGCGTTATTGTTCCTGCGGCAGGAATTGGTGCTCGATTTCAAAATTCGGTCCCTAAACAATATTCAATGTTAGGCAGTCAAACTATGCTGGAAGTAACGATTAATTTTTTTATTAGTTTTCCATGCATTCAAAAAATCTACATTTCAGTAGATTCAGATGATACGTGGATAGACTCCCAATCTTTTGCCAATGATCCAAAAATTATCCTTACTGCTGGAGGGAGAACAAGAAGTCAATCAGTCTTTAATTCACTATCTAAAGTAAATTCAGATGAAATTGACATTATAGCTGTACATGATGCGGCTAGACCTTGGCTTAGTCATGAGCAATTTATTTATTTATTAGATGAGCTTGAGGCTGATAAGAATATAGAAGGAATCTATCCAGTCATCTCAATCTCTGAATCATTAAGGGAAATAAGAAATAACCATTTTATTCCAATCAATCGAGATAAATTTGTTTTAGTGCAAACACCGCAAATTTTTTACACTTCGTCATTAAAAATAGCTTTAAATAAATTAATGGATTCCAAGAAGAATTTAACTGATGAAGCACAAGCTATGGAAGAAGCCGGCTTTAAGGTAAAAGCAGTGAAAGGGGATCGATCTAATACAAAAATAACATTTCCAACAGATCTAGATAGAACTTTTCGATCGGATTCTAGGATTGGAAGAGGGATAGATTTTCATAGATTTGAACCAGGCAAAGGAATTCTACTTGGGAATGTGTTTATTGATTGCGGGCTCTCAATTATCGCTCATTCTGATGGAGATATATTGTTACATGCACTTGCTGATGCTTTGCTGGGAGCTGGAGGGCTCAATGACATAGGGTTCTATTTTCCTGATACTGATCCAGAAAATAAGAATTTAAGTAGCATCATTATTCTTGAAAAGACTTTAGAGTTACTTGGTAAGCAAAGATTGGAACCAGTAAATATTGATTTTGTAATTGTCTGCGAACAACCAAAGATTGGTCCTTATGTTGTCAAAATCAAAAGCACCCTATCAAAGATACTAAAGATAAAAGAAAATGCTATTGCAATTAAGGCAACCACTGCAGAAGGGATGGGTATTATTGGAGAAGGTAATGGAATTGCTGTACATGCCATAGCATCATTACGGGCTATTGGATGAATATATTATTAACAAATGATGATGGCTATAGGGCTAATGGAATCACTGAGCTACACAAAGCCCTTAGCCTTGAGCATAAAATTTTCTTGATTGCACCGAGAGAAAATTGCAGTGGCATGAGCGCTGCAATTAGTTTACGCAAAGAAATTGAAGTCAAAGAAATTTCTAAAAATATTCATGCAGTTTCAGGAACGCCTGCTGATTGTTCTTATCTAGGCCTGCTTTCCATTATTTCAGACCCAATAGATATGATTGTTTCAGGAATAAACTTAGGCGCAAACTTAGGCGAAGATATCTTTTATTCCGGAACAGTAGGTGCGGCTATAGCAGGAAGAAGATTAAAATATGTACCCGTTGCTTTTTCAGTTGCAGCATTTACACCAAAAAATTTAGATTTTATTGCCATGAAATCGGCAATGATTGTAAATCAAGTCACTAAACTTCCTTCAGATAGAAATTTACTTGTAAATGTTAACTTCCCCGACTTACCCTCATCGCAAATTCAAGGAATTAAATTAACAAGGTTGGGCAAAAGAGGAATTCCTGATATTCCTGATTTTATCAGGACTAATGGCTCTTCAACTTTTTATAGTTTTGGTCCCTCAGGCACTCTCCTCCCTGGACAACAGAAGACAGATATTCACGCCATACATGAAAAATACATTTCTATCTCCATACTTGATTACAATCTAACTGCAAATGAATCAGACTTAGACATTTATAGGGATATCTTTTTTGATGAGTAGCTCAGGATTTACCTTTACAAGAGTGAAGGAGCAAATGATCCAACTCTTGTTAGAGATGGGCATAAAAGATTTTCGTGTTCTTGATGCCATAACTCAGGTCCCACGACATATTTTTTTGGACGAAGCTTTGTGGAGTAGGGCTTATGAAAATAGAGCTTTAACCATTGGTTATAAGCAAACAATATCGCAACCATATATAGTTGCTAAGATGACAGAACATTTAATCTCTCATACTACTAAAAGAGGTAAGATTTTTAATCGAGTGCTTGAAATTGGCTCTGGTTGCGGATATCAATCTGCTGTTTTATCTTATTTCTCTAATGATATTTTTGCCGTTGAGAGGATTAAACCTTTAGTTATAAGATCTAGAGAAAATCTTCAAGAGCTTCAAATTAGAAATGTGATGGTGAAACATGCTGATGGGTTCAATGGCTGGGAGGGAGATCTTAAATTTGATGGAATTATTTGTGCGGCAGCTCCAAGGCAATATCCAGAGGAATTATTAGATTTATTAGAGATTAATGGAAAATTAGTAATTCCAGTAGGGCTAGATGGACAGCAGAAACTTTTTGTCATAACCAAAAAGAGCAAATTAGAACATGAAGAAGTAATATATGAGGACGTTGCATTTGTTCCAATGCTTCCTGGCATTTCAAATGGAGATACTCGAACATGAACGTTCAAGTTAAATATGCAATTGCAGGTTTTTGTATGGGAGTTGCCGAATTAATACCAGGTATATCTGGCTCAACAATAGCTGTTATTTTTAAAATATACCCAAATTTAATATCAATATTAACTAACTTGAGATTAAAGAATTTCACTGTGAGCATCTCTAAACTTTCTAAGACCTTTCAACTCTCACTTTCTATCCCATTAATGATTTCAATGATCATTGCAATTTTACTTTGCTCAAAAGGAATAGATTGGTTGCTTAATGACTATAAAGAATACTTCTCATTATTTTTGGGGTCTTCAATGATTTTTTTATCAATCTATGTAGCTAATTTCTTTAAAGATGCTCTTCAAAATCCATATTTACTTATCTTTCTTTTGGTTGGAGTAATACTGGGGTTTTTTATCAATATATTAGATATTAATTCAAGTGAAATAAATATTTTGTATATATTTTTAGCTGGTATTTTAGCCTTCTCGTTTTTTTTAATTCCTGGTATTTCTGGAAGTGCAATATTGCTTATTTTGGGAGTCTGGAAACCTATTGTTCAAGCACTTGCTGAATTTAATTTTGATTTATTAATCCCATTTGGATTAGGTTGCCTGATTTCACTTTTAGCTTTACCGAGGCTTATCAATTCTCTATATTCCCAGCATGAACAGAAACTCACATTTCTTTTTTCCGGCCTAATTTTTTCCTCAGGATACTTCTTATTTAATTATGGTTTTCCCATTTAACATGATTCGATTAAGAGATATTTCTTTAATTTTTATTTTTCTTCTATCTGGGTGCGCCTCTTTTGAAGTATTGAGAGAAAACTTCACCACTTTAATTCCTAGCAAACTAGATCATTTCTACTTTGTGGAGAAAGGAGATTCAGTTTGGTCGATAGCATTGAAATTTAATTTAGATCCACAATCGATCATCAAAAATAATAATATTGAAAAACCATACATTATTTATCCAAATCAAAAATTAACCTTTAATAGAGAAATTAATAAATCCGCCTTGGTTTCTTTGCAACCACCTAAGCAATGGCATGCACCACTGAATGGAGATGCTAAGCCTGAAATCACAGCGAGCTCATGGTTAATTTATAAACAAAAGCAAGGTGAGCCTATTCATTCCGTGTATGCTGGGAAAGTAGTAGTTTCAGGACCAGATATTCCAGGGTATGGAAATTTAGTTATGATATCGCACCCAGATGGTTACCTGAGCTTATACGCACATTGCGATAAAATTTTTGTTGAGTCAGGGGATGAGGTCTCAAGGGGGATGATGATAGCTCATGTTGGTAATTCAGAAGCGTCCTATCCAATGCTAAGGTTTCAACTTAGAAAAAATGGGAAACCAATTCAAGCCTCCCAATTGCAATTTTAAACTTTCTAGCGAAACCAGTTACTATCTTTCGAGTAGATGAATTTTATCTTTTATTTCTTTATATTTCTGGGCCTCAGGAAGTTTATCTTTCTCTTCCGTGATATTAGGCCAGATTTCACTAAGCTCTGCATTTATTTCAATGAAAGGTATTTGATTATTAGGCAGCTCATCTTCTGAAAAAATTGCATCAACAGGGCACTCAGGTTCGCACAGGGCACAATCAATACATTCTTCTGGATGAATGACCAAGAAATTTGGACCTTCATAAAAACAATCGACAGGACAGACTTCAACACAATCTGTGTGCTTACATTTAATGCAGGATTCAGTAACTATAAACGCCATGCTAAAAGTTTTTTAATGGAATGTATTAGATTTTATCAATGACTGATGCACAAGTCAGCATGAATTTGATAATATTTAATTTGCATTATTTTTATTTATAATATACTGTACATACATACAGTAAGGAGTAAGTTATGTCAGACAAAGAAAAAAACCTAAACGAGACACTGTCTCAGATTGAAAAACAGTTTGGAAAGGGAACTGTTATGAAGATGGGGGATAGAGAAATTGTTGATATGCCCTCAATATCATCTGGATCAATAGGGCTTGATATTGCCTTAGGTATTGGCGGCTTGCCACAGGGAAGAGTAGTTGAAATTTTTGGACCAGAGTCTTCTGGTAAAACTACCCTTACATTACAGGCTATTGCAGAGTGCCAAAAAGCAGGTGGCACAGCAGCATTTATTGATGCTGAGCATGCCTTAGATCCTAATTATGCTCAAAAGCTTGGCGTTAATGTTGATGAGCTTCTCCTTTCGCAGCCAGATACAGGAGAACAAGCCTTAGAGGTCACTGATATGTTAGTTAAATCCGGAAGTGTTGATTTAATAGTTATTGATTCAGTTGCAGCATTGACTCCAAGAGCTGAAATTGAAGGCGATATGGGCGATCATCATATGGGTCTGCAAGCAAGATTAATGTCACAAGCTTTAAGAAAAATTACTGGGAATATTCAACGATCTAATGCAATGGTTATATTTATAAATCAAATTCGAATGAAGATTGGTGTGATGTTTGGAAATCCTGAAACAACCACAGGAGGCAATGCTCTAAAATTCTACTCATCTGTTCGATTAGATATTAGACGTATTGGTGCGGTAAAAGAGGGAGAGGAGGTTGTTGGAAATGAAACTCGCGTTAAAGTGGTAAAAAATAAAGTATCACCTCCATTTAAGCAAGCTGAATTTCAGATTATGTATGGAGAGGGCATTAATACTGAAGGTGAGATCTTAGAATTAGGACAAAAACTTGACCTAATTGAAAAATCAGGCTCATGGTATAGCCATAATGGTGAGAAGATTGGCCAAGGAAAGGTAAATGCTAGCAAGTTTTTAAAAGAAAATACTAAGATAAGGGATGCTTTAGTCAAAGAAATAAGAACAGCTTATATTCCATCAGTTAATAAGACTGCTAAGAAGTAATCTCTTTTCAGACAAACGTATTATAATTATTATTAAATACGTTATTAGTTAATTAATGCCATGCTTTAAAAAAATTATTATTTCTTTGATGCTGATGGCTAATTCAGGATTTTCTCAGCCTATAGTAGATATTGAAGAATTAAGGCGCTCAGGTGAGCTTGGCACCTTTAGATCTGCTGGTATTAGTTTAGATTCATCTAGAGGAAATGAAAATAGAGATGATTTCAACATCACACTTGCATATATTACAAACAATGAATCAATAGAATCACTGTTTGTATTTAATAAATCAGAACGAACCAAAGATAATGCAACCGAAGATGAATCAACATTTGGACATGCAAGAATTTTATGGAAATTAGATAGAACTTTTGATTTTGAAACTTACATTCAGACTACTGAAAATCCTTTTCAATCTTATAAAAAAAGAAATTTAATAGGAGCAGGGATTAGATTTAATAAAGTTCAGAAATACAAAGTGGGATTAAGCATTCTAAAGGAAAAAGAAGAAACCTTGAATGGAGTTAAGAAAGATACTGATAGGCTAAATATGTATGTGCATAGAGAAACTAATTTTAATAATGATCTAAGTTTAGATACTTCATTATTCTTACAACCTTCAATTGATCAGCCAAATGAAGATTTCAAGGCATCATTACTTCTATCACTTAATATACCAATTTCTAAAAAATTCAATATTCAAATACAGTTTTCCGAATCTATTGATAAAGATCCACCTGATTTAGCCAATGAATCAGATCAGTCATTCTCAACTAATTTTATCTATAAGTTCTAATTTTATTTAGAAGTTATGTCTAAAAGTTCAGATAAATCGTAATCTAATCCAAGATAATCTACCTTATCAATATTTTTAGGTTGTTATGTGAGCTAAAAATTGATTAAGATACTCTTTCTAATTAGGAGAGAGTAATGTCAAATAATGCATATATAGTTTCAGCAGTCAGAACAGCTGGAGGAAAGAAAAACGGAAGCCTAAGTCAATGGCACCCTGCAGATCTTGGAGCTAAAGTTTTGGATGAGCTTGTCTTGCAAACAGGCATTGATCCTGCATTAATTGATGATGTAATCTTTGGCTGCGTTGATCAAGTAGGCGCTCAGTCAGGCAATGTTGCTAGAAATGCAATCTTAGCTTCAAGTTTACCAGAATCTGTTCCAGGAACTTCAGTTGATAGGCAATGCGGCTCATCACAGCAAGCAATCCATTTTGCAATTCAAGCCGTGATGTCAGGTACTCAAGATGTTGTTATAGGTGGGGGTGTAGAAAATATGTCCATGGTTCCAATTGGCGCTAGTATAAAGGATGGTTATGAAGCTGGTCACGGTGTGCCATTTGATTCTGAGGGTATGAAAGCTAGATATCCAGGTATTTTCTTTTCACAGTTTACAGGTGCTGAGCTGATGGCTAAAAAATGGAACCTGTCTAGAGAAGACTTGGACGCATTTGCTTTTAGCAGCCATCAAAAAGCAATCGCAGCCGTAGAAGGAAAATATTTTGATAGAGAAATCTTACCCATGCAAGCTAAAAATGCTGAAGGCAAAACAGATATGGTTTTTTTAGATGAGGGCATTCGCTATGATGCTAATCTTGAGGCTCTAGCAGGCTTGAAATCAGTTACCGATGGCGGAGTCATTACTGCTGGCAATGCCAGTCAAATAACTGATGGTGCAGCTGCAGTTATGATTTGTAATGATGAGGGTTTAAAGAAAGTTAAAACTGACCCTAGGGCTAAAATAACTGCTATTAGTGTTGTGGGAGATGACCCAATCCTGATGTTGGGCGGGCCAATACCGGCTTCCCACAAAGTATTAAAAGCAGCAAATCTAAATATTGATGATATAGATTTATATGAAGTTAATGAAGCTTTTGCTCCAGTGCCTCTTTCTTGGGCAATTGATTTGAAGGCAGACATGAATAAACTTAATGTAAATGGGGGAGCAATGGCACTTGGGCACCCTTTAGGTGCGACCGGAGCAAAATTAATGACAACCTTACTTCATGAATTAGAACGTACCAATGGTAGGTATGGTCTTCAGGCAATATGTGAAGGCGGCGGAACAGCTAACGCGACGATTATTGAGAGAATTTAATTATCTATCTTTGTAATGCTCAAAAATTGTTTTAATATCAGATATATTATTAGTTGAGCTCTGGCCATCTCTATGTTTTAACTCAATTTCTTGGCTTTCTAAGAATTTCTTTCCAATTATGACATTGATGGGAACTCCTATTAACTCAGCATCTTTCATCTTAGTTCCATAGCCATCTTTTCTGTCATCTATTAGAACTTCATACCCCATCAAGGAAAGCTCCCAATATAGATCAAGAGATGCTTGTTTTATTTTCGACTCTTTATCATAACCAATGGCAATAATGTTTACTTCATAAGGAGCAATATTTTCAGGCCAAATAATTCCTTTATCATCATTATTTTGTTCTATTGATGCAGCGACTAGTCTAGAAACCCCAATACCATAACAACCCATAAATAAATTTTGAGCTTTACCATCTTTGGTTAGAACGTTTGCTTTCATAATATCGGTATAAACTTCTCCAAGTTGAAAAATATGACCTACCTCTATTCCTTTTTTAATTTGAATAGTTCCCTTTCCATCTGGAGAAGGCTTACCCTCAAGCGAAGATATATCCTCATTATCTTTCAGAAGTAGTTCACTATTAATAGCAAATTCAGACTCATTACTGATAGCAATGGTATCTTCACCGTTTTCTGCTAAGACATGAAATTCTTCAGATGTATCACCGCCTATTGCCCCTGAATCAGCTTTAACTATTTTGTATTCAAGTCCTATTCTTTCAATAATTCTTTTATAGGCCTCTCTCATTGAAAGATAGCTAGCATTTAAAGATATCTCATCAATGTCGAAACTATATGAATCTTTCATTAAGAATTCTCTACCCCTCATTACCCCATAACGAGGTCTAATCTCATCTCTAAATTTAGTTTGAATTTGATAAACGTTTAAAGGCAATTCTTTATAGCTCCTAAGATTACTCCTAATAACATCAGTAATAACTTCCTCATGAGTAGGCCCTAAACAAAAATCTCTGTCGTGCCTATCCTTTATTCTTAAAAGCTCAGGACCCATTTTGTCCCATCTTTTTGTTTCCTCCCATAACTCTCTAGGCTGAACCATTGGCATTAAAACTTCTTGCGCACCAGTCAGATTCATTTCTTCTCTTACAATGTTTTCAATTTTTCTTAGTACCTTTAAACCAAGTGGAAGCCATGTATATATTCCAGATGCCACTTTTCTAATCATTCCAGCTCTCAGCATTAATTGATGACTAATTACTTCTGCATCTTGAGGGGCATCTTTTAATGTGGGGATAAAGGTCTTAGTCCAAAACATTTTTATATTTGAGTTTTCATTTAGTTTATAATTCTATATTTTTTTAGACGCTTATGCCTATTTATGATTATAAATGCTCGAAATGCGGGCATCAATTAGAAATAATTCAAAAATTTTCTGATAACCCTATTAAAACTTGCCCAGAATGCAATGAAAAATCTCTACAAAAACTAGTATCTGCTCCTTCATTTAGATTAAAGGGCGGCGGGTGGTATGAAACTGATTTTAAAACTGGTGCTAAAAAGAATATAGTAGACAATAAGGAGCATAAGTCAGATACGCCTAAAGAAACTAAAAAAACTACCGGTACATCAAAAATTTTAAAAAAGAAGCCTAATGAAGAAAGTTAAAAGCATGCGATCACATTATTGCGGAGATATTACAAGCTTAGATATTGGAAAAGACATTGAAATATCTGGTTGGGTACATAAAAGACGAGATCATGGCGGAGTAATATTTTTAGACATTAGAGATCTACATGGGATTGTTCAGGTAGTCTTTAATCCTGCTTCTAAGGAAGTCTTTGATTTAGCTGACTCATGCAGGAGTGAATTTGTTGTCAATGTTAAAGGCTCGGTCATACCTAGAATTGAAGGAGCTATTAATCCCAAAATGGAAACAGGAGAAATTGAAATTGAAGCAAAACATTTATTGATTTACAGCAAAGCAGATACTCCAAAATTTCCCTTAGATGAGTACCAGGAGGTTAGTGAGGATATTAGATTAAAAAATAGATTTCTTGATTTAAGGCGCCCTGAAGTAAGCGCAAGGTTGATAAAGAGAGCAAAAATTACTTCTAAGATTAGATCTGTTTTGGAGGTCAATAATTATAATGAAATAGAAACACCTATTTTAACCAGAGCCACTCCTGAGGGTGCTCGTGATTACTTGGTTCCTAGTCGAGTTCATCCAGGCGATTTTTTTGCTTTGCCTCAATCACCGCAGCTTTTTAAACAACTGTTGATGATTGGTGGCCTTGATAAGTATTATCAAATTGCTAGATGTTTTAGGGATGAGGATCTTCGCGCAGATAGACAGCCAGAATTTACTCAAGTAGATATTGAAGCTTCTTTTATCAATACCGAGGATATTATGAATCTGGGTGAGGAACTGATTACTTCACTTTTATCAGAGTTTACAAATTACGAAGTCGCTGAAATACCCCGCATTACATACAAAGATGCAATTGCTCAATATGGTTGTGATAAGCCAGATCTTAGAATTCCACTAAAGCTAGAGGACATCTCTGCATTAGTTAAGCATGAAGAATTTAAAGTTTTTTCTGGTCCTGCAAACGATCCAGCTGCAAGAGTTGTGGCATTGCGAGTTCCAGGTGCAGCAGTTCTGACTAGAAAGAAAATTGATGAATATACGGATTTTGTAGGAACGTTAGGAGCCAAAGGACTTGCTTACATAAAGGTAGTAGCATTAGGTGAAGAAAATGGATTGCAATCGCCAATTTTAAAGTTTCTTCAGCAAGAGACCATTGATTCGATTACTTCTGCCCTAAAAGTTAAAAATGATGACATGATTTTCTTTGGTGCTGGTAATGCAAATATTGTGAATTTATCAATGAGCTCTTTAATAAAAAAATTAGGAGAAGACTTAAAATTAAATGTTTCTGAATGGGCTCCATGTTGGGTTATTGATTTCCCAATGTTTGAAAGGAATAAAGAAAATAACCTTACTTCATTGCATCATCCCTTTACCCTTCCAGCTGTTACTTTAGAACAATTAACAGCTAACCCAGATGAGTCTTTGGCCTGCGCCTATGATTTTGTTTTAAATGGTTATGAGTTAGGAGGAGGCTCTTTAAGAGTTCATGATCCAATTATGCAAAGTGAAATTTTTAATATCTTAGGAATCCCATCTCACGAAGCTGAGAAAAAATTTGGTTTTTTATTGGCAGCCTTGTCATCAGGCTGTCCGCCTCATGGAGGTATTGCTTTTGGTTTAGATAGAATCGCTATGCTCTTATCCAATACAACTAATATTAGGGATGTTATTGCATTTCCAAAAACACAAAGCGCTTCATGCTTATTGACTGATGCCCCTGGAGCGATTGATAAGAAGCAATTAGAGGAGATTCATATTCAATCAATTGTTGAGAAGGACTAAATAATGGCAGGTCACTCTAAATGGGCAAACATTAAGCACAGAAAAGCAAGACAAGATGCTTCCAGAGGAAAAGTTTGGACAAAAGTTATAAGAGAAATTACAGTTGCTGCTAAGGGCGGACCAGATCCTGATGATAACCCAAGGTTAAGATTAGCCTTGGATAAAGCTAATGCAGCTAATATGCCAAAAGATACAATTAAAAGAGCCATTCAAAAAGGTTCTGGTACAGGGGAGATGGGAATCATTGAAGAGCTTACTTTTGAGGGATATGGACCAAACGGAGTTGCTATTCTAGTTGAAACTATGACAGATAATAGAAATAGGACAGTAGCAGATGTACGCCATGCTTTTTCTAAATTTGGTGGCAACATGGGCACAGATGGTTCAGTTGCCTACCTGTTTAATAAATTAGGAGTTATCCATGTCTCAACATCTCATAGTGAAGACTTAATTATGGAAATTGTACTTGATGCAGGTGCTGAAGATTTTACTGTTATAGATGATTTCTATGAAGTGATCACAGCTCCTTCAAACCTTTCCATCGTTGCTGAAGCATTAAAGGCTAAAGCAGTTGAGACCTTGAATACTGAAGTAACCATGAGAGCCGAAACCCTTATTCACCTGGATCAAGAAGAAGCTGAAAAAGTATTAAAGATCATGGATTTTATGGATGATTTAGATGATGTTCAAGAAGTTCATACTAATGCAGAATTCCCTGATAGTTTTGAAGTTGAGGAGTAGTTTTGGCAATTAATTCTAGAACAAAAGGTGCTAATTTTGAAAGAGAAATTGGTAACTTATTGATGGAACAGTTAGATTTAAAACAGCCCGTGAAGAGGATATTAGAGCAAACTCGCACGAAAGAATTACCAGATTTGAAACTTGGAAGATGGTGCATTGAATGCAAAAGGTATGGCGATGGAGCTGAACCATCTTCTGAATGGTGGGATCAAGTTTTAGCAGCTACCGCCGAGGGTGGCTTTCCAGCCTTAGTGTATAAATTTAATCGTCGTCCAATCAAAGTAAGAATTTTAGCTGGAGCATTATCATCTGAGCTTGAATTTTCACCTATGACAATTGATTTGATGTGGGAAGACTTTGTTGAAATTCTTAGGCACCTTTTTCAAGTAGATATTGAGCAACATGAATCAACTTTTCAAGTGTAAGGACTTTCTTTGCAAGGTTTTTATTGAAGACACAGATTTTCAAGGGGTTGTATACCATGCAAATTATTTAAAATATTTTGAGAGAGCAAGATCTCAGTTTCTTATAGATCATAAGCTTTCCCAAGTAGATGCATTGCTTAATAAAGAGACTTATATAGTTAAGTCAATTATTTTAAACTATCGTAACTCAGCGAAGTTAGATGATCAGCTGGTAATAAAAAGTGAGGTTGAGCTTATTAGCAAAGCCCGTATAAAATTTTTTCAATCTGCTTTGAGATTAAAAAATGATACACTCATTTGCGATGGAATCGTTGAGGTATGCTACCTTAGAAGAGATATAGGTAAGCCAAAAGCTTTTCCACAAAAACTATTAGATTTATTTAGGTAGAACATAATGAATGACTTTTCTGTAATAGATTTATTCCTTCAAGCTAGTTTTATAGTTCAAGCTGTCATGGTTATTTTAATAATTATTTCTGTTGTATCCTGGATAGTAATTTTTGAAAGATATTTTAATTTAAATAGAATCAAAGCAGCTAACTCTTCTTTCGAAGAGCAATTTTGGTCTGGCAAGGACTTAAGTGAACTGCATGATAGTATAAAAGATATTCCTCGAGAGAAGCTGGTTGGCTCCCTTAGTGTTTTCAAGCATGGGTTTAATGAATTTTTAAGACTAGGAGATGGTCAGAAAATCACAATTGAGGACTTAGAGAGTGTTAATCGTGCGATTCGTGTTTCTTTGGCACGAGAGGAAGAATCATTGATGCACCATCTTCCTTTCCTTGCTAACGTTGGTTCAGTTAGCCCCTATGTTGGGCTGTTTGGAACAGTGTGGGGCATTATTAATTCATTCCAAGGTCTTTCAGATGCTACGCAAGCAACTATTAATGCTGTTGCCCCAGGTATTTCAGAAGCCCTGGTTGCAACTGCACTTGGTTTATTTGCAGCAATTCCGGCAGTTGTTGCATACAATAAATTTGCCTCCGAATCAGACTCTCAACTTCAACAATCTTCAGTATTTGGCGAAGAGCTAGCAAGTATACTTTACAGACAAACAGTTAAAACAAAGCTTTGATATATCGAATTGGTAAAAGAAAAAAATTAAATGCTGAAATTAATGTAGTGCCATACATTGATGTCATGCTGGTGCTATTGATTATCTTTATGGTTTTATCACCATTATTAATCCAAGGAATTGAGGTTGATCTTCCAACAACTGATACCACTAAAATGTCTATTTCTAGTGAGCCTTTGGTTATATCAATTGATAGTACCGGTAAATATTTTCTTAATCTTGGAGAGGAAGAATTACCAATCTCTCTGAGGGAATTAAAAAATAAAGCTAATATTATCTACCAAGCAAACCCTGACATTGAAATTGTTTTTAAGAGTGATGCAAATGTTCCATTTAATTTTGTTGCTAAGGGGATGGCAAGTATCCAAAGTTTAGGTATTCAGAAAGTTGGCATTATAACCACTGGCTATGATAGCTAATTCTCGATACTTACATGCTTCTTTATTTTCATTTTGTACTCATGCAGCAATATTCCTATATCTATATGGAACCTTCGATACCAATACATTAGAAAGAATTTTATTATCTAAGCCTTTGCAGGTCCAACTTAAATTTGAATCTGATATCAAAGTTGAGAAGAGAAAAAATATCATACCAGTGGAGCAGAGCTCATCAGTCAATCAGAATCAAATAGTAACTGAAACGACTCTAGTCACACCTTCTATCTTAACTAAGCCACAAAAATTATTATTACAATCTGATATATCTGTTCTATTGGAGCAAGAAGTAGATGTTGAGACAACCAAAGAGGAACAAGAAATTGCAATAATCTCTCAAAATATTATTAAAACTATAGAGGGTGCTTGGATGAAGCCCAGAAATATACCTAGTGATTTAGTTGCAAACCTTAGGCTATTTATTAAGTCTTCGGGCCGAATAGAAAAAGTGAATTTAATTATGAGTAGTGGAAATATTAGATTTGATAATTCTGCTCTTCAAGCAGTTAGAAGGGTGGAGACATTTAATTTTTTTAATGCTCTTTCAAAGGATTTATATGAAAAAGAATTTAAAATAATTGCCATTAGCTTTAATCCTTCATGATTCAAAAATCTTTCATATCAATATTTTTATTTTTGTCTTCACTGTGTTTCGGAGAGCTCTTTTTAGAAATCACCAAAGGTTCTGAAGATCCCTATAAAATCGCAATGATACCTTTTGAAGGCAATAGGATAGATTCTAAAAAATTACATAACATTATTTCAAACGATCTTAGGCGCACAGGTGAATTTTTTATCCTTGATAAAGAACTCTTATCACCACTTAAAATTGTAGATGAAGAGATAAATTATAGTGACTGGAAGATATTAGGTATGGATTATCTCGTTACTGGATCTGTGATCCAAGAGAAGAATTTTGTAGATGTAAATTATGAAATTTATGATATTTTAAAAAAGAAGAAGATACGCAACTCAAAAGTATTTGGTATTCCTGATCAGCTCAGGCAGCTTGGGCACTATACTAGTGATGGAATTTATGAATCAATCACCGGAATTAAGGGCATTGCATCTACAAGGTTACTCTATGTAAATGAAATTAAGTCATCCAAGCCGGAATCACGTTATAACTTAATGTTAGCCGACGCCGATGGCGAAAATGAAAAAGTTCTTCTAGCTAGTCCAGAGCCGATTATCTCTCCTGCTTGGTCGCCTGATAGCAGAAAGGTTGCTTATGTTTCTTTCGAAACGGGCATTGCAAAAGTCTTTATCCAAGACATTGCCTCAGGTGAGAGGGAGTCAGTTCTTTCAAAAGAGACGCAAATAAGCTCACCCTCGTGGTCGCCAGATGGAAAATATCTTTCTTTAACATTATATCAAGATGGCAATGCAGAAATTTATATCTTACGTCTTCATGATAGAGTTTTAACAAGAATGACTAATCAGTTTGCAATTGATACAGAGTCTTCATGGTCACCCAAAGGCAATAAAATACTATTTACTAGCGGAAGATCTGGCTCTCCTCAAATATATGAATTAAACCTTAGGAAATTAAACCCTAAAGCTCGGCGCATTTCTTTTGAGGGCAGTTACAATGCTAAGGCTTCATATCTTCCTAAGGAAGAGGGGATCATTTTTGTCCATAGATCTGAAGACGGTTTATTTCACATCGCTTTAAAATATAAAAAAGAAAATTTTATTAGAATATTGACAGAGGCAAAAATGGACGAATCTCCTAGTGTTGCTCCCAATGGTAATATGGTAATCTATGGAATTAAGGAAAAAGACTTAAGTATGCTTGCAGGATTTAGCCTTAGTGGAGCAAGGTTTAAATTACCAGCATCAAAAGGTGAAGTAAGAGAACCTGCTTGGTCTAATTTCTTAAGATAATCTTAAATAGGTGTAAATATGATGAATAAATTTAATAACACTTTCTTTTCGTTAGCTGTTTTGGTGCTATTTTCTGCCTGTAGCTCTCTTCAAGTAACCGAAGAATCTGTTGCAGATCAAAGTGTTTCCGGAGTGAGCCTTACCCCAAAATCTATGTCCAGCCAAGCAGTTCTTGCGAATGCTGTAGTTTATTTTGCATATGATGAATTTAATCTAACAAGCAGATCAATTCAAGCGTTAAAAGGGGTAGTAGAGTTGATGAAAAAAAATCCTAATATCACTATTACTCTTGAGGGTCATGCCGATGAAAGGGGTACAAGAGAGTACAATCTAGCACTGGGTCAAAGACGATCTGAGTCCGTTGCAAATTATCTAATGGCTAACGGTATTAAAAGAAATAGCATAATTACGAAAAGCTATGGCGAAGAGAGGCCTTTATCTCTAGGCTCAAATGATACCTCCTGGTCAAAAAATAGAAGAGTAGAAATTAAATAATTTTTTATCAAATGAGATTTCTTCTTGCAGTACTTATTTCTGCATCTTTTTTTGTAGATGCTCAGGAGGGCGATGCTTCAGACATCTTATTTTTAAAGATCCAGGAGTTAGAGGTAGAATTAGCTGCGCTAAGAAGTGAGCTGGAATCACAATCTTACTTAATTGATAAACTGTTAAACGAAGGCTCTGTTCAATCAGAAACCTTAAGTTCGTCTGAGAGTAATGTGATGGCGGAAGAGAGCACTTTCAGGTTCCAAGGCATTAATGAGAGCCAAAGCATTGAAGAGGTTTACAAAGAAGCAAAAAAAGCATTATTTGATAACAATGATTCTCAAGCTGCAAAAAAATCTTTTATATATTTAGTTAATAATTTTAATGACGATGAAAAAATTCCTCTTAGTCTCTTCTGGTTAGGAGAAATTTCTTTACAAGAATCTAGCTTGATTGAAAGTAATGATTTTTTTCAAACCCTGACAGTAGTTTACCCCGATCACTTTAGGACCCCACTGGCTCATAAAAAGATTGGAGATATCTTTATGATGTCTGATGAGACTAGTGCAGCGAAGATTAAATATCAGTTTGTTGTTCAAACTTTTCCAGATAGTAATGCTTCCTCTTTAGCCTTGCAAGCCTTGCAGTTATTGGCAAATATGGAATAATCACATCTTTTTTATGGAATCCTCTCTTGGGTCGCTAGCTCAGCTGGTAGAGCAGTTCGCTTTTAACGAATTGGTCACAGGTTCGAATCCTGTGCGACCCACCATTCATTCATCTTTAGTTTTAGCTCTCACCAAACCTTAAATTAATGAAAAAAATTTCTAATTCCGTTGCTCAAACCATAAAGAGAATTACTTTATCGTTTACAAAAGAATCAATTCTTGCAGGTTTCTTCTTCTTCTTGGTTTTATGCTCTTGGTATATTTTAAGACCAGTACGAAATGAGATGGCAGTTCAAAATTCTGAAATTCTTCCATATCTGCTTGGGGTCGGTGCATTGGTTATGTTGTTATTGAACCCAGTTTATTCATGGCTGGCTTCAAGAAAAAATTTAAGGGGTGTGTTGATAGGTTGCTATTCTTTTTTTATTAGTAATTTACTAGGGTTTATTATTTTATTGCAATTCTTTGATCCCTCATCATCTATCTCTCTAAGTCAGATATTCTATAAATGGCAATTCTTTGATCCCTCATCATCTATTTCTCTAAGTCAGATATTTTATATTTGGTGTAACGTTTATTCTTTTTTTGTTGTCTCTATATTTTGGGTTGTAATTATTAATCTGTTCAGAGGAGGCAATGCTGCAAATGTTTATGGAGTAATAGCTGCTGGAGGATCTTTGGGAGCCTATCTTGGCTCAGAAATTTCTAAACAGTTAGCCTCAACTTTTAATGAATCGGGCATTGTTTTTTTTACAATGATTGCTATAGTTTTTCTTTTTTTGGCACTGATGGCAGGACTTAGTCTTATGAAGCGATTCTCCAATTTAGAGGGAATCAATGAGTCACCTGGAGGATCAAGCTTTGATGCTATTAAAAATTTAATTTCATCTTCTCAAATTCGCTCTATTGGTCTCTATATGTATCTTTGGACAGCTCTCATGACAGTTCATTGGATTACATCGGTTGAAATAGTAAATGCTTGGTCATCAGATGGAGGTGATAGGATTATCTTCTTTAGTCAGATAGAGCAGACAGTCACAATCCTGACCTTATTCACTCAATTTTTTTTAACAGCAGCAATAATGCGTATTGTGGGCCCTAAATATATTTTAATGAGCTACGGATTTTTATTCACAGGTGTTTTTATTGGTTATTTCTTGGCTCCTACCATTGGGTATGTTTTTGTTGTAACTATTATTTTAAGACTATTTGAGTATGGTGTTAACAAGCCAACCAGAGAGTTAATATTTAGCTACCTTAAGAAAGTAGATCGTTATAAATCATCTGTTTTAGTTGATACATTTCTTGTTCGTTTAGGAGATTTTTCAGGTAGTGGCTTTATCTTAATTTCTAAATCAGTTGGAGTGGCATTCTCACAGGTACCATTATTAGCAATACCTTTTGCGGGATGTGTAGCTTTGCTAGGTTTTAAAATTCCACCAAAGGAAAAGATTGCTTCTTAAAGACCTCTTTTTTTACCCAACCTATCTTGTACAAATTTAATTTTAGTCATAATAGTTTCTGATGTTTGAAATGAATTCCCTGATAGTCGCAGTGCAAATTGAAATTGATTCAGAGCATTGTTAAAATCACCCAATAACATATAGTACTCACCCCGACTCAAGTGATAGCCTACAATATTTTTCCCAGCCCTTTGAATTTCTGATAAATGCATCCACAAATTCGGATCACGATTTTTAGTTATTAAAAGATCTCTTATAACTTCTTCAGACCTAATGCTTTCTTTTTTTGCGCTTAATATTTTTGACTTCACAATTGAAGCAGGGTAATTTCCTGGAGAAATATTTAGCACTTTTTCAATATACTTATCTGCTTGGTCTAATTGCTGACCAGACAATAAGATCTCTGCTTTTGTAGTATTGAGGATTAAATTTTTTGGGTATTTTTCTATCACTTCCTCTATCAAGCTCAGCCCCTCTATGAACTGACCATTATTTTTAAGAGCTATAATATATGCATATTTATTTTCATTGCTTGGAGTGCTTTCATACAGTTTTTTAAAATACCTCACATCAGCCTGAGGTGATGATGATAAATATCTAGCCTTAAGCCTTCCTTTCACAAATTCAAAATTAATTGTATTTTTCTTTCCTCCTGTAAATTCAATTTGATCTGCAGCATTAAATGCATCACTAATTCTTGATGAAGTAATTGGATGTGTGAGTAGGAATTCAGGTGGGTTGTCACCAGACAGTTTCCTGATTTTAGCCATATTTTCAAACATCTGACCCATCCCAGCTGGATCATAGCCAGCAGCAATTAAGTTATTAAATCCATATCGATCAGCCTCTCTTTCAAAGATTCGACTATATCGTAATTTTTGTTGAGCTAAGGCCGCTGGTCCAGCAATGAATGCGGTTGGATTGTTTGCAACAATTGCCAATGCAATGGCTGAAACCATTACTAATGAAGATGCTAAATTTGTATCCCTTCCTCTTAGAACATTTCTTGCAAAGTGTCGTTGACTGAGATGAGCCAACTCATGCCCCAAAACAGATGATAACTGAGCCTCATTTTCTGCATTTAAAAATAATCCACCGTTTACTCCAATCACCCCTCCTGGAGCAGCAAAAGCATTTAATGACTTTTCATCTATTAAAATAATCGTAAATTCACGATCAACAACCTCAGAGGTTTCAGAGAGCCTGTAAATTAGTAATTCAGTATATTCTTGGATTATTGGATCATTTATCAGTGGAGCTTGAGCATAGACTTGCTCTAAGAAACTTTGCCCAAGAGTTTTTTCTTGCTCCAAAGATATTACACCGGATACTCGATCACCTAAATCAGGTAAATTTAGGTCTTCAGCCTGAGCAAGAAGGCTTTGAGAAAATAGAAATAATATAAAAAGAAGGTATTTAAAAAACATTACTTTATTTACGAACCATTAAGAAACTTACACTATTGATTAATTTCAATTAACATATCATTTCTAAGACAAAATAAAATATAAAAAGTGCTAGAAGAGATAAATAATTTATTAAGAAAAATTTTTTCTAATGAAGAGACCTTAGTTTTTTCTTTACTAGTGGTCGTCGCATTCTTAATTCTTTTCTTTTTTGGAAATATTCTTACACCTTTTTTGGTTAGTATTATATTTGCATATTTGCTACTAGGAATGCAGAACAGAATGCAGTCCTATGGTTTAGGGCAATCACTGGCATTTGTTCTTACTTATAGTTTTTTCTTGCTATTAGGCCTTGCATTAATGATCTGGTTAATTCCCGTTGTCTATCAACAACTCCAATCATTAATCTTAGAAATTCCTAAATGGGTTAATTCACTCATGTTGTTTGCCCAAGAAATCCCTGGCAAATATCCTGACTTAGTTTCTTCAGATCAAATTACTGCATTTTTACAGAGTCTTTCTGGAGAAATTACCTCTATTTCACAAGATTTTTTAAAAGCTTCAATTACTGGCATTCAAAATACCTTAGCTGTTGCAGTGAATATAATCTTGCTACCAATTCTTGTATTTTTCTTTTTGTATGACAGGAAAGCAATTATTTCTGGATTTCTTAGCATCTTGCCGAAAGAACGGATGATGTTAAAAAGTATTTGGGTTGAAATGGATGGGCAGCTTAGCAACTACGCTAGAGGCAAAGCAATTGAAATAGTTATTGTTGGCTCATTAGCTGCAGTAATTTTTCTATATTTTGGCCTAGAGTATGTTGCACTTTTATCAGTTTTGGTTGGTTTTTCTGTTTTGATACCATATTTGGGAGCATTCATTGTCACGATTCCTGTTGCGGCAGTTGGGCTGCTTCAATTTAATCTTACGTTTGAATTTTGGCTGTTAATGGGCTCATATCTAGCTTTGCAGATTTTAGATGGTAATTTACTAGTTCCTCTTCTCTTTTCTGACGCAGTAAAACTTCATCCGGTTGCAATTATTTTGGCTGTATTTATTTTCGGGAGTCTCTTTGGCTTCTGGGGCGTGTTCTTTGCAATTCCAATTGCCACTTTAATCAAAGCAATATGGAATGCTTGGCCTGATAATCTCCCAAGTTAACATCTTATTTTTTAAGTAGTTTTACTTCCTCTAAGACTTCTTGTACATGGCCTTTAACTTTAACGCTACGCCATTCTTTATGTACTTTACCATTTGAGTTAATAATAAACGTACTCCGATCTACCCCCATATACTCCCTGCCATACATTGACTTAAGTTTCATAACGTCAAACGCCTTGCATACTTTTTCATCTGGATCAGAGAGCAGCTCAAACGGAAAACTTTGATTCGATTTAAAATTTTCATGAGATTTAATAGACTCTCTTGAGATTCCAAGAATTTCAGTATTTAATTTTTTAAATGCTTTGTAGTTATCCCTAAAATCCTGCCCTTCAGTTGTGCATCCCGGAGTGCTATCTTTAGGGTAGAAATAAATTACAACATTTTTATTTTTAAATGTTGCATTAGAGATCACTTCTTCACTTGTTGCATCAGCCTTGAATGTTGGACATTTCTTACCTACTAAATTTTTAGCCATTTTTTTCCTTAAAAAGTGTATAGTTTCATTTTTTACTGAAAACATACATGATGCAACCCCTACAAGGCAGTTTTGTAGCTTTAGTTACTCCAATGTTCCCTGACGGGAGCCTGGATTACAAATCTTTATATTCATTAATTGAATGGCATATTCAATCCGGAACTAGCGGTCTTGTAGTTGTTGGCACAACCGGTGAATCGTCAACTGTCACGGTATCTGAGCACCTTGAAATTATTGAAAAAGCTATTCAGTTTGCAGATGGAAGAATTACAGTGATTGCTGGTACAGGTGCTAACTCTACCCAAGAAGCCATCGAATTAACTCAAACGGCAGCTTCATTGGGAGCAAACTTTGCCCTAATAGTAACTCCTTATTACAATAAGCCTAATCAAGAAGGACTATTTCAGCATTATACTAAAATTGCAGATTCGGCTGAGATACCTCAGATTTTATATAATGTTCCTTCCAGAACTGCTTGTGATCTTCAACCCCATACTGTTGAGAGACTATCAGAGCATCCAAACATTGTTGGTATTAAAGAGGCAGTTTCTGATCCAGAAAGACTAAATCAGCTACTATCTATCTCTGAAAAGAGATTTGATCAGAAGCCTTTTTATATCTTATCTGGTGATGACTCCACCTTTAATTCATTAATGTCAAAAGGAGGAGATGGTGTGATTTCAGTTGCAGCAAATATACTGCCTGCTGAGATTGCACAGATATGTAATTTAAATCTCAACCTTAAATTGGATGAAGCACAAGAACTAAACAAAATTTTTACTACAATTTATGAACTTTTATTCATTGAATCTAATCCAATTCCAGTAAAATGGATGTTAGAGAGAATGAATAAAATTGAAGCAGGCCTTAGATTGCCTCTTATTCCTCTTGGAAATAATTATAAAGAAAAGTTATTAAATGAGATGATAAAATTAAAATTACTATGAAAAACTTATATTTATTTTTTGGAATATGTCTGCCACTCTTATTTTCTTCATGTTCATATATTTCAGGGCCCGAAGGTTTATTTCCAGATACTAAACATGACTTTTTCAAAGACGAGGTTGCTCCTGAGTTAAAACTTCCAAATGCTAATCTAGAAATTAGTAAAGATGATCACTATCCTCCAATCATTGAAGGTATTGCTCCTGCAGAAGTCCAAGATGTCCCAGTGCCCAGGCAAATCTTTTCGTCTGGGGAATCAAATGAAGTCCAGTTAAGAAGATTGGGGGAATTGATGTGGGTATACATAGAAACTCTGCCATCTACTTCTTGGCCTATTACAAAGAATTATTTTGAAGCCTCATCAATGACTATTCTTGATGCAGATCCAGAGACTGGAATTATGCGTATTAAATATTCAGATGATCGGAATTTTAGAATTGCTGTTGAGCATGGTATCAAGGAAGCCTCCACTGAAATTTTTCTATCCATTTATTCCAATGACAATATGGAGACCATTGATGTAAGTCCAGAATTTATTCAAAGCGAGCTTGAAAAAATTGTTCAATTTTTTGCAAGCTCTGTTTCATCATTTTCAGGAACATCATTAGCTGCTCAGAACTTGAATGATCGAAAAAAAGCAAAGATATTTAATGTCAATGATCAAACGATTATTGAATTAAACCTTGGGTTTAATAGAGCCTGGTCTGCAGTTAGCAGAGCACTTGAGGCTGGAAATATTACCTCAAATGATATTGATCGAGATAATGGTATTTTTTTAGTGAGTTATTCGGTTGAATCTGAAAATAGGGGATGGTTCTCTTTTTTAAATTTCCGCGATGATGAAAATAATAATTCTCTATTGCTAGGAGAAGAGGCTGAATTTAAAATTATACTTCAAACAATAAAGGGTAAAACAAATATTATGGTTGAATCACTACTAGGATCTGAGGAAGAAGCTGAAGCCCTAATATCAAAGATTAATGAGTTATTGAGTTAAAAAATATGGAAAAGCTATCTAAAATTACAGCTGGAAAGGCTAAATCTTTATACACAACTTCTAATGTTGAACAGTTGATTATGGAATTCCGAGATGATACATCAGCTTTTGATGGTAAGAAGATGGAAGCCCTAGATAATAAGGGTAAGGTTAATAATCAATTTAACGCTTTTGTAATGGAATTCTTATCTTCTAAGGGAGTAGAGACCCATTTCATTGAATTACTTTCCAGTAATGAATCTTTAGTATACAAGCTAGAAATGTTCCCTATAGAATGTGTAGTTAGAAATAGGGCAACAGGATCATTATGCAAAAGATTGGGTATAGAGGACGGTCTCATACTTGATCCCCCTCTGTTTGAATTTTTTCTTAAAGATGATGATCGTGGGGACCCTTTAATAACAGATCATCATATTGAATCATTTGGCTGGGCATCCAAAGAAGAAGCAGATGCAATGCAGGAATTAACATTAAAAGTTAACAATATCTTAGTAGAGTTTTTTAAAAAAGCTAATTTAATTTTGGTAGATTTTAAATTAGAATTTGGAAAATTTAATGGCAAGATACTTTTAGCAGATGAATTTACTCCTGATGGCTGTCGCTTATGGGACAAGGATACTCTGACAAAAATGGACAAAGATAGGTTTCGTCAAGACCTTGGTAATGTCATTGAATCTTATGGAGAAGTTGCAGAGAGATTAGGAATGCAAATTAAACTTGACTAATTAACTCGGGTATTCATAATAACCACATGAATTTTACTACCAAGAGTCGCTACGCGGTTAATGCATTAGCAGATCTCAAATTTTTATCGCTTAACTCTAAACCAGTTGCTTTAAAAGAGATTGCAAACCGTCAAGGCATTGATCATGCATACCTAGAACAATTATTTAGAAAACTTAGAGTTGCGGGGCTGGTTAAGAGTATTCGAGGTAGGAATGGTGGGTATGTATATGCACATGACCCTAAAAATATTTCAATCAAAGATATCATGCATGCCGTTGAAGAAAACTTAGACTCTACAAACTGCGCTGGTACAACAACTTGTCACGCTGGAAAAAGATGCAACTCTCATCAGTTATGGGATGATCTCAATAATGTCGTGGATGGCTTTCTAAGTGATATTTCAATCACTGAGCTTGTTAAATCAGCTGAGCGTCCCAATATATATCTAAAGGAAATACAGTAATGGGCACCAATATCAATCTTCCAATCTACTTAGACTACGCATCCACAACTCCAGTTGACCCTAGGGTTGCGCAAAAGATCTCTGATCATTTAACGCTAGATGGAAATTTTGGTAATCCAGCTTCTCGCTCCCATAAATTTGGCTGGAAAGCAGAAGAGGCAGTCGAGGAAGCAAGGTCTCATGTGGCTAATTTAGTTGGTTGCGATCCAAGAGAAATAGTCTGGACTTCAGGTGCCACTGAAGCAGATAACCTTGCCATCAAAGGCATTGCAAATTTTTATCAATCAAAAGGCAAGCATATCATTACTTCTAAAATTGAACATAAAGCAGTGTTAGATGCTTGCAGGCAGCTTGAAAGAGAGGGCTTTGAAGTAACATATTTAGAGCCTAGCGAGGGCGGTCTTATAACAGCCAGCTTGATAGAAGACGCAATTAGAGAAGATACTGTTCTAATTTCTATTATGCATATTAACAATGAGCTAGGCACGGTTAATAATCTCCAAGAGATTGGATCACTTGCCAGAAAGAAGGGCATCTTTTTTCATGTTGATGCAGCTCAAAGCACAGGAAAAGTAGAAATAAACTTATCTGAATTGCCGGTAGATTTAATGTCTTTTTCTGCCCATAAAACATATGGCCCTAAAGGTATTGGCGCCTTATTTGTATCTCGTAAACCACGAGTAAGAATTGAAGCTCAAATTCATGGAGGCGGCCATGAAAGAGGCATGAGATCTGGTACCTTGCCGACTCATCAAATTGTTGGAATGGGAGAGGCCTTTAGAATCGCTAAAGAAGAAATGTCTGCTGATAAAAAAAGAATTGAGAGTTTGCATAAAAAATTTTATGACTCTGTATCAAAAATTGAAGAAATTTATGTAAACGGTGATATTAAAAACAAAGTTAGCAATATACTAAATATTAGTTTTGCATACGTTGAGGGAGAATCATTAATCATGGCTTTGAAGGATATTGCTGTATCATCCGGATCAGCTTGTACCTCAGCAAGTTTAGAGCCATCATATGTGCTGAGGGCATTGGGAAGGAAAGATGAGCTGGCATCTAGTTCTATTAGGTTTTCATTTGGCAGATTTACTACCGATGAAGATATTGATTATACACTTTCTTTAATTAACCATGCTGTTGAAAGGCTTAGGGAGCTATCACCTCTATGGGAAATGTATCTTGATGGCATTGATCTAGATACGGTTGATTGGCAAACGCACTAAATATTGGGAGGTATTTATGGCATATAGTAAAAAAGTAGTAGATAAGTTTGAAAACACTATTAATGAACCAGCTAAGTTTAATGTTGGAAGATTTGATCCTAAAGAAATGAATATTGGTACGGGTATGGTGGGAGCGCCAGCGTGTGGCGATGTCATGAAACTCCAAATCAAATGTGAGCGACAAGGTAATACTCATATTATTAAAGATGTAAAATTTAAGACATATGGTTGCGGATCTGCCATTGCTTCCTCTAGCGAGCTTGTTGAAATGTTAATGGGCAGGACTCTTGAAGAAGCCAAAGAAATTAAAAATATTGATATTGTTGAAGCTCTTGAGCTACCTCCAATTAAAATACATTGTTCTGTCTTAGCAGAAGATTCTATCAAGCAGGCCATTGAGGATTACGAACAGAAACAATAATTATGGAAAAATTTTCTTCCGAAGAGCTCAAATTCTCTGATAAAGCAATTTCACATTTTACCTCAAGCATCCAAAGTCGCGGCAAGGGTCAAGGTGTGCGAATAGGGGTAAAGAAGGCGGGGTGCTCTGGATATGAATATTTCTTTGATTATGTTGATGGTCAGCCTGAAACAAAAAATGATTTTATTTTTAATAAAGGTGGGTGCAAAATTTATGTTGATCCGGATAGTCTAAGCTACCTCAAAGGTAGCATGGTTGATTATTCTGAAGAAGGCTTAAATAAAGGTATTAAATTTCATAACCCCAATGCAAAAGCTGTTTGCGGATGCGGGGAAAGCTTTACTATTTGAAATGGCGTTTATTAAATTATTGCCTCATTTTGAGCTTTGTCCAGATGGAGCTGAATTTGAGACCAACATTGATGAATCAATTTGCGAAGCAGCTCTCAGGGAAGGCATTAAGATAGAGCATGCATGCGAAATGTCCTGCGCATGCACAACCTGTCATATTATTGTTAGAGATGGATTCAATCTTCTTGATGAAGCATCTGAAACTGAAGAAGATTTACTCGATAAAGCATGGGGCTTAGAGCATGAATCCCGTTTAAGCTGTCAGACGATACCAAAGGAAGGTACTTTCACTATTGAGTTACCTAAATATACAATTAATCAGGTTTCAGAAGATCACTAATGAAGTATAAATGGTCAGATATACTGGAAATCGCTATAGATTTACATGATACTTATCCAGAACTTGATCCTCAGTGGATCAGTTTTCCTGATTTGCATCAAAAAATCTGTACTTTAGATAATTTTGAGGATGACCCAAACAGTTCCAATGAAAGAATACTTGAAGCAATTCAGATGGCATGGATGGATGAATCAGATTAACTCGCCTATAATACCGCCCATTTAGGAGTCACCTTATGTCATTAGAACGAACACTTTCAATTATCAAGCCAGATGCAACATCAAAAAATATTATTGGTAAAATTATTGATCGCTTTGAAGAGAGCGGATTAAAAATTGTTGCTGGTAAACTAATTCATATGGATGAAGCAAAAGCTGCAGGATTTTACGCTGAGCATGAAGGAAGACCCTTCTTTCCAAACCTTGTGGAATACATGACCTCAGCTTCAGTTTTTGTTCAAGTTTTAGAGGGAGAGAATGCTGTGTTAAAAAATAGAGAGCTCATGGGCGCAACGAATCCTAGTGAAGCAGAACCAGGAACCATTAGAGCAGATTTTGCAGAAACTATTGATGCTAATGCTGTTCATGGCTCAGATTCACCAGAAAGCGCAGCAAGAGAGATAAACTATTTTTTTGAAGACAGCGAAATCTTTTAATTGAGTGCCTAAGAATAAAATTAATCTATTAGGGTGCTCGCATGAGTCCTTAGTAGAATTTTTTGACTCAATTAATCAGCCGAAGTTTAGAGCCTCCCAACTAATGAAATGGATTCATCAGAGAGGTGTTCTTGATTTCCTAGAAATGACAGATTTTAGTTTAGATTTAAGAGTGAGACTAACTGAGATGGCTATAGCAAAGCCCCCTATTGTTGAGGACTGCTTACTATCTCCTGAAGGCACCCAAAAGTACTTAATCAAACTAGAATCAGGATCCATGATTGAAATGGTTAAAATACCTGAGAAGAAGCGACTAACTCTTTGTATCTCTTCACAAGCTGGATGCGCTCTTCAATGTACATTTTGTGCTACTGGAGCTCAAGGATTTGAAAGAAATTTAACTCATGATGAGATTATCGGTCAGTTATGGATTGCTAATTTTTATCAACAACCCTCTCAATTTATTTCTAATGTTGTATTTATGGGAATGGGAGAGCCACTGTTAAATATTGAACCTGTTTTAAATTCTATTTCTATAATGCAACATCAAAATGCTTATGGTCTCTCAAAAAGAAGAATCACTCTCAGCACTTCTGGAATTGTGCCAGAAATTAATAAGCTAGCATCTCGAACCGATGTTTCGCTAGCAATATCACTCCATGCAGCTAATGACCTATTAAGAGATGAAATTGTACCCATTAATAAAAAATATCCACTAGATGCGCTCTTAGAAGCTTGTAAAAACTATCTTAAAGATCAAAGCAAAAGAAAAACAATTACAATCGAATATATTCTTATTGATGGAGTTAATGACTCTATTGAGCATGCAAAACAACTAGTGAATAGGCTCAAAGGCCTTGCATGTAAGGTGAATCTAATTCCATTTAATCCTTTTGATGGCTGTCATTATTCTAGATCCCAAGAGCCTGTAATTAATAATTTTAAAAAATATTTAATTAGCAAGGGAGTAATAACAACCCTTAGAGTTACAAGAGGAGATGCCATAGATGGTGCCTGCGGTCAACTTGTAGGAAAGCTAACTAATAGCATTAAAGGTAAAAATACCATTAATTTAGTCAATACCCAATGAATCTTAAATCAGCAAAAACAGGCAAAATAGGTAAAGCCTTCGTAACCGAAAGATTGAGTCGCTCGTTGAGTTTAGGCGAGGTGGCAGCTGAAACTCTCATCAATATTGATTATATTAAAGCTATTGAGTCAGGTGATTATTCCATTTTTCCTGCAAGAATGTTTGCAGTAAAATATTTTGAAAAATACGCTAATTTTTTAGGGATTAATATAGACTTTTTTGATATTTATAATGCTGAGGTTGTTGCTGCACATGAAGCAGAAAATCAAGTACAAGAAGATAGCTTTATTGAAAAAAATATTAAATTTTTTATTTTTGGATCATTAATTCTATTAATGATTTTAATCTTCTTTCTAATTCCGTCAGAAGATACAGAATTAGATATACCGGAAAGCCATTCGGGCTCTTCTGAAGATATTATTTCAAATCAAGCCACTAATTTACCATATGATTATATGCATAAAATTAATGAAGCATATACCCAGGTTAATTTTTTAATGAATAAAAGCAATACTGACTTAACCAATGGTAACAATAAACTAAACGAATCTTCTGCCGAGATAATTAATGAATGATTCTTGGATCGTTAGAAAAAAAACAAACCAAATTTTTGTTGGAGATGTAGGTGTTGGCGGAGATAACCCAATATCTATTCAGTCAATGACTAATACTAATACTGCTGATATAAAGGCAACTATTATGCAAGTCGAAGATTTGCAAGCTGCTGGAGCAGATATTGTTAGAGTGTCAGTTCCTGACAAAGAATGTGCAAAAGCGTTCAAAGAGATTAAAAAAGCAGTTTCAATTCCGCTTGTAGCTGATATTCACTTTGATTACAAAATTGCTCTTCTAGTTGCAGATTCTGCTGATTGCTTGAGAATTAATCCTGGAAACATTGGTAAAGAAAGCAAGGTGCAGCAGATTATTCAAGCTGCAAAAGATAATGATGTGCCAATCAGAATAGGTGTTAATGCTGGCTCATTAGAGAAAGACTTGCAAAAAAAATATGGAGAACCAAACTCAGATGCGTTAGTTGAATCTGCACTAAGGCATGTAGAGATATTAGATCGATATAATTTTAATAATTTTAAATTAAGTCTAAAAGCATCAAATATTAAAATGACCGTAGAAAGCTACAGAAAGTTTTCAAAATTGCTTGATCAACCACTTCATCTTGGTATTACTGAATCTGGAAGCTATAGAGCAGGTTCCGTAAAATCTTCTATCGGATTAGGGTTACTTCTTTCAGATGGAATTGGAGACACTATTAGGGTTTCTCTTGCATCTGATCCTGTAGATGAGATTAAGATTGGATGGGATATCTTAAAAAGTTTAAATTTAAGAAGTCGTGGCATCAGAATTATTGCATGTCCAAGTTGTTCAAGACAAAACTTTAACGTAATTGAGGTTGTGAATGAGTTAGAAAATAGATTTGAGGGCATAGCTGAAGATCTTGAAGTGGCAATTATTGGTTGTTATGTAAATGGGCCAGGGGAGTCAAAAGCAGCTGATGTTGGGCTGACTGGAGGCCCAAGTAATCTATTGTATGTTGACGGATCCCCTTTAAAAAAAGTCTCTAATGAGAAACTTGTTGATACAATAGAAGAACAGGTAAGAGAAAAGCTTGAAAAAAATAAATTATCCAACATTATTGCAAAAGGTTAATCAGTGAAGATCCAGTCACTAAGAGGCATGCCAGACTTATTTCCAGAAGATTTGGAGAAATGGCAATTGCTAGAGTCTATACTTTTTAAAGTTTTTCAAGTCTTCAACGCCAAAGAAATTAGAACACCGCTTCTTGAATCTACAGAGCTTTTTAGTCGCTCTGTTGGGAATTCCTCAGATATAGTTAATAAAGAGTTATATAGTTTCCTAGACCGTAATGATGAAAGTATTAGCTTGAGACCTGAGGGTTCAGCAGGTGTGATAAGAGCAGTTATTCAAAAGAAGCAAGAACATGAGAGCCAAAAGTTATGGTACCAAGGGTCAATGTTCAGATATGAGAGACCTCAAAAAGGACGTTTTAGGCAATTCCATCAAGTTGGAGTTGAGTATCTTGGTTATCAAGAGGGCTCATCAGAATATGAATTAATTTCCATGGTCTTGCTAATTAATAAATTACTGGAAATTAAAAACTTTACTATTAAAATTAATCATTTAGGTGATGCTGAAGTAAAAGAAAATTTTTGCAAAGCATTAGTTTCATATCTTACCCCTCGCATCAAAGACCTTCATGAGAAGGATGTTGCGAGATTGCGTGCAAATCCTTT
>Ga0209035_10000045_pt1 | contig 43913 bp, 40 predicted proteins | sample MarorgKNORR_S2LV_6_FD_188220 | JGI IMG/M metagenome (GOLD analysis project Ga0209035, IMG submission 188220) | Marine microbial communities from the Southern Atlantic Ocean, analyzing organic carbon cycling - AAIW_A/KNORR_S2/LV (SPAdes) (version 2) | ecosystem: Environmental > Aquatic > Marine... | reverse complement strand
CGGTTTTGTAAAACAATTGGAAGAGAAATCAACCAATTTTCAAGAATCAGTTGCCAAAAGGAAGACGCTTGTTACTGTTCTAGAAGCACAGTACACTAGCCTTTCCATCAGTGAAAAAACCAGCAATAACATTGCTTCTTTAACTGCTGAAAATACGTTTACAATTACCACAGGACACCAGTTAAACTTGTGTGCAGGCCCCTTGTATTTTTTATATAAAATTTGCACCACCATCAATACCTGTGCTCTTTTAACGAAGGAATTCCCTGCCCATACCTTTGTGCCTATCTATTGGATGGCCACGGAGGACCACGATTTTGAAGAGATTCAATTTTTCAATCATAAAAACACACAGTACCGTTGGGAATCTGAACAACAAGGAGCTGTAGGGCGATTTGATACTTCAGAAATACTTCCTTCTTTAGAAGGTTTCTTTAAAAGTCTAGGAACGTCTCAGTATGCAGAAGAATTGAAAACATTGTTTACCAATGCTTACGGAAAACACAAAACCTTGGCTGCAGCCACTCGCTCGCTTGTCAATGCCTTGTTTGGTGCAGAAGGCCTGGTTGTTTTAGATGCAGATGATAACAGCTTAAAAGCTTCTTTTGTGCCGTATATGCAAGCCGAATTGTTGCAGCAGACAGCTTTCAATGAAATTACAAAAACCAACAAATCTTTAGCGGAATTTGCTAAAATTCAAGTGCAGCCTAGAGAGTTGAATTTATTTTACTTAAAAGAGGGACTTCGAGAACGCATTGTAAAAGAAGGCGCAGTCTTTAAAGTTGTTGGTACTGAGATTTCATTTTCTGAAACAGAAATTTTAGCGGAGCTTAAAAACTTTCCAGCACATTTTAGTCCGAATGTATGTATGCGTCCGTTGTACCAAGAGGTAATATTACCCAACCTTGCCTATGTAGGCGGTGGAGGAGAGTTGGCCTATTGGTTGCAATTGCAAGCTTATTTTAAAGTATCTAATGTCGTGTTTCCTATCTTACTGCTACGAAACTCCGTACAGCTGCTCTCTAAGAAACAACAACAAAAATTGGATGCATTGCACATAGGTGCAGAAGAACTGTTCTTAAAGCAATCCGATTTACTTCAGAAAAAGATACGAGAACAGGCCACTGTTGCGATGGACTTCTCTCCGCAAAGAGCCGCTTTAAAAACGCAGTTTGTAGCATTGAGAAAATTGGCAACACAAACCGATGCTTCGTTTGAAGGCGCTGTAAATGCGCAAGAAAAAAAGCAACTCAACGGTTTAGATGCTTTAGAGAAACGTTTGTTGCGTGCAGAAAAGAGAAAACAACAAGAACGCGTTCAACGCATTACACACTTACAAAATGAATTGCTCCCAAACGAAGGATTGGAAGAACGATATCGTAACTTTGCAGCATATTATGAAACACATGGCAGCTCTTTTATAGCCGCTTTACTCACACATACACATCCTTTAGAAACCACTTTTACCTTGTTAGAATTATGATTAAAAAATCTGGATTACACCCAAACAACCCACATAAAAACGGCTATGACTTTCAACAATTAGAAAAAACATCGCCAAACTTAACACCACATGTGTTTGTAAATGAATACGGCACACGAACAATTGATTTTTCGAGTCCGACCGCAGTAAAAGCGCTCAATACCGCTTTACTACTTGCTGTACATAAGGTGCAGTATTGGGTATTTCCAGACACGCATTTATGTCCGCCTATCCCAGGGAGAGCAGACTATATCCATTACCTGAATGATTTGTTAGAGGAATCAAAAATAACGGGTCCTGTAAAAGTATTAGACCTTGGTACAGGTGCCAACTGTGTGTATCCTTTACTAGGGAACCGGAGTTACGGTTGGGAATTTGTAGGAACAGATATCGATCCAAAATCATTACAAGTGGCAAAGACCATTGTACAGAAAAACGGATTGAATATACAGGTTTCTTTGCGTTTACAACAAGATGCAAGTCATGTTTTAGAAGGTGTTATTTTAAAAGGGGAACAATTTACGGTAACGATGTGCAATCCGCCATTTTACAAATCGGCAGCAGAAGCACAAGGAGCCAATGCAAGAAAGTCACGAAATTTAGGTACCAATACCCAACGTAATTTTTCTGGAAACAACAATGAGTTGTGGTGTGTAGGTGGTGAGAAAGCATTTTTGCACACCTATTTGTACGAGAGTTCTCAATACCCCACAAGAAGTAAGTGGTTTACCAGTTTGGTGTCGTCTAAAGACACGGTAAAAAGTTTACAAGTTTCTGCAAAGAAATTGGGAGCCAAAGAATGTAGAGTGATACCCATGCAACAAGGAAATAAAGTTACCCGTATTGTTGCGTGGCGCTTTTAGGGTATGCCTATTTTATAGATAGTTGCTTAGTGTTTTATAATCCGTATTGGTGTATTGTTTTCAAACCGGATGAAGTACACACCGGCAGAAAGTGCGCTGATATTGATACTTGTATTGAAACCTGTAAGCAGTCCGCTTTTTATTTTATTGCCTAATAAAGTTCTTATTTCATAGGTAGAAAGTGCCATTTCTGAGCGTACCTGTAAGTGATCTCTTGTAGGGTTTGGAAAGATATTGATTGGGTTGTTTTCTACAATAGTGGTTACCTGTAAAGCGCTTTCATCTTGTATGCATCGCACGGAGTTGCCGTCTGCTCGGGTTCTGTTACCCATCATCGCTGTGCTAAGACTAATGCCAAAATTTCGAGAATCAGCACCGTTTAAGTTGCTGGTACGGTAACCGGCAAAAGTGCCCACATTTCCAATAGCACCAGACATTCTACTTCTTCCACCAGGAATTGGCAATTTCAAAACAGTAGCCAATGCACCAGCGGCATCGTTTGAAGGCCATGTTGCTCTTTCTTCTTCCCATTCAGCTTCGGTTGGTATGCGGAAACCTGCTGGGCAGGGGTTGTTTACGCCACTTATTCCTTGCCAAAGTGTATCGTCAGAAGGATTGATCCAATCGTCTGCGCCCATAATAAAATTAGCATGCCCAGGATTGCTTGTGGTTGCTACTGTACTGCTTGTGCTTGAGTTCCTCAATTCATGTCCGTCAGCCAAACGCCCCCATTGAAACAAGGAGCCGTACGAAGCTTCATCTGTACTAGAAGTGGCTACTTGCGTAGCGCCTAGGTTTCTATCCATCCAGGTTTTACCGGTTGCAGTATTGGTTACTGAGGGAACTTGTGCACAGAGTGTTGTGCTGATACAAATAAAACTGATAAAAATACTCGTGACTTTCATAGTGTACCTATTTTTGTTATTCTTTAATGAATTTAAAAGCGGCATTCTGTATTCCTTCTACATGCAAGTAATAGATTCCGTTCGCGACTTTTTCTACGTTTATTTCAGTCTTAAAACTAGTCATTGTTCCAGAAAGGATGGTTGCTCCTTTTGTATCGACAATGGTGAATTTGGTGTTTTGAAGTGTTTTTTCAGATTCGACCCAAATAGCATTCGTTGTAGGATTTGGATACACAGAAATTTCGTTTTTGAAGCTGAAATCTTCAACAGCAAGCGTAATGTTAGCGAGTGAAAATCTAAAAACACCTGCTGTGTTTGTCGCAGCCACAATAAAGTTGTCGTTCAATGCTAGATCGAAAATTGTTAAATCTAACAAGCCTGAGTTGATTTCATCCCAACTATCTCCGTTGTCAAGCGAGTAAAAAACACCGCCTCCCCAAGCCCCTGCAACAATCATAGCGTCATTGCTTGCAAAGCCTCTAAAAGAGCTCGTAGGAAGTCCGCCTCCTATCAACGACCAATTGACTCCGTTATCTATTGATTTAAATGCGCCAGAACCTGTTTGCCCTCCAGCAAATAATGTGGTCCCTTTTGCTTCAATTGCTCTAAAATTAGTTCCGGTAAGGCCATTGTTAATAGCGGTCCAATTGACTCCCCAGTCTGCACTTGTATAGAGTCCCGAACCATTTGTTCCTACAAAAATACTGGAGTTTATAGCGGCTACACAACGTACGTCTGTTCCGCCAAGACCAGCTGTAGTCCAACTCTCTCCGCTGTCAGAAGATTTAAAGACACCAGATGGGCCTACAAGAATGAGGTATGGAGTGGCGTACACAATTCCGCTGCTTAATAAATTTGTAACGCCAGCGCTTTTTGAAACCCATGTAGCACCGTTGTCTGCACTTCTAAAGACACCTTGACTTGTACAGGTGTAAATATAGGTCCCGTCAGTGGTGAATCCACGGGTAGGGCCTGCAGCATCGTTCCCGGTATTTGATAAGGTATATGAGTTGGCTTCATTAGTAGAACGGTAGGTGCCTGTTGCACCACCAGCGAAATCGGTGCTTCCTACGGTTAGTAGCGCTTGTATGTTTAAAGATTCAGTTCCTGTGCTTTGAGTCCATTGAGCACTACATAAGCTAGAAAAAAGAAGTGTAATAAATAAGCTGTTATAAGATAGTTTCATTTGTTTGGTTTTTAGATTAGACTATCAAAGTTTAGAAAGGTTTAAAAAAAGCTATATTTACAGGAATAACTTAGTTTAGTTGTTTTAAAACAAGGATGTATCATGAGGAAATTTAAATATTTTGGCGCTTACATAATCCCTTTATTGGGGCTTTTTACGTTTAATACTTCAGGGGTTTACGCTTATTTCGGATTGATTTTTTTATACATTCTTGTCCCCGTTTTAGAATACATACTGCCCCAAGACCCATATAACCTTAGCAAATTAGAAAATGATTTAGCACGTAAAAATTATTTGTACGATGCAACCCTCTATCTACTAGTTCCCCTGCATCTTTTTGTAGTATATACTTTCTTGACAACAATTTCTGATACTGGTTTAGCACCGTCAAAACTCATAGCGAGTGTGTTAATGATGGGTACAATTTTAGGGGTAAACGGTATTAATGTTGGTCATGAATTAGGACATAAAACAGGGGAGCCCTTTAAAATGTTTTTAGCACACGTGATGTTAACAACAGCCATTCAAAATCATTTTATACCCTATCATAATGGAGGGCATCATAGAGATATAGGAACACCAGAAGATTTAACTTCTGCTGAAGAAGGTGCTAATTTTTATTTCTTTGCAATAAGATCTCAAATAGGTGGGTATTTTAAATCTTGGAAATTAGAGTATAGTAGATTAAAGGGGGCAGGTAAAAACACCTTTTGGAACCCTATGATTCTCTATACCTTACTTCCGGTATCATTGCTTTGCTCAATTTTTATGCTCTTTAACCTGGAGACCATGCTACTTTATTTTGTTGCAAGTGTCTATGGGATTTCTATTTTAGAAGCTCAGAATTATTTTGCGCACTATGGCTTAAGAAGGGAAAAGCAAGAAAGCGGAAGGTATGAAAGAGTACAACCCAAACACTCTTGGAATTCAAACCATATAATAGGTAGGATATTGTTGTTTGAATTAACAAGACACTCCGATCACCATCATATGGGAGCGAAGCCCTTTCAGATACTGAACTCAAAGAACGACAGTCCTTTGTTGCCTTTTGGTTATCCGACGATGCTACTATTGTCTTTCTTTCCTTTTGTTTTTAAGCCTGTAATGAAAAAGCAACTCAAACATTACGGCGTAATTTCGTAGTTTTTTTGTTGTAGTGTTCGCTGTAATGGATTGCTTTTAAAGCATAAGTGCTTCATAGATGAGGCGACTCACTTTTTCATTCTGAGTTATAATTGTTTTGTAGCATTTTACTTGAATGGTCGTTGTTTTAAGCAGCGCACTGGTTTTAATATCGTAGATTTCTAATACGATGTCAAAATTTATTTTTGACCAATAGTTTTTAGAAGGCTTAAAAAAAACAAAATTTATTTTGCAAAAGAGATCGTACTCATTGAGGGCCTCTTTTTCTTTAGGCATGCTCTTGAGGTCGTCCCAAAGTGGTAAGTGGTCTTTGTCATGGAGGTCGTAATTGAACCCCATTTTTTTACCACTGTCTTGGAACACATTTTTTAGTTTTTCGGTAAGATCTAAATAGAAATAGATATAATGTGTGGTACCGTGGTAGGAAAATAAAATACTATTTCCGGATATCGCCCCTTCTTTGTGCACGATTGCTGTACGGATTTTAGCCCCTTTTTTAAATCGTTTTTTTCGTTGAGAAAACCCGTTGAAAGAGAGGAGGAGAACACATAAAAAAAGAATTATTCTTTGCATAGAACTGTTTTTAGGAGTCTTTTTTTAAGGGTTCAACCTGCTTTGGTGGATATATTTTTGAAACAACGTAGCCAACAGCCATGGCTGCTGCAAACGAAGGAGCGAGTACGTCCAATTCTACAAAATAAGGTCCTATGCCTTCCATGTTTGAAAAGACGAACTTACAGAGTATGACAAACGTAAAGCCAGTAATCATAGAAGCGATGGCGCCTTTTTCAGAATAACCCTCCCAGAATAGCGAGAGAATAATAACCGGACAAAAGGTAGCGGCAATACCAGACCACCCAAAAATCATAATCCAAAACACCTGTCTATCAGGGTAGAGGTTGTATAAGAGCACGGCAATACCAAGTGCGGCCATGGCCATGACAATGGTAATCCATCTCGAAAACTTAGTCAAGTCTTCGTCTTTTAAATCGGGTCTAAATATTTTCTGATAAAAGTCGCGCGTAACGGCACTAGAAGCAAGAATCAATAAGGAATCAATGGTAGACATAATTGCAGAAAGCACGATGGCAATAAAGATTGCTACTAAGATGGTTGGTAAAAACTCGTTGGTTACCATGCTTAACACATCTTCTCCTCCGGTTCCTAAGATGGCTTCTGGATTGTCTCCGTTTGAGGTAAAATAAATACGTGCAAGAATACCAATGGTTACTGCTGCTGCATCTGTTAAGAGGGTAAAGAGCAATGCTACCCATTTTCCTTTATCAATCTCATGTTCACTTTTAATCGACATAAAGCGCACATACACTTGTGGCGACCCTAAGAAGCCGAGGCCAATCATAGAGAAACCGAGAATGGTAAAGAGGTTCATCCAGCCATCATCGCTTCTGCCCATGATTTGGGTTAGGGTAGGGTCTATGGCGTTGAGTCCTTCTGTAATTCCTGCGCCATGATCCATAGAGAACCAGACAACAATGGGCAGCAAGACCAGTCCGAAAAACATGAGAATTCCTTGAAACATATCCGACCAAACAGCGGCAACAAAACCACCAATAAAAATATAGGTAAGCACAATGCTAAAACCGATGAGTACTCCAATGCGGTAATCAATACCCAGCATCGATTCGAATGCAATTCCGGTAACATCCATTTGAGAAGCTACGTAAATGATAACAAAGACCACCAATACAGAGGCAGAGAGGATGCGTAAGGTGTTTGAAGACGATTTAAAATGACTTTGCAGGTAATCTGGGATGGTAATTGCGCCGTAGGTGTCAGACCTTCTTTTAAAGCGTTTGGCCATAAATTGCCAAGAAATAAAAACACCGAGCAATTCACCCGCAACTACCCAGTAACCAGAATATCCTGCCATGGCTCCCATACCGGTTAGCCCTATTAAGAGCCATCCCGATTCTCCGGTCGCTCTGGCAGAAAATGCCACCGCCCAAAAGCCCATGTTTTTTCCACCTAAATAATAATCACTCATACTTTTAACTCTGCGAGAAGCGATGATTCCTATGAGAAATAGAATACCAACATAAATTGAAAGCACTGTTATTTTTGTGATAAAATCGTAGTCTGCCATTGCGTGTATCGTTTTTGATGAATGAGGTATAAATATAAGCGTATTCGAATGATAAGCATGTAAATATCCTCAAAAATAATGAGATAGGTGATATTCTTTCTATATGATTCCCTTAAAAGTACAGATTAAAACATAAAATTCAATACCTTTGTTGCACCAGAATGGTTGGGTGTTTTGTTTTGAAATACTTACTTGAAATGGAAGAAAACCAGTACAACTTCCATTAAATGAAAAGAAAAAGAAAGCAACCATTTTGAACTCAAACGATTCCAATTCCAAAGAAATCCAATCTGTAGACGCACTCATTACAGCCCTTACTGAAGAGGACTGTAGGAATTATATGAACATTGTACGTTCTGTAAATATACCGAGCGCTGCTTTTGAGCCATTTTGCTCTTGGTCTCCAGAAAAGTATACCCGAAACTGTATTGTTGAAAACGAAAAATTTGAACTGATCTTACTTTGTTGGGAGCAAGGACAAGTAACACCTATTCACGACCATGGAGGCGAAGAGTGTTGGGTGAAAATTATCCAAGGAACGTTTAAAGAAACGATTTATAAAATGGATGACAATGGGGAGCTAACTCCAATTAGAACTGGGAATTCAGCCGTTGGAGACATTTCGTATATGATTGACTTTATGGGCTTTCACCGTTTAGAAAATACAGATAGTCAACGCAGTCTTTCGTTGCATTTATATGCAAAACCTATCAAAAACTGTCAAATGTTTGACGAAGCGTCAAAAAAACTAGTCCGCAAAGAATTGGTCTATACGACCGTTTTTGAAAATCCAACCATTTTAAAAGAATAAAAGGAACATGTCTGATATGAATAATGATTTAGTGCTGTTTAATGAATTAGTTGACGTTTTACTCAATGAAGAAAAACAGCATCCTGTTGCAGATAGAATTGCTTCAGACACGCTTTACGAAGCGATAGATCTCTCCTTAAATGCCCCTGCAATGATTGACCAGGAGTTTAAAGAAGTACTAAAAGACGTCTTGGTATCTACGCCAAAAACAGCGACCAATTTATTTTTCAACCAACTTTTTGGAGGGAGACAAAGCAAAGCCGTTTTAGGAGACTTGCTTGCAGTAATGTTGAACAACAGCATGTATACGTACAAGGTTGCGGGTCCGCAGGTGGGTATCGAACAAGAAATCATCAGACAATCCTGTAATTTAGTAGGGTACGGTTCTCAAAGTAATGGTACGTTTCCTACAGGAGGCTCAATGAGTAATTATATGGCTTTGATTATGGCACGTGATGCCAAAGACCCTAGCTGTAGACTCACAGGAATTTCTAAGCCTATGGTCTTGTATACGTCAAAAGAATCGCATTATTCAAATGCAAAAAACGCAAGTTTTGCAGGCATCGGAAGAAATAACATTCGATACATTCAGGCAGATGCTGCCGGAAAAATGATTCCAGCAAAATTGGAAGCACAAATTGTAACAGACTTAGCGAACGGTTGTGTTCCTACCTATGTAAATGCTACTGCAGGAACTACTGTGTTAGGCGCTTTTGACCCGATAGATGCCATTGCAGATATCACCGAGAAGTACAATATTTGGCTGCACGTAGACGGTGCGTATAGCGGAAGTGTTATTTTTAGCGCTGCCTACAGACACCTTTTAAAAGGAGTAGAACGCTCTCAATCTTTTAGCTACAATGCACACAAAATGTTAGGTACACCCATGACCTGTTCTATCATTTTAGTGAATGATAAAAAACAACTGCACGATTCGTTTAGCAATGAAGCAGATTACTTGTACCAAACAGACGGAGATGATTTTAACTTAGGAAAAACCTCTTTCCAATGTGGAAGAAGAAACGATGCGTTAAAATTCTGGACCCTTTGGAAATCTGTTGGAACAACTGGTTTAGAACAGATTGTAGACCACCAATTTGAATTGGCAGATGTAGCACGCGATTATATTAGAAACCATGCAGACTACACGTTGTATAGTTTTGATGATTCGATCTCTATCTGTTTCAACTATAAGAATATAGACCCAATGGCGTTGTGTACAGCCTTGTACGAGCATCAGATTACGGTGGTAGGGTTTGGTTCTTTCAAAGAGGAAACCTTTATTCGATTGGTAACCATCAATGCGAACAATAAAAAAGAAGACATTTTAAATTTCTTTAAAGTACTGGAAGAATTTGCTGAAAAAACACCAGCATTGATCCCTGTATAAGGGAGGATTTAGGAGAGGTAGTAAAGAGTTGTCTGTTGTGATTCTTAAAAAAAATGAAGGGATTTATTGTAAAAACAACCATCCGTCATATTTTGAAAGAAATCCAATAAAAGTAATTGGCCCAAAGACGTTTAACAATTCGGTTTTTATTCTATTTTAATGAATTTCAAACGCTGCTTATTCGTGGCGTTTATAAACGAAATCACATAGATTCCAGCCCTAAAATTCGAAACATCTATAACGTTTTCTTCGGAAGTAAATTCTGCCATAAAAACTGTGCGTCCTAAAACATCAGTAATTACAATGCTGTTAAAGACTTCTGAAGATGAATAAAAGAGTTTTTCCTTTATTGGGTTAGGATATATCTTTATAGCAGTGTCTTTAGAGTTCTCTGTTGTGCTAAGTGTTGTGCAATTTGTTGCTGTAATTCGAATGCTTAAGGAATCAAAATAACTATCGTTATCAGTTCCATTTATTTTAGTTCCTTTTAAGACAGTTCTTAGAATTCGAGTTCCGGAAGGAATACTTTGGTAGTCTTTTTTCAATAGCCATTCAGGGGTGTTGTTTGAAACTGAAGTTGTTGTGGATAAAAGAGTTTCATCAATATCTAAAAATGCGACATAAAGCTCTGGTAAATCGTTGTTGTTTTCCCAGGACCTTAAATAACCGCTAAATTCCACTTGGTAATTTCCTGCATCAATTGCTGTAGCATGCTCAGTTATATTTATATCTTGTATAGCAGTTCCTGTGTCTTGTCCAGTTGTACAAACTCCTCCAACGGCAAAAAAGTTTTCGCCTTCATAAGTTGGTACAGAGCCACATTCATTACTGGTTAAAGACTCGATATCTCCAGTCCAATTATCTATCCCCGTTTCCGCATCAGGATTCTCTAATAGATTATTTGTGACGTAATTTGCTTCAGTTGCAAGGATGCTAACAGGTGTTGACCATGCGCTCCATTCTAAATTGCTGTTTCTGTAGCGTACACGCCAGCAATACGAGGTGTTTTCTGTGAGTGAAAAATTATTTTCATCAGTCAAGTCATCTTCAAGCTGCGTATTTACTTCGTTGTACCAATTGGTCGACTGTTTCCATACATTTTCTACATTTGTTGATGAGAAATCACAGTCTTCTGCAACTTGCCAATGACTTGCTTGATGTGTGTTTGATCCATTATTAAATGCTGAAGCTTTTAAATCTATACAGGTAACAGGGATGTCACCCACTGGTGAAACTCCCACTGGAGTTGTGGGTGCTGTATTCCAGCGTTTGATGGTGATTTCATCACTTAAGGTGTTGTTTTCAAAACTGTTTTGATCGCCTTGCGAATAGCGTTTCAATACAAATGTAGGGTTAGAGCCGGCTTCAACTTCAAGCATTACAAAACCATATTCATCTTCACTTAAAACAAATTCATCATAATCAGCATTTGGATATTCACCCCAATTATCAATAGCTCCACCAGCAGTGGCAACATTTACCCAAAGGTGCTTATGGTCTCTAGATTGCCCGCGAGAGTAAGCATGCGTATGGCCAAAAAAGTGAATAGAAGGCTTGTTGTAAGCTGTAGAAAAGGTTTCTAATAAAGCGATAACATCGCCTGTAAAGTTTAGTTCACCAGGGGTCCATAGTTCAGATTTGTAAGGATGATGAAGCTGTGCAAAAACAAAATCAATGGTATCGTCTGCTCCAGCAGCATCTAAAACGCTTTCTAACCATGAGAGCTGGTCTGTAGTTGCATTGTTAGAATTTAGTCCAATAATTCTAACATTTGAAAGGTCTTTATACCACCATTCTTCCGGATTTGAACTGGATCCATTTAAAGGAAGGTTGATATAATCTAAGAATAAAGGTAATCCTGCACCCAAATATTCATGATTACCAGGAACGGGATACATCGGAATATAAGGAGAGATTCCATCTGATGGCGCTAAGAACGTCTCTCTCCAAGAAGAATAACTTCCGGCAGCAACTAAATCTCCTGGAATAAGTATGGCATCAATGTCTTCAATTCCATTGGTGTAATTGGCATTTGCAACCGGAATAATCCCTGCATCAATAATAGTTTTGAAAACAGTAGGATTGGAGTTGTCACGTTGCATGTCAGAGATGGCTACTAAATTTAAGGATGCTTCAGAATTTTTTTCGGGATGTGTTTTAAAGGCATATAGCGATGATAGTTGTCCAGTATTCGTTCTAACTTTATAATAATATTTAGTATCAGCTACTAAGTTAGAGATGGTCGCTGTATGTATTCTGTTGGTGTTTTCTCCAGCAATGGAAGAACTAATAACTGTATTTGTTACAGTAAACGCATCAACTCCCCAGTCTACAAATCCTTCATTTGAAGCGTCAGTTTCCCACATGATTGTCATGCTGGTAGGGGTTCCATTTTGAAGGTAAGGAACAACCACAATAGATTGCGCGTAAGAGAAAAAAGAAGTAAGGGAAGCAATAAGAAATAAGAAGGGTTTTTTAAAAAACGCACAGGTTTTGGTGGTCATAGGTGGTGTGTTAACGACACAATATAAGAAATTTGTCGGTAATTTTCTGAAAAAAGAGGCCTCATGGTGTTTCTGTATACGCTAAAACATCTAAGAGTTTTAAAGTTTCTAAATCAGTTGACTATTCAAGGATGTCCGTTTCTTTCTCAGAGACAGGGTATTCAAGAAGAAAATCTTCGGTAGACATTCTTACTCCTTGCGGGGCAAAAGACCCCATAAATAGTTGTGCTTCTGTTGCTTTAAAATCATCAGTATCTTCCCCAATTGGAGGAACACGGTCTATTTGGGCTACAAAACTCGGATTGGCAAGCATGTGTCGAAACAAAATTAATCCTTTCTCTGAAGGCATGTTCCATTCTAAAAAATTATACCCTAGTGCTTTGGCTCGTTTTTCTAAAGCAACGTCTTTGCTTGCCAAAAGAATGTGTACAAAGCCCGCTGCGTCTACAATTGCCTCTTCATCTTTTAGTGCATTAAAATTAAAGGTCTCAGAATTCCCTAAATTAAAAGACCAATACCGAACTTCCGTTTGGTTGATGTTTTCTGGCCCTGTGGTATAAGAAGGCGCTTTAAATTTAAAGACACAGACCTCCTGCGGCTCTTTGGTAATGGCTGATAACAAATAACGGTTGTCATTATTTTCGATAAACCCCTTGCTATCTACCGCGTGAAAAGGCAAGGAAAAATGCTTTTTAGCAAAAGGCGAAGCGTCTAGGGAAACTGTGTTTTCTGTTTTGTAGATGAAGCTCAGTCGTTTTACCATAGCCGGTAGGCTTTTGTTTCTTACAATCCACCGTAGGTTTAAACTTGTTGGTAAGTTTACAGGTACTTGTGCTAAACTCTCCGGCTCACCATCAAGGGTGAATGCTTCGACTGTTGGGAGATCTACACCTCCAAAATCATCAACATTCACATCGTACAGTCGAATAATCAAGGTTAATAATTTCACATCGTCTCTAAAAGGTAAAAGGTTCGGTAGTTTTTGTTGTTGGTATTTAGAAGGGACAATGTATACGGTGAAATTCTCTCCAACAGCAACACTGTCTTTATTCGCCAAAAAAGGGTTTGGTTTCCCAGAATCTGTTTGAATTTGATAATCTACCAGCGATCCTTGTGTTGCATTGTCACCCAGGCTATACACGTTAAAACTAAAATAGCGCGCATTGGGAAACACTCCTTTAATTTTAAAACCAACCGTGTTGTTGGTTCGCGCTAAAGTGTAGGTAAAATAGTTGGCATAGGTGTCTGGTAGCACACCCACTGTGGTGTCTCTACCAAGGTATGTTTCCCATACAGTATTGTCTGGTTCTAAGCCTCCGTTGTTTAAATAACGGATGGATAAAAGTCCTCCAAAAATTAAAAACAGTACGAATCCAATAAACAAGTTTCGAATATTTTTCATGTTTTTTCTTGTTGTTAAATTTTAAAAACTCGGGCAAAATAACCACTCAGTTCCTCTGCTACTTCCGTTGGATTTGTAGATTCTATACCCGCTAGCAGTTTTGCTAATCGTTTTTTATACTCCAACTGCATGGTACGTCCAATTTGAACCCGTTGCGCTTGCGGAGAACCAGCTCCGTGCATACTTTCGGTAAGGTAACCAACAGCATTGCGACCGAGCGTCATGTTTTCTATGAGTCGTAAAATACGCATGCGATCTTCGGTTGGAAACGATGCTTTTCCTTTCAGGTATTTTTGCAATAAGCCCCCAATTTTTGGGTGGTTCAAGTCTTTCTCCGAAGGGAGGGTAGCAACCAGGCCACCTGCAAGGTCTTGTGCCAAGCGACTAATTTCATAGGGCATTTTGGTAACGTGGTGTTTGCAAACATTCGCCAACATGTCATCGCTGATAAATGCTCCTGATGTTGTTGCATAGCCTTGGTGTGAAGCTGCAATTCCGGTTGCATAAATGGTTTCGTTGAGGTGAGACATCTCTACCAATTTGTCTTTAATATGCGAGGCATTTGGTACGCCGTTCATTTCTGCAATAGCAGCTGCTGCACCAATTAAAACATCGCCCACACCACTTTTACATACGTAACTTCTGCGGTGGTAGGTTGTAAAACGTTCTACCAATAGCGCGGCAAAATCATACTCACCGTCCATAAAGATATACTTGTTTGGTATAAACACATTTTCAAAAACAACCATGGCTTCTTGTCCGCCAAATTTCGCGTTTCCAACATCAATAGAACCACCTTCCATGCTTCGCATGTCGCAAGATTGACGTCCGTAGATATATGTAATCCCTGCTGCATCAACGGGTACTGCGCCAATAATTGCAAAATCTGTGTCTTTTTCGCCCAAGCGTATTGTGGGCATCACGATCATATAGTGCGAATTGATACAGCCTGTTTGATGTGCTTTTGCACCGCTAATGTACACGCCTTCTGCTGTTCTTTTTGTTACTCGAACATACAGGTCTTGGTCTGCTTGTTGGTGTGGCGCCAAGCTCCGGTCTCCTTTTACATCGGTCATTGCACCGCCCACCACAAAATTACCTCGATGCATCTCTGTAAGGAAGCTTTTTATCCGTTGGTGGTAGCCAGTGCTGTATTTTTCATCCATTTCAAAGGTGACGGAATAGAGCGAATTAAAGGCATCCATTCCAACGCAACGTTGAAAGCAGGTACCGGTGAGTTGCCCGAGTTTTCGTTGCATTTTATTTTGTAGTACCAATTCTTTGGCGCTTGTACAGATGTGTAAAAACCGACTTACTCGCTCTCCTGTAAACGGAGAAATAACGGTGGCTAGCTCTGGTTGTTCTATAGCCAAATCATAGGTTTGTGCTACGGCATTTATAGACGGGCGAATCATTGGATGCTCAACAGGTTCTGCTACCAGTTCTCCAAACAACCACACTTTTAAATGACGTCCTCTAAGTGATTCAATATAGTCGTTTCCTGTTTGAATTTTCCCTTTTTTAGCTGCCATCTTGTATCCAGTTTTAGTTTTAAATATTTCTTTGGTTTTTATTAATGTAGGCTAACGTGTTTGTGTATGATTTGGTTGCGCCTGTCTGCCGATAGGCAGGTTTTACACGGTGTTACCTGTAGGGTTTATTTCAATTTTATTTTAGTTGTTTTTTTCTTCATTTTGCTTACAACGGTTTGGCTATGCGTAGTGTAGGCGTTTAACCTGTGTTACCGTCATAGCTTTTGTTGTGCATAATGCTTCCTTTCTCTTCTTCGATTTATTAGTTCATGAAAAATATTATTGAGCAAATTTCCAATGGCAAACGACATTGCCATTCCTGTTGCCAAACTATCAGGTTCCGTGAAAAATGGTTTTCGCACAATAGGGTTAAATTTTGAAACGTCAAGTTGATAAGCTAATTCGTTTCCTATAATAATCAGTATAAAAATTCCAACAAATATTATGGTGAACTTGATGAACTCAGATTTCCAAAATTCTAAACGATTTTCATTTTTTTTCTTCCAATACTGAAAGAGACAAAATACCGGAACAATTGCAATAATGTTTCTAAGTAATTGTGAAATCAAACTTGAAGGGTACCATGAAACCAGTTTCACATAGGAAAGCAAATAGAGGAGAAATGCCAGAAGGACTGACATAATTAATATTCTTGATTTTTTTGGTTTGATTGCTCTAAGTAATAGATTTATACTGTAATCTATTATTGCTAATAGAATGAAAAAAGGTAAGGCAAGTACTAGAAATATTAAAGGCATAGTGTCTATATAGCCAAAAACACCTGAATCCAAAGCATGTTGAATAAGCTGTCTTGATTCAAACTTTTTGCCCCAGTTTACTAAGCTCACCATTTCTTTTAATTCTACATTCTTGAGCGTGTCTTGAAATATGAGATTTCCTTTTATTGCTTCAATGAAATAATAATTGTTTGGCGTATCATTTGGGACATCAAGTACAAAAATATCTTTAGTGAATCCTCTCCCATATCTCATGAATTTACAAACTCTTTTTTGATCTGAATTCTCACTAATGAATACAATTGGTTCACTATGTGGTATTATTGTTTGTGACTTTGAAATCTCAATGAATTGCAATCCATCTTTTTCCAACACTATATCATTTTGGTACCATTTGTAGTGAGAGCCAAAAATGAAAGTGGCAATTATTAAAATTATCAAAAAAAAATAGGCGTTTGATTTCATTCTTCTTAGTTGTTGTAATTCAATTTTCGCATTATGCACAACGTTGTTGTACAAGATTCGTTGCTGTGTTTAAGTACTAAAGGTAATAAATAAATCACAGATAGAATATTCCGTAGGAATGTTCGTAAGTAGGCGAGAAGCAAGTAATAAACCTGCCTGCGGTAGGCAGGTTATACACGGTGTTGTACTTTCGTTATTTATTCATTTCTACTTGCAATTCTTTTAGCAATGCATTAACATTCTTTTGTATATTTTGCAATTGCATTAATGATGGATATAGCTGACTAGTTAGATTTTCACACTTTAATTGAAGAGCTTCATACTTGTTTTTAAATTTATTTTTATCAATAATACCGTGCTCAACATTGGCGTTAACGTGGAATCCAATTTCCTTGTTTAGAAATGGCAATAGACTATTTTGATAGCTATTGTCAAGTACTAGGTCAATGGACTCGTATCTTTTATAGTCATAGTCGTACAAATCAATTAATTTTGATTTGATAGATTTTGATTCTATAATATCTATTCCTTTACTCGAAACAATTGAATTGTATGTTCCGTATCTTGGAAAGAAACTGAATACTCCCAACCATAAATCAAATAGCATTTCACTTATCTGTACTTCAGAAGAAGTATTAATAATTTCTTCGACTGATGAATTTATGAACTGGTTATGTTGCTTTACGCTTTTAGATAGGTATGGTATAATTTTGACGATTTCGGTAGAGTCTTTCTTTAAGCTTGTAATTAAGTTTTCTAACAATTGATGCTCTATTTTAATCAATTTTTTTTCTTCATTCCAATTGTTAATTTGAAGAGCAATTAGAATCCCAATTACAACTAAAACAATTTCTCCAATTGCGTATTTCAAATACCTGCCAGTTTTATTTTTCTCCATAAGATCGTATCGTATTTTTCTAAAGAATTTTATCATTGGTTAGCGGTTTGTCATAATGAAGCACAACGTTTAGTGTATGGTTAGTTACGTGGCTAAGCAACTAAATTAGTAAATAAAAACGGAATAGAAAATCCGCAAGGATTCTTTTTACCTCCTTTAAGTAGGGGACAAAAAAAAGACGCATAGCTGCGTCTTTTTTTTTATTCTTATTTATAAGTGTACCCTGTCTACAAATGAATCACTTCATCGTAGGCATCGGCAACAGCTTCCATTACGGCCTCACTCATAGTAGGGTGAGGGTGAATGGTTTTTAAAACCTCGTGTCCGGTCGTTTCTAACTTTCTACCCAGTACAGCTTCTGCAATCATATCTGTAACGCCCGCACCAATCATATGGCAACCGAGCCATTCGCCGTACTTGGCATCAAAGATTACTTTTACAAAACCGTCTGTGGTTCCTGCGGCAGTTGCTTTTCCTGAAGCAGAAAAAGGAAATTTCCCTACTTTTAAATCGTAACCCGCTTCTTTTGCTTGCTCCTCAGTCATTCCTACAGAAGCAATTTCTGGTGTGGCATAGGTACAGCCTGGTATGTTGCCATAATCAATCGCTTCAGTATGCAAACCAGCAATTTTCTCTACACAGGTAATTCCTTCAGCAGAAGCAACGTGTGCCAAGGCAGGCCCTGGTACTACATCACCAATGGCATAATACCCTGGCATGTTGGTTTGGTAGAAGTCATTGACTAATATTTTATCTCGGTCGGTAATGATACCTACTTCTTCTAAGCCAATGTTTTCAATATTCGTTTTAATTCCTACAGCAGACAATACAATTTCTGCTTCTAGAATCTCTTCGCCTTTCTTTGTTTTTACGGTAGCTTTTACATTTTTACCACTAATATCTACGCTTTCTACAGATGCGTTGGTAAGTACGGTAATCCCAGCTTTCTTAATAGAACGCTCAAATTGTTTAGAAACGTCTTTGTCTTCTAAAGGCACCACGTTTGGTAAATACTCTACAATGGTTACTTGCGTACCCATGGCATTGTAAAAATGAGCAAACTCAACTCCAATAGCACCAGAACCGACAACAATCATAGATTTAGGTTGGCTGGTTAAGCTCATAGCTTCTCTATACCCAATTACTTTTTTTCCGTCTTGTGGTAAGTTTGGCAATTCTCTAGAACGTGCTCCGGTAGCAATAATAATATGGTCTGCGCTGTACACTGTAACAGCACCGTCTGTAGCAGTAACGGCTACTTTTTTACCGGCTTGTATTTTACCGAAACCATTAATAATGTCAATTTTGTTCTTTTTCATTAAAAACTGAACCCCTTTGCTCATCCCTTCGGCAACACCACGGCTACGTTTAATAACGGCGGTAAAATCTTTGTCTACTGCTTCGGCTTTTAATCCGTAAGCATCTACATGCTTTAGGTAGTCATATACTTGTGCAGATTTCAACAAGGCTTTGGTAGGGATACATCCCCAGTTTAAGCAAATACCGCCTAAGTTTTCTTTTTCTACTACGGCTACTTTAAAGCCCAATTGAGAAGCTCTAATAGCAGTTACATAACCTCCAGGGCCACTTCCTATAATAAGTACGTCGTATTTCATGTTTCGTTTTTTTTAAATTTAAAATAAAGAGCTTTTAATCGTAAAAACCAGTTATCTGATGTCTTCTTTTTGGGCGTTCGAGCGGGCTTTCCGCTGTATCTTTTCCGTTGGTTTCGCCTTGTTGCTTCGCAAATGCAAACTACACAGTAAAAGGATGTCGCTTCAATCCCTAACGCAAGCGAAGGTATTCATATTTTTTAACAAGCAAGCAATACTACATTCTTTCTGGAACCTGAATTCCTAATAATAAAAAAGAAGATTGAATCACTTCGCTTACTTTGTGTGCCAATTGGACTCTAAATATTTTTATGTCTTCGTTTGTTTCTCCTAAGATAGACACGTTTTGGTAAAAAGAGTTGAATTCCTTTACCAAATCGTACGTGAAATTTGCAATCACTGCTGGCGAATAATTGGCTGCTGCTTGTTGTATGGTAGCAGGGTACAAGGCCAGTTGTTTGATAAGTGCTTTCTCTTTTGCATGCAAAGATACCGTTACAGGATTGCTGTAATTAAAGGTTGCTTTGCGCAAGATAGACTGTATTCTCGCGTAGGTGTATTGGATAAATGGACCGGTGTTTCCTTGAAAATCTACCGATGCTTTGGGGTCAAATAAAATACGTTTTTTAGGATCTACCTTTAAGATAAAGTATTTTAAGGCACCCATGCCAATCGTTTTGTATAGGACCTCTTTTTCTTGGTCAGAGTAGCCTTCTAATTTCCCGAGTTCTTGTGAAATCTCTTTGGCAGTTGCTGTCATTTCTACCATTAAATCATCGGCATCTACGACAGTACCTTCTCTAGATTTCATTTTACCAGAAGGTAAATCTACCATTCCGTAACTTAAGTGAAACAGTTGGTTTGCCCAAGAATAGCCTAGTTTTTTCAGAATTAAGAAAAGTACTTTAAAGTGGTAGTCTTGTTCGTTACCCACCGTGTATACCATGCCGCCTACAGTTGGGTTGTCTTTTACACGTTGTATGGCTGTACCAATGTCTTGTGTCATATACACCGAAGTACCGTCTGAACGGAGTACTAGTTTTTCATCTAGCCCTTCGTCGGTTAAATCGCACCAAACAGAACCGTCTTCTTTGGTATAAAAGACGCCTTTTTTAATGCCTTCTAAAACGGTGTCTTTCCCTAATAGATAGGTATTGCTTTCAAAATAAAGTGTATCAAAATCTACGCCTAAGTTTTTGTAGGTACTTTCAAAACCTGTGTAGACCCAGCTGTTCATTGTTTTCCAAAGCGCTACCGTTTCGGGTTCGTTGGCTTCCCATTGTAAGAGCATTGTTTGCGCTGCTAAAAGAATAGGTGCTTCTTTTTTCGCTGCTTCTTCTGTAGTGCCTGCAGCAATTAATTGCGCTACTTCTTTTTTATATTCTTGGTCGAATTTCACATAGTAGTTTCCTACCAGTTTGTCTCCTTTAAGACCAGTGCTTTCAGGTGTTGCTCCTTCTCCAAATTTTTGCCAAGCCACCATCGACTTGCAAATATGGATACCACGGTCGTTGATAATTTGTGTTTTATAAACGGTATTCCCAGCCGCTTTTAAAATCTCTGCCACTGAGTAGCCTAGTAAATTGTTACGTACATGCCCTAAATGCAGTGGTTTGTTGGTGTTGGGCGATGAGTACTCTACCATCGTTGCCTTTGCATCGGCTGTAGGTGCTACAAAACCATAGGTCGCATTTGCGCGCATGTCTTGAAACGAAGTGGTAAAATAAGCGTCTTCAAAAACCAAGTTTAAAAACCCTTTGACCACATTAAAAGAGGTGATTTCTGTAACCTGTGCTACCAAGTAAGCACCCAAGTCTTCACCTATTTGTACTGGGTTTCCTTTTTTATAACGCAACAACGGAAAAATAACAACGGTTAGGTCTCCTTCAAAATCTTTGCGGGTTGCTTGAAATTCTACCGATGGAATGGCTACCTGGTACAATGCTAAAAAACCTTCTTTTACGGTTGTTTCTATGCGGGTTTGGATATTCATTTGCCTCTTGAAAATTGAAGGACAAAGATAGGTTTTTTGTTTGAAGCGAGAAAGAAGAATGGCGTTGTTTCTATGGAAACAACTTCTAAAAAATCGATTTGTATCTTTCTTGCTTTTATTCTTAATTATAGTGCTAACTTTGCCCTATGGATAACAGCATGGAGAAACGGTTGGCAGCATTGCCAAAACTGGCAGCAGAGGCAAAGAAGGAGAGTCTACGATATTTTGCGCGTTTAAAAAAACGACCTCAAAAAAGGTTGGATTTGGCGGTACAGAAAATACACGACGAGGAGTTTAAAAAAACTGATTGTCTTACCTGTGGAAACTGTTGTAAAACAACCAGCCCTATCTTTACAGAAAAGGATATTCAGCGTATTTCCAAGTACTTAAAAATGAAAGAAAGTGCGTTTATCGGACAGTATCTAGAACGCGATAGAGATGATTTCATGGTGTTAAAAACCGCTCCTTGTACGTTCTTTAATGAAAGCGATAACAGTTGTTTTGTGTACGATGTACGTCCAAAAGCTTGTGGGGAATACCCACACACCAACCGTGTAAAGTTTCTGAAAATTTCAGACCTCACGGTTAAAAATACAGAAATCTGCCCAGCAGCGTATAACATTGTAGAGAAACTCAAAGAAAGTTATAAAGGGTAAGTTGTGTTAACAGCATAGCGGAGGCTCTTTTTTCTCCCGTCTTTACTCTTTTTTCTTTGCTCTTTCCCTTCCTACGGCAGGCAGGCCCAAACAGGGTTTTTTTTAACGGAGACTTCAAATGTTTGACACTCGCTTCCAAACTCTAGGGCGTTTCTTCCGTCTCTAGTCTCCAGTCTTTGCTCTTTTTTCTTGTCCTCCCTACGGCAGGCAGGCTCCAGTCTTTACTCTTGCCTCTTTTTTCTTTAGTCTTTATTCTTGTTTTAAAGAATTCCCAAAAGATCCGTTAATTTTTGCAGCGTAACATAGTGGTGTGCTGCTTGCTCTTCAGCAGTCGCTTCTTCATGTGCCCAAGTGGTATGAAAAGGAATGTGTATGGCCTGTGCGCCAATGCTTAGTAAAGGCAATACATCCGATTTTAAAGAATTACCAACCATCAACAGTTCAGCAGGAGTAATGTCTAAATGTTTCAACAGCTTGTTGTAATCTGCAGGTTTCTTATCGCTCATTACTTCTATATGGTGGAAGTATTTCAAGAGTCCAGACTTCTCTAATTTTCGTTCTTGGTCTAGCAAGTCGCCTTTGGTGGCAACAATTAATTTGTATTTTTTACTCAATGTTTTGAGTACTTCTTCTACATCTGGTAAGAGTTCAATGGGTTTTTCTAACATCTCTTTGCCAATGTTTAGGATTTCTTGAAACAAGGCGGGTTTGCTTTGGTTGTTAGTCAAGGCAATGGCGCATTCTACCATAGACAAGACAAAACCTTTAACACCATAGCCATACAATGGAATGTTTTTTATTTCCATTTTAAAAAGCTCTTGGTCTATTTTGTTCTCCGTTTCGTACTTGACAAGTAGTTTTGCAAAGGTGTGTTCTGCGGCTCTAAAATAGGTTTCGTTTACCCAAAGAGTGTCGTCTGCATCAAAAGCAATTACGGAGGTCTTTTTCATGAAATTTAGTCTAAAAACCCTTGTTCTTGCATCCATTGGTCGTTAAACATCTTTCCTACATACCTGCTTCCATGGTCGTGAAATAAGACCACCACCACATCGTCTTTTGTAAAATGTTCTTTCAGTTGCAACATGCCTTTAACAGCTGCACCTGCAGAATTCCCTACAAAGATGCCTTCTTCTTTGGCAATCTTTCGCGTATACACGGCCGCGTCTTTATCCGTTACTTTGGTAAACCCATCAATCAGGCTAAAGTCCACATTTTCTGGCAGCATGTCTTCGCCAATGCCTTCCGTGATGTACGGGTAAATTTCGTCTTCATCAAAAATACCAGTTTCGTGGTACTTCTTAAAGACAGATCCGTAGGTGTCTATCCCCCAAAGTTTGATGTTCGGGTTTTTCTCTTTCAAGTATTTTCCAACACCAGAAATAGTACCTCCAGTACCTACACCTACCACAAAATGAGTGATTTCTCCTTCGGTTTGTTCCCAAATTTCCGGCCCTGTTTGTTCGTAATGTGCTAGTGCATTCGACGGGTTGTCGTACTGGTTTACATACCAAGAATTGGGTGTTTCTTTGCCTAGTTTTTTAGAGACCGAATAGTAAGAACGTGGGTCTTCTGGTGCTACATCTGTAGGGCAAATAATTACTTCTGCACCTACAGCACGTAAAATATCTACCTTTTCTTTAGACTGCTTGTCGCTAATAACAAAGATACATGTGTACCCTTTTATAATGGCTGCCAAGGCCAAGCCCATTCCAGTGTTTCCAGAAGTACCTTCTATAATAGTTCCTCCGGGTTGTAAACGACCGTCTGCTTCTGCATCTTCAATCATTTTTAAAGCCATGCGGTCTTTTACAGAGTTTCCTGGATTAAAGGTTTCTACTTTTGCCAATACCAAAGCATCTATTTCTTTGGTAACACTGTTTAACTGTACCAATGGTGTATTTCCAATGGTTTCTAATATGTTTTTTGCGTAGTTCATTGCTGGATTTTGAGTTGCAAATTTATGAAAATCGAATGGATTTTGAAGGCTGAATTGTACTTACAATATACGAAGGAACCAAGAGCATGGTAAAACACAAAACCAAAGTCCCTGCATTTAACAAGGCAACGGTAGAAAAAGTGAGGTATACCGGTACGGTAGAAACGTAATAAGTTGCAGGGTTTAGTTGTATGATTTTAAAATAGTGCTGCAGCCCTAAGAGGGTAAGACCAATAAGGTTTCCCCAAAAGAGCCCTTTTAGAATTAAGAAAGAAGCATTGTATAAAAATACTTTTCGAATGCTCCAATTACTGCTTCCCAATGCTTTTAGAATACCCACCATTTGCACCCGTTCTAAGATGAGTACTAGCAAGGCGGTAATCATATTAATGCCCGCTATTAAAACCATTAAGACAATAATAAAAGTTACATTGTTGTCAAAAAGTTCAATCCATTCAAAAACAGCAGGGTAGCTTTCTGCAATGGTCATGCTATTTAAGGTAGGGTCAATCGCATTGTAAATGGCATTGCCAGTGGCTGATAAGTTTTCAAAATCAGTCAGTAACACTTCAAAACCACCCACTTGATTTTCGGTCCATTTATTCAGTCGTTGTACTTCTCGAATATCGCCCACCAAGATGTTTTTATCAAACTCCTCAAATCCAGTGTCGTAAATACCTACAATGGTTAGTTTTCGTTTGCTGGGCAAGGCATTGGCTTGTGCTTTTAAGAAAAAGACATTTACGGGCTCGTTTAATTGAAGCTGCAGTCGCTTACTGAGGCTGTTAGAAATTAAAATTTCTGTACACCGAGCTTCTGTAATGTTAGGAACCCGACCTTCTGTAAGGTATTCGGTAAAGAAACTCCAATCATAATCTGTAGAAACTCCTTTTAAGAGGATGCCTTCAAAATCGGTGCTTGTTCTAATGATACCGCCTTTGTTTGCGAAAATTTGTATATTTTTAATCCCAGGAACGGTGTTGAAGTCAGGATAAAAATCTTGGTTCTTGGCAATGGGTTTGGTAGAGAACTCAGAGTTGTTGTTGTCGTAATTTGTAATTTGCACATGGCCTTTAAATCCTGAGATTTTATCGCGAATTTTATGTTGCAAGCCGGCAGCAGTAGCAACCGCAATTAACATAATAACCAATCCTAATGCAATAGCAGTGCTCGCAATTTTTATAATTGGAGAAGAAATGCTATTTTTATGCGCCTTGTCGGCGATAATTCGTTTGGCTAAAAATAATTCGTAATTCATGATGCGTATTCGTAATTTCAAAAGTACATATTTATTCTTATTTCTAGGGTTGAATTTTCAACTGATTTCCTGTGCGCAACAGCCGCACCAAATAAAAACAGGTGCCAGTCAAATAGCCTTGTACCTCCCTGATATTCAGTATAAAAAAATAGCAGTTGTTGCCAATCAAACCTCCGTACTATTTTCTAAAAATGGCATACAAATACATCTGGTAGACACCTTGCTAACACAAGGGGTAGATGTGGTAAAAGTATTTGCACCAGAGCATGGTTTTAGAGGAAAAGCAGATGCAGGAGAGGAAATTGTAGACGGGATAGATGCCAAAACACAATTGCCCATCATCTCTTTGTACGGCGCCAATAAAAAACCAAGTGCAAAACAACTGGCAGGCATAGAACTGGTGGTCTTTGATATTCAGGATGTTGGCGTCCGGTTTTACACCTATATCTCTACATTGCATTACGTGTTAGAAGCCTGTGCCGAGTTAAATATTCCGGTACTTTTGTTAGACAGACCGAATCCAAACGGACATTATATAGACGGTCCGGTGTTAGAAAAAGCACACCAAAGTTTTGTAGGCATGCACCCTGTGCCTGTGGTGTATGGAATGACGATTGGTGAGTACGGAAACATGATTAATGGCGAAGGCTGGCTGCAAAACGGCCTGCAATGTGAATTGACTGTGGTGCCTTTGAAAAATTACACCCACCAAACAACCTATGCGCTTCCTGTAAAACCATCACCCAATTTACCCAATAGCAAAGCGATTCATCTGTACCCGAGTTTGTGTTTTTTTGAAGGTACAACAGTAAGTGTTGGTAGGGGTACAGAGCAGCAGTTTCAAATCTATGGCGCGCCATTTTTTAAGAAAACCGACTTTTCGTTTGTGCCAATGCCCAACGAAGGAGCGAAATACCCCAAGCACAAAGGAGAACGCTGTTTTGGCGAAAACTTAGCCACCACCAAGCGTTTAGAGAACATAGATTTGCAATGGTTGTTAAAAGCATACCGGCAAAAAACAACCGCACCTTTCTTTAATGCCTTTTTTACAAAGTTAGCTGGAACTAAAAAATTACAAGATCAAATAGAAAAAGGACTGTCTGAAGCAGCAATACGCACTTCTTGGCAAGCAGCATTACACCGTTTTCAAAAAATAAGAACACAGTATTTACTGTATAAATAATCCCTCATGAAAAAACGAAATAAACTCCTAGGAATCCTCCTTTTTAGTGCAATACTTTTATATGCCCTAACAAAAGATTTTACACCTACCGTAGAAACAGTCTATGTAAACGGAAACATCTTAACGTTAGGAGCGAACAATGCCACTGCAACAGCAATGCATGTTAAAAATGGCGTGATACAACAAATAGGAGCGGTGGCTGAAATGGATTTTTCAGCAGGCGAACCCCGTTATGTGGACTTAAAAGGCGCGACTGTTTTACCCGGTTTTATAGACAGCCATTCGCATGTTGCCCTGTCGTCTTTTACCTACGACATGGTAGATTTATCGGGGTTTACCCACCGTTCAAATGCCGCAGTCTGGGAAGCGTTAAAAGTGGCGGTACAAAATACACCGAAAGGAGAGTGGATCATTGGAAAAGGAATCGACATTGTGTTGGTGCCCGATTTGGTCTTACCAACCCTTCAGTTTTTAGATGCCATCGCCCCCGACAATCCTGTGATGCTCATCTCGCAAAGCTTGCATAGTTATTGGGGAAACACTGCCGCATTTACCGCAGCAGGCATTACCAAAGAAAGCGATACCAAAGTGAGTACAAGTTATTATGAAAAGGACGCTGCCGGAAACTTGTCTGGCGGTATTGTAGAACAGCTGGCTTTTTTGCCTTTTTTAGCGGTGTTAAACAAAGATGCGACGACGCCTAAAAAATTAACCAAAGCAACCACAGCAGTTTTTAAAACCTATGCTGCCTTAGGGAACACCACCGTGGTTTCTGCAGGGATTACCATCAACGATGCAAAACCGCTGCGTTTGTACGAACATGTTTCTAGTAACCGCACAAGTTTTGTAAATCAATTGCTTAGTGTGGGTGGCTTGTTGCCAAAACGAACCCCCATGCCACGCCATTTTATGTTTGTGCGTCACGACAGGGCTTTTTTGTTTCCGACTCAAACAGCAGCACCCAATGATTTTTACGGAATTATTGGCGTGAAGCATTGGTACGATGGATCTCCTTATACCGGCTCGATGTATTTAGAATCACCTTACGAGGCTACCGCGTTCTCGAAAGAGAAGCTACACGTAAACCCCGGACATACAGGAAAAGCATTGATTGAAGCACAAGCGTTGAAAGAATTTATAAGCACCTACACGAAAAAAGGATGGCAAATAGCCATACATACTCAGGGAGATCAAGCAATTAAAGAGGTATTGGCAGCGTACGAAAACTTGTCGGAGGAGTTCGATTTTTCCTCCGCTAGAAATAGATTGGAGCATTGTTTGTTGGCAACCACAGCAAGTATTCATCAGATGAAAAAGTTGGGCATTACCCCAAGTTACCACATCAATCATTTACTGTATTATGGCGATGTATTAGAGACCGAAATGCTGTCTTCCAGCCGTGTAAATAGAATGTTGCCTTTAAAAAGCACCATAGATGCCGGTGTAAAATTCACCTTACATGCAGACCAACCAATGTTTGATAGCCATCCGTTTCGATTGATTCAGACCGCTGTAGAAAGAAAAACTACGGCAAACAACACCATTGGTGCACATGAACGCATTCCGTTGTTAGCCGCCTTAAAATCGATGACAATCCACGCCGCTTGGCAAATACACAAAGAGGATAAAATTGGTTCTTTAGAAAAAGGCAAGCTTGCAGACTTTATTGTGGTAGATGCCAATCCTTTTGATGTTGCTGTAGAAAAGATTGGAGACATTCAAGTGCTACAGACATTTGTACACGGAAACGAAGTGCTTTTTAAGAAGGAGTAAGGAATATAGGGTTATTAATTTATGAGATGGCGAAATTTAGCAAGTATTTTACCATTAGAAATGTTAATTGATTCTCCATCTTCATTATTCTCCAATACAATGTTGTCAAGCACTAACCAAACTAAAATATAATTTAATTCGTTGCTCTCAATACTTTCTGTTTTTAATATTTCAATGACTCCAGTATCTTCATTGACACAGTATTTTTTGCCATCAATATAAAAAGAGAGGTTAAAGGCATTCTCTAAATTTCCAATATTTTTCTTTTCTAATTTGAATGCAGAATTAAAAATATCCTCTGAAACATAATTGAATTTAGGTGCGCTTATATCAAAACCAGAGATTATACTGTAAGTTAGGTTGTTACTACAGAAATCAGGAGAATACATGATGTTGAGATTTTGTCTTGACAAACTATAGGTTAAGACTCTTTCATTTTGACTCAGATTAAATAGTGTTGAGGAGTCGCTTATCACTGAATTTAAGGTGCTGCTGAAACTATCCCATGAGAAACTAAAGTTAAAAGGGCTTCCATCTATATTGCCAATAAACCTTGGTGTAGTAAGATTTAAAAAAGCAGTATAATCAGGTTCCATGTCATCAGAACTACAGGAGAGGAATGTCAAAAATACGATTGTTAGGGAAATCAATTTTTTCATAAAGATGTTTTTAACGTGTTTGTGTACGAAGCGCAGCGAGTTTTAACCTCTCTATAGCAAGCAAATACAGTGCCAAGTTTAAAAACTTGGAGAACTTCACAAATAGGGGTAGCCCTTTTGGTATAACACGTATTAGCTATGTTTTACACACGGCTTAAATTCACCATGTATAAATTTAAGTAATTAATCATTCAACGTTATGAAATAGCCCAATTTTCTCTTCTGATTCATATAAATAGTCAAGCTTAGAACTTAATTTTTTGTAATCCGCGTTGTTAGATTGTATAAATTTTTCGTAACACTCTTTAGTTGTCCAGGTATCTATCAATAAATAAGTATCCGGCTCAATTTCACTTATGTGTAAAAATGAACTGGTGTAGTTCTTTGATTTACGAAATAAAGCGTTCCAAGTTCCATCCACGCCGTATTCAAATTCAAATTTTTCTTTGTATTCAGGTTTTACGTTGTATTTCCAAACTATCAAATATGTAGGCATATTAGATTCGATGTTTAATTAGCCACAACGTCGTTTAAGGCGTAGTGGTTGGCTTTTTATATCCTTGAAAAGGTTGTTTTAACAAGCCTGTAAGGCTGCTGTTGGTTGCTTCGTCTGGAAACGTGTCTACACCGTACACTATTTTTTCTCGGTCTAAGTGCATGTAGGTGCCAAAAATTCGATCCCAGACAGCAAAAATATTCCCGTAATTGCTATCTGTATACGGCAGTAAATTGTGGTGGTGTACTTTGTGCATGTCTGGCGACACAAGTACATAACTTAGTATTTTGTCTAGCTTTTTAGGGAGCCTAATATTGGCATGTGTAAACTGTGTAGAAACCAATGAAATCGATTGGTACAGCATGATCAAACCAATAGGTGCGCCTACTAAGAAGACGCCGAATATAGTAAAGGTAAACCGAATCATGCTTTCTAAAGGATGGTGTCTGTTGGCGGTAGTGGTATCTACTTTGTGGTCTGAGTGGTGTACCAAATGAATCATCCACAAGACTTTTACTTTGTGCTCTATAAAATGAGCAAGGTAAGCACCAAAGAAATCGAGGAACAGTACGCCTAAAAAGAGGTAGCATGCTAAAGGCATTTCTGGCAACCAATGTAAGAGCCCAAACTGATGTTCCTGTGCCCAGTCGGCTGTTTGTAACAGTAAAAAAGCCAAGGTGAAATTGATGAGTATTGTGGTGGCGGTAAATACAAGGTTCGGAAAAGCATGCTGCCATTTTTTGTATTTGAACCGAAATAGTGGAATTGCACCCTCTAATAACCAGAAAAAAGTAATCCCTCCAACTAAGAGCAAGCTCCTGTGTGCTGAGGGAATGGTGTTGAAATAATTGAGTATGCTCTCCATAAATAGACTATTTTTCTGAAAGATACTAAAAATAATAAAGAGCGCGATTTAAAATTTTTCTAAGAACGAAGGCAAGCCTGTCTTTGCTGGTGTAAAAATGACTGAAAGGCTGTTGTGAAACAAACTGATATTCGTGCTGTAAATCAATAAAAAAGCTATAAATTTGCCTCCAAAATAAAAAGCATTATGGCAAGTATAAAAAACTTAAAAAAAGACATCAACTATACATTAGGAGACTTAATTGAAGAGTGCTATGTATGGGAATTGTTAAACCCAAAGAAAGACACTAAGAAATCTGAAGCAGTTATTGACGAAGCAATTCAAATCTTCGACGGTTTAATTGTAAGGTTACACGCAAAAGATATTGCAAATAAAAAAGCGCATTTTAAAGCAATTGGTGCAGAATTAGAAACTGCAGCCACTACTTTAGTAGCTAAAATCAACAAGTTGTAGTAGTAATACAACTCAATATTTAAAAGCTTTCTTTTTTTTAAAAAGAAAGCTTTTTTTTTGGCATTGTTTTAACGAAAATGAGCAATAAATACCCATATCTTTCGTTTCTATTATAGAGACTAAGTAATTGTAATGATATTATGGCGAGAGCAATGTTCGAGTACACCAAAACAGTACTCAAAAAAGTAAGTTTTAGTGCAGATTTGTTTTGCAAAGAGTTGGAAAAAGCCTTGCAGCGATTGTTGCCACATGAGATTAACGAATTAACCATTTGGTTGAAACAGTTTGTTTTACAAAAACCAGAATTAGCGGTATGTATGGCGCAAATAACAACTAGCAAATAACAACTAGATAATAGTTAAATAACAAAAAAGGAACCCATTGGGTTCCTTTTTTGTTGAGCTGCTTTAGCGTTCTTTAATGAGGTCCTCTTCGCTTGAGTTTCTTTAGTAGTTTTCTATGAAACTCGAGTTCGCTAATCTGTAGTTTCAGAATCTTTTTATACGACAAAATCCCAGGAAGTTTTTCGTAAAAACCACTTGTAATTTGTAAGAGCAATTTTTTTAATTGCATGGATTCGATAGCAATGGTTTTTGCAGTGGCTTCGCTAAGTGCATCGATGCCTCCTGCAACTTTTAGTTGTTTGCCTAAACGCATTCTTTCTGCCATGCGTAAATGCATTGCTTCTTTGTCGTATGCATTGTACAGCGGCCAAAAAACAGTAGCCTCTTTAACAGATAAATCAAGTTTCTCTGTGAGGTACGCAACTTTTAGCGCTTTAATTTTTTCTTGACCTCTTCTTTTTTGTGCAAAGAGCGCACTGCTTATGCAAAGAAATACAAGGGTGGTATATAGGTGCTTTTTCATAACTAATAGATTTCGTTTAATAAAGAATGCGTGTCGGTGTCTTGTAGATAGGATTCCACTTCGTTTGCGTCAATGAGTACTTGGTCTAAGCTGTTTTCTGTAAAATCGGCTGTTTCTAGCAATTCAGCTACTTCATAATTGTCTGCTAACAAGGTGCTTTCTTCTAGCCAAGCTTCCGCTTCAGCAACACTAATCGTATCGAAGTCGGTTGTTGTTGAAAAATAAGAAACACTTACAAACAAAGCGATTGCTGCGGCACTGGAGAGCGGCACAAAACGCAAAATACGTGTGCGTAAAGAAATGACAGGGCGCTCTTTGGGCGCTGTAATTGTTTTAGAAAAGATGGCGGTTTCTACATCTTTAAAGTAATCTGCGGGTACTGTTTGTCCAGTTTCTTTTGGTGCTATTACCTGAAACGGAGTTACGTCAAAGGTTTTAAAATACAGCGGTGGGGTAGAAAATCCAGTTTTCTTCCCTGTTTTTTGAGTAATGTACGTGTCGCTATGTGTTGTTTCTTGACTCATTATGTGTTTGACTGCTGTATTGTAAAAAGGTTTAATGTATTGATTAACAATGTGTTTTTAAGGTGGTTTCTATTTTTTTTACAGCGTGGTGGTACGATGCTTTTAGCGCGCCAACAGAGGTTTCTAAGATCTCTGAAATTTCGGTGTATTTAAGCCCGTCGAAATACTTCATGTTAAAGACCAATTGTTGTTTTTGCGGTAATTTAGCAACTGCTTGCTGTAATAGTAATTGAATTTCATCGCCTGTAAAATACAAGTCGCTTTCTAAATTGGAAGCGCTTTCTTCTTGTATCTCTTCCAAGCTTACGTGTTGCTTTTTGGCTTTTTTATTTAAAAAAGTAATGGCCTCGTTGGTTGCAATTCGATACATCCAAGAGAATAGTTTACTCTCTTCTTTAAAGTTTTGAATGTTTTTAAAAACCTTAATAAAGGTATTCTGTAGCACATCGTCTGTGTCGTCATGCGAGCGAACAATTTTTCGAATATGCCAGTAGAGCCGTTCTTTGTATTGCGACACCAATGTGCGGAACGCTTGCTCTTTACTGCTAGTATTCTTTAGTTGTGCAACCAATGTCTTGTCGTCTATCAATCGGTGTTTTTTGTGTTAGACGCTTTAAAAAAGAAAAGGTTTAATGAGGGGTAGTGTCGCCTCTTTATTTCTTTTTTTTCCTGCTTCTAGAATACCCGAACAAACGGTTTGTCTTAATGTTCTCTGGAACCCCTTCTGGAAGCATTGTTTCCCAGTCGCTATCTCCTTCTTGAATCATTTTTAACACTTTTCGAGAGAAAATATGTAAAATTCCAGGATCAAAATCTTTGATATCTATTAGTTTTCCGTTGTTTTTAAAGAACTTGTAGAGCTCTTTCATGCGAGGGTGTACCTTTAAATTGTCGCTGGTAATAAAATCGCCTGTTGCTTCTTCTTTGTAAGGGTACATGTATATTTTTAAATCGCGGTAAAAGAGCTTCCCAAAAGCTTCTAAGATTCCACCACTCAAACCACGGTAGTACTTTTCATCAAAAATCTGGATCAAGTTGTACACGCCCATCCCCAATGCCATACGTGCTTTGGTGAATTCACTAAAGTACTCAACCAATTTAAAGTATTCTTTAAAGTCGGTAATCATTACATTTTGCCCTAAAGCACATAACAATTCTGCTCTGTCTAAGAAATCACGTTCGTTGATCTCTCCTTCAGCACGTAGATTACTCAAGGTAATTTCGAAGATAATTTGTGCGTTTTCTGGATCTACTTTCTTTTCAGCAAAAAAGAGTTTCTTCGCCTTTTCGTACATGTCCATGTTTACCTTGGTAACAGGTCTAAAGCTACCACGCAACGCCAATATATTTTTCTTGTAAAGTACTTGTGCTGGTAAGAGGTTGTTTCCGTCTGGGCCAAACATTACAGCGTTTGTCATGCCGTTTTTTACCAGTTGCAAGCTCATGAGTCGGTTGTCTACATACATGAATCGAGGACCAGAGAAATTAACCATATCAATCTCTAACTTGTCTTTATCGATGTTGTCGTAAAAAGACTTTATCAATTCTTTGGGATTGTCGTTCAAGTAAAAGCCTCCGTAAATTAAATTTACACCTAAAGTACCCAGGGTTTCTTGTTGCGCTCTTGCATCGGTTTCTTTAAAGCGAAAGTGTACCACAATTTCGTTGTAATCTTCTAAGGGGTCTAGTTGAAAACGGATACCCACCCAACCGTGTCCTTTAAATTTTTTTGTAAAATTAATAGTAGCAACGGTATTGGCGTAGCTGAAAAATAATTTATCGGGGTGCTTTTTTCTGCTCAATCGATTTTCTATCAAATCAATTTCGTAGCCTAGCATGGTTTTTAAACGCGGTTCGGTAACGTAGCGGTTGTCTACTTCTTCGCCGTAAATAGCGTCAGAAAAATCCTTGTCGTAAGCACTCATCGCTTTGGCAATCGTACCAGAAGCGCCACCAGCTCTAAAGAAATTACGTACCGTTTCTTGTCCTGCGCCAATTTCTGCAAAAGTACCGTAGATGTTTTCGTTTAGGTTGATGCGTAGCGCTTTGCTTTTTGTAGTAGGGACACTACTTATTTTTTGATCTCCTTTTAAGGTAATAGACATTCCTTGGAATTTAGTTGTGGTAACAAATGTACTAAATTTACGATTATTGCCTTCATTTTTAGCTTTTTTTTACACGGTATTGCGGTGTAAAAAGTAGAAATACTGTATTTTTACAATTCATATGAAAACAATGAATTTGAATCGATTGGTATTGACGTTTTTAGGCACGGGTACTTCACATGGTATTCCGATGCTAACAAGCACGTCTCCCGTATGTTTGTCGGAAGATACAAGAGACAAACGCTTGCGGTCTTCTGTAAGTATTTCTTGGGATGCCGTGCGGTATGTGGTAGATTGTGGACCTGATTTTAGACAGCAAATGTTGCGAGAAAATATTCAATCGCTCGATGGAATTCTCTTTACCCACGAACACGCAGATCATACAGCGGGTTTGGATGATATTCGAGCCTATAGTTTTCAGATAGGTGCCGTTCCTTTGTACGGTACTGCACATCTTTTTGCAAATCTAAGACAGCGTTTCGAATATATCTTTAAAAAAGAACAACGGTATCCGGGGGCTCCAAAAATAGCGGAACACGAGCTTACAGGAGATTCATTTCTGTTGAACGGCGTTCGAGTGACTCCTATAAACGTGCTTCACGGGTCTGTAGCAGTTACTTGCTATCGTTTTAGTAATCTGGCATATCTAACCGATGTAAAGACGATTTCTGCTGCTGAAAAAAAGAAATTAGAAGGGTTGGACGTTTTAATTGTAAATGCTTTGAAATTGGAGTCGCATCCTACGCATTTCAATTTGGAAGAAGCCTTGGCATTGATTGCTGAGTTGCAGCCTAAAAAAGCATACCTAACACATATCAGTCACCGATTAGGGTTGCATGCAGCCGTGCAGGCTTCGTTGCCATCGAATGTCTATTTGGCATACGACGGTTTACAGGTGTCGAGTTCTTAAAGACGTTCTTCGATCCAGCTTTTAAAGCTGTGGAAGTTTTGAGGAGCCACACCGTGTCCTACAGGGTATTCTGAAAACACATAAGGCAATTCAAATTTCTCTAAAAGCTCAGTCGATTTTCTAGCCAACGCAATAGGAAGTACTTGGTCTACAGTTCCGTGAGAGGTATAGTAGTCTGTTGTAATGGTTTTAGGAATCCCTTCTTTGGGTAGTAATTCTTCGTTAATATAGCCGCTTAAAGCCAATACATGCTGTACTTTATTAGGGTACTGAAAACTTAGCGCATAACTTAAGATGGCGCCCTGGCTAAACCCTAGTAAAAAAGTAGTGCTACTGTCTGTTTTATAGGTTTCTTTTATTTCATCAATCCAAACAGCAAGCATGTCTATAGACGTTTGTGCTTCTTCAAGATTAGAGAGTTTTTCATTATTTGCATCTAAATCAATCGCGTACCAAGCATGGCCACCGTATACCGTAGTGTATGGAGCTCTGGGGCTTACGATAAGAAGTTCGTCTGGTAATTCGTTTGCAAAGGAAAATAAATCCGACTCATTGCTGCCGTATCCGTGTAAGAGGATTAACAAAGGTGGGTTTTTACGGGTTATTTTAGGTTCTCGTACAACGTAATGAAGTGTGCTCATAGACTTATTTAATTTTCAACTGCTTGTTGGCAAAAATACCGTAGGCTTTTCCTTGTAGTTTTTTGTTTAAGAAAACACTGTTTTTTGAGGTAGACAAGATGTCTTCTTTAGAAAAGGTATAGGCGATTTCTGGGTTGAAAAAAGTAAGCTCTGCGATTTCTTTTTCTTGAATTGAGTGGTTTTTGATGCCGAATCTTTTTTTAGGGTTGGTAGAAAGACAGGCGGTAATAGTTTCGAGGTCTAATACCTTGTGCAGCGCTCCAAAAGCACTTTCTAATCCGATGGTGCCATCTTTTGCGGTGCTGAATTCTACTTTTTTCTGTTCAATGTCAATAGGGTTGTGGTCTGAAGTAATGATGTCTACTGTGCCATTTTGAACTCCTTTCAAGAGTGCATTGCAGTCTTTTTTTCTTCGCAAGGGTGGGTTTACCTTGTTGTTTCCGTCAAATCCGTGCAGTTCGTTGTCTGTAAGTGTTAGGTGGTGTGCGCTTACACTACAAGTAACATCGAGTCCTTTCTTTTTAGCTTCTTTGATGAGCTTTACGGAGGTGTCTGTAGAGATTGTAGGGATGTGTAGTTTTCCGCCGGTGTATTCTAGGAGGAATAAATCGCGTGCTATTTGTATGTGTTCTGCAAGTGCAGGTGCTCCTTTTATGCCTAATTTAGTGCTGTTTATACCTTCGTTTGCAATACCGTCTCCGGCTATTTTATTGTTTTTAGGAAAGCTCAAGACCAGTCCGTTAAAGTTCTGCGCGTAGAGCAATGCTATTTTTAATAAGTTGTCGTTTTCTACAGGGAGGTTGTAGTCTCCAAAAGCAATGGCTCCCGATTGTTGCATGTCAAACAATTCGGCCATTTCTACTCCTTCACTTTTTGCGGTTAGCGCTGGTATAGGATATAGTTTTGTTGCGGTATGTAGTGCGTTGTTGATTAAGAATTCTACACCGGCCTTATTATCTATAATAGGGTAGGTGTTTGCGTTTACGGCAACTGCGGTAAAACCACTCTTTGCAGCCGTTTCTAGTCCGTTCTTAATCGTTTCTCTGTCTTCAAATCCGGGTTCTCCTAAAGAAACACTGGTATCAAACCATCCGCAAGAAACATGTAGGTTTTCTAGCTGAACAACGGTATCGCTTGTGGTGCTTTTAATGGTGTCAGCTATTTTTTCAATAACCCCGTTTGTAATAAGAATGTCTTTTTGTTGTTGGTGATAAGGGCTCGAAACATCTATGATGGTGGCCGATTTAATAAGGGTACGCATTGGTATAAGAATTTTAAGATCAAAATTTCTAAACGCAAATATACGATGCTAAAATTAAAAACCATTTGAAAGTATAGAACTTTCCTTTTTTTATGTTTTAGAAAGGAAATTTCATGGAAGCGTAGGGGAGTGGTTTCCCTATCTTTCTTGGTTGTTTTTTGCTTTTTTAGATGCAGTGTTTTGTGAGGGATATTCGGTGTGAAATGCTCTTTGGTTTTACTGAGATTGAAGAGGGTGCTGACTTGAGTGTTTTGTGTTTTTTAATGAATTTTTTATAGAAAAAGACGAATTACATTTGTAACTTTAAAAATATAAATATATGAAGGTCAGTATTTTGTAATTACTTATTTAATCAATAAGTTTACATGCGTGTTTTAGCGTTGAAAAAAGGGGGTTTTTGAAATTTTCTAATTTTTCATGCAGGAACCTTGTTTTTTACGAAGAAATATCAAGGTGTAAATTCCGTATAAAAGAGGGTGTTTTTTTTTGTGACTGTTCTTTTTTGAAAAAATAAAAGCCATACCTAACAATTTCTTGCGTAGATATGGCTTCTTTAAAAATAGTACTGTACAGTAATCGCTTCATTGCTAAGCTTGTTAAGAATTGCTTCTTTATTTTCTTTGCACGCAAAGAAAATCTGTAGTGCTATTTTTAGTTTTGAAACACCTATAGTCGCTCAACTTGCGTTTTGCTGCTACATGATTGATGTTTCGTTGTTTTCTTTTCTCAAGCGCATGCTGCTTTTAAACAAAAGCTCGTATGGCACTTCTTTCGAATGCGTTGCCGTATTTGAGAGTTGCTCGCCTACGAAACATCGAAATGTTTTGTAGCCTAACAATTGATAGAGAAATCAACATATAAAGAACGTTACTTTATCGATCTGTTGGTGTATGTGTTGCTAGTTTTTCAACCTTTGTGTCAATACGTCTTCCAAATCTATTCCAAAGATAGAAATGTTTTCTGAAAAAACAACAGGCAACTAACTATTTAGTAATCAACAGGATATCAACAACGCTTATCAACATTTGTTCATAAAAAAAAGCACTGAATATATCAGTGCTTTTTTAGAATGTATGGTATAAAGAAGACTAGTGTCTTTTTTCTTTAATTCTTGCTTTTTTACCAGTAAGTTCTCTAAAGTAAAAGATTCTAGCTCTACGCACAGTACCTCTTTTGTTTACTTCAATTTTTTGAATCGATGGTAAGTTTACAGGGAAGATACGTTCTACTCCTACAGTACCTGACATTTTTCTGATGGTAAATGTTTCAGAAAGACCTGTTCCTTTACGTTGTATAACGACACCTCTAAAGAACTGCGTACGTACTTTTTCTCCCTCTCTAATTTCGTAAAATACAGTAATTGTATCTCCAGCCGAAAATTCTGGAAGTTCGTTTTTTGCTACAAATTCGTCTTGAACGAATTTAATTAATGTTTCCATGTTGTTTTTTATTTCTAGTTTTTCAAAGGCCAACGTGCACGATTCTCGTCAGAGGTTAATTTTGAGGTTGCAAATCTAAGGATAATTTAATAAATCACCACAACAAATTGCTTATTTTTTAGCTTGGTATTCCTCGCAGTAAAACACCCAGAATTTGCGAATTTCTTTTCCTTTTCGTTGTATGATAATAGGGGGAAGTTGCGTTACTTTTACAAAGTAATCTGTAAGTATTTCGGGTGTTTTTTCTTTTTTATTGCGATTCTTAAAGCGTTTGTCAGAATCTATAAATAAAGCACTTCTTCCGGTTAAAAGACGAAGGTCATCGCCGATATAATCAAATTGCAAAGCAGGTAAGCCCACAATGTTTTGTGCATATACTTTTTGTTCTAAAAAGAAATTCAAAGCTGCTGAGGTTTTGTAGTTGTCGTTAGAGAACACAAAAGTTTTTGGATAGGTCTCTTGGAGCTGTGTAGTTGCATCGGCTAATTCTTCCCAGCCCTCCCAAGTATCATCACTTTTTATTGGTACCAGGTAAAAAAGAATTTGTAGACTAAAGAGCAGATGAAAAACGATCGAAAACGCCACTTGAGTTTTCAGCATTTTTTTACTGGTAAACATGCTAACAAGAACAACGCCTGTAATGTAAGAAGGCATCAACCAGTTGAGTTTGATCCAGTAAATGGGACTGAGTAAGAAAAACCCTAAAAAAGTTGGGATAAAAAAGGCAAGTAAAAACAAGGTGGTGTCTGATGGTAGCTGTCGTTTGAATACAATCTTTTTGCAATACGCATAGCTTACGCGTATAAATAACAATAATAAGACAGGTAGCAACAAGAGCATTTGGTGTCCGATGGCGCCAAAAAAATAGTTGGGCGAAATCTGAAATTTACTAATAGTACCTGTTCTGTGACTCGATTGAAATAAGAAGGATGCAAAATCATGTTGGTAGTTCCACCACCAAACAGGAGTGGTTACCAAAGCAGTAACAAGAAGGCAGACCCAAAGCCACGGAGAAATGAAGAGGCTGCGGTAGGTTTTAGAAAATAGTAAAAATCCTAAAAGCCCAATAGGTAGGAGTAGGGCAGTGTATTTACTGTCAAAAGCCAGTCCCATGGTAATTCCAGCAAAGATCCAATAACGAGTGTTTTTTTCAAAAATAGCCTTGTATAAAGCAAAAACACTCAGGGTCCAGAAGAGCATCAAAGGAACGTCTGGTGTCGAATTAAAAGAGAGTATAGAGATGCAAATGGTGCTGCTGAGTAATACGATGGCACGCTGTGCCTTGCCTTTGGATAAGAATTTTTCCGAGAGTTGATAAAAGCTAAGTAAGGTAAGTGAGCTCACGGTAAAGTCCGCTAATTTAATAACCCAAACAGTTTTTCCAAAAACACTGGTAAATCCACGGAGTATGTAGCCAATCATGCCTGGATGGTCAAAATACGAAAGCGCCAAGTGTTCTCCGTAAAAGTGGTAATATGCATCTTGCGGCATTAAGCCCATAAAAGGGAGTAGTGCAAAACGGAAAAGTTGAAACCCCAGTACCATACTAATAGCAGGGTGTTTCTTAAAAAAAACGGAGAGTTTATTCATCTAACAAATCGGGTCTGATATTTTGCGTATGTTCGTATGCTTTGTCGCTGCGCCATGCTTCAATTTTAGGAAAATTCCCCGAAAGCAAGATCTCAGGCACTTTAGTTCCCTTGTATTCAGAAGGTCTCGTGTACACAGGAGGCGATAGTAAATTGTCTTGAAAGGAATCTGTTAATGCAGAGGTTTCGTCTCCTAAGACCCCTGGTATTAATCGAATTACGGCATCACATAAAATAGCAGCTGCCAATTCTCCTCCAGTCAATACATAGTCGCCAATAGAAATTTCTTTGGTTACAAAGAGGTCGCGTACTCGTTGGTCTACACCTTTGTAATGACCGGTTAAGATGATGATATTCTCTTTTAAAGATAAGGTGTTTGCGGTTGATTGGTTGAGTGTTTTTGCATCGGGCGTCATGTAGATCACTTCGTCGTAGTCTCTTGCGGATTTCAGTTCAGAAATACACGCATCAATCGGCTCGATCATTAAAACCATTCCAGCACCGCCTCCAAATTGCGTATCGTCTATTTGTCGGTAATTCCCGAGGCCGTACGTGCGCAAGTCATGAAAATGAACTTCTGCAATGTTTTTATCAATCGCTCTTTTCAGCATTGAATGTTCAAACGGACTTTTTAGTAATTCTGGAGAAACGGTAATAATATCTATTCGCATACCTGCAAAGATACCAATTTTAGTAATTGTTCAAAGGTATTTTTTAGCACATCTTTTATGATTGAAAATAAAGAACGCCACTTTGTGCTTGGTAGGATTGTGGCTATTTTTACTACCTTAGCAAAAAGTAACTTCAATTTAGAATGTGATGAAAAAAATACTTAGAAATAGTTTGGCTGTCTTGTTAGGGTGGTTTGGGGGTAGTGTTGTAAACATGACCTTGGTGCAAACAGGGCATCAATTGCTTCCGTTAGAGAATATTGACATGAACGACATGCTTGCCTTGTCTGAAGTCTTGCCTACGTTAGCGCCTCAGTACTTTCTTTTTCCTTTTTTAGCACATGCGCTGGGTACCTTACTGGGTGCTTTTATAGCGGGTATGGTGGCTGTAACCCGTCGAATGCAATTCTCAATGGCTATTGGCGGTCTCTTTTTGTTAGGGGGTATTGCGGTTAATTATCTATTGACAGGACCTCTTTGGTTTACAGCGCTCGATATACTGGTAGCGTACATTCCTATGGCATACCTTGGCGGTAAGCTTTCTGAGAAATTAGTTAGACAAAGAGCAACCGTAGCATAAGGAATTATGCGCTTGTTGGCAGTGTGATTTTTCCTAATAAATTAAGTGCGTTCGGTCCTTCCATAAACAACAAATCTAAAATGGACAGGTTGGGTAGAAAGCCATGTACCGTATCAAAAAGTTGTATATATGGTTCCATTACTAGTGTTTTTTCTTTTTTAGCAGTTGCCAAAAACCGAAAATCTGGCATTGCTGGAGCTATTTGATAGTTGCTACTGGTGCTATATGTCTTCTCTAACACGAGTGCTTCCGTAAGAATTTGATGTGTCTCTAATGTGAGGTCGTGTAAAAACGTAAATTTTTTTTCAAAAACAGGTTGTAGGTCGTCAATGTAAAATTCAAAAAAAGGCGAATTCCGATAGGCTGCTTGCAGCGATTTTAAGTGCTGTAATTGCCATGTAACGGAATTGTCTACCTGTGCATCTTTGGTCTTTTTTCGTTCTGAGCTAACGGGGTGTTTCAACGGAACGTTTAAGAGTTGTTTTCCGTTGGCGCCAAAAATATAACAACGATTTCGATAGCTTTGTTTTTGGAAGTTATCATCGAGTTCAAAAACAATAGTATCCGATTGCTCCATGGCTGCATATTGCGAAATAGGAGCGAAGTATGTAGGGATAAAAAGGCCCATTATTTCTTGCGTCCTCTATAGTAACTGTATCCAAAATAACCCAAAAGAACGATTATAAAATAGTTGAAATACGAAGTAGGTTCTCCAGAGAGCCCTACGGTGGTAAACATGCGATCCCATCGAATTGACTTGATCTTGGCAACAATTCCAGGGCTACTAGGATCCCAGCTCAACCAAATAAATACCGGTTTTCCTACCACATGGTCAAAAGGAACAAAGCCCCAAAATCGTGCGTCTAAAGAGTTGTGTCTGTTGTCTCCCATCATCCAATAATAATCTTGTTGAAAAGTATAGGAAGTTGCTTGCACGCCATTGATGTAGATTGCATCTCCTTGTATGGTAAGGTCGTTGTGCTCGTAATTTTTAATCAATTGCGTGTAAAACGGAATGCTTTGTCTGTTTAAAGGTACTGTAACGCCTTTTTTAGGAATGTAAATGGGTCCGAAATTATCTTGAGACCAGGGGTAGTTTTCATCGTGAGGAAAGACCGCTTTGTCAAAGTTTCCGGCAGGGCTTATTTTTTTTGTGATGCTTTTTACAATGGGATTCTTGGCGAATCTCGCCGCTTCTTTGTCGGTTAAATTTAAATTGTACAAACCATTTTCACTGTAACCTTCTCTAATGTTGTAGCGTTGTATAATAGCCGAACTCAATGAAGTACCATCGGTATCAATGGTAAAATAATATTGTGGTTTTGCACGGTCTGGCAGCACGGTTTTCTTCCCGTTGATATAAATGTATCCGTCTTTAATAGCAAGACTGTCGCCAGCAATACCCACACAGCGTTTTACATAATTGGTACGCTTGTCTATCGGTTTGTAGGTGAACTCGCCCGAATTGTCACCCCGCATGGTTTTTAAACTATCTGCAGGCCAGCTAAAAACAACAATGTCGTTTCTTTTTATTTTCTGAAAACCAGGAAGGCGCATGTACGGTAGTTGTGGCGCTTTTAAATAAGATTTAAATTTTGTAAACGGAAGACTGTCATGTACCATAGGTGCTGCTATGGGGGTCATTGGGATTCTAGCACCGTAGTGGAATTTACTCACAAATAAGTAATCGCCTACGAGCAATGTTTTTTCTAACGAAGAGGTTGGTATGGTGTAAGGCTGCATAAAATAAGTATGCACCAAGGTTGCGGCTATTATTGCAAAAGCAATGGAGCTCACCCAATCTCCTAAAGCGGTTCGTGGTTGCAAACTTCTATTATCTATGTAATTCGCCGTTGTGGTGTAGTTTAAGAAGTAGATATAGCCTCCTAAAGTAGCAATGGCAAGCGCTGTGTCTTTGTTCTTATTGAAGCCGAAACTTCTACAGGTCTCTACCCAAACAATAGGAAACATCAATAAATTAATAACGGGTATGCACAACAGTGCCACCCACCAAGTAGGACGGTTGATTATACGCATGAGTACAATCCCATTGTAGATAGGAATCGCTGCTTCCCAGGCTTTTCTTCCGGCACGTATATAGAGTCTCCAAGTACCTAAAAAATGGATGAGCTGAATTGCGATAAAAAATAAAAACCATTCGGTAAATGTCATAATAGGATGTTTTATATTTCGGTAAAGATAAAAATAAGTGTTGTGTTTGTTAAGGTGTTAAGAAAGCGCTTCGTGTAATACGTCTTTCATGGTGTAAACCCCTTTTTTATGAAGGAGCCATTCTGCGGCAATCACAGCGCCCAAAGCAAAACCTTCTCTGCTGTGTGCGGTATGTGTTGTGGTAATGGTGTCTACGGAAGATTCGTATTGTATGGTATGTGTACCAGGTACTTCAGGAATTCTTTTAGCGGTAATACCTAAAATTGATTCGGTGCTTGCAGTGTTTAACTTCCATTCAGATAGGCTTGAGTTCTCTAAGATTCCTTCTGCTAAAGTAATAGCGGTACCGCTAGGGGCATCTACTTTATGAACATGATGGATTTCTTCAATGTCCACGCTGTAATTTTTGAAGTTACGCATGATGTTGGCTAATTTTTTGTTGAGTTCAAAGAAGATGTTTACGCCCAAACTAAAATTAGAAGCGTATAAAAAACTTCCTTTTTTCTCTGTACACAAAGCAACAATGTCTTTGTAGTGTGCTAGCCATCCGGTAGTGCCAGAGACAACAGGGATGTTGTGGGTTATACAGTGACTTATATTGTAAAAAGCGGACTCAGGTGTGCTAAAATCAATAGCAATGTCTGCGTCTGTAATGTCATAGGTGTTTTTCTGAACTGCTTTAATGACGATAGCGTGCCCTCTTTGCACTGCAATTTTTTCAATTTCTTTTCCCATTCTTCCGTAACCAAGCAATGCTATTTTCATAAGAGTGAATTTAAAAAGAATAATGGAGTTGAAGCCCCACAGCTGGCGCGTTAAATAAAGTAGGATCGCTTACAAATGTTG
>Ga0209035_10000042_pt1 | contig 45069 bp, 38 predicted proteins | sample MarorgKNORR_S2LV_6_FD_188220 | JGI IMG/M metagenome (GOLD analysis project Ga0209035, IMG submission 188220) | Marine microbial communities from the Southern Atlantic Ocean, analyzing organic carbon cycling - AAIW_A/KNORR_S2/LV (SPAdes) (version 2) | ecosystem: Environmental > Aquatic > Marine... | reverse complement strand
ATGAGAGCAAAGTATTTGGTTCGCTTTCAAAATCTATATCATTGGAACAAGAAGTAATCCTTTTTAGACCATCTAAGTATATGAATGAGTCTGGGGAATCAATTAGAAATCTCTTGAATTATTATCGAATTGATCTTTCGGAAGTGTGTGTTATTCATGATGATTTAGATTTAGAGCCAGGTGTAATGAGGATTAAATATGATGGTGGGCATGGAGGCCATAATGGTCTCAGAAGTATTTTCGAATCGTGTCAAGGGAGTGCTTTTCTTAGAATTAGAATAGGTATAGGACACCCTGAATACAATAATGTCATTGATTATGTTCTATCAAAGCCAAAAGTAGCAGAAGCAGAAACAATTCACTCAGCACTAGATTCCGCAATTGATGCAACGGATTGTATGCTCAAGGATGGAGTAGAGAAAGCAATGAGTATATTTAATCAAAAAGTCTAATTGCTATTATTTACTAATTCAGTTCCCGCTCCTAAGGCTTTGATTTTGGTTGTGGCTATTTCTTGAGATAGAGGCGCCATGCCACAATTACTGCTGGGTATCAATCTTTCCCGATCAACAAAATTAAGAGCTGAAAGTATATTTATTTTAACGTCTTCTGCAGTTTCTATTATATCCGATACAACAGTAACGACTCCTACCATAATTTCTTTATCGGGGAGCAATAACATCAAATCAGGCGATACATTGGATCCAGAAAATTCAATAGAGACTTGATTGATATTACTGTCATTAATGCTCGGAAAAATTGTTTTATATTCCATCCATTGATTACCCAGTGTTTGTTTCCAATTGATGTTTTCTTCTATCCCATAACCATAGCAGACATGAACCGCTGTTTTGCATTGCAAGCCTTCAATTGCAGCTTCTAATGCCTTAACTCCCCAGTCTATGGTTTCTTGGTTGAAAGAATTGAAGGCTGGTTCATCAAATTGAATGATATCAATGCCTGCTTTTTCAAGGGCTTTAGCTTCTGTATTAAGAATTTCTGCAAAAGCAAAAGCCATTTCCTCTCTTGATTGATAATAATTATTGGCAATGGTATCGCAGATTGTCATAGGTCCGGGGAGTGTGAACTTAGTTTTTTTCTTTGTATTTTTTCTTAAAAATTCTGCTTCTTTAAGATGAATGATTTCAGGTCTGACAATGGCTTCTGTAACTGTAGGGACTTCAACTGTGTATCTATTATTCCTGATCCCCATTTTTGTTTTCTGATCCCAGTTAATGCCTTTTATTTTTTGTAGAAAGCCATGCACAAAGTGAATACGAAATTGTTCTCCTTCTGAGATGATATCAAGACCGGCTGATTCTTGAGTATGAATCCACTGAAGGACAGATTTTTTTTGTCCTTCCCATAAGTCTTCTTGTTTGATCTTCCATTTGGGCCAAAGTTTTTTAGGTTCGGCCAGCCATTTTGGTTTAGGCAAACTTCCAGCTGTTGTTGCAGATAATTTTTTACTCATCTTTTATGGTTTTAATTGTTAAACTCGCCCTTTGAAATAGAATACAAAAGAAAATACATTAACTTATAAGTTTTCAAATTTACACAGGTATTATCATATGGGAATTCGTTGTGGAATAGTAGGTCTACCTAATGTTGGTAAGTCGACACTCTTTAATGCTCTATCTAATGCTGCTGTTGATGCACAGAATTATCCTTTTTGTACTATAGACCCTAATATCGGTAATGTTTCTGTCCCTGACCCAAGATTGAATGAATTAGCCACTATTACCAAGACCAATACAATTATTCCATCCTATATAGAATTTGTAGATATTGCTGGTCTTGTTGCAGGGGCATCTAAAGGCGAGGGCCTGGGTAATAAGTTTTTAGGCAATATCAGAGAGACTGATGCCATCATTCATGTAGTAAGATGTTTTGATAATAAAGACATCACACATGTTTCCAATGAAATTAACCCAGGAGATGATGTTGATACTATTAATACGGAATTATTACTAGCGGATATTCAAACGGTTGAAAATAACTTAGCTAGAGCGGAAAAAAAATCTAAAGCAGCCGATAAAGAAGAAATTCAGAAAAGAGACTTCTTAAAAGAGTTGTTTGACCATTTGAATGCAATGCGACCGGCAAGAAATTTTATTGTAGAAGATGAGAGCTGCATCATATGGATGAAGGAGCTTCATTTACTAACAGCAAAACCAATTTTATATGTAGCTAATATTGATGAGAGTGAAATACATTCCGAATCAAAATATTTAGAAGAGCTTAAACAGCATCTAAGTGGTGACCAAGACTTCGATATTATTCCACTATGCAGTGCTTTAGAGTCAGAATTATCTCAATTACCAGATGAAGAGCTTAGAGATTTCTTAAGTGACTTAGGCATTGCTGAACCAGCTCTTGATAAGTTGATACGTTCTTCTTATTCACTTTTAGAACTGCAAACATACTTTACGGCTGGTGAAAAAGAAGTTAGATCTTGGTCTATTAAGAAGAATCTTAAAGCACCACAGGCAGCAGGAGTTATACACACAGATTTTGAGAGAGGTTTTATTTGTGCAGAGGTTGTTTCATATCATGACTATGTAGATTTAGGAGGAGAATTAGCTTCTAAAAATGCAGGTAAAATGAAGTTAGAAGGAAAGGAGTATGTCGTGCAAGAGGGAGATGTGATCCACTTTCGCTTTAATGTTTAGCTTAAGTGATTTTTTTAGAGTATTAATTTCTGCTTAAATCAGCGATTGAGTCTATTACTTCCCCATAAATCTCATAGAATTCTTTGGACTCACCATCTTCTCTTGTATTTGGTGTCTTGAGATCATCAGCATCCAAGACTCCAACTTTCTCTAGAAAGCGAGTTACTTTGAGCCATCGACCTATATTATTGACTTCCACACGGCTCAATCTTCCCCAATCTTGAATCGATCCAGGAGTAGGGTGATATTTAGTGATGCGAGTGAAAATGATATCATTTTCACGGTCTACAAAAATATATTGTCCAAATTTACCACTGGCATTAAAAATACTTCCTTCTTCATCATTTTTTGATACCCACCAATGTAATGTGTAACCTCGTTTTGCATTAGTCCACCATTGCGGAGTGTCGTCCCAATATTCTGTGAAGGTTTCATCTACAAAGTCTTTGGAGATCAATTGATTGCCATTCCAATTGCCACTTCTAGAAAAAAGTAACCCAAATCGTGAATAGTCTCTAGCCGACATATCAATACAGCAATAGGCCAAAGGATTGCCTGCATTATCTGTCCATACGGTAGAGTTTTTAATCCCTATGGGATCCAATATTCTTTCATTTAGTAGTAGATCAGCTTTCTTGCCTGTAGCTTTTTCTAGAATATCCCCTAACAACATGGAGTTAACATTATTGTATTCAAAGACAGTATTTGCCTCTTTTTCCACACCTATACTCTTGGAGTATTCAAGATGATCATTGAGAAAGAACATATTTTCATGTTGATTTTCAGGGTATTCAAGGCCACTCGACATATTGAGTAAATCTCTGATGGTAATTTTTGAGCGTTCATCATTAAAATAATCAAGATAGAGATTAACCTTATCATCCAAGTCATTAATTTCTCCTCGATCAATAGAGATTCCTATGAGTGCTGCATAAAAACTTTTTGCCATAGACCAGGATGTTCCATAAGAGTTTTTATCAAAGCCTTCGGCATATTGCTCTCCAATTAGAACACCATTTTTTATTAGTACTACAGCTTGTGTAGCATCATCTTCAAAGGATAAGTCAAACAATGTTTTTACTTTCATAGGGTCTACATTGACTTCAGAGGGTGCTTTTTGTTCCCAATAATCGTCTGGAAATTCACTTGTGTATGCCAATGGAACAATTAATATGCTCAATAAAGCGGTTGTAATCTTTTTATATTTCATCTTATTTCAGTAAGTAATTGAGTTAAAATAGTGAGTTAAACTTGACAGAATTGGATTTGCCATTGAAAATCCCACATTCATTACATTATGGTGATGTAGCTCAGTCGGTTAGAGCGTCGCACTCATAACGCGAAGGTCGGTGGTTCAATTCCACCCATCACCACCAAGAGCATTAACCCATAGGGTTGTTTGCTTCCATGAAGTCACAGCAAATGGTATCAACACCTTGTTCTTGAGCTGCATCTGTCATATGTTTGATAGCCATGTCAATTGCAAACTCAGGAATTTTTGTTAAAGTTTCGCAAGCACAGTCATTGAAACTGATTCCATCAGCTGCAGAGTTTGCTTTTTCTTTTATTGATTCTAGATCGGCCATAATTTTTCCTTTAAAGATTGATTATTAATAGAAACTATTGTGTCAAATTTTCAGACAAACATGAAGCGAGAATGTGAAAATAGTTTATACAATATTATGTGTGAGTAAGCCATCCAAAAGCTTAGGTTCAAACCACGTAGATTTAGGCGGCATGACTTGATCAGCAGTTGCCACTGCAATCAATGATTGTATTGATGTTGGATAGAGTGAGAAAGCAATTTTCATCTCACCTGAATCAACGCGTCTTTCAAGCTCATCAAGACCTCTTATGCCGCCAACAAAATCAATTGTCTCATCAGTCCTTTCATCTTCTATTCCCAAAATAGGTTCTAGAAGATAGTCATGTAAGATTGAAACATCTAGTGAGTCAACTGGACCGAATGTTTTCGTTTCCAATTTAAAATTGAGTTGATACCAATGACCATCCAGATACATTCCAAATTCTTTTGAATGCTTTGGTTTAATTTGTTCTTGATTCTTTGTTACATCAAAACATTGACTTATCTGATCAAGTATTGATTCAACGGTATGATTATTCATAGACAAAAGAAGCCTATTGTAATCCAGTATTTTCATTTGACTTGCTGGAAATGCAACGCTTAAAAAATAATTATAGTTCTCATTGCCATTATGATTCTCATTAGCTTTTTGTCTTGTTGCCTTTACTTTCGATGCGGCTGCTGAACGATGATGGCCATCCGCTATAAATAATGCATCTAGAGAGTTAATGCTTTTTAATAGTTTTCTAACAATACCATTATTTTCTATGATCCAGATCTTATGATTGCTTCCATTATCAGAAAAAACATCGTAGATTGGTTTACTTTTAAGAGTCACATCATTTATTAAGCTATCAATTTTTTCATCATCTGGATAAGTGAGTAGCACAGGTCCAGTTTGTGCATTTAGAGCATTAATATTTTTAATACGATCTTCTTCTTTTACTGGTTTGGTATGCTCATGTTTTTTGATCAAATTATTATCATAAGCTTCCACTGAAGCTGCCGAACAAAAACCAGTCTGTATGTGATCTTTAATTACTATCTGGTAAATATAGAGTGTTGGTTCTTTGTCTTCTAATAGCACTTGATCATCAATTAGTCGCTGCAGATTCTCTGCACCTTTTTGGTAAACAAGGGGGTCATTAAATTGTATATCTTTAGGCAGATCAATCTCTGGTTTTGAAATGTGTAAGAAGCTCAAAGGTTTATTTTCAGCAAGCATTCTTGCTTCCTCAGAATTTATTACATCATATGGAGGAGCAATGACTTCACTAGCTTTTTCAGTTATAGGCCTAAGTGCTTTAAAGTCTCTAATAAGGTTAATCTTTTCTTTGTTATTCATTGCGATAAAAATTACTATTAGTTAAATGAATTTAAATGACGTTAACTTTAGGAAAATATAATGAATGATTTAAAATTAAAGGCAACTCTTATTTGTTTTCTCTTTTTGATCATTGCCACCAAGGGATTTGCTTTAGAAGAGAAGCAGGTGGATAAAGAACAAACTTTTCTAATCAAAAATATAATCATCTATGATGGAACAGGACTGGAGCCTTTTGCAGGTGAAATAAGAATAAAAGGAGAAAAAATTACTCATGTCTATAGAGGCAACGGTTTAAGCCAAGACTCTGGTGCTGATATTATTGATGGACAGGGATTAGCTCTAGCTCCTGGGTTCATAGATACACATAGTCATCATGATATAGGGATAGATCAAGAGCCCATTGCATCAGCGGCTATCACTCAAGGTATTACAACAATCATTCGAGGCATGGATGGATTCTCAGATGCCCCAGAAAATGTAAATGTTGAATTAGATAATATGGATTATTTTTCTGTGAAAGAATTTAATGATTATTTTAATAAGATTCCAACTGCCATAAATATGGCAAGTTTTTCAGCACATAATAGTATTCGAATCGAAGTTATGAAAGAAGATTTTAAAAGAGAGGCGACTGTAAAAGAGATAATGGTCATGGCTTCTTTAATTGATTTGGATATGAGGTCAGGAGCCTATGGGCTAAGCACAGGTTTGGAGTATGACCCTGGTATTTTTGCTTCCACAGTTGAGGTAATTGAATTGGCTAAAGTTGCTGCAAATTATAGTGGCAAATACAAAAGTCATATTAGAAGTGAGGATAGGGAATATTGGGAAGCCATAGATGAGACAATTGAAATAGGACGACAGGCGAAAATCCCTGTTAATATTGATCACTTTAAATTGGCTGGCAAATTTAATTGGGGTCGGACGAATGAAGTTCTCTCAATCTTGGATGCAGCCAGAGAAGAGGGGATTAATGTAACCGCTGATGTCTATCCTTATGAAGCATGGTCTAGCAGTATCACTACCTTATACCCAGAAAGAAACTTCAATGATTTAAAAGAGACAGAATTTATACTAGAAAATTTATCTTCTGCTGAGGATATTACTTTTACCTATCATTCCATTCATCCTGATTATGTGCAAAAAACAGTAGCAGATATAGCGAATGAGGCTGGTAAAAGTGAGATTGAGATGCTTTCGCACTTAAGTGATGAAAGCTACAGACTAAGTTCAGCATCCTCATCAGTAGAATATGTGGTTGCTAAAGGAATGATGGACAGTGATGTTCGCCTACTCCTTAATTGGCCATATAGTAATGTTACCAGTGATGGTGAGCTGAGATGCGGACATCCTAGAGGTTGTGGGACTTTTCCTAAAGTTATTAATAATTATCAAGGTGATAGTGGAGTTGGATCTTTACAAAGAGTCATCCATAAGATGACTGGCTTATCTGCGACACAGATTGGCATCGAAGATCGTGGCATTATTAAAGAGGGAGCCTATGCGGATCTTGTATTATTTGATTTAAATAACACCAAGGATAACTCTACTTATGCTAATCCAACACTGAAATCAGAGGGCATACACTCAGTATGGGTCAATGGTGTGAGAGTCCTGAATAATGGCAAATTTACAAATAATCTTCCTGGTAAAATACTTATAAAAAATTAAAAGGGGTAGTCATGGATCTGTATAAAAAAGCAATTGAAATAGTGAATAGGCCTGATACAGATACATCAAGAGACCCTAATAGAAAGCCAGATGAAGTGCTTCGTTTCTTTCAGGTGCGAGAAGGAGATAAAGTAGGTGAAATAAATTCGGGTCGGGGTTATTTTTCTGCCTGTGCAGCTAATGTAGTTGGAAAAAAAGGAAAAGTATACGCTCATACTTCTCCAGTGAGCATTAAAAGATGGAAGGGTAATCCTATTGAAAAACGATTAAAGGAGTTTCATCAGTCTAATTTATTTACTGTGGTTGGAGAAATGGAAGAGCCTAATTTCCCTGATGGACTGGATAAAATATTCAATATCATGACATATCATGATGCTGTTTGGAGTAAGGCTGATAGAGAACTAATGAATCAAAATGTATTCAATACTCTAGTATCTGGTGGTATCTATGGAATTCTTGATCATAATTCAAAAGAAGGAAGAGGGATAGACAATTGCCATGATATTCATCGTATAGAAAAAACATTTGTTATTGAGGAAGTTCTATCTTCAGGTTTTATTCTAGATTCTGAGTCACAAATTTTGGAAAACACCTCCGATGATTGTAGCGCTATGGTATTTGAAAAAGACATTAGGGATCGAACGAGTCGTTTTCTACTGAGATTCAAAAAACCTTAAATACAATAACTAGTTTTTCAAGCTATTGCTTTGATCTATCAATGGATCACCTGTTTCAATGCCAAGCAAGTAACGACCTGTAGGTGTAGTTGCATTGTCCCAATGGATGCCTCCATGAGTTGACATAGTTCTTAAATCCCTGAAATGTCTTTGTGCTGGATTTCTTCCTGATTGTGCGCTAACTCCCATCATTCCTGATAAACGTGTTCCTGATTTAAGACATAATTGAGCAGCCATTGCAGATTCTCTCCTGATCTTTAGCCTGTCTTTACCAATAATACTCCTACCTGCTTTCCCTTCTTGATGAAGAAAAATAGATAGCGAATCAATAATTAAATCAGCAGTTCTCAGTTCTTCAAAAGATTCACCAATTTTTTGTTGGACTGGAGCTTGTTCAGATACTTTTTCTCCAAACATGGCTCCGAAACGAGATCTTGTCTGATCTAAATATTCCAATAAAACTCCATGCGTTGCGCCTAGTATAGGACCTGTTAATAAGGTATTGAAATACATACCCATTTCTATCTTGTAAATATAGCTATCATGTAGCTCTGAACCTGGAGGATTTTTACCACCCATTTCTAGTGATTTTACTGTTCGATGACTGGGTACAAATTGATTGACAACTTTAATGTCTTTACTGCCAGTTCCTTTAAGGCCTTCCGCATGCCATGTGTCTATGATTTCATATTGATCAGGCATAATCAGAGCCATTCTGTAGTCTAGACCGGTTCCTGATTTACTGTTCGCATTCTTAAATTGGCCAGCGACAATCGCACAATCGGAATGGTCGACTCCACTAGCAAATTTCCAAAGACCATTGAGGATAAATCCACCTTTTGTTTCAGTCATTTCTCCACCACCGGCAAAGGCTGTGGCTATAATTGCGTCAGGACAGTTGGGCCAGAATTCTTCCTGCGCATCTGCAGGGAACCTTCCTAAATTCCATGTATGGGACATTACTACTGATGACATCCAAGAAGTTGAAGCACAGCCTTTACCTAGCTCTCTAGCAATATCAACTTGAGTACCCCAATCCATTTCAAAGCCACCATATCTCTTTGGTGTAAAAATCTTATGAATCCCAGCACTTTTAAGATCTGCAATATTTTGATCAGGCATTTGCCTCAAATCTTCAGCTTCTTCTGCTCTTTCTCTGAGTTTGGGTATTAGATCTGATGCGGATTGAACTATTTCTTCTCGGCTAGGAATATAACTAGAAGTTTTTTTTGAACTTAAAGATTTCATATGCGATTAGAATGAAAACTATTCTGCTAGTTCAACGGTTACTTTCCCATTCTCATCCATATCAGAAATTATAAATTCTACCCCTATAGCTTTGCCATATCCTAGGTATCGAGGTCTCCACCATTGATCTAATATCTCTTCTTCAGTGAGATCAAATTGACCCAAGCCCTTAGCTGCATTCAAAACTTTTCTAAAAGGAAAGGTAAAGGATCTTTTCCCAGGTTCAGCATGGGCATCAAGGAACATTTGGAAAAAACAACCTGTTCTTTCAAAATTCATCACCAAAGCAAGTTCTCTGTTGCCGGTTGCATCAATCATTTTTTTTGTTCTTTCAAGTAACGGCAACATGGTTTTAAAATCATGAGCAACATAGGCTTCAAGCAGTCCATTATCTTTTGCAAACTGAATCGCATTTAAGTGTGCTTTCAAAAGAGCATCGTTTGTATCATGAGGATAAGGCACTTTAATTTTCATCGTTTTAACCAAGGTTTGCATCCCTGTAGCCAGGTCTCCTTCTCTTCCTTCCATGCCTGTAGGTGGAGCTAGCTTTTCAGCTGTCATAGATTCCAATGGAGGCCCACCTGCTGGTTTGCCTTCATTTTTTGGTTTATTACTTCCCTGCATCATTGCCATTTTTCTACCCCTATATTGTTTAAACTTTAAGACTTATGTTCATAATGTACTTTATATTATTCTAATTGAATCCATTTGTGATTATTTACATATTTTACTCAATATGTATTTAGATTAGAATGGTCTTTGCATTTGAATGATTAGTAAGAAAATATTTGGGAGATAAGCGTGTATATAAATTTTTGGTATCCAGTAACCTTGAGTGAGGAATTGAAAGAAGAACCCATCCGAGTAAGGATGTTAAGTCAAAATTTTGTCGTTTTTAGAGATTCTAAAGGAAAACCAAATACTTTAAGTGATACATGTGTCCATCGAGGAGGTTCACTTTCTGGGGGAGTCGTGAGAGAAGATTGCATTCAATGCCCTTACCATGGATGGCGTTTTAATGGCGAAGGCTCTTGTGAGAGAATTCCTTCTTTAGGAAAGGAAGCAAAAATACCCAAAAGAGCAAGAGTAGATGCATATCCTACAGAAGAACGGTATGGAATAGTTTTTGCATTTCTAGGAGATCTAGAAGAATCTAAAAGACCACCCATCATGCCTATTAATGAGTTGGATGATGAAAAGAATTGGCGAGCCAATGTTTTGACCTATGAAGCAAATATTAATTTTGAGAGATCTATAGAAAATGGTTTGGATGCAGCTCACAATGAGTTTGTGCATCCCACGCATGGACATGAGGGAGAAGACAACGATTACAAGGTAGGTAAATTGGATTTTGTAGACAATATATTTGGACCTAAGAAATGGGGTTTTGGTTTTTGGCATGCATTTAAATCTCCAGCTTCAAAATCAGAGGGACCCCAAATAAAAGAAGCAAGTGATGAAAGGATGGCTGGCTCAGGAATTGTAGGACCCAATCAGATGTGGACTTACATTGTTTTTAATGAAAACTCAGAATTCAGACAGTATATGTTTGAATGCCCAGTGGAAGAGAATCATGTGAAGATATTTTTAATCAATATGAGGAAAATGATGTTGGATCCTAATATGGATAAACCCATTGCTGATCGATGCATGGTCATTGCAAAACAAGATATTGTCATCCTTGAACAATTGGATCCTGTTCTCACTCCTCAATTCAATACTAAAGAGTTCTTAGTGCCCTCGGATGAACCTTGTATTAAGTATCGTAAGCTACTTAGTGGATGGAAGAAAAAAGGTTGGAAAATTGATACCAATGAACTCACTACTAATAAAGGCAAGAAGGCCTATGCAATTCCTTCACCTGCAAGGAAGACTCAAAAAGGCTGGGTTTTAGATAAAATTCCTTTGTCTTAGTCGTTTGTGATTATCCTCTGTTTAATTACGGGACTTGCCACTGTAGGTTTTGGCTTGGTATTACCAACATTTCTATTCTATGCAGAAAATTTAGGAGCTTCTCCAATGGTAGCCACAATCATCATTGGAACCTATTCAATGGGTCAATTTATTGGTACCCCTATATGGGGAAGAATCAGCGATAGAATTGGTAGAAAACCAGTCTTATTAATTAGTATTTTTGGCCAAGGGATTTGTTTTGTCTTATTGGCATTATCCACCAATCTCTGGATGTTGGCTTTGGCAAGATTTTTTGGGGGTGTAGTTTCAGCTAATATATCGACTGCAATGGCCTATGTAACGGATTCTACTGAAGAATCAGTTAGGGCAAAACATATTGGGTTTATTGGTGCCAGTGTGAGTATTGGGTTTATGGTTGGACCAGCACTTGGCGGATTATTAGGGGGACAAGACGCAAGTACAGCAAGTTTGTATTTGCCTGCTATGGTGGCAGGAAGTATTTCATTTACGACCGGTCTATGTGCCTTATTCTTCTTGAAAGAAAGCTTGAAAAAAGAGGATAGGTCGGATAAAACCATTGAGTCAAATTCTCTTATCAAGAATTGGGGATTAGTTTTGAAAAGACCAGTTTTACCTCTGATTATATTATTAGGATTGGGAATGATGTATGTGACTGGAACTTTTGAGACCATTTTTCCTTTATGGACTAATGCACGGTTTTCTTGGAGTCCTGTGGATGTAGGGTTTTGTTTAACTTATATTGGGCTGGTTGTAACACTCATGCAAGCCACAGTGATTGGTAGAATTGTTCCAATTTTAGGTGAAGCCAGTGTGATTCGAATAAGCTTTTTTGGTTATGCGTTAGGCCTTTTGATTATGTCACAAGCACCGAATTGGGAGATTATGATAGCTGGCTTGAGCATTTCAGCAGCCAGCGGAGCTGCTTTTAGCACCTCAGCATCAAGTCTTGTATCTAAAGTTGCAGGCGAAAAAGAAAAGGGATTTGTACTGGGTATTTATCAATCTGGATGTTGGTTGGGAAGAATCTTAGGCCCATTGACTGCTGGCGCTCTTTTTAGCTTAATAGATGTTAATGCACCATTGTATGCAGGAATAATAATACTCATTCCATGCATTATTGTAGTTGGCTTTATATCAAAAAAAATGAAGCAACAAGTATTGTATTCTTCACTTTAATTGATCAAAGACTGGACACCGTCATTCAATCAATATAAAAAGAGAACTATATTATTAACTAATTTGGATGCAATCATGACGATCAATTCTTTCTTCAGTCGAATAAAAATATTAACAGGAGCATTTGTTGTGCTAATCACGCTTATGGTGCCTTACTCATCCGATGCCAATGACAATGAGTATGTTCCTACAACGTTGATTACAGGTGCTAATAGAGGCATTGGGTTTGAGTTTGCAAAACAATATCTGGCTAAAGGCTGGAAAGTAATTGCTACTTGTCGCAAGCCCGAGACAGCAGATCAGTTAATTGTACTGCAAAAGCAATTTCCTAGTTTACTGATTATAGATCGATTGGATGTGACTGATCATTCTCAAATTGATCAATTGGCTGAGAAGTATGCAACTACTGCTATTGATGTGCTACTGAATAATGCAGGTATTTCTGGCGATACAAAGAATCAGATATTCGGCAAAATGAATTATGATGTTTACAATAAAGTTTTATCAGTGAATACCATTGGGCCTCTTAAAATGGCTGAAGCATTTTACTCGCATGTAAAAGCCAGTGAACAAAAGAAAATCATTACCGTTTCCAGTAGTGAAGGGTCAATTGCCACTGCTGATAAAAGAGGTGGTGGGCGTTTATTCTTTTATCGTTCGAGTAAGTCAGCATTGAATATGGTGATGGTGAATCTTGCGCTTCAATTAAAAAGTAGAGGCGTCGCTGTCGGCATGATAAATCCAGGAGCAACCGATACAGATTTTATGACAGGATTGCCTTTCCCATTAAGAAAAACAGAAGTAGCGGTATCCGATATGATTAGGAATATTGACTCAATTACAGTAGAAAATACTGGAGCTTATCTGAACTATAATGGTAAAACAGTGCCTTGGTAGAATTCAACCAATGAATTGAGCGATACCGGCTAAGGACCTTTCTACATTTGTTTCAGCGCTTGCAATCATCTCACCATTAGTTAAGTTAAACCTTCCCATTGTCCCATTGAAGAAGTTACCCATATAAGCACTTTGTCCATCCATGGCTATGCATAAGGATGCCCAACCCGGTCCAGGTAATTCAAATTGTTCTGAAATACTACCAGAAGAGGGATCGTGTTTGCACAAACTGAAACCAGCACGGAAGTTGGCTTTTATTGAATAGAAATCTCCATTTGCACTATGCGTTATAGCAATCACTAAGTCGCCACTTTCCGGCTCATAGGTAATCAAGTCATCGGCTTGCTCATTTTTAATCACATCGTATTGAAAAATACGATTGCCCAGTTCTGAAATATAGACAACTTTAGATTGATCAGAACCCATAGACGATGCTGTGACGCCAAGAAAGCCTGGCATACCACCATGCGTTAGAGTTTCATAAGTTTCTTTTAGTTCACCATCGGATGAGAATTTATACAAATTACCATCGCCGTATCTTTTAGTATCAGGCATAAACGGAAGAACTGTCCTTAGTTTTCTTGGGCCTTCAAGTGCTTTATTATTAGATTCATCACCAACAAGATGTTCTCCAAGGAAGATATCGCCACTATCACTAAAGCAGGCATTTGAGAAAGAACGTGCTCCAAAATCAATTTGATTGATTTGTTCGCCGTTAGGAGATACTTTTACTACAGAGTAATTTTGACTGTCAAAGGCCCAGAGATTATTATCCTGATCAAACTTAAGACCTCCCACTAAGTGAGTAGTATTTTCAGTCCAAAGTGTTCCCTTTAAGTTAAGCTCACTATCAAACTGAATAATTCGCCCATCCCCAGCATGGTCATCATCAGCATTATTCAGAACAGTTGCAGCAACCAGAACGTCTCCATTCTCAAAAGCTTTTATATCAGATTCATTGGACATAGTAATCTCCTTATTATAATAAATGACCCCATTTCTCTTCGACCAAGTCAAAAATCTCTGGTGCATGTTCAACCAAAAGTTCTCTATTTAATTTCGGATAAGGGGATGGACCATTTTCTTCTGGTAACTGCCTTGTTGCATCAATAAGTATCCTGGATGATCTTCCTCTTACCACTGCACTGGGGTCTAAAAAGAATCCGGCAGTATCTTCAATAATTTTAGCACCTGGATGCGGTTGCCATCTGGCTCCAACAGTTCTAAAAACTTCCTTGGTATCATGAATATCTACATCTTCATCAACGACAATAACAATTTTTCCTAATGGTAAGAAATTGAACTTCTCTGCAAGTTCTAATCCCTGATGAGGCTTAGTCTTTTTAATACTGAGGAAAAGATATCCAACATGATCTATTGGAATATGAAATCCTCTCAGTTCAGGCATAAACTTAGAGAAACCTCTTATCGAAGCAGCTTCTCCAGGAGTGGTGACATAACCCCTAGTCACCCCAGTAAATTGATTAACAAACATCGGATTAACGCGATGTGTAATTGTTTTGATGTTCATATAGAACGTTTCTTCATGAGGTTTGCCCATATAACCATACATTTCTCCAAAAGGACCTTCTGGCTCAAAATCGTTGAGTGGAATCTCACCCTCAATAATCATTTCTACATTGGCTGGTACCAGTATGTCACTATTCTCACATTTCACTACCTCAATTGCTTCTCCTTTAAATCCGCCAGCTATTTCAAGCTCATCTTGTCCCGTTCTTGCAGTTTTAGAACTGCTCATAGCAAAAACAATTGGGTCGGTACCTAATACAACAACCGCTTGAGCTACATCTTTTCCACTATTCATCAAGGATTTCCAACCATCTTGATTCTTCTCTGGACTGATACCAATTTTTCTTGGCCCCTTAATCTGCATTCGATAGGTGCCAACGTTTCTGCCTTGCTCTGGATCAACAGTAATTAGGTTACCAGTATTAATAAATCTTCCATTGTCTCCAGGGTTGGTTTGAAAGAATGGGAAATCCAAAATATTAATTTCATCTTCATTAAGAATGACTTCTTTGCTTGGAGCATCCGCTTTATCAATTTCAGTTGTCTTAATAGGAGTTATATCCCCTATCTCCATCATTTTATTAAGTGCTCTCTTGTAATTAAGAATATGCTCTCCCTCTTCAATTTCATCAAGAGGAACTCCTACGGCCATAGCTTCATGCCCAGCCATCCCATATTGATTTACTATAATGGGTCCATCAACCCACTCACCTGAAATCTTTACTTTTTCAACTACCACTGATGGAGCACCGAGCCATCCATGTTTATCAAGTAACTTATACATAAAACCCGTTAGCTCATATGCATCCTGATCAATTTCTTTTATTCTTATAACGTTTCCATGGGTTTCTATAGCTTCCATATAATCTCTTAGAGAATCATAGGGACCAGTTACATTGTTACTGTTCTTCTTTAGAGCTTTTTTTACCATGCACTTCTCATTGATGTAATTGATTTGTTCTCTATTGTAACTAGCTATCAGAAATAAAAAAGGCCTCAGTAAAATATACTGAGGCCTTTACTAGTTTTTAAGACTTACCAGCGTTTGGTGTATCTTATACCAATTTCTCTAGGACGATTGGTGTACTGTCTTCCGTTTCCAAAGAAGAAATCAAAGAACCAATCATTGACTGCAATCTCTGCTCTTTCATCCGTTAAGTTGTTGATAAAGAAGTCCACTTCCCAATCATCTCCCATCACACCGACTTTTGCATCCATGATGGTGTAGGATTTTTGTAAAAATTGAGATCCAGGTTGAACTGCACTTACGGTATCACCAGTGTATGCAACAGAAGCTCTCATGTACGCTTCATTTCCACCGAATGCATTTGTTGGTACAGTTTTGTCAATCCATAAACTTCCTTTGAACTCTGGAACCTGAGGTAATCTAGAACCTGCTGGAGCTGACCCATCTGATAATTCAGTTTCAGTTTCTGCAGTCACCCATTGAGAGTTGAAGCCTAGTTCTGTATTTTCTCCAATCGCTGCAAGTAATTCTAATTGCAGTCCATCGGATCCAGCATTACCTAAGTTTGCTACCACTTTCTGCCAAGGCTGACCACATTGTGGAGCAGGGTAGGAGCCTTCAACACCACAAGGAAGGTTACTTGGATCGACTAGTTCAATTTGATAATCTTCCCAATCCATCGTGAAGTAGGTAAGGTTTAATCTTACTCGACCATCAGCTAGAGTTGTTTTGGCACCGAATTCATAATTCATTAAGAAATCTGATTCGTAGATATCAGGATAAATTGGAGCACTAGAGCGTCCACGATTCACACCACCAGGTCGGTAACCTTCTGAATAAAGTGCATAAAGCATGGTGTCATCGTTGACGTTATACTTGATACTAACTTTTGGTACAAAGTCACTTTGACTCTCGTTATCACGTTTGTTCTTAGGCAGAACTCCATCAGCTGTTAAAGCACCTTTTGGATTTTCTACCCAATATTTCTTATCCGCTTCACGATCAAAGTAACGACCACCAACGGTTAATTCCCAATTCTCATCAAATCGATAGTTGACTTCTCCAAAGACAGCCATTGTTTCCCAATTGGTTCTGTCATAAGAAGCCCACCAAATATCAGTTGGTGCTATTGGCAATCTATCAGGAAGGTAGGTAGCAACTGATGCTACTTGACTTGCATAACCTGCAGAGTCTCTATAACCAACAGTTTGTGTTTCAAAATCCCATCCTTCTTCACGTTCTTGATAGAATAATCCAACAAGCCAATCTAAATCATCTGTTTCATTGGAGAGTCTAAATTCTTGTGTTTTTGATGAGTTCCACTGAACCAAGGTATTGAATCCTGGTACATCGTTATAAGCATATGAAGTTCCTGCTGGTTGGAAGCAATACCTACTAGCAGACGCATAACCATTATAGTAGTAACAGAATGTTCCAAAATACATAGAATAGGTAGTTCTATCATTGACATAAAATACATCTCTATCGAAGTAAGAGGTCGCAGAAATCAATTTTGCAAAACCTAGATCTTTCTCAATGGTTAGTGATAATTGAGTCCAGTCATCGTCTCTTGGTTCATCGTAAAATGAAACTCTTTGTAGGTCTCCAACCGTTGGATCAAAGTAGTTATAACCATCGGCTGAATTACTTTGAGTTGAAATACCTGCCATAACATAACCGTCATCTTGTTCCCATTTGGCAAAGATTCTTCCACCAGTTGATGTAAAGGTATTAACATCTTCTCTTACAACCGCAGGATTAAAATCGGTATTTTTATTGAGTCCAAAACGTGCACTGTTGCCCTCTATGACATCTACAAACCCACCGTCTTCGGCTGTAAAACCAACCGCTCTAATTGCAAAATTGTCTGAAATTGGAACATTAACCATTCCACTGATATCCCAGCTGTCTTCATTTCTAGGGGAAGTTGCAGACGCTCTGAGTGTCAAATCAACACTGGCAGCAAATTCACTGGTATCGGGTTTATTGGTTATGATTCTTAGTGTTCCTGATTGAGCACTGGATCCATATAAGCTTCCTTGTGGTCCAGCAAGTGCCTCAATTCTTTCAATATCAATCATTCTTACATCAACAGCCATGCCTGCTTGTGTGACTGGTTGTTCATCGATATACAACGCAACTGATTCTTCAGAGATAAAGGTACCGTTATCATCAGCAATACCACGGAAATATACTTTACCAGTACCAGGCAAGTAATTTACATAACTCATACTTGGTATTAGTTTTGCATAATCTTCCATTCCTACTACTTGTGCTTTTCTAAGATCAGCTTCAGTAATAGCTTGTACACTACCGGCGATATCTTGAAGGCTCTCAGCCCTCTTGGTTGCGGTTACAACAATTTCTTCTAATTGAGCTTGTGATGTTGTGTACCCTGCTAAAGCAGCTGTTACTGCAGCAGCAACACTCGTTATTTTTTGTGTGCTTGTTAAAGTCGACATAATTTTAACCCCTAGTTAAAAATAATTAATAAATATAATTTATATATAAAAAAAAGATTAAGTTGATTTTTTAATACCCACCAATCCCCTTTTATATGAAAATAGTATAGGAAAGAGATCATATTACAAGTATAAATAGCCATTGAAATGGTATTAAAATAGAGATATAAACAGTTACTTGTTGGTTTAGAACAACATAATTCATGCATTAAGCTTTCTATCCTATTGATTTAAATAATAAATATAATATTTATATTAGATATACATTGACAGTATTATTGTTTTTTTTACAATGAAGCATATAGCAGCAACTAACCGTATAAATGAGGTTTTAATAAATTGAATATAGGTCAACCAATAAGAGAACTGGGCAATATTAACCACGAACCCTTAAGGGATAAAATTCTATCACTGGATCATGAGGCTTGGGATGACAATGCGGTTCGTCAAGAAACATTCGATGTGCATAAAAATACAAGCTCCCTGATTATGATTTTTTGCGATGGATGGCCAGAGCTGACTATTTCAAAAGAAAGTGGTTGGAATCATTTGGCTGAGATAGCAATGCCAATGATGGAAGGCATTATTAAAAATCACTACAAGCCAGGGGGCACAATCATTAGAGCTATGGCTGCCAAGCTGTTTGCAGGGCAAAGAATTACTCCGCATGTGGATAAGCATCCTTCTTTTCATATTGCTCATCGAATTCATATACCAATTACAACCAATGATCATGTTCGATTTACTCTAGCAGGTCGACCTTTCCAACTGGAACTGGGTAAGGCCTATGAAGTTAATAATCAATCCACACACAGTGTTATGAATCGAGGAAAAGAAGATCGAATAACTTTTATTTTTGATTATATGCCTGAGGACATTCGCTCGATGGCAAAGAATCTCAAGGATTAACCCACTTATTGTTTCAAAGACTGAGGTCTGGCATCATCCTTTAGATTTTTTAAGAGAGGTTCCAATGTTTCAATCAACGGCTCTATGTGGCTCTCATAATTTTTCCAAGCATACATTGCACCTTTGTATAAAGGTTGTCGCACTTGTTCTGAGCTGGCAGTATTGATGGATCTTTTCGTTTCATAGAATTTTAGGCATTGCTCCTCCCATTCTAAACCACAGTATTCCAAGAGTTTCTTAGTCTCTGATTCTTGATTATCAAGCACAGATTCATAATGAAAATCCATTATTTCTCCAGGAAAAACATCATGCCAATATCGCATCATTCGATCGTATTCTAAATAGTATTCAGCTATCTCAAACAGATCGTAACTCCAAGATTGTCCTTTATAAAAGAGTTGTTTGTAAGAGCTAATGCAGCTGTCCAATGGATGTCTGCATGCATTGATAATCTTAGCATTAGGGAGAATAAGTTTAAGGAATCCAATATTGGCAAAATTATTAGGCATTTTATCAATAAAATAGGGGCTTCCTGAGCGGTGTCTTTTTGTAGTGGTTAAATAACTTTCTCCATACTCAATGAACTCATTATCGGTCATTTCCAGTGCCGCATTGGGAAATTTAATTCCTCTAGGTTTAGATTTTGTTAGCTTTCTAGTCAATAAAGAAAGATCAGGTAATTCTTTGGTACCTTCAACTTGGCTGTGACTCGCTAAAATTTGTTCAATTAAGGTCGATCCAGATCTAGGCAACCCAACTATAAAAATAGGGGCCTGACTTTGATTGCCTAAATTTCTTTTTTCATTAATAAATTCTTCATTAAATATTTCAATCAATGAATCATGCGTCGTCTGTGTTTGAACTGAATCATAGACTTCATCCTTTCTTCGCATGAAGGCACCTGCATCAAAATGACGCCATGCTTCATCAAATAAATTTTCTTTCTCTTTTGCATTGGCAAGAGCAATATGAAAAAAAGCTTTATTGCTGTCAGGAATGTCTGGATTCTCTATATGGTCTTCCATTTGAGCGATTTCTTTTTGATCAAATTGATATGTTTTTAGATTGGCTAAGCTCCAGTAAGCTTCGGCAAAAAAGGGTTGAAATTCAATAACCTTTTTATACGCTGAAACTGATTCTTCATAATCCCCAATGGTTTTTAATGTGTTGCCTAATCCCATGTTGCTTCCAATGTGGTTTGGTTCTATTTTTAAAGCTTCACGATACGCTTCTATGGCACCTTCATGATTTCCTGATTGGCCTAATATGGTCCCACGAAGCATGAATCCAAATGGTAATTTGGGTTGTAATTGAATGACCCGTTGTGCTGCATCCAGAGCTTTCCCAAATTCATCTGTATCCGCTAATGTTTCAGATAAATCCGCCCAAGCTGCAGAAAACTTTGGTTTTAATTCAACTGCTCTTTGCAATAAAATAATCGCATCTTCTTTTTGTTCCATTTTAGAAGCGATAGTAGCTAATAATTTAAGACCATTGACATCATCAGGCTTCTCTTGCAATGCTTCTCTACAAATTTTTTCTGCCTCTTCAATTTCACCTTTGTAAAAGAGTTGTGTTGCTGAAGCCAATTTTTCTTGAATTGGGTCCAGTTCCAAAACAGTTTGATAAGTTTCTTGAGCCTCTTCATTTCTACCCAATGCTTTGTATATTTTTCCAAGCGTGATCAATGCACTTGTATTTTTTGGATTCAGGTCTACAGTTTTTTCAAAACAAGGCAATGCTTTTTCAGGTTTATTTTGAGCCAGCAGTGCATTACCCAATTCTTCATGAGCTGGTGCAAAATCTGGAAACATTCTCAATGTGTGTTTTAATCGTTTAACGGCTGATCCTGATTTACCTTGTCTTATGAGAGCCACGCAGAGTAAGACTTGTGTATTTGGATCACCATTGGAGACTTGACTGAGTGCTTTTCGGCAAAGATCTTCAGCCATTTTTGCATCACCAGCATTCAAAAATGCTTTGGCTCGATCAAATGATGCTTTTAGAGCTGAAAGTTCGTCATTAACCATTGTTTCCTCTTTATTGCTTACTTATGAATTTTTAGTGTTTATTTTTTTTATTGATGATTGCTGCAGCAATACAAACACCTATAGTAACCAGTGCTATCATAATAGTTGCTAATGCATTGATATCAGGAGCAACCCCTAGTCGGACTTTTGAGAATATTAACATAGGAAGCGTTGTTGATCCTGGCCCAGAGACAAAAGTAGCGATGACTAAATCATCCAATGAAAGCGTAAAAGACAGAAGCCAACCTGAGATCATTGCTGGAAAAATAATAGGTAGAGTTATATCCCATATGACTCTAGCTGGCTTAGCTCCAAGATCCATTGCCGCTTCCTCTAGAGACTCATTAATTTCAGTCAATCTGGATTGTATGATTACTGCTACATAAGCCATTGAAAAAGTAATATGGGCGATTGTGATTGTGTTCATGCCTCTCTGACTAGGCCAACCAATCAAATCTTGAAGGCTGACAAATAGTAGAAGAAGAGAAAGCCCTGTAATGACTTCTGGCATCACTAATGGTGAAGCAATCATTCCAGTAAAGAGCATTCTTCCTCTAAATTGTTTTAACCTAGCTAGAATTAATCCAGCCATTGTTCCAAATATGGTTGCAAAAGTTGCTGTGATGGCTGCAATTCTAAAACTCAAGAGAGCAGCATTCAGAATATTCTCATTGTTAAATAGTTCTACATACCATTTCAGTGTCCAGCCTCCCCATATTGTGACAAGCTTAGAATCATTAAAGGAGTAGATCACAACCAATGCAATTGGTATGTATAGAAATGCAAAGCCAAAACACAGCATTGAGAATATAAATTTAGACCTTTTATTGAGCATTAGGTCACCGCTTGTGTTGAATTTTGCATGTTTTCCTGAGACTGTCTTTTTTGAAAATAAACAATCGGTAAGACCAAAAGCAGAACAAGAATAATTGCTACAGCCGATGCCACAGGCCAGTCCCTATTCAAGAAAAATTCATCAAATAGAACTCTTCCAATCATTAGCGTATCTGCACCACCTAATAAAGCAGGAATTACGTATTCTCCGATCGATGGAATAAATACTAATAAACACCCTGCAATGATCCCAGGCAATGAAAGTGGAAGTGTTACATCTTTGAACACCTGCCATCTTTTAGCACCTAGATCAGATGCTGCTTCAAGCAATCGGATGTCAAGTTTCTCAAGATTTGCATAAAGTGGAAGAATCATGAAGGGTAAGTAAGAATAGATCATTCCAATATAAACAGCAGTATCGGTATATAACAATTCAAGTGGTTGATCAATAATACCTACCCATAATAAGAATCCATTGAGTAAGCCTTTTGTTTTTAGAATACCCATCCATGCATAGACCCTTAGTAAAAAAGAAATCCAGAAAGGAATTACAATCATTAATAGAAGAATATTTCTAGTGGGTTGTGGCGACCTAGCGATTCCATAGGCAATTGGATAGCCAATGATTAAGGCAAAAAATGTTGAGATAAATGCTAATTTTACTGAACTCAAGTAAGTAACGAAGTAGAGAGAATCTTGGAACAAATATAGAAAATTATCAAAGGTTGCATATATGGAAAAAGATCCATCCACAGTTTCTTGAAAGAAAGGTGTGAACGGCGGTTGAGCAATGATTGGGTCGGCCAAGCTAATCTTCAAAATAATAAGGAAAGGTGAGAAGAAAAAGAGAAGCAACCATATGTAAGGTATTGCAATCACGAGATTTTTCCACAACCTCTCTCTGAAGGAATTATCTAGATTGATGAGTAAGCCTGACATTATTTTTCCAATATTATTAGATTTTCATTTTCCCATGAAAGATAAACTTCATCTTCCCATTTAATGGGTTGTTCTGCCCTCATTCTGTTTTGTTTGCTCACTTGGATGATGTCGCCATTATTTGTTCTGACACGATAAATTGATAGATTTCCAAAATAACCAAAGTCTTCGACGACTCCTGATATGAAGTTTGTATCTTCATCGCTCGGGGATTCTTTTTGGATTATCATTTTTTCAGGTCTCAATGCTAGGGTGACATCTTTAACACTTCGATCTTGAATGCTTTTTTTAATTACAATCTCACCACCCAAAGCTTCGCAGTAGAATGAAGCATCGTCATCATTTGTTGAAGTAATTTTGGCATTGAAGAGATTTATATTTCCAATAAAGTCAGCAACAAAATTTGAATTAGGGTTTTCATAAATTGAGTTGGGCTCTCCTATTTGAACAAATTTACCTTGCTCCATAATTGCTATTCGATCTGAAAGAGTCATTGCTTCTTCTTGATCATGGGTCACAATAATGAATGTGACACCAAGTTGAAATTGAATGTCCACCAATTCAAATTGAGTACTTTGTCTTAGTTTTTTATCCAATGCAGCCATAGGCTCATCCAGCAAAAGTACCTTTGGTTCTTTGATAAGTGACCTAGCCAATGCCACTCTTTGTGACTGCCCCCCTGATAGTTGGTTAGGCTTTCTCTTTCCATATTCTTCAAGCTTTACTAAGGATAATATTTTGGCTACCTTATCCTCTATGATGTCTTTAGAGAGGCCTTCTTTTTTTAAACCATAAGCAATGTTATCAAATACCGACATATGTGGGAAAAGAGCGTAATTCTGAAACATAATATTGACAGGTCTCTTATATGGTGGGACCTGAGTCATATCAATGCCATCAATCTTAATTGTTCCTTCGGATGGAGTTTCTAATCCCGCCAGCATTCTAAGCAGAGTGGTTTTTCCAGATCCTGAAGCACCCAATATAGAGAATAGCTCCCCTTTATTTATATCCAGATCTACTTTGTCGACGGCTGCAAAGTCTCCAAAATATTTACTGATGCCTCTGATTTCTATATAACTTTTTTGTTGCTCATTCATAATAATTCTCGTTTATTACTCTCTTTTTTGATTGGTTTTGAATCTAGTAAATATCCTGGTTTTCATTCTATTATACTTTGGAGGATCTACTGGGGTAAGAGACAAAAGGCTCATGATCTCAGGCGTCGGATATATTGCAGTATCTTCTCTGACACCATCTTTGAGGAATTTATCAGCAGATGGAATAGGACTGGCATAGTGTGTTAGATTGACAAAATCCGCACTGATTTCTGGTCTCATTAGATAGTCCATCAATAGATAGGCATTCTCTATATTGGGTGCATCATTGGGAATGACCATGATATCTAACCACAGGAGACTGCCTTCTGTGGGCACGAAGTATTTAAGGTTAATTTTTTTTCCAGCTTCCTCAGATCTCATTTTAGCTGTCGCATAGTCTCCCGCCCAACTCTGGGCCATACATAAGTCTCCGTTTGGCAAATCATTAAGCATTGTCGACGAGGTAAATTTCTTTATATAGGGCCTCACTCCTAGCAATAAATCTTCTACTTCTCTGAGTTCTTTTGGATCCAATGAATCATCGCGATAACCTAAGTATGCAAGAGCCGTTGGTATCACATCGGTTGGCGAATCTAGAACACTAATTCCACAGTCTGCAAATTTAGAGATTACCTCCGGATCAAACAGCATAGCCCCACTACCAATAGGTGCATCGGGGTATCTTTCAAGAATCATATCCTCATTATAGGTAATACCTGTGGATCCATAGCTGTAAGGAATCATCATTTCATTGCCAGGATCAAACACGCTCAGCATTTCCATGAGTTTAGGGTCGATTAAGAAAATATTTTTTAATTTTGATTTATCTATCTTATGAAAAATTCCAATCGGCATTAATCTTTTGGAATACATGGCTGAATGCATAACGAGGTCATATCCAGAATTACCGCTTAAAAGCTTTGCTTCGACAATTTCAGAGGAGTCATAAGTATCATAATTGACCTTAATTCCATATTCTTCTTGAAAATTTTCTATAGTGTCTTCGCCAATATAATCAGCCCAGTTATAAAAATTAACAACCTTATCCTGAGAAAAAGCAGTGAATGACTGTAAAAGACCAATCATGATGATGAAGGCAAGATTGATCTTTTTAAATTTTAGAGATTTTTTCATTAGTTTTATTATTGCCCATTAAATTAGTGAGGAGCACGCCAAAAATAATTAACGTACAGCCCGAGATCATACTCAATGTTATCTTTTCTTGTAAAAAAATATAAGCCCATAGCATTCCAAATATGGGAACTAACATTGCTAAAATTGAAGTACTAATGGGTCCCACTCTCTTAACTAGAGTGTAGTAGGGTATATAGGCTAAACCAGTGCAAAAAACTCCGAGAAAAAGAATACTTCCAATAATTTTATAATCATAGTTATTGATATTTATAGGTTCTGCAAATAAAAAAGGGCTGATGAGTATTGTTGCTGCTATCATTGTTATTGCTGACATTGGTTTGGCTTCAAGAACTGAAAATTTATACATATAAACCATAGAAACCCCATATAAAGCTGCTCCTAACATAGCCATCATCAATGGTAATAAATTGTATTCCAAAGATTCAGAACCTACAAAAATAACTAATCCTACTATACCTATGATAATGCCAAATAATTGATTCACTCTAAATCTAAAACCAAGAAATAATAAAGAAAAGACAAGAGCAAACAGAGGAGTGCTCCCATTTACTATAGCCATCGAGCTTGCGTTTATATATTTTGCCGCATAAGCAAAACAGAAAAAAGGCATAGCAATATTTGTTGCACTGATGAAAAAAATATGAAATAAGTTTTTTCGTATAGTGGTCCAATGCTCTTTTCTAAGGAATAAAGAACCACAAATAATCGAAGCAATAATTAATCTTAAGAATACTAGGCCAATCGGTCCAATTCCAACTATTGCAATTTTAATGAAAGTAAAAGCACTGCCCCACATTGCTGAGAGGCCAATAATCAGTAACCAGCTTCTAGGTGAAACGTATTGATTCATTAAAGGTCCTGCAGACCTTTTTTTATTAAGCCTCTCGCGATTATTACTCTTTGAATCTCACTGGTGCCTTCCCAAATTCTATCGACCCTTAATTCGCGATAAAATCTTTCTGCAGCAAACTCTCTCATATAACCTCTGCCACCAAAAATTTGAACCACACGATCAGCTACTTTATTCGCCATCTCTGAGGCAAATAATTTAACTGCAGAACAACGATAATGCAGTGACTTGAGATCATCATCCCGATCATGAGCATTCGCTGTTTCATAAAGCATTAATCTTGCTGCCCATAATTCTGTGACAGAATCAGCCAACATAAACTGAATGGCTTGCTGTTCGGAAAGCTGACCGCCTTTCACTTTTCTTTCTTTTGCAAATTCAGTAGCCTCCTCAATTAATCTAGCAGCAGCACCACAGCATCTTGCGGCTATCATTAATCTTTCTCTTCTAAACCAGGCAAGTGAAAAACTCATTCCATCTCCTTCATTACCTATTAGGTTTTCTTCTGGAATAAACACATCATGGAATTTATAAATAGGATGATGGCTATCAAAAGTATGAGAAAAAAGAGGTGTCCTGACATGCTCAATACCTTCTTGATCCATATCCAAGAAAAACAGTGCATCACCAATTTCATTTCCTTCATCCTCAATTACCGCCTGAATAAAAAAGAAGTCTGCATGATTGGCTCCTGTTACAAACCATTTTTCTCCATTAACCAAATAACCACCTTCAACTTTTTTTGCAGTAGCACTCACATCCAATTCTGATCCAGATTCAGACTCTGTGATTGCATAACACTCATGTCTTGTGCCGTTCATCAGTGGAAGAATATATTTATCGATTTGTTCTTGATTGCATGCTTCCAGCATCCAAGTTTGTGGTTCTGAGAAGCACCATGTAAGAGCGTTTGTACTTCTTCCAAGAACTTCCCAAACAGCCACTTGTTCTAGGTTACTTAGTCCCTGCCCACCAATATCTTTTGGCATATCCATACTGGATAGACCTAAATCAATTGCCATTTGACGATGTTTCAGATCAACCTCATCTGGAACTTTGCCTTCATTCATCTCTGCTTCAACTTCCCAGGGTTGAGTTGTTTCGAGAAACTTCTCAGCTATTTTTATCCAATGTCTAGTATTCTCTGGTAAATTTATATGCATTCTATTACTCCATATGGTCAATCAGAAAAACTAATATTACTCTGAATAAAAATCAGATGTAATTAAAAAATTCTAAATCAGTTTTTTAAGATCCAAATATTCTGGTACTACCTCATTTGCAAGAAAAGCTCTAAGCATTGCATTAACCTCATCAGGAGCATCTTGCTGAATATGATGAGAAATACCTTTAAAATAGCGTATTGTAAAATCTTCTACATGTTCTTCCGTGCCCTCTGTGGTTTTCATAGACAGAGCGATATCTTTTTCACCCCAAAGCATGAGTGTCGGTATCTCTATCTTTGGGAAGCCAAGTTTCCTCTGTCGGTTGAATCCACCACCGCGTAATAAGGCACGATAATAGTTAAACATTGCTGTTTGATTTTCAATACGGGATGCATTTTCATCAAATAGCGATACAACTTCATCCGAATAATTTCTGCGAGCAGCTGCACCACCCCTGATCAATCTTCCAGCTGAGATTCTTTTCCATATCATTTCCGGTAGCCAGGGTAACTGGAAAAATAAAATATACCAGGATCGCATGAGCTGCTCAAAGCCTTTGGTCATTGAATTCATCCAAGGAACTGGATGAGGTACATTACAAATCACTAGACCACTGATAACATCGTTATAACGCATGGCAAAATTCCATGCAATCAGGGCACCCCAATCATGTGCTAGAAGAGTCACCTCATTTGCACCCGAGGCCTTAATGAGTTCTGCTACATCTTCCATCAGATTTTCTAACTGATAATGCTTCATTCCTTTGGGTGCATCCGTATTGCCATAGCCTCGCAGATTTGGTGCCCAGACCCTGTAACCTAAGTTGGCAAGATAGGGCATCTGAAATCGCCAGGCGATACTGTGTTCAGGCCAACCGTGGAGACAAAGGACTAATCTTTCCCCCTCACCTTGTGTATCAACTTCAAATTCAATCCCATTCGCATAAACTGAGATCGTATCAACTGTTTTAATTATTTCAGAGGTGCTTCGCATGAATGTTTCTTGAGATTTTTCTTTGCAAGTGATTTCCTTTTGGATAGTATGTGAATCTATGATGTATCTTCTAAATTCTCGTTTCAATATAATTTATACAAGAAACTAATCTATGTTCCTAGGACGCACATGCGTCCAGTCAAAGTAAAAATTCAATTAATTCCTTAATGAAAGGATGGATAAGAGAACATATATGAGTAAACGATCGTTAGAAAAAAGTAATAAACATTTTAAAAAAGCCATCAATAAAATACCGCTGGGGGTAACCTCCAATTTCAGATATTGGGGAGATGATGAAACCATTTACATTGATCATGCCTCCGGTTGTCGATTATGGGATATTGATGGCAATGAATACATAGATTATCGATTGGCTTATGGACCATACATATTAGGTTATGCGGATCCAAGAGTTGACGAAGCAGCAAAACAGGGTATGGAGATAGGAGGTGTTTTTGCTCTCTCAACAGAATTGGAGTATGAACTAGCTGAAAAAATATCATCAATGGTACCCTCTGCAGAATTGGTTCGTTTTTCTAACTCGGGAACGGAAGCAGTTATGGCAGCTTTAAGGGTTGCAAGAGCTTATAGTAAAAGAGATCAGTTCATTATGATTGAAGGTGGATATCATGGTGTTTCAGATTCAGTTCTTTGGGATATTGATCTGGACGAATGGGACCCTAGTGCCGGTTCACCAGTCCTAGCTTCTTCAAGCCTTGGGGTGCCAAAGCATAATGCTGATATGTTGCATCTTGTGCCAATGAATGATGCCTCCCGTTTGGAAGATTTACTGAAAGAAAAGCATAATGATATAGGTGCCTTACTCATTGAACCTATTTTGGGAAATTGTTGTTCCATTGCGGCTACACAAGAGTATATGAACGCAGTACGTTCACTATGTGATCAATACAATGTTGTACTGATAATTGATGAAGTTAAAACAGGTTTTAGAGTGGCTAAGGGGGGCGTTCAAGAACTCTATGGCATTGATGCAGATTTATGCACCTATGCCAAATCAATTGCCAATGGATATCCGATTTCTGCCATATGTGGAAAAGAAGAATTAATGAGAATCATTAAGTATGGCGGTGTGTTGCATGGGGGCACGTTTACAGCTCATTCTGTAGCGCTATCTGCCGCAAATAAAACATTGGATATTTTGCAAAATACAGATGCTCTTAAAACGGTCAATGATTATGGCCAATCACTAAAAGATGGGGTTAGTAAAATCTTGTCAAATCATGATGTTCCTCATACTTTCACAGGGCATCCATCGATGTCTGGTTTATTCTTATCGGAGAATGCACCGACCAATGCGAGAGACTTTAAAGCCTCAAATTATCCTTTTTATGAAAAACTTGCTGAAGAGATGCTCAACTTTGGGGTATTATGCGAGTTTGATCCAAGAGAACCATGGTTTGTTTGTGAGGCTCATGCCAAAGATGCTTTAGAGCCAACATTAAATGCTTTTCAGGGTGCGTTAGAGAAAACTTTAGAAGGAGAAAGAATTGAGTAATTATGATGCTATTGTAATCGGTGCTGGTCATAACGGACTGACCAATGCAGCCTACCTTGCAAAATCAGGACTGAAGGTCATGGTTTTGGAGAAAAATGATTATATAGGTGGTGCAGCAGTCAGCAGAGAATTGCATGATGGATGGACTTATTCTAATTGCTCCTATGTTTGTTCGCTTTTGAGACCAGAAATATACAGAGATTTAAATCTTCAAAAACATGGACTTCAAGTACTGGCCTATGGTGGCAGTGCTACTTTTATGAAAAATGGCGATATGTTTGGAGGCTACTCTGATCACGATGTTGCGAGAAGAGAAATCGGACGTTTTTCTAAAAAAGATGCCGATGCTTATGAAAGATTCTCCAGAGATGTTTCGAGACAATGCCGATTCATCAAACCATTGCTATTGAGAACTCCTCCAGATCCAACTTCTTTTAAACCAAAAGATTTAAGCGAGCTACTCTTTCTTTTCAAAAGACTCTATGGCCTAGGAGAGCAAACCATCTACGATACTATTCGTTTTTATACCATGAGCGTGGCAGAGTATCTGGAACAGTATTTTGAATCCGATGTGGTGAAAGCAGCATTATCGGGCAGTGGCATTATTGGCACTGGTCTAGGACCTTATTCTCCTGGAACTGCTTATGTGTTATTGCATCATTATATGGGTGAAGTTGATGGCAATATTGGGTCATGGGGATTTGCTAGAGGTGGAATGGGAGCAGTCTCTGATGCATTAGCAGGAGCATTGAAAGAGCATAGTGGTGAAATAAAAACCAATGCTGAAGTTTCACAAATTATCGTTAAGAATCGCAGAGCAACAGGCGTTGTCCTAGCCAATGGCGATGAGCATTATGCAAAAAATATTGTTTCTAATTTAGACGTTAAAAGAACCTATCAAAAATTATTTGATCAAAATGATTTGAATGAGAAAATTATTAAGCAAGTTGATAATTTTAAGATTAGAGGTTCTTCAGGGAAGTTAAATATTGCATTGGATGGATTACCAGAATTTCCTGCTATGGGTAAGAACAATCCATTGATGACTGCTGATATGCATTTTATTGATTCTTTGGAAAGAATGGAAAGGGCTTTTGATGATTGGAAAAATGGAAGGTGGTCTAGAGATCCATATTGCGACACATTGATTCCAACATTAACGGATCCAACAATGGCTCCTCCAGGAAAGCATTACATGTCTGTTTTTGTTCAATACGCTCCACCCAAATTAGCCACAGGTGAATGGACCGATAAGGATCGCGAAGGTTTTGGAAAAACTGTGATAGATCAGATTGGAGAGTACAGTCCAAACTTTAAAGATTTAATCGTTCATGCAGAAATAAGAACGCCTCAAGACATTGAAAATGAAGTTGGCTTAACCGAAGGAAATATATTCCAAGGGGAGTTGACTATGGATCAAATGTTCTTCAACAGACCATTCCCAGGCTACTCTCAATTTAGAGGTCCAGTGAAAGGATTTTATATGTGTGGATCAAGCACCCATCCAGGAGGAGGGGTCATGGCAGCGCCTGGAGCCAATGCAGCTCGAGAAATGTTATTTGATTTAAAACGAACAAATATAGTTCCGGAAGCAGAAAACGATGACTAAGAAAAATAAAAATATTGCCATTATTGGCGCAGGACATAATGGCCTCATTTGCGCTACCTATCTGGCTAAAAAAGGCTATGCTGTTAATGTTTATGAAGCACGATCTGAGATTGGTGGCATGGCATCAACCAGAGAGTTTTCCAAAGGGTATAAGGTACCAGGCGCAGCGCATTTAATTCATCTATTGGATGAAGGCGTAGAAAATAAACTCAATCTTAAAAAACATGGTCTTGAGTATGCTGCAACAAATTTAAAAACTGTTTCTTTGAACTTGGATGGAAACCCTTTAATTTTTGATGGCGATACAATTACTGGTGATTCCATTACTCTTCGAGAGCAAGAGGAATATAGAAGTTTTCAGAAGGAAATGCATAGACTGGCTTTATTCTTCAAAAAGACTTACCAAGATAAACCCCCTCGGTTGGCTTCAGGAGACAATAGCGATCTTAAGGGTTTAGCTTCATTGGGTTTGAATTTAAGAAGAATGGGCGGTGATTCCATGAGCAATATGCTTAAGTTTATTGCCATTAATATATACGACACATTAAATGAGTATTTTGAGGATCCTTTTATCAAAGGGTCAATTGCTTTGGATGCGGTTCTTGGAAATCATATGGGTCCAAGAACGAATAACAGCGTTATCACATATTTGCATCAGTTGACTGGAAAAGTGAACGGTTCACAAGGTTCTTATGCAATACCTAAAGGCGGGATGGAATCATTACAATTGGCGTTACAAAATTCTGCAGAAGAAGCGGGTGTTACAATACATACTGACTCACCTGTGAAGCAAATTAAGTTCAGCGAAGAAAATAAAGTTACTGGTTTAGTTTTGAAGGATGGCAATGAAATTGATGCGGATATCGTTATTTCAGGTGTAGATCCAAAAAGTACTTTCATGTGTTTGGTTGGACCCAAAAAATTGGAATATGATTTTGTTCATAAAATTAAAAATATCAGAACGAGAGGGAATGCTTCTAAAGTCCATCTAGCATTATCCACATTGCCGAAATTTAATGGAGTTAATAAAGAAGATCTTGGTCAAAGGATCATTATATCTCCATCAATGGAATATCTAGAGCAGGCTTTTGATTTTACTAAGTATCAAACGTGTTCAAATAACTTACCCATGGAGATTGTCATACCGACTATTTATGATCAAAGTCTCGCACCCAATGGTCATCATGTTCTGTCAGCTATAGTTAATTATACGCCCCGATCATTGGATGGTGGATGGGCTAGAGAGAAAGAAAATATTCTTGGGAATGTCATTGATACTTTGAATCAATATGCACCAGGAATTAAAGAAAAGATTTTGCATTCCGAACTCTTATCCCCTGAAGACATTGAAAATGAATACGGAGCAACCGGTGGGCAATGGCATCATGGAGAATTAACATTCGATCAGTTTTTGATGCTTCGACCGACCTCTGGCATTGCTCAATACCATACACCTATTGATTCATTATACCTGTGTGGAGCAGGATCTCATCCGGGTGGTGGTTTAATGGGCCTTGCTGGAAAAAATGCAGCAACTGAGATTATAGCGAGGGAAGGTTAGTATGTTAAAACAAGATCATTTCAAAACTTCGGTTTACAAAACTCCATTTCATGAGAGAACCTCAGAATTGAATATATTGAATGAATGGACTCGATGGAAAGATTACACGGTACCCAATAGTTATTTTAGAACTGATTTGGAGTATTTTGCTGCAAGAAATAGTACAGCTGTTTTCGATGTCTCACCCATGACGAAACATAAAATAACTGGTAACGACTCAGAAGCTTTTGTTAATCAGTTTTTCACCAGAGATATGAGAAAAGTTGCCCCTGGACGAGTTGCTTATGTTGTTTGGTGTGATGAACAAGGTGGTGTTATTGATGATGGAACGGTATTTCATGTCCGATCTGGTGAATATTGGCTGTTGTGTGTTGAAAGACAATTGGATAATTTAAGCCGCTGTGCCATAGGTTTTGATGTTCAGGTCGAAGAGATTACTGATGAAGTTCCAGGCCTTGCAATTCAAGGACCCACTTCTTGCAGTATTTTAAAAGCTATGGGCTTTGAGGGTATTGAGAATTTAAAACCATTTGATATTAAGCATTATAGCTTCAATGGTGAGGAGTTGATGATTTCAAGAACTGGCTTTACTGGTGATCTGGGGTATGAGGTCTTTATGCCAAATAATATTGCATTGCCATTTTGGGATAAACTCTTTGCTGAAGGTGAAATATTTGGCATTAAGCCAATGGGTATTGAAGCACTCGATTATGTCAGAATTGAAGCCGGTCTTTTACAACCAGGAGTGGACTTTATTGTTGCGGATATTGCGGTAAGACCTGGCGTTACGCGATCGCCTTTTGAACTTGGATTATCTTGGCAAGTTGATTTTTCAAAGCCTGTTTTTAATGGCAGACAAGCATTGCTGGAGGAAAAAAAGAGGGGTTCAAAATACACCTTTCTAAAACTAAACATACAAGGCAATAAACCTGCACATGGAGCATATTTGTATAATCAAGCTAATAAAAAAATAGGAACAGTCACTTCGGCTATGTTCTCTCCTAGTGCAAAAGCCAATATTGCCTTTGCCTCGATGAATGATACTTGGCGAAAAGATAAAGATAAGATCATTGCAGAAATTTATTATCAGACGGAATTGGAATGGCAAAAAGTTATGGCTGAAGCAACCATTGTTACTAAACCTTTCTTCGATCCAGAGAGAAAAAGAACCACTCCGGCTGAGCTTTACTAAGCGGATATGCCACATCGCCTAGACCCACTGTTAAATCCAGAAAGTATTGTCATCGTTGGAGCGACCACCTCTGGTGGTATGGGAAGCCGTTTAATCAAAAACCTCCAGCATGGCGGTTTTAAGGGTAAATTATTTGGTCTGCATCCCAAAAATAAAGAGGCATTTGGTGTGCCATGCTATCCTGATTTTAAATCACTCCCTGAAAAAGTTGATCATGCAATATTTGCGGTATCAGACCAACGCATAGAGGGTTTAATGGATGCTGCTATTGAGGCCGACGTGAAAGCGATGTCAATTATGTCGATGTTATATATAGATGATGATGAGAAGCCATACTTAAAAGATCGGATACAGGCAAAACTGAAAGAAGCTGACATCCCATTGTGTGGTGCTAATGGAATGGGCTTTTTTCATATTGAGAAAGGTGTCTGGGTAAATGGCCACTACACAAGGCCTAATCATGAACCGGGAGGAATATGCATTATTAGTCAATCGGGTTCAGGCGTCGCAGGGATCATTGATTGTGAGGAAAGAATTAATCTAAATCTTTCTGTCTCATCTGGATCAGAACTCACAGTGGGAGCAGAAGACTACCTCGACTATGTTCTTCATCAAGAAAGCACAACAGTGGTAGGTATGTTCCTTGAGACCATTCGTAAACCAGATCAAATGATCGAAGCATTTCAATTGGCAAATGAAAGAAAGATTCCTATTGTCGTATTAAAAACAGGCAGAACAGAACGCTCTGCAGAACTAACCGTTTCACATTCGGGCGGTTTGGCAGGTGTTGATGATTATTACAATGCTTTGTTTGAGAAATATGGCATCCAAAGGGTTGCGGATATGGATGAGCTTGCTACAACACTCATCATGTTTGATCAACCGTATACATTGGCCAATGGAAGCATGGTCTCGATTCATGACTCTGGTGGTGAAAGACAGCTCATTATTGATATTGCAGATCAACAAGGGGTTGAGTTTGCAGAGCTCGAAGATGACACAACTCAGAAACTCAAAGAGATTCTTGATCCTGGCCTTCCTGCTGTCAATCCACTGGATGCTTGGGGCAAAGGATTGGAGGATGCCGATCAAATTATGGCAGATTGCATTACAGAAATGCTGGACGATCCAAATGCTTCGATGGCCGCAATAGTCATGGACAGAGGTCCGCTTGGACTCATTCATGAGGAGTATATAGATTACTATATGAAACAAGCCAATGATCGAACGGGAAAGCCAGTATTCCTCATTACAAACAGACAGGGAACAGGCACCCATCCTCTGGTGGTTGAGGCGACTAAAATGGGGATGCCAGTGTTAGATGGTATCCACTCTTTTCTTGCAGGCGTCCGATGTTTGCATCAATACAGAGATTTCCTTAAAGCTCATGATGAAATGAATATTGATTTGGATAAGGAAAAAATTAAGTTTTATCAAGATCAATTGAGTACTGCTGATTTTATTGGTGAAGCGGATGCTCTAAATATGTTTTCAGATTTAGGAATCCATGCCAATAAAAGCATTATTGTTTCCAATCAAGATGACTTGCTTGTGCAATCCAAATCATTGAGTTTTCCTGTTGTCTTAAAGACTGCAGTAAAAAATGTTTTTCATAAGTCAGAACTTAATGCTGTGTATTTGGATATTAAGTCACAAGAGCATCTGTTAGAGTCTTATGAAGAGCTTCAAAAAAATGTACCTGGCGATGCTTTGCTCGCTTCAATGATTGAATCAAATGGAATAGAAATGATTCTTGGTATGACCAAGGATCAGCAATTGGGACCAATGATTACTATTGGTTTTGGTGGTTATTATGCTGAAGCACTAAAAGATGCCGTCACTCTAATGCCACCTTTTACAGCTGAGACAGCCAAAAAAGCCATTCAGTCTTTAAGGATGAAGGTATTGTTGGATGGTTATCGTGGTACCGATCCAGTTGATATCAATGCATTTGCTCAAATGGCTTCTTTATTTTCATTGATTGCAATTGAGTTTAAAGAGCAGGTATCTGAGATTGATATAAATCCCGTCATTTTAGGAAAAGATAATTGTATAGCAGTTGATGCATTGATATTGTTGCATCAGCAGAATAAATAAAACCGAAGGAGAATAAATAATGGATGCGAGAACAGCCAGAGGATATAAGAAAGAAGATTGGGTCAAATTAGCAAGTGACATTGAAGATAAAATTGAAGGGAGATTATTCATCAATGGTGAATATGTTGATGCAGAAGATGGAGGAGTGATTGAAGTCATAAATCCAGCAACAAATGAAGTATGTGGAACCTGTGCTGCTGGAACAGTGAAAGACATCGATAAAGCAGTTGCCGCAGCCGAAGAAAGCTATAAGGCAAGAACATGGTTGAAAATGGCGCCTAGAAAGCGAATGAACATCATGATGAAGTTTTCTGATTTGGTTAAAAAAAATACTGCTGAGTTGGCATTACTTGATTCATTGAATATGGGTAAGCCGATCGGTGATTGTATCAGTGTTGATGTTCCTGCATCGGCTGTGACCATCCGATTTATGGCTGAGTGTATTGATAAGATGTATGGGAAGGTTGCAAACACTCATGAAAAAGCATTGAATCTTTCTATTCGAGAACCTTATGGTGTGGTCGGATTAATTTCGCCCTGGAATTATCCTTTACTGATGGGTGTTTGGAAACTAGCTCCCGCATTGGCAGCAGGAAATTCAATAGTTCTAAAACCCGATGAGCATTCGCCTCATTCTCTTATCAAGTTGGCTCAACTCTTTGTAGAAGCTGGTGGTCCTCCAGGAGTCTTCAATGTAGTCAGTGGCCATGGAGAAGAAGCTGGTCAAGCATTGGCACTTCATCAAGATGTTTCAAAAATTGGTTTCACTGGTTCCACAGAAGTTGGGAAACTGTTGCTGCAATATGCTGGTCAATCCAATATGAAAAAAGTCAGCTTGGAGACTGGTGGTAAATCACCCATGATCTATTTTGCTGATCTGCCAGACATGGATCTTGCTGTTGAAACTGCTTATGATTCTATCTATGCCAATATGGGTGAAGTTTGTAATGCGGGATCTAGAATCTATGTTGAAAGATCTATTTATTCTGATTTTGTCGATCAGTTTGTCGCACAAGGACAAGGTGCATACACTCCAGGTGACCCACTTGATCCAGAGACTAACATGGGACCATTGGTTAATGCTCAAGCTCAGGAAAGAGTGCTTGGTTTCATTGAATCTGGAAAGAAGGAAGGAGCTTCATTGAAGTTTGGCGGTAATATACCATCTGGCTTAGACGGAGGGTTTTATGTTGAGCCAACACTGTTTTCTGATGTAAGTAATGATATGACCATTGGTAGAGAGGAAATTTTTGGACCGGTTGCTTCAATCATACCTTTTGATACTCAAGAAGAGGTCACTGCGATGGCGAATGATACCATCTATGGACTCTGTGCTTCTGTTTGGACAAGTAATGTTAGTAGAGCACATAATATGGCTAAAGCCATAGAGTCAGGAATGGTTTATGTCAATTGTTACGATGTTGGCGATATGACTTTTGAGTTTGGTGGCTACAAGCAATCTGGTAATGCAAAAGATGCATGTTTTGAATCCGTCTTAGGCTACACTCAAAGCAAATCCATTTGGTATAACTTAGGATAAAACCCATGAGTAATTCGCTAACATATGAGGTGGATGGGCCGATAGCAACCTTGACACTGAATCGTCCTGATAAACTCAATGCAATTAACAGCGATATGATTGAGGCCATCAATCTAGCCATGGACGATGCTGAGGATAATTACAATGTTAGAGCCATTATCCTTCAAGCTGAAGGCAGAGCTTTCTCAGCTGGTTTTGATTTGGATGATGAGGTTTGGAATTCAAAAGAAGAAAGTAATATCAGGCAGGCACTCGAGAGTGACTTTAATATGGTCATGCGTTTTTGGGATTCACCCAAACCAACTGTAGCCGCAGTCCAAGGGTATTGTCTGGGTGGAGCGATGGAAATGGCACTTGCGTGTGATATTACAGTTGCATCGGAAGATGCTTTATTTGGAGAACCTGAGGTTTCAATTGCCAGTGGGGTTGTTGCCTTGATCTTGCCATGGTTGACGGGTCCGAAACTGGCAAAAGAATTGCTCTTAACTGCTGACATAAAAGTCAGTTCTCAAAGAATTTATGAAATGGGCTTAATCAATCGTATTACTGCACCTGAAAATCTCAGAGATGAGGCATTGACTATGGCTCAGACAATAGCAGCAAACGATCGATTATCGGTGGAGATTACAAAAAAAGCCATCAATAGAACCATGGAAATAGCCGGCATGAGAGAAGCTCTTTTGGATGGTTTGGAAGCAGATGTTCTATTGGAGACATCTCAATCGGATGAAGCAAAACAGTTCAATAAAATTCTAGACAAAGAGGGCCTCAAAGCTGCTTTGGCCTGGAGAAGAAGTACAGTCTTAAAAAAATAATGGCAAACCTTTAATGTCATCTTTTAAAAATTATTTGGATACACATCCAAAGCTGGAAAATCTTGAACTGCTTGTTCCAGATATGAATGGTATTTTCAGAGGCAAAAGAATTGATTTGCATGAAGCCCAATCATTGTTTGATAAGGGCATGAATTTTGTGGCAGCAACTCATCTTTTAGACTCTGGAGGCAATACGATCGATGGCCTGATTCTTGGAAGTGATGATGGCGATCCTGATATTTTTGCACATCCCATAGAGGGGACTCTAATGCCTGTTCCTTGGTTGGAGAAAGAAACAGCACAAGTCATGCTGACTATGGTAGATCGAGATCAAAAACCCTATCTCTATGAGAGTAGAAATATTTTGAAGAACGTCATTGATCAAATCAATCAGGATGGCTTATTTCCAACGGTTGCAGTTGAACTCGAGTTTTACCTCTACAATGATCACGACGGTCTAATGATCACACCAAGACACAGTCCAACGCCTGGAACTATATTACAACAAGCTGGCCCACAAGTTTATTCATTGGAAGACTTGCGAGAACTTGATCCATTCTTCAATCGACTAAAAGATATTTGCGAACTCCAAAAAATTCCAATGGGAACGGCTATATCTGAATTCTCAACAGGACAATTTGAGACTAATCTTCATCACGTCTCTGATGCCTTACTCGCCTGTGATCAGGCTCTACTTCTTAGAAGAGCTGTTCGAGAAACCGCTAAAGAATTTGGATTGGGAGCCACCTTTATGGCAAAACCTTTTCTTGAATCAGCCGGTTCAGGTATGCACATTCACATCAGTCTAAAAGACGATGGGGATAACCTAATATTTGGATTGGATGATGCAAATCCAACAGGATTTAATAATGGCATCCAACATGCCATTGGAGGATTGGCTGAAACCATGAAAGAGGGCATGGCAATATTCTGTCCTAATGCAAATTCTTATCGAAGATTCCAACCAGGATTTTTTGCACCCATCACTCCAAATTGGGGACCCAACCATAGAAATCTATCATTGAGAATTCCTCTTTCAGATTCTGAAAATGTGAGAATTGAACACCGTGCTGCAGGGGCTGATGCCAACCCCTATTTAGTAATGGCATCGGTATTATCAGGTATACATTATGGTCTAAAAAATGAAGTATCTCCTCCCACTATGATTAATGAGGGAGAGGTGATAGATCCTGAAGTAACACTTCCTGTTAAATGGCATGCAGCTCTAGAAGCATTCAGTCAAGCTGAAGTTTTGCCAAAGTATCTTAGTAAAGAGTATTGTGAAGCCTTTCTCAAATGCAGAAGTTGTGAGATGGATCGTTTTACTTCTCAGATCAGCAATAAAGACTATGAGTGGTATCTAAGGTCTATCTAAAGCTATGAAACAGTTGGATAACCAACTTGAGGATTTTGCCTCAATACCAGTTCCTAAACACATTAGATACAGTGGATTATCAATTGCATTGGTTACATCGGTATTAGTATTTGGTGCCGCATCTCTTTCTCTAGGTGCTCAGATAGGCGCTTCTCTAGGATTTAGAGATTCTATGATCGCCTTTGTATTGGGTGGTTTTTTTCTTTTTATAGTAGGGTATTTGATTGGTATTATCGGTGTAAGAAGTCGGTTGAGTTCGTATATTCTAATCAGGTTAGTTTTTGGGAAAAATGGATCAATTTTATTAAACATAACACTCGCTTTTGCTTTGCTTGGTTGGTATGGAGTGAGCATGGATATTTTCAGTGCTTCGCTGAATCAACTTTTTAATGCTTCATTTAATGTTGATATTCCTTATTATGCGATTGAAATTATTGGGGGCTTTTTAATGACTTATACTGCTCTGAAAGGTTTTCAATTATTAGAATCTCTATCCAATTGGATTACTCCCTTGCTTATTCTTTTAACCGCTTATCTTGGTTATAAAGGGTTTCTCATTTACACAATTGATTGGAATCCAATAGAACAAAAAGAAAATAGTTTTACTATATCAATGGCTGCTGATGCAGTTATTGGTTCTTTTATTTTAGGCGCTATACTAATCTCAGATTTCACCCGTTTTGCTCGTACTTCTAAAGATGTTTTCACTGCAACTTTCCTTCCATTTCTCATTTTTAGTACATTAGGTTATGTGGCTGCTTTTTTTGCAGCAGCGGCAACCAATCAAACAGATATCATTAATATAATGAATGCACTGGGTCTGGGTTTAGGAGCTATGTTTCTTATTTTTTTATCTTCATGGATTGTTAATGGAATTAATCTTTATTCAGCGACATTAAGCCTTTCAAGCATCTTCAAAAAATACAAACAATGGCAGATTGCCTTAATTACAGGGACTTTAGCAACCATCGCTGCTTTGGTGAATATACTTGAACAGCTGACTTCTTTTTTGATTGTCTTATCAGCTATTTTTTCACCAATAGGTGGAATATTAATTGCTGATTACTATTTGATTAGGAGGCAGAAGAATTACAATATTGAAGAACTAAACACAACTTTCAATCTAAACTATAGGGCAATAACCTCATGTCTCGTTGCCATCCTATTGTCATTTTATCCGACTAAAAACTTAGAAGTTACATTTGGATTTCCAGCCATAGACTCATTATTGATTGCTGGTATTTTATATACCATCATGACTATTGTGATGAAAAAAATAACCGGCGAGGTAAAAAACTAAATGCCTAAAGTCTTAAGAATACATCAACCGGTTGGGATCGATGGTTTGAGAATTGATGAAATACCTTTGGCAACTCCACCTGAGAATTATGTCAGGATTAAGGTTAGTGCTTGTGGCTTGAATTGGGGGGATGTTGATTATATGCGAGACAACTATACTGAATCCTTGGCAAAGCTGCCAGCAAGATTTGGAGGTGATACAGTAGGTATTATTGATGCGATAGGCACAGCTGTAGACTCTTCATGGTTGGAGCAAAGAGTTTGCTCTATCCCCTATTTTTATGGACCTAATGGCGAGCATGGTGAGTTTGCTTTGATTGATCAAAACTATATTGTCCCTGCTTATGAAGGATTTACTGATATTCAAGCAGCTTCTGTCTGGGGTCAATATACCACTGCTTATTTTGGCCTTATTAAGCAAGGTAAGTTAGAGACAGGACAAAACATTTTGATCTCGGCAGCAACTTCCACAGCAGGCATTGCTGCAATCAAAGTAGCGAATATGATTGGTGCTAAAACAATTTGCACCACAAGAAGCGAGAAGAGCAGAGACTTTTTATATGAAATGGGTGCCACAAGTGTTCTTGTTAGCAAAGACAATGAGTTGTGTGAAGAAATTAAATCGATTACAAAAAATGAGGGTATAAGCTTAGTTTATGACCCCATTGGTGGAAAATTCTTTGATCAATATCTTTATGCCTTAGCACAGGATGCCATTATTATTCTCTATGGCGGTATTGATGATAGTCCTATCAATCTGGATTTAGAGACTCAGCTTGAACTCACAAAAAGAAATGCAGCATTGCGTTTTTTCTCGGTACAAAATTACACTCATGACATGATTGAAGCTAGAAAATTTATAGAAAATGGCTTCAAATCAGGCAAGCTGCCAGCCATAGTTGATCGCACTTATTCCTTTCAAGATTATAAGCAAGCGTACGCATACATGGGAGCTAAAAGGGAATCTCATGGAAAAATTATACTAACCATTGATTAATTATGAACAATCTAATGTTATATAAATCATGAGAAGACTGAACTATCAAGAAGCCAAAGATATCCAAATGGGCAGTTCAATACTCTCAACTGGAGGAGGCGGGGATATGCAATTGGGTATGGATGCTCTCGAGATTGCTTATAAAAATCAGAAAGATATTTTTATAATGGATTTAGATGAGCTAGATCCAGAGGAATATTATGCTTCAGTTGGTCTTATTGGAGCAGTTTCAGATGATGCACCAATTATTGAAGAACTTGATTTACTAAAACACTCCATAGAGATTATAGAAGAGCATATTGGTATGCCCTTGGGAGGCATAATCCCTCCTGAATTTGGTGGTATTACTGGAGAAATTCTGGCAGTAGGCGCAATGATGGGTAAGCCAATCATAGATTGTGATTGCGTGGGTAGAGCAGTGCCTTCAATGATCCAAGATACATTCAATATAGTGAATAGGGGTGCCAAAGCACCTATATCAGTTGTATCCATGGATGGGAGTTTTATAGTTATTGATGAGGATGTAGATCCTGATGAATTGGAGGAGAGACTTAGAAAAATAGCGATAGCGTCTGGCAATATAGCTGCATTTGCAGTCAATGTAACACAAGGCAAGCACATAAAGAGTTCAACAATTAACAATGCATTAAGCATGTGTGAGAAAGTTGGCAGAGCAAGAAGAGAGGCCATAGATTCAGATAAGAATCCTATAGATTCAATTATTAATATGACTGATGGGTATGAACTGTTCAAAGGCCAAATCAATAAAAAAAGTTATTGGGAAACCAAAGATGGCTTTACTATTGGTGAAATATTCATCGATGGTACTAATGATTTTAGCGATCAAAATTTTAAGATCTGGATGCAAAATGAGAATCTCATTTCCTGGAAGAATGATAAAGTTTATGTATCTTGCCCTGACTTAATATGCATTTTAGATGCCAACTCACTGATACCAATATCTAATCCAAATTGGAATCAGGATCAAGAGGTGATTGTTTTAGGATTTAAGTCGCCACTCTTATGGAGAACAGAAAAAGGCATTGACCTTTTTGGGCCCAGAGTATTTGGATACAAATTCAACTTTATTCCAATTGAGAAATATTTCAAATAGGAATAACTGAGTTGATCAACTTGATTTTTAGTAAGAAATATCTTTTATCAAGATGCATCTGCAATTGATGGGTGTTGCTTCCTGAGGTATCTATAAAGGATCCAATATATGAGCATTGCCATCATAGCCGCACACCAGCACATGATGAAAACACTCTGGTAACCAAGGCTTAAGCCCAATAGGGATGCAGCTAAATTTGGTCCTACGATTTGACCAAGTCCCTGTGCGGCAGGCAAATAGGCAGCATAATGACCGCCATTATCAAAATTAGCCAGTGAACCCATTTGATAAACATCAGTAAATATCCAAAGTAAGTTAAAAGTAAAAACACTCATTAAAAATCTGGGTTCATTGATACCAAATGCCAACATTCCTACACCCATTGCCATAGTAAATAAAGCAATCAAAAGCGGTCTTAACAATCCAAAACGATTACTCAATAATGTTGCAATCAGACAACCTAAAAGTGAGCACAAAGAAGCCCAAACCAGAACTTCACTTACCAAGTTAGGATTGGTATTACTGTCCAAAGCAGCAAGTTCAATGTATGTCCAGTAAGCTCCAATATTAATGTAGGTTAGAAAGATGGCAAAAAGGCAGACCCAAGGTAAAAGTAGTCCATACTTAGTATTAGAAATAGCTTTATCTGATTTTTCTTCTATAGCCCTAGTTTTTGGGTAGCTTTTGATCCATTTTAAAAAAGGAAGTGTCAATAAGAAGCACACGATAAAAACCCAATAAATACCATTCATTGACAGTTGAGGCAAAACTCTCATTTCAAGTGCTTGAGAGAAAGCAAAGCTGAATAACATTAGGTTGTAGGCAAGAGCGGGTCGGATTGACATTCCAAAAATGGCAACGGCTACAGCTGTATACATTCCACTTCCAAATCCAGCTAAGAATCGAAGCCATAGAACAGTATCGTAGTCTACATACTTGAGGCACATTCCGTTTGCTACTGCCGCTATAATGATACCTATAAATACTAGTATTCTTCTATTGACGCGGTTAATAATCCAGGCTGTAACAATCGCTCCTGCAGATAAACCACCAAGGTCCATACCAGCAACTCTTCCAACTTCAACTTCAGTAAAACCTAGCTTTATAACCCATGCAGTGCTTATGACTGGGATCCCGACAAGCACGCCATAACCCACAAGCACCATATAGAGAGCAACAGTAAGTGATCGCCAATCGTCATTGATTAATATACGCCAATCTTCGAGTGCTAGTGCAAGTCCTGTCTTAGTATTTTCTGTCATGATCAAAGACTAACAAACCTATCAAGATTCACAAAGGTTCGTTTTTAGGTGAGCAAATATTAATGTAGTATTAAACAATGACTAACTTAAAAAAATAAAGGGTTAAGGAGAAAAATATGGCGGCTAATATTGGAGGATATATTTCAATTGGCACAAATAATTTAGAAGCAGCAAGAGAGTTTTATGACAAGCTTTTTGAGCCAATTGGCGTAAAGGGCTTTAGAGGTAATGAGAGAAGTTATTTCTATAAATTTGTAAAGACTGATACTTACTTTGCTATTTTTGTTCCTTTTGATGGTAAGGAAGCAACTGTAGGCAATGGATCAATGACTGGTATTACGTTTGATTCTATTGAGGAAGTGGATCAGATCTATCAAATAGCCATTGAATCAGGAGCACTAGATGAAGGTAAACCCGAACAAAAAATGGATACATTTTATGGTGGTTATATTAGGGACTTAGATGGAAACAAGTTGGTTTTTTGTAAAATGGGATAACCATCAATAGATCAAAAAATTTTATTGAAAATTATAAAAGTATTATTTTTAACTCAAATCTATTTTTGCAAA
>Ga0209035_10000041_pt1 | contig 45717 bp, 43 predicted proteins | sample MarorgKNORR_S2LV_6_FD_188220 | JGI IMG/M metagenome (GOLD analysis project Ga0209035, IMG submission 188220) | Marine microbial communities from the Southern Atlantic Ocean, analyzing organic carbon cycling - AAIW_A/KNORR_S2/LV (SPAdes) (version 2) | ecosystem: Environmental > Aquatic > Marine... | reverse complement strand
GGCAAAGCGCTGTGAACCAGTTCCACCACCACCTCTTCCATCACCTGTTCGATAGGTGCCAGCAGCATGCCAAGTCATACGGATAAAGAAGCCACCATAATGACCGTAATCTGCTGGCCACCAGTCTTGACTTTCAGTCATCAATAAATGTAGATCTTTTTTCAATGCATCATAATCCAGACTTTTGAATGCTTTGTTATAGTCAAATCCAGAGTCCATAGGATTAGACTTAATATCATGTTGATGAAGTATAGATATATTCAATTGATTAGGCCACCAATTACGGTTACTAGTTCCTTTTTCAGGAGTTGTTGCACCTCCATTTAAGAATGGACATTTCCCTTCAATGCTTGTTTCATCTTGATGCATAGCGCCTGTAGTTTGATTCAATGTATTAATGATTCTACAGGGTCTCATTAAGGTCAGCGATTAATTACATGTTTCTTCGGAACTTTCCACCGGTCTCGAATAGTGCCTGTGTAACTTGTCCAACAGTACAGTGTTCTACAATTTCCATCATAACTTCAAACAGATTACCGCCTTCTCTGGCTACTTGTTTGAGTCTTGCTAAACCTTCTTCTGCCTCTTTAGCATGAGCTTCTTTGAATGCTTTATTTCTATCGATTACCATCATTCTTTCATCCTTATCAGAACGTGTGACCTCGATATCGAACTCTTCTACAGATAGTGAATTATCTACTCCTTCTTCGAAAGTATTAACTCCAATAATTGGTAACTCTCCAGAGTGTTTTCTATGTTCATAGATCATTGATTCATCTTGTATCCTATTTCTTTGGTAATTGACTTCAAGAGCGCCTAGAACTCCGCCACGCCTATGCATTTCTTCGAATATCTTCAGTATTTCTTCTTCAACAGAATCGGTCAACCAATCTGCTACATGTGAACCTTGTAATGGGTTTTCATTTTGCAACCATCCATATTCTTTCGAAAGAATAAGTTGTATTGCAACTGCATCTCTTACTGTGTCTTCAGTAGGGGTTCCAAATGCCTCGTCACGAGAATTAGTATGAAGTGAATTAGCATTATCAGCTAATGCATAAAGTGCCTGTAATGTAGTTCGATAATCATTCCATGTATATTCCTGAGCGTGTAATGATCTACCACTACTCTGTATGTGATACTTCAGTTTCTGACCACGCTCATCAACTCCATACATATCCCGCATAGCAATAGCCCAAATTCTTCTACAGACTCTACCAATCACTGCATATTCAGGGTCCATACCATTGGAGAAGAACCAACTGAAGTTTCTCAAGAATTTATTAGCATCTAGACCTCTTGATTTGAATAACTCCACATATGTTAGACCATTAGAAAGTGTCAGAGCTGCTTGAGATATTGGATTAGCTCCTGCTTCTGCAATATGATATCCTGATATCGAGACGAAGTAGTGATTCCTCACTCCGTTATCAACATAGAACTCTGCAACATCCCCCATCATCCTCAATGCAGTATCGAGATTGAATACTAGTGTATTCTGACCCATTGATTCCTTTAATTGGTCAGCTTGTACTGTCCCTCTTACGGTACTCAAAGTTCTAGACTTAATTTCAGCATGTTCTTTCTCATCTGGCTTACGCCCATTATCATCTTCGAACTTCTTTACCTGTTGTCTAATTGCCACATTGAAGAAAGCCGCAAGATGCCACCAATAGTTTCCATTGATAGTTTTTGATACTGAGGTATTAGCTGCACACAGATCAAATCCTTCGAATAATTTTTCCATTTCGTCTACTGTACTTATTGAAACTCCACTTTCGCATACCTTTCCAAATATATCTAACCTTTCTTGAGGGTCATTTCCATACAAACTAGGTGAATCAAATGCTACTGATAATCGGTTGAAGTCCTGGTCTTTAGAAAGGAAGTGATATCTTTTGTTTGTTCTCTCTGCACTACCTTCTCCTGCGAACATTCTGACCGGTAACTCATCTTGTCTCTTGAATGGAAAAACTCCTCCAGTGTAAGGGAACGAGCCAGGGATATTCTCTTTTCGAATCCACTGTAGAGTGTCTCCCCAGTCACTGTAATCTGGTAATGCCACTCTTGGTAAATCTAAGCCGGAAAGTGTAGTCCTTGTTGTTTTTACAGGGATATTCTTGTTTCGAACAGTATAGCTTGTAGATCCTGAGCGATATTCTTCTGCTTTAGTTTTGAAATTATCTAAACTCTCCCACGCACTGTCAGGTATTTCTAAACGAATTGATTCTAACTCTTCTCTCAACCCATCTGCGGATGATTTATTCTTTGAATTCATTTGTTTAGCAGCAGCTTCTAATTGTTGAACTAGTCTTATTTTGGAAGCAACTTCATTGGTCCTTTTGTGGTAATCTCTGATTGAACTTGAAACTTCAGCCAGATAACCCTGTCTTTCAGGAGGTATTGGTGATGATCGATGTGGTAGTCCATCTGGCCCCATTCTTGCTTCTGCCGATGAAAATGATTGTGCATATTTTTCATTTAGTAAAGCGCATAATTTTTGCCAGAGTTGGTCAACACCTGCATCTGCGAATTGACTAGCAATAGTTGGTACCACTGGTAATTCGGAATTTGTTGCTTCCCACATCTCTCTATTTCTTTTGAATTGTTTACGGATTTCTGCCAATGCATCTTCAGCACCAGGTCTATCGAATTTATTCAAAACTACAATGTCTGCTGAATCTAACATTTCTAACTTTTCTAATTGACTAGGTGCCCCATATTCTCTTGTTGTAACATATAATGAAAGATCGGCTACCTCTGTTATCGCATCATTACCTTGGCCTATTCCACTAGTTTCAACAACTACAAGATCAAATCCAACTGCTTTACAAGCCTCAATCGAGCGTCCAATACAATCTGCAATTTCTCTTCCACTATCTCTACTAGCAAATGAACGCATGAATAAATTCTCATCGGATAATGAGTTCATTCTAATTCTATCACCTAGTAATGCTCCACCTGTCCTCTTACGAGTAGGATCAGTGGCAAGTAGAGCGATTTTAGTCCCTGGATTATCTCTTTGTATCCTCAACATTAATTCGTCTGTAAGACTAGACTTCCCTGCTCCACCTGTCCCTGTCAAACCAACTACTGGACAAGTTGAACCATCTGTTGAACGAACTTTACTTAAGATCCGGTTAAACATTTTTTCATCTGCATTTTCAGCTAATGTAAGTAATTTTGATACTGATCCATGATTATCTGCTGTTATTGGTTTATCGAGTGATTCAAACCTTGCACTATCTAACAAGTCATTTTTTGAGGCCCTCTTCATAGCATCAGAAACCATACCTGTAAGTCCTAGTTCTCGACCATCTTCTGGTGAGTATATTTTAGCTATTTTCGAATCAAGTAAATGTTGTATTTCATTTGGAAGTATAGTACCTCCACCACCACCTACTAGGACGACATGACCAAATCCAGCATCATCTAGGATTTGCTTTGTATGAGTAAACATCTCAACAGCTCCACCTTGATATGAAGTAATTGCAACACAATGAGCATCTTCCTGAATAGCAGCCTTGGCAACTTCATCCGCGCCTCTATCGTGCCCTAGATGAATTACTTCACATCCCATTGACTGGAAAATACGTCTAAATATCCCTATAGCTGCGTCATGACCATCAAAAATTGCTGCCGCAGTAATGATTCTTAGTGGAGATTTAAGCTTCTCGCCATTCTTCTCCATGAAGTTCCGAAAGCATTGGTGCACAAGAAGAATCCTATAAAAAATTGTCAAATGACGGGTAAGTATTGAATACATATGAATTATCCAGATGTATACTATGGTCGCGCCAAAGATGTTATGTCCGCGCGATAATTCAGTACTTGTAGCACCTGAAATGACTAAAAAATCAGTTTTTTCTCGTAATGGGATTTCACATTGTCCTACTTGTGCCGGCCTTGCAATAAATTCTCATTCTGCAACATCTGAATTTTGTAGTAATAAATTAGAGATTATGCATGATGGTTTCAAAGATGAGGGTACTCTAGTGTCTCTTTGCTGCCCATTTTGTCAATCAGACATGAAAGTTAGAGACTTTGCCTTTAGAAAAATTGATGGGAGTTTAACTGAATTAATCGAGGTTGATGGCTGTCCTAATTGTTCCTCATTCTGGCTTGATGCTGGAGAACTTCAACGTTTGTCTCCTCCTAGTGGTAACACTGACCACACTCCTTCTTCAGAAGCAGGAGCTCTTGCAATAGTATTCGATCTATTACTTCATTTACCATTTATTTTGATATAATGACTAAAATTATCTATTGAAGAGATTTTATATTAATAGTAATTGGATGGATTAGATACTTATGATTGATGATAACTCTCCATCTATTCAATCTACTTCTAAAGAGAATATATTTACTGGTAATATAAGTAGTATCTCAGGTTTATCATCTCCTGCATCTATTACTCCTGTAGATCCGAATAAATTCATATGGTCTCAATTTTTCATTGGACTATTTCTTATTCCAATTTTCGCTGGAGTTATAATGTCTTTAAGCATACTAGAAATTGATAATTCAAATGATCCTTATTATGGGGATTATCACTATTTTAATGAAAACTATGAATCGGGTACTGTACTTATTAATGACGAAGAATACAATACTTGGGAAGCAACTTTTGAGATTCCAGAGATAGATATTAATGAGATTGACAAGAATGATTATTGGTTCTATACAAGTATTCGAACTTTTGATAATAATTGGGGTGATTGTGTCTTTGATATAGACATGAAGTTTACTCTAATTGAATCTCAGGATGGCACTCTTTGGTACCCAATGAACTGTTTCGGTGCGTTTGAAAATAATACTGCCTATTTCCAGATTTCGGGTCAAATTTTTATTTATGCTATAGACTACGATGACGGAATAGAATTAGTTAGTGTTGATGGTGATACTGATATTTCACTCGATTCAATAATTTTGGGATTTTTACCCTTCCTCATCCCTATCTTCTATCTTCTCATTATGATTTGGAGTTTTGTTAAGAAAAAAAAATCCTTGGGGTTTGGTTTACTTGGTGGAATTATTGTAGCCCCTATTTCCTTCTGTTTTTCAATTATATTATTCAGTTTTCTGATGTTTGATAATAGTTGGTAATCAAATAACTCCTCCAACCATTAGTCCTGCAAATACAAACATCAGTAAACCCATTGCACCATCAATAATGTGTGAAATAGATTTCAGTTTTTCTACTCTCCCCCCAGTAGTCAATATCATTGCCACAGTGACATACCAAGCTCCATCTATTATCATCCCTAATGCTCCCATTCCAAGAAGTGTCTCAAGACTCACATTTTCTTCAATAAATGGTGTATATAGTGCTAACATCCAAGCCAGAATCTTTGGATTCAAAAGTGCTATGGAAAATCCTTGAATAAATCCTTGTTTATTTTGCGACTCCTGATGACTTTCATCAACATATTTTGAGGGCCCTTTTCTTGCATGGTTAAGGAAAGTATATCCTAGCCAAACAAGAATGCATACTCCTGCCCATTTAAGTCCTGTTTCTGCTGTTTCATGTATGGAAATCGCAGTAGCAAATGCTCCGGCTGCAAGAAATGCATAAGTTCCAAATCCAATTCCATGACCTATTCCAGTCATTACCCCTTGTGTCCTTCCACCTGCTAGGGTGTTACGTAGAACAACTGCCAGAGATGGCCCTGGACTCATCGCTCCTAAACAAAATACTGTCGCAAGAGCAACCCATGCCTCAGGTGTCATATTGTCACCGCTTTTCAAGCGCCTTCGTACATTGCTTCAATTTCTGCAGTCCAATTTTCTCTAATTTGAATTCTTCTAATCTTAAGGGTAGGTGTTAATTCACCAAAATCTACATTCAAATCTCTTGGTAAGATTGTGAACTTCTTAATCTGTTCTGGATTACTAAATTGTCCATTTAACCTAGTTACATGTGCTTGCATTTCATTAAATATTTCTTCACTATCGGTATAGTCTGATACTGTTTTTCCAAAACCTTCTAGAGTTGTGATTTGTATTGCTGGATCTTTTGGTATTTTTGCAGGATCCATGCCATGTTTATCTCTTAGTATCGCACCAATGTCTAGGGTGAATAATGCACTGCAGTATTTTCTTGCATCTCCAATAAGCATACACTGAGATACCATTGGTATTGACTTCATAGTTTCTTCAATGACTAATGGTGCTATATTTTTTCCTCCAGAACTAACATATAATTCTTTGATTCGTCCTGTGATCTTAACATACCCATCTTCATCAATTTCACCTTTATCTCCTGAATGTAACCATCCATCTGTATCAATTGTATCAGCAGTAGCCTTAGGGTTCTTGTAGTACCCTTTCATGACATGTCTTCCTCTGAATAATATCTCTCCAGAGTCAGAAATCTTAAGTTCAGTTCCTGTGAAAGGTTTACCTACAGTTCCAAATTTATGATTTTTCTTGTAACCAAGACTTGCACCTGCAGTCGTTTCAGTCATCCCATATCCTTCATAAAGTGGGATGTCTAGAGTATGAAATAGTTTTAGAATATCTGGATTAATTGGTGCTGCACCTGTAATCGCATAAACACAATTCGACATTCCAATAGCCTCCTTTGCCTTTTTCTTGATAATTCCGCCTAGGATCGGTATTTTGGCCAATTTTACTTTTCCTCCGAGTTTAGCTACTAGATTACTGTAAACTTTCTCATAGATTCTAGGTACTCCAATGAATAAGTGTGGTTGTACTTCTTTAGCATAATCTATGACGTTCAATGGGGCATCGACAACAGTCATATGGAGGCCCCATCTAATATGTGCGTGACAGTCTACTAGTTGTCCGAAAACGTGCGCACAAGGTAGCCAAGAAACATAGCCCCATCCTCTTTCAAACTCTTGTAATTTCCAAACTTCCGCCAATTCGAAATCAATATTATCATGGCTCAGTTCCACTCCCTTTGGCTGACCGGTTGTACCTGATGTGTAGATTAGAGTAAATGTATCCTCTGGAGTAATATTGTCAACTCTCTTTTCTATCTCTGAATAATCAATTTCTGCTCCTTTTTCTATGAAATCAGACCAAGAAATACATTTTTCATGTTCTGGCATATCTACTCCATCCATTACGACTACTACTTCCACTTTGTCTAATTTATCCATTATTGCGTGTAATCTATGAGCACACATCTTTGCTGTGTTTCCTCCGTCCATTGGATTATCTCCAACGAAAACTACCTTTGAATCTGAATTACCAACAACCCATTCTACTTCTTCAGGGGAACAAGTATGGTACACTCCAACTGCCGCTCCATTACACATGTTTGCAGCATGATAAGACGTATACCATTCAATTCTATTATAGGAATAAATACTTAATTTATCACCTTCTTCAAAACCCATAGCTATTAATGATTTAGCCACTGATGCGGTTTGATCATGAAAATCACTCCAATTAACGTGATTCCATTCGCCATCGGAATTCTTTGTAGATATTGCTTTATCATTCGCATAATTCTTTGCGTTCGCCATAAGGTATTCGGGAGTAGTCATCGCAGTCATGTGACTTGACAGTCGATGTTTCGCCTTAATTGTTTACTAGTGTAATAATTGAAACTTAGTGTAATATTTTTTACTTTAATCATTAATTTATGGTAAAACTGATTTGATATTGTCTCTTAAATCCTCACCCTTGTTACGATTAGCTAAAGGCGATGCCGGTGATGGATGCCAACAACTTGTGATCTCGATATTACTGCCTCTTAGGGCAAACTTAGCTCTTTTTTCAGCATATTTTCCAACCCCTATTACTTTCTTTATACCCATGATATCAACTAATTCTCTTAGATGTTGATCACATCTCTCAATTAATTCCCTCATATTCTCTCCAGATATTTTGTCAGGAGTGATATTCATTGCCCTTTCTCCTTTAAACAACATTAACGGACAATGATTTAAAATAAATATATTAGAAAATATATTATCGATATTACCATAATGTTCTTCCAGTATATTCCATAGTCTTGTACCAGAGATTTCTTCTTTATGCCAATCTAATCCCGTGACCTTTCTCTTAGGGTGTGGGTTTCGAGGCTGCTTAACTTCTAAACCTCTAATTCCGAGTAACTCTCTAACTACTCTTGTAGCCGAGAAAGGGATCCCCATTTGTCCCATCCCATGAGGACCAGGATTCATGCCAAGAAGTAGTGTTTCAGCACCTTTACCCCCCCCTAATTTGATGAAAGCCTTATGTGGCTCCCATGCATATATTAGGGGGTTATAGACACAATCTACTGATCCTTCAAGAACTAATTTATCTCCAATTGGATCAATATCATCTCTAAGTCTTGATGCTGCCTCAATAAGTGCATTTATTTTCATAATAATCACTATTGTTTTACATCTTTAACTGAAGCACCACTAATTCTCATTAACTCTGCCGGAGTAATAGGAAATACTGTATCAGCTGTACCACTTGCTCCCCAAATCAATTCATAATTAAATAAATCTTCATCCATTAGTATTTCTGTATCTTTTAAGTGACCAAAAGGTGGTACTCCTCCAATTGCATATCCTGTATTTTCTAACACATATTCTGCTGAAGCTTGACTGGGTTTGTATCCAAGTATTTTCTTAAGTTTCTTTTTCCTATCAACTCTATTAGATCCTGAAGTAATTACAATTATTGCACCTTTTTCTCCTCCGAAGACGATTGATTTAGCAATATGTGAAATATCGCATCCTAATTGATTAGCAGCGTCTTCAGATGTTCTCGTACCTTCCTCATAGCGTCTTGGTTTAGCCAGATAATGAATTTTTTCACATTCAGCCATCCATATTTCATGACCGTCCATATTAGTTGGTGTAAGGTTTCTGAATAAAAGTTGTTTCTGCTTCCGCATGGTTGATGACCCATAGTCGAGCGCAAAAGACTCAATGGATTGGCCGATTGGTCCGTATGGGACATCTATGGGTGCTTTGTTGCTCATGACATTGCCTATACATTTCTTTTTGACTCGAGATGAGAAAGATAGAAGAGTATCTTTACGAGAACTTCCTAATGAAATAAAGAAAAAAGGCTATTGGTGGCACATTTTATTATATGTTCTTATGTTCATTTACAAAGCTATGATAGATCATCATAACGAACCAATGAAGGATAGAGTAGGTGGTTTCACTCATTGGATTTATGCGATTGAGGGGGATTGGACAAATAACTTACAAGAGTTCTTTTTGAATGATACTTTGACAAATGTCCTTTCTGGTCATTATTTATTCATGTATTTATTTATGATTTGGTTTTCTCCTATGTATTATATTCTATGTCGTGACGAAGTAATGGCTGATAAAGCGGCTCTAAATTATCTAGTGATTTATTTACTCAGCGTTCCGTTATACTTATTTTTTAATGTTGAAGTGACTTCTACATATCTCCCAGATATGGATGCTCTCCTATATCATGACACATTTACACTAGCATTCTTCACAGATAATGACCCTATGGATAATGCAATTCCGAGTTTACACGTGGGTTTACCAATTAGTTTACTAATAATTAATAGATTACATTGTAGGGACTTGGGAATAAATTTGAAAGATTGGCGGCATAAAGAATTTGATCTATTTGTTTCTATTAATGTAATAATCTATCTCTTCTCTATACAATATTTGGGTATACATTGGTTTGTAGATATAATCCCTGGGATATTACTGGCAGTCTTAACTTCCTCCTTCGTTCATTCGATCCAACCAATTATTCGTGCTAGAACTGAAAATGGTTTGAGTTCATTATTACCTAATAGGAATCAATTTATTGCCTCTATATTAACTATATTAATTTGTTCAACTTGGTTAATTACTGGTGTTGTTGATGGACCCGGTACTGATGAAAATGAAGCAAATATGCGGGTAGGTATTGATGATATCAATTTAGATACAATTGAAGTTCATACTTTATGGGATCCCGTATATGTTGATGTGTCAAATGTTGGTGGTAATGAGTTAGAAATTCTACTAATTCAGAGAGATGATGTAGAGCAGCATGTCGAAAAAGGAATTTTCAATTGGGATTCTTTTGTATCTGAAGGCGAATTAATATTACTCGAGGTTAATAATTCAATACGATTTGAAGTGATACCAGATAACCTATTTGATGTCTATATAATCTTAGTGCGAATATCCGACTCTGCTAATCTCGATTCGGAAGCTATGGGAGAAGTAAGAATAACTCCTCATTATGCAGATGATGAATTATTATGGACTGGCTTCCTAGTTAGTTTACCTGCTTTCATAATCACCGGTATAGTAATTGAAGGAGCAATTAATTTCCGTCGTTATCAAAGTAAATTATAGGCTACTATTCCACCTATGTATAATCCTGAAATCGCACCTAATGATATCCATATGCCAATTCTAAATGGTGGGAAATTATACTGCCACATATATGTTGATTGACCCAACCATACAAGGACAACCACTACAATTCCATAAAATCCGAAGAAAAATCTAGAGGTATAAGACAATAGAAGTCCAAAGGCATACCCTATGTATAACTCTAACTTCCCTCCATATTTATTAGGTAAGAATATTAAGAAAAGTCCTAAAATCATTAGAATTAATATTGGAGCTAAAAGATTTCTTTTACTGAAATATTCAACCTCAAATAAATAAGGAATAAGTGATAGCAAGAAACCAATTATAGATGGTAAAGCTACTGGCCATAGAGGAGCAGACTCCCACTTCATGAGCTATCCGTGCCGTATCTAGCATATAATAGTCTGAATAGCCCCATGCGTCTCATTCATGAATAAGAAGAGTCTCCGGCAGACTATGAAGAAAGGCGAAATTGTACTTGGTTGTCTGGCACCACACCCTCCACATCTTGTTTATGCTGAGAATCCTCCTCAAAATGAGGCCTTTAGTGAAGGTGGTTGGGAAACACTGCGTTGGGGCTATGCTAAACTTGCTAGGAAGTTGAAAACAATTGATTATGATGCTATAGTAATTTTCACTCCACATTGGCAAACTTACATCGGAACTCATTTTCTTGGACTCCCAGAATTCAAATCTAAATCTGTAGATCCAGTATTCCCTAATTTATTCCGATACAACTATGATTTGAAGGTAGATGTTGAATTGGCTGAAGCAATGCATGAAGAAACTGCCAAAGCAGGTATTATTACTAAAATGATGAGAAATCCTGACTTTAGAGTTGATTATGGTACAATTACTTCCTGTCATCTTTTGAATCCTGACTGGGACAAACCAATAGTTACAATCTCAAGTAATCGTAATTCACATTATTATTCGAATGAAGTTATGATTGAACAAGCGAAAGCATTGGGGGAAGCCTGTATGAAAGCAATTGAAAAAAGTGGTAAGAAAGTAGTCTTAGTTAGTAGTAATAGCCTCAGTCACCGGCATTTCGTTACAGAAGCTCCTCTCCCTGAAGATATGAGTAGAGAACATATCTATAATCATAGCCAATACGTATGGGATATGAAAATAGTTGATATGTTTAGAAAAGGTCAGATGCAAGAAGTAGTTGATATTATGCCAGAATATACTGAACAGACAATTGCTGAAACTGAAGCAGGCGGCTTAATCTGGATGATGGCAGCAATGGGTGTTCCAAGTTATCCTGCGGAGATTTATGGCTATCAATCTGTGATTGGTACTGGAAATTGTATAGCGTGTTGGGATCCAAATACAAATACTAGGGAGTTAGTTCTTTGAGGTGTTTTCATGACTGAAGAATCCCCTATTTTATTCGGACTTTATGTCCCCCCGCACCCTCAACCTCTGCTTAGTCCAGATGCTAATCAAGGATATGCTAATCTTCGTGCTGCTTTTGAAACATGTAGGAAAAGAATTGAAGAAAGTGATGCAGATTTAATATTAGTATATTCTACAACCTGGCCAAGTGTTGTAGGTCACCAAATACAGGCTCTTAAAGAATCAATTTGGACTCATGTTGATGATGATTTCCATTATCTTGGAAGTATGCCATATAACTTTCAAATTGATGATGAATTTGCTCATGAGCATTGTGCAGCTGCAAAGAAACGAGGATTACATGCTCGTACTGTAGATTATGAAGGATTTCCTATAGATACTGGTTCGGTAGTTGCACTCAGTTTATTAAATCCTGATAACCGTATACCTGCTTGTATTGTATCTAGTAATATGTACTCCAATCGTTCAGAAACTATTGTTCTTGGGAAATCAGCACGTGATGCTCTCATTACTCAAGGTAAAAAAGCAGTCATAGTAGTTGTTTCTAGTTTATCAAATAGAATGTTTACTGAACACATTGATCCGGTTGATGATAGAATTCATAGCTCCAAAGATAATGAATGGAATGAGAAAATTTTACAATTCTTTGCAGATGGTCGACTTGAAGATCTAAGTCAACTCAGCCGTGAGATACATGGCCAAATTAGAGTTCAAAAAGTAGTTGCTTACAAGCCTGCTTGGTGGCTTGCAGCTGCTATGGGTCAGCACAATAATTACGAGGGTGAGGTATTGGCTTACGAAGCATTACATGGTTCAGGTGGAGCTGTTATTCAACTAACTCCTTCAACTGGTTCTTTCGGTGATAAAGAGTTTGATGAAGATGATGTAGAGTACTATCAAGGAGATCGTAATGTACTCAATAAGGAGAACTTTTGATGACTAATGATGATGAGTTAACGGATTTTGAAAGACGTCGTAAACTCATAGAAGGTATTGTATTCGCTCCAGATGAATTCGTTGAGAAGATATATTCTGATTATGGGAAATCATTAGTTAGTTCGGCAGGTGGCGCTTTAGGCGCTGCTGCAGGAGTAGCAGTTGGTGGGCCAGTTGGCGGTATTGTAGGTGGCGTTGTAGGTAAAAAAACAGCTGGTAAATTAGTCGCCGATAATGGGCCTTTTATCTCTACCGAGGGTCCTTCAGCAGTAGGAGCATATCCTCATCTACACAGAGTAGGTAATCTAATTTTTGTTAGTGGTATTGGACCAAGGAAGCCTGTTACAAATGAGATACCTGGTGGACCTATTAATGATGAAGATGGTAATCCTTTAGACTATGATATCAAAGCACAAACTCGTTCAGTTATTGATAATATTAGGATAATTCTTGAAGAATATGGTTCAAGTTTAGAAAATGTAGTTGATGTATATTCCATGCTCGTTGATATGGATAGAGACTTCGCAGGATATAATGAGGTATATGCTGAATACTTCTCAGAAATTATGCCTTCAAGAACTACTTGTTCAGTTTCAGCTCTGCCTACTCCAATTGCAGTGGAATTGAAAGTTATAGCTAAAGTTTGATTTATTTATTTCTAAGATAATGATTCTATTCTCTCAGATGTACAATCAATTGGAGCAGATATTGGATTACATGCCACTGGATTTCCTCCAGGTATCTCAACCCAATAATCGATTCCATCTACTTTGGCAGGATAGTCTGTAGATATCGAATGTGCACCTACAGAAATTGCAGCATCCCGCCGACTAGTATCGTTATTATCCGCTTCTCCATTTTCTGCATTATCAGCTCTTGTTCTGACTATATATCCGTCTTTCACTAATGCCATTATTTCATCACCGTCATCTACTGGATTCGTATTTGAAAATATTGCCGCTTCTGAACTACCAGCTTCGGACATTGTGAACATTCTAGAATCATTCAGTCCAGGGAATTTTTCATGATAACTTTCTCTCAAATCTCCACTTGATAATAGAATAAATATGGCTTTCCCTCTAGAATCTTCTAATAAGGGCCAACCTTTTTCCTGAACTGCTCGAGAAAGAGTTTCTGAACCCCCTCTGACATCATCCGGAGTAATCGTCTTATTTCTAGGCCAAAATTCTGTTATCTCTTCTTCAATATTATCCAACATATTTTGTAAATCTATCACGAATGTATTATTTGTACCTTGTTCTATCCATTCTTTTGGCTCAATCCATATCATTAGAGGTACATGTTCTGAATTATTATTTGACCAATTTAGAAGTGTATTTAGACATTCTTCAAATGTAATACAGGTTGTTCGTAAATCATACTGATTATGATAAACATAAAGCTGCCCTCTAGCATCCCACCATACATCAATCTCAAACTGTCTTACTCCTTGTTCTTCAGCCTGTGTATCTAATGGCTGGTGAGAGTAATCATATGCTCTAATTGTAGGTATCAAAGGAGCTAAATGATACGAATTATGAGTTCCTTTCATCTGAATATGATTAATCCTTAGAGGGATAGGTTCTTCATCATCAAGATTCAGATCTATGTCATTTTTCCCAATACATCCACTTACAGTGCTGGTTAGTAATATGAGAACAGTGATGGCCAACATGGTTCTCATATTGCTCCTGAGGCCATCTATGAAAATTAACAATTGGGGTTGCCAAACCTTCAACAAGTCGTATTCTATCCCAGATTTATGAATCGACTTTCACCGAGTCAAGTAATTGGTATAGTTCTTCAGCCACTTGAGAAGGTATCTAATGCATTAGAGCGTAAATTAGGATTGTTTTCAGTAATTATACTTTCATTATCTGCAATGTTAGGTAGTGGATTATTCGTCCTCCCATCTCTCGCCATGATGGAGCTTGGAGGTGGAGGGGATGCATTAGGTGGGATTTGGTTAGCCTATTTATTAGCAGCATTAATTGTTCTTCCAGGTGCAATATCTAAATCAGAACTTTCGTCAGCAATGCCATCCTCTGGTGGTTCTTATGTCTATATCGAAAATACATTCGGTCCACTTATTGGTACCATTTCTGGATTAGGTCTATGGGCTAACTTCATGTTAAAATCTGCATTTGCATTAATAGGCTTTAAGGCTTATTTATGGGTTATTGAAGGTATTGTAGGTGTTACAATTAATCTAGATTATGCAGCAATGGCTATGTTAGTAGTCATTGTGATGATTAATATTCTGGGAGTTAAAAGTATTAAGAAAGTTCAAACCCCTATAGTCTTAATATCTATTTCATATTTATTATTGATTTGTGTTTGGGCTTTGATTACAATGGATCTAAATTGGGATGCGGCTTTATCCAGAGAGGCATTCGGTCCTGATTGGCAATCTTTCTCCTCAACAGCAGCACTGGTCTTCGTTTCCTATGCAGGGGTTACAAAAATTGCAGCAGTTGGTGGAGAAGTTAAAAATCCTGGTAAAAATATGCCCTATGGTATTTTGATTTCATTATTATTTAGTACAGTGTTATATGTATTTGTAACATTGATTATGGCAGTCTCAGTTGATCCGTCTAACTATGTAGATGGAACTCATGGCAGAGAAGATCCAGTTTACATTTTCGCACTAGCAGTCGGAGGTGAAACCGTTGCTGCCATAGCTGCAATTTTAGCAGTATTCACTATGATTTCTATGTCTCTTGCAGGAATCATGGCATCATCTCGTTTTCCTTTCGCTATGTCTCGTGATAATTTATTACCAAGCTTTTTAGAAGACGTTCATGGTAGATTTGAGACACCTCATTGGGCAATAATTGGTACAGGTTTATCGATGGCAGCAGCCATTCTTTTCTTACCAGTACATGATGTTGCTGAGTTGGCCTCAGGGTTCAAAATAATGGTATTTATTGTAATAAATGCTTGTGTATTAGTTCTACGAAGGTCCTCTAATTCTCATTGGTATGATCCTAAATGGAGGTCTCCTTTATTCCCCTTCTTCCAAATATTTGGGATAGTTGGTGGGCTACTTTTAATCTATGTAATGGGTATGAAAGCGGTTATTGGAGGTTCATCTGCAATAATATTGGGTACTATAATTTATCTCTCCTATGGTAAAAAACATGTTAATAAAAAAATTACTCCTTGGAATACATTCCGTTTAATGTTTACAAATCCATCTGAGGTCGAACATCGTCGTCGTTGGGCTGCATTCCATGCAGCCGATACTGAACGTAATAATCATCTGAATTTACAAGAATTTATTTCAGCAATGGAGTCACTTGGCTTTTCAGGCGATGATCATGAATCAGATTTACCGCATGGTGCTTTGAGAGAATATTTCCATGCTGCTGATGAAAATGAAGATGGGATTTTAGAAATTGATGAATTTTTATTAGGTATCGAAGAATTAGAATTCGATTAGTGACTGAATAGGCGTTTAATTGAAGGCATGTATGTTACTCGGAGATTACCGGGAGTGAGTAAATGGCCATATCCAGTCGAGTCAAAAAAGTAACAACTCATACACTCCAAGAGATGAAAAGCTCTGGTGAAAAAATAACTATGTTAACCTCATATGATTATTCATTAGCAAGGCTTGTTGATGCTGCAGGTATCGATGTAATTTTAGTAGGAGATTCTGCATCTAATGTAATGGCTGGTAATGAGACGACAGTTCCAATTACTCTTGAGCATATGATCTACCATGCTCAATGTGTGGTTAACGGTGTAGATAGGGCACTAGTAGTAGTAGACATGCCATTTGGAACTTATCAAGGTGATTCTAAAACGGCACTTGATTCTGCAATTCGTATTATGAAAGAGTCCGGAGGTCATGCAGTTAAACTTGAAGGAGGTTCGGAAATTGTTGAATCAGTAAAACGTATTCAACAAGCAGGTATTCCAGTGATGGGTCATCTTGGATTAACCCCACAATCAATATACAAATTTGGTACTTACAGTGTTAGGGCTAAGGGGCAAGATGAAGCCGCTAAATTACTTGAAGATGCGAAGATATTAGAAGAGGCTGGTTGCTTCTCTATTGTATTCGAAAAAATACCAGCTGAGTTAGCTAAGAAAGTAAGTGAATCTTTGACAATTCCTACGATTGGCATCGGCGCAGGAGCGGATTGCGATGGTCAAGTTTTAGTTCTACACGACATGCTCGGAATAACAAAAGATTTCAGCCCTAGATTCTTAAGACGATATGCAGATTTAGGTGAAATTATTGATGGAGCAGTCAAGCAGTACATCGAAGATGTGCGTAGTAAAGAATTTCCAAATGATGATGAAGCGTACTAATTATTTAGTATTCATCACTCCAAAACTTCAAGGACAGCCCTCTGCATAGGTGAGATTACTATGAGTGAACTTTGGGTCGAGCGCCATCGCCCGCGCACAGTTGGTGACATCAAAGGCCAGCGCGCAGTTGTTGAGAGACTCAAAGCATATGCACAGAAAAAAACCTTCCCTCATCTATTGTTTGCTGGTCCTCCGGGGACGGGAAAAACTACTGCTGCCATTGCCCTTGCTAGAGATGTATTTGGAGAGGGTTATCGGACTAATATGCTTGAGATGAATGCTAGTGATGAGAGGAAATTAGAATCTATTAGGACAAAAGTAAAATCTTTTGCTCGAACTGCTCCAGTTCCTGGGACTACATTCAAAGTTATTTTCTTAGATGAAGCAGATGCGTTGACTCCTGATGCTCAAGGAGCTCTTAGGAGGATAATGGAACAGTATGCTGCAACTTGTAGGTTCATACTTTCTTGTAATTATTCCTCTAAAATTATTGAACCTATTCAATCACGTTGTGCAGTATTCAGATTCCGACCATTGCCTGAAGATCAAGTTAGAGAAATGATAGTTAGTGTGGCAGAGGGGGAGAATATTCAACTTCATCCAGAGGCTGCTAATGCTATTGTTCATGTTTCACTGGGAGATTTGAGGAAAGCTATTACTTCTTTACAAGTAGCTGCTTCATTGGATACTAATGTCACTCGTGAGTTAATCTATGAAACGACTGCCACTGCCCCCCCTGAAGAATTACATGGTTATTTCCTTGCTTGCCAACAAGATGGATTCCAGCCTGCTAGAAGAAGATTAAGGGAACTTTTAGATAGATTTGGTTTAGCTGGAACTGACTTAGTAAATCAACTACATCGTGAATTAGGTAGTGTGACATTTTTTGATGAGATTCAAAAACTTAAGGTAACTGAAGTGATGGCTGAAACTGACTTTAGAATGGTTGAAGGAGGAGGGGAATCTCTTCAGTTAGATGCTATGACCGCAAAAATTTGCTTGCAAATTAAAGAACAGTAGTTTGTATTATTAAAATTGTATATACTAATTCCGATGTATTCTCCCAAGGATCTCCTTGCTCAGTCATCGTAATTTCCAGAGTATATTCACCTGGTTCAAGAGTACCTAAATCCCAAGCCATTCCTATATCATATTCATGTGAACCTATGGAATCACCTCTTGTCCAGTTAGTAACTGATTCAAACATCTCTATCTCATCAGTATGTGATATCGCTGTTCCATTTGCTAATTCATTTATCATATCACCACGATAATAAATCATAGCATTTATTTCAACTGATTCTGCATTTACGTTATCTCTTACAGCCATTCCAAGGACTACATCTACAGTATCTTGATTAAGATTTATCGTGTATACTCCATTCTTCCAAGTAGTATCTTCAATACCTTCTGTTTGTTCTATATCTATGCCTCCTGAGAGCGTAGGTGGTGCGATATCTGCTAGAGGTGGGTTGGATAATATGAATGATAATGCTAGCCAAGTAAATACGAATAAGAAAATCGCTCTAAACCAATTTCCATTTGTATAAAGCTCATTGTATTTTTTAGGTAATACAATTTTGTGTAGTGGGATAATCGTTGCAGCAAGTAATAATGGTAAAAGATATAATATTGCTCCTGGCTCTTCCATTTCTGGCATTAATACGTAACGTACTGCTACTGCTACTAAAATTCCATAAAGAATAACTAGCCACATTGAGTAAGCATCACCTAATTCCTTTATTGCATGAGCCACAGGGTCGAAAGCTTCAATTTTTTTAGGTGTAGATTTGCCGCCATCTTTGTCTCCACTTGACTTACGCTTACGGTCATTGTAAGCGCTAGCACGAAGGGCAGTATCTACGTCAACCACGTATTGCCGATGAAGAACTACTCATCAAGGGTACGGGTGCTAACAGTTCTCTCAAAACCTCTTTTCGAGGATGGTTATACTCAAATGGTGGTTGTTAGTCGAGCGGCTTACTGCCGGGGTGGCGTAGTTGGTAGCGCGTCGGACTCATAGGGTAATTTTTTGTGGAAATCTGATTTCTACTGAAACTAGTCGTGAGCGCAACAGCCTGCTTTGAGTGTCTGAGACATCCGAAGGTCGCGGGTTCAAGTCCCGCTCCCGGCACCACTATTTCCAAATACTTCATCACTACACCTCATGTCATGCGTGAGATCCAAATTTCTAATTGGACTGAACTTTGTATTTATTTTTCGAAGATATTCAATAATCTTGGTACTATTTTAATTGATGAAAACTCTCTTAGATTTTCATCAAATCCTCCTGATGTTAAGACGGAATTAATGATTCATAGGAGTGGTCAGCTCGTAGCTAATATGCCACTACATGGTGTTGATACATTTGTTACACTTATTCGAATAGACGAAAAAATGGAAATAATCGAATTGATTGGACCTAATATGGAATATCAATATCGTATACCTCCACAGTTACTTCTTAGAAGATAAGTGTCAATAAGTCGTAATAGTTTTTAATTGTCCGAGAGATTCAAAGACATCAATGCTCAGCATTACTCGTGGTAGTCCGACTTCTAGCATTCACCATCACAGGCATCAAATATTTCTCCTTCTAAGAGAAATCTAAAAGCTATTTCAGCTGGCTCAGTTGGAGCCCATAAATATCCATGTGCACCATTTCCTGGTCCGAAGACATTTTCTTCAGGTGCTGTGTAATTACCATCAAAGTATACTGCTACTGATGAGGAGTTATCTCCCTCGACCCATGTGGATGTTTCAATTGGGTGATAAACAGAACTATCCATTATCAATGCACCTGAACTTCTAACCATTCTATCAGCAGATAGGACAGGGACTACTTGGTCACCCATTGAATTCAAAGAAACAAACTGATGTTCATACAATCCTTCATTCTCACTATTGAGGTATGCTGAATATACATCAGGATCTACAATGTCCCAGAGTTGTTGTATTACTGCAGACATTATTACCGCTCTATCCATTTGATTTTCATATGATATATCTAGAGAAAAAGCATAGTATAGTCCTTGAACTGCCCCTGACCTTTCTGCAATCAAAGTGTATGGTCCTCCGCCAGCAAACAATGCTCCTCGATCAATATCGGGAGATAGTGCCATCACAGGAATCCCTACTATTCCTCCTAAAGAATATCCACCCCAATGTATTTCATCTGTATCGACTATCTTGACCCCCGAATCATAGAACTCCGTTAAGTTAGAACAAGCATCAGAAAAAGTCTTAGCTAAAACTACATGATTAATCATTCCTTGTTCTAAACTCGCAGAATGGTGGGTGAAGTAATTAGGATCCAATAGTGCAAAAGAAATAGGGTCATAGTCTACACTAGTAAATCCTGTGATATCGGTTGTAAGCATTACAGTTTGATATGTATGAGCCCATCCTCTAGGCCCTCCATCACTTTGTCCCAAGAAACCGTGACCCCATATCGTAATCGGCATATCTACTGTACTATTCTCAGGAGTTGGAATAGTCATAGTGAATGGCACTTCTCTATTTTCTACAAATATAGGCATGCGATTTTCATCTCTATTAATCAATGTAGGAGTATATTCTGATACAGTATATTGAGGTGTTGTAAAGGTTCCAGTAATTCTTCTTAAAGTAATATCATCGTCTCCATAATTTTCTTCAACAGAATCTATTGTACAACCAATACCCCCCCCTATTCTTTGTAATGCATCATCTCTCATCTGAATTGTTGGACCCAATGCGGACTCTGCAGAGTTAGTATTAAAGCTCCAAATTGCTTGTATTTCTGATTTTTCTATATTTTTCTCTTCGATAAAATAATCCATCAGAAGTGTAATTTCATTTCTTCTATCTTCGATATCTACTGAATCTGTAGTATTTCCATTCATAATTGCACTAAGAGCTTGCGATGGTTCAATTAATTCTCCCGATTCATCACTTAAACCATGTACTATTACTCCATATTCTGTATTGAATTGTAAATGTTTAATTGTCCTTATATGGAGAATTACTTCTTCTCCTTCTTCTGCTCTAGCATCTAATTCAACCCAATGTTCTACAAGTTCTCCAGTACTCATATCCACTAGAATTGTTTGATGATCTAAGTTCATACTAGGAGCAATATTATTCTGACTTGCCAGCATGTCTATGTTTGGTATAGATGAAAAGGCAGTCATTATTTGAGTCGATGTGCTGAATCCATCCATTTGATTTATCAGTGGTATTTCGATAACTGATTTTGACCCTGATCCTGGTAAACTAGTAGGGGAATAGTTAATTCTTTTTTCCGTAATTGTACTTGAGTCATCTGTTAAAAAAGCATTAGATGGAAATGGCAACATGCAATGAATTGGATTGATGTTATCACATCCATCAGTATGAGGTATTATGATTATTTCTTCCTCTTCAAAGCAACTATTATTTAATTCACAATCCTGCAAGGGCATATTATTATTGACATTATCATCGGATTCATCGGAGGCATCATTGGATGCCTCAGTACAGCCTGAAAGTAACATCGAAACCACGATTAACAACGCGATTAGAGTTTTATTACTGGAATTCATCAATACTTCGACGCTGATATTCCCTAAAAATCATTGTTTGTAGAATAGGTCAATATTCTATGGAAATGATGTACTCCTTTTTCCTTAGAAGGGGAGTATCTTCCTCTTTCATATGATTTTGAAGAAACACCTCTTTGTGTCGCTTCAACAATTTCTTGATCCTCGGCCTCAACTTTGTCTAAATCCCCCCCTGCTCCTTTTCCAAGCATTGATTTCTCACCTACGAAACCGTGATACATTATTCTTGTCTTATCTACTGAGATCGGACTTACAACATTTACAGATAATCCCCATGGATAAAAATTCATCATTAAACCTGGGTATATCCAGTAATAATATGCTGCTATTTTCTTTCCAAAGTCTGGGGACGATTTTGGTAAGTCAAAACACACTTCTCCTTCGTTAGCAATACCAATTTGTAAAACTCCCCCTTCAAATAATTCCGTTTTGTATGAGTCATAATCAAGAACATTATGTAAATCTCCATGTACGAATGGAATATGGAATCCTTCGAGATAATTATCCACATAAAGTGCCCAATTAGCATTGATTTCGTAAGATCTTTGCCGAGATTCATCATATTCAAAAGAATCTATTTTCATCCATCCAATTCTACTTTGCAACTCCTCGATTACAGTATCAAAAAATTGTTCACCACCTGTAAATATTATTCCATTCCATATTTTGAGATTAAATTCTCTTAGGTTATCGGAATCTGTGGGAAAGTTCTCAACATCCGTAAATTCTGGCATATTCTTCATACATCCATCTAATTCGAAAGTTCTTCCATGATATCCACATTTTAGAGTTCTTAAATTACAAGATTTTGTAGCAATTAACATCCCTCTATGTGTGCATACATTTGACAAACATCTTATTTTTTTATCTTTAGTAATAATCATTGCTTCGCCAAGGATATTTTCTAATTGAGGTAAAGGTATGATATTATTTACCTCAAGTTGACTAATATGTGCTGCAAAGTGAAAAGAGTTAGGGAATTTGGAAAGAATTTCTGAAAATAGAGTATCTTCGGTATAGTACTTTGATGGTAAAGTGTAAGCTTTGCGAATATCGGAATCTATGATGGGCGCAACAACCATTGTATTGACTCAAATGAATTCATATTCAGTCATTTTCATGTAGAGTCGTCTAATTTCTGTATTTTTGCTCTCCAATTTACATAGGCAAATGAGGGGACTGACCACAATATAATAGAACCAAACCAAGCGATTGCTGAACCAATCAATAAACCATATTCAATCATTGACCACATTGCAATAATTGAGTAAGCAGCAACTGATGCTCCTCCCATCATCATTGGACCTGCTGCTCCCAATGGTACAGTCGGTCCTTGTGCTAACCACAAAGCTATCATGCTTGTAATAAATATTGCCGGAAATACAGACGCTAAACCTGCTAATAGAGGCATTCCTAATCCTGAGATTATAACTGCGATTCCTATTGCTGTCGCGGCAACAAATCCTCTTGAGATAAGAATTATTTTACTAACTTGATTCTTTCCTTTTGGTGTAGGTTTTAGATTCCAACACATTATTGTTCCAAGAGTTCCTACTAATAGAAATCCTGCGATAGCAATCTGATATGGTGAGTAATTTTTACCTATCGCTAGATCTACCATCAGAATTGTCACAATACCTGAGATAGTCCAGACAATTAGTGCGCATATGCTAGTAACAACTAGCCTTTTATTTGAGCTCCATATAGTTGGTAATTTATTAGGTAAAATCGCCCAAATAGAAAGAAATATTGCATTAATTAACATTCCAGCAGGGACTATTGATAGACTAAGCATCAATGCTTCATCCCCTCCTTCTGATGCCATACCAATAGCAGCAGGAATAATTGTAGTAGGTATGGTTCCAAGTACTCCACCTACAGCTCCTCCATATTTTTCAATAAGTACGGTAACAGTAGTTGCAACAACTCCTGCCATTATTGCTGCTAGTACGGCAGTCTGCCCCTCCATGTTGGTTCGCGTCGTTAACCACCCATGAAGGCTTCAGCCGAGTCTTCCAGAGCGTGTGTTTGATGGGGTGGCAGTATTCCACGCGTCTCATGGTAGATTGGCCAGAGGCAGGAACCGCTGTTCGTTTAATCGTCAAGACTTGGTCTGGGGAGGCATCTCATGAGGGTCTTGCATTACCTCCAGCGGGGCCTAAATTAGTAACTATGAAGCTTGTTAATGGCTACAATATTTCATATCCTGAAGCGGTAGTACAAACTGTGGAGATTCTTGATTCCGTGGAAATTTATGAAGAGAAAACCTCTTCTCCCATTCCCCAAGATGAGTCTTTACCTCTTGTTCATTTAATCCATACTGGTGGTACAATTGCATCAAAAGTTGATTATAAAACAGGGGCAGTCTCCGCGAGGTTTGAGCCTGATGAGTTATTAGAGGCCGTTCCTGAACTGCGTTCAATAGCTAGGATAAATGCTGTAAAATTGGGCAATATGTGGTCCGATGACATAAGACCAAGGCATTGGAATCGTATGTTAGAGGCGACAAAAGAGGCGTTCGCCGAGGGTGCTGTCGGCGTAGTCATTACTCATGGCACGGATACTCTACATTATACTGCAGCAGCAATGTCTTATGGTTGGGCAGGCCAAGGTGGTAGACCTTCTGGTAGAATTGCCTTAACAGGTTCTCAAAGATCTCCTGATAGAGGTTCTTCTGATGCTGCTGAGAATCTCATAGCAGCAGTTCATTGGGCGGCGAATGGTCCTGAACCCAGTGGCGATGGAGACGCTGCAGTAGTAGTATTACATGCAGATTCTTCCGATGGTCGTTGCGCAGTACTTCCGGGTTGTGCATCTAGGAAATATCATTCATCTAGGAGAGGTGCATTCAAGTCTATTAATCAAAAACCGATTGCTCATATTCTTGTGAATAAGGATGTAGCGGTTATAGAATTTGTTGAGCCAAGAGGTCATGATGCTAGAGTTGAAACAGATACTCCAACTTACTTTGATGAATCTATCCGTATTGCTGAATTTTCAGCAGGACCACATCTACATTCAGATTTAGTTCAGGCTGCAATTGATTCAGGTTACGACGCTTTGTATTTCCATGGAACTGGACTCGGTCATTTACCTATACAAGATTCAGAGAATGATAGTCCAGAGAATACTAAATTAAAACTTACAATTGAGGACTACTGTAAGTCCGGAGGTATTGCAGTGCTAACAACTCAGACAATACATGGTCCTATTCATCTTGATGTTTATTCTAAAGGTCGAGTTCAACAAGAAATTGGAATGATTGGACATGGTTCTCTATGTCCTCCAAGCTCAGGTTTGGTTAAGTTACATCATCTTCTTTCTGTAGGTGGTGGCCGAGATGCAATTGCAGATGGTTGGTTGAATGATTTGTGTGGAGAAAATCCATATGATTCTCAATCTTAATTGATGTTTGAGCCGACTCTGTCAATAACCGTCTGTTAGTTCGAAACGTTATGGTCAAGGCCTCGCCGAGTGAGACTCTTGATATTTTACGTCAAATTGCCAATAATCCTGGCGATAGAATTTCAGTCCAAGATTTAAGAAAATCTGGAAGGATGACGGCTAGAGAACGAATTAATGCTTTACTTGATTCTGATTCATTTGTGGAGGTAGATGCCTTTGTTCAACATCGTTCTGGTGATCATAATTTACATCTTCATCGACCATTAGGAGACGGCGTAGTAGCTGGTCATGGGATGCTTGATGGCCGTCGAATTGTTTGTTTTGCACAAGATTATTCAATTTTCGAAGGTACTATGGGAGAAATGCACGCTAAAAAAATCGCAAAGGTTGCTGAATTTGCTGAAAAATCTCAACTACCAATCATAGGTATATGGGATGGTGATGGTCAACGTGCTTACGAAGGAGTTCCTGCCTTGGGTGCTACCGGTGAATTACTTGATATCCTTGTAGCATGCTCAGGACGCATACCAATCATTTCTCTCGTACTTGGAACAGTTTCAGGAGTCAGTGCTTTAGCAGTAGGTTTGTCAGATTTCGTAATACTTGGTTCAGAACATGGTCAAATGTTTATGCGGAGTCCATATTTTATACCCGAGGTTATTTCTGGAGAAATTGATGAAAAAAAACTTGGAGGGGCAGAATCCCATGCGAGTAGAAGTGGCGTTGCATGCCTAGTTGCTCATGACGAGCATGATGCAATTAATATTGCAGCTGAAATCCTAGGATATTTGCCAGATCATACATTAGCTGAATCATTTAATGTTAATTCAGGCGACCCATGGAATCGTTCTTGCAAAGATTTGGAAACCATTGTTCCATCTGATTCAAATAAACCATATGATATGCTGGAAGTAATCAGAGAAGTGGTCGATGAAAGAAGATTCTTAGAACTATTTCCCTCATATGCAGACAATATTATTGTTGGTTTCGCTCGACTAGATGGCCAATCAGTAGGGGTTGTAGCCAATCAACCTAAAGTTTTAGCCGGATGTTTGGATATTGATGCATCAGTCAAAGCAGCGAGGTTTATCCGTACCTGTGATATATTTAACATTCCAGTAATTACTTTTGTTGATGTACCTGGTTTTTTACCCGGAACTGTTCAAGAATGGGGTGGTATTATTCGACATGGTGCAAAGATGCTCTATGCTTATGCCGAAGCAACAATCCCAAAACTCACAGTTGTAACTAGGAAAGCATATGGTGGCGCTTATTTGGCTATGTCATGTAAACATCTTGGTTCTGATTATAATATTTCTTGGCCAACTGGAGAATTAGCAGTAATGGGTGCTGATGGTGCTGTGAATATTATTCATCGTCGTGAGCTTGAACAATCAGAGAATCGAGATGAAACACATTCCGATTTAGTGAATGAGTATCGTAATAAATTTGGAGACCCCTATGTTGCTGCCAGAAATGGTTGGTTAGATGATGTTATAGAACCAGTTGATACAAGAAGGAAGTTAGTCCAAGCATTACGTCCCCTTATGTCGAAAAGAGAATGGGCTCCCCCCAAGAAACATGGTAATATTCCTCTTTAATCATGCAGTCTTTTTAGGACATAATCAAGGCTGGGTAATGGTTGTAATGTTTTGTCTGTGAATAATAATTCCCAAGCCTCTAAGTGCTGTGAAACAAGCATTATTATTGCAAAATCATCCATTTTAGATGTCTCATTATACGAGATTGAAACTATTTTTTTAGCATTAATTTCTATGCCAACATCTCCCCCTGGATTAGCGTCTAAATCTACAGCAATATCTGCTTCACAATCTTCAATTATTGCCTGATCCCATGATCCACTAACTAATTTCCTCCTACCTTGAATTGGGATAATATACCCTCCTGCAGCGGTCCAAGATGCAGCAATTGATCTAGCGGTAGAACCTCCTCCTCTAATTTTTAGAATTGAATCCTTTACCTCTATTCCGATATGTTTCGCTGCAGATAAAAATCCATAGCCATCAGTATTAGTTCCAAACCATTCTCCTTTTATTCTCATCAGTTGATTAATCGAATTGATATTAATATCTGCTGATATTTGTAATGTTTCTATTATTGTATGTTTCAATGGAGATGTTATTGAGAGCCATAAATCACCCTCTAAGTTAGTAATATTTTGTTTAAACTCCTCTGAGTTTTTTGCTTCTAAAAATAATTGTTCAATATTGCTAATGTTTACTTTTCTCCCTACTATTTCGAATAGTTTAGGCGTCAATGAATGAGATATAGGGTAACCAGCTATGCCCCAGTAGTCGGGTGTCTTCACATGCCCTCCTACGAATTGTTAGCAATGAAGGTTTCAAGTGAGTAGTTCGACCGGAAAGAACGATGGACAGTGATTTGGATATCGCCCGTAGGGCAGAAGCGAGACCAATAGAAGAGATTGCTTCGAAGCTTGGACTTTCTAGTAGTGACCTGATTATGCAGGGTCCTAGTATTGCTAAAATAAAATGGGAAACTATGAAATCTAAGTCATCAGGTAAGCAAGGATTCTTGATTCTTGTGACTTCAGTTAACCCTACTCCTTTTGGAGAAGGGAAAACGGTTACAACAATCGGACTTAATCAAGGACTAAATCGTCGAGGATACAATGCGACATGTGTGGTTAGAGAACCATCAATGGGTCCTGTTTTTGGGATTAAAGGTGGTGCTGCTGGCGGCGGATTTTCTCAAGTTATCCCAATGGAACAGATTAACCTACATTTCACTGGAGATTTACATGCTGTGACTTCTGCTCACAATCTTTGTTCTGCAATTCTTGATAATCATCTTCATAGAACAAATGAATTAGATATTGATACAAATCGTATTTTCTGGCCGCGAGTTATTGATATGAATGATCGTTCATTAAGAGAGGTGACTATTGGTTTAGGTGGTAAAATGAATGGTTTAGTTAGAACTGATAGATTCGATATTACCGCTGCTAGTGAAGTTATGGCAATACTTTCATTATCAACTGATTACAAAGATCTACGTGCTCGTTTAGGTAGGATTGTGATTGCTGAATCTAAAAGTGGGAATCCAATTACAACAGAAGATATTGGAGCAGCAGGTTCTATGGCTCTTCTATTAAGAGACGCATTATTACCAAACTTAGTCCAAACTTTAGAAGGTGATCCAGCCTTTGTTCATTGTGGTCCTTTTGCAAATATTGCTCATGGCAATTCTTCAATAATTGCAGATTCTTTAGCATTATCTTGTTCAGATTATGTAGTTACTGAAGCAGGTTTTGGAGCAGATATGGGTGCTGAAAAAGCCTTACACATCAAGGCCTTGGCCTCTGGAAAAACTCCAGATTGTGTAGTGATTAATGTAACTGTTAGAAGTATGAAATTACATGGTGGTGGATTTTCAACAGGTGGTGGCAAACGACCGCCTAAGGAAGAACTAGAATTAGAAAATATAGATGCGACCCGCCAAGGCGCCAGTAGTAATCTTCGTCGGCATGTGAGGAATATTTCAATGACTGGTCTACCAGTTATTGTTTCAATTAATAAATTCGCTACAGATACTGATGCAGAAATCCAGGCCATTAGTGAAGAAGCAAAGTTAGCCGGCGCTAGAGAAGTTGTTCTTTTCGAAGGGCACGCTCATGGTGGGATTGGAGCTGGTGAACTTGCAGACGCCGTTGTTAATGCATGTGCAGCTCATGATGACGCAGGAAGGCCATACACGCCAATTGTCAAGCCAGGGATGCCTGTTAGTGAGACTATTCTGAAAATCGCTACAAATGTTTACGGTGCTCATACAGTTGACTTTAGTCCACAGGCACATCATGCATTCGAAGTTCTAAAGAAATGGGGGATGGATACTCTTCCAGTATGTATGGCGAAAACTCAATATTCATTTAGTCATGAATCTTCAGAACTAGGTGCTCCAACTGGATTTACATTACCAATAAGAGAAATAAGGATTAATGCGGGTGCAGGTTTCTTAGTTGCAATATGTGGTTCAATGATGACTATGCCTGGACTACCTAAGAGGCCCGCTGCAATGGATATGGATATGGATGAAGATGGCAACCTACTCGGAGTATTTGGTTGAGGTTGTGGTTGTGTGCGGCAGATTAAGAAACTCGAAGAAGGCGTTCGTCTAAGGATTGAATCCGAAGATGACCTCTGGGTTCTTTCTCAATTATGCCGCCCTAGTTCGATTCTTGGGATGCTTTCCCATCGTAGAGATTCAACAACTGGGACACAACAAGATGGTCGTGCTAAAAATGCTGAAAGGAAACCTATGTGGATAGTTCTTGATATTGAGAAAACCGAATTTCAAGGATTCACAGATAACCTTAGAGCACACGGAATAATAATCGAAGCAAAGATAGATGTAGGTTCACATCATACTCATATCATATCTCCTGGTGATGAGATCGAATTGACATTCCCTGGGGGTCTAGTCAATTCAGACGTCGCACTTCTCAAAGAGACAATTAAAGCTGGTTCTAAAGCTAAATCCGGGTTAATAGTTGTTGAAAATGACGAAATTATGCTTTTTGAAGTAGCGTCTCATGGAATTAGAGATGTATCTCAATTTAGTATGCGTGGCGGTGGAAAAAGAGTTTCTGACTCTACTAGTGTGCGTAGAGGTTTTTTTGAAAGAGTAGCCAAAGAAACTGCATTAGTTTTTCAGAATAATATCCCATTAGTCATCTGTGGACCGGGACTTGCCCGAGAACAATTTGAATCAATGTTAAGAGAAGTTGGTGCTAAAAATCAGATTCTCAATGCTGCGACATCAATAGGTGGAAGGTCTGCTGCCAATGAGGTTCTTGCTGATGGTTTAGCTGATGCTGTTTTAGGTGAACATGCTCTTGTTTCACAAATAAAAGCTATCGAAGAAGGATTAAAGAGAATCTCTGTTAATGGGGCAGTAGCTTATGGTTCAAAGATTATTTCTGAAGCAGCAGATGCTGGAGCAGTAGATATTTTGGCAATCGATGCATCTCTTTTACGAAGTTTAGATCAAACAATTAGAAATTTTTGGGAGTCGGTTTCACAGAAAATTGAAACCTCTAAAGGAGATGTAATTCAAGTCTCTCAAGATCATGATTCTGCACAACAACTTTTAGGTTTAGGTGGAGCAATAGCACTTCTTAGATGGAAAATGGATTGATTATAATGTCTATATCTGAGATACAAATTGTGGCTTTTGGTGATCCTTCGAAAAAGGATAATGCTTATTCAGTACTATCTCATTCAGAATCTTTAGGTGCAAAAGTTAAATTTTTAACTTGTAAAGATCATGAATCCTTCTTAAATTTTGATCATGGGGCTATAAATTGGCGCGAATTGACGAATGGTATTCACTGGCTGATTAATTCTGCAGAAACAATGCTTACAGGTGAATCACCTAAATCTGCATTAGGTGCAGGGATGACGTTTGGAGAATTAGAAGGTGCCCGAATGGTCATGATTGTTGATGTTCCAGATATTCCTAGTGATATTAGTAAATCATGGGGTTTCGTCATTAATCGAATACGTCAAATTCATGTGCTATTTTTAACCCCTGATGCCTTACATGCCATATCCGAATTAGAAGGAGTAACAATTGAAAATCTATTAAAAGAAATCCGAAACAAAGGTTTAGTCCCACATGTATGTAGTTACATTGATTCTCAAAATAGAGTTTTAGTTGAACATTCTTTAGGTTCAATTGATATAGAAACCGAAAAAACTCTGGAACCATTAGAATGGTTAGCTCGGTTTATTTGCAACCTTCCTTTCTCCGAATCAGGCAATTCAGGCGTCAAAAGGGCTTGTTTGAGTTAATATTGATGTTTCATTATTTAATTCTCCCATGCACTTCTGATTTTTAAAGGGACGATTAGCAACAATGCCTTTTGAAGGGTGACCCTTTCGGCCAACCCTCGGGGGATGAAATTATGCCATTACGATTAGGTCCGGCCGGTGTTCCATTATCCTGTAAAGGTAGGACGATTGTCGAAGGAATGGATGATATTACAGTACTTGGTTTAGATGCCATGGAGATACAAACAGTTCGTACAGTACAACCAAAACATTTCGATCAATATTGGCAAGCTGGAATTCTATCCTGGGATTCAGATATTGAAATGAATATGCATGGTCCTTACTATGCTGAGCTTCTTGGTAATAGACGAGAACGTAATCGTAGTTTACTAAAAATGGAATCAAGCATGCAAGCAGGGAAAATTCTCAATGCTCGGCATTTAACATACCATGTTGGTCCCTATGGTGAATATGAACCTGGTACAAAAGCAAATGAGCAAGTGGCTAATGTTTTCTCAGGTGTTGTAGAAAGAGTACAATCTATTTGGGGTGTCGCTAAAGAAGAATTAGATTATGCTGCATTCCCATGGATACATGAATCTGAGCCTTCCTTAGTAGGTATTGAAACATCTGGTCGTCAAGAACTATGGGGTACTATTGAAGAAGTTCTCGAGGTTTGTAATCACGTAGAAGGTACTGTTCCTGTAATCAATTTGGCTCACATACATGCAAGAGGACATGGGAAAATGAAAACTAGTGAAGACTATGCTGAATTATTCGACTTGGTTAGAGAGAGTTATGGTGGGAAGAAATTTTATTGCCACTTTGCAGGTGTTGAACATAGAATGGGTAATGCATTACACTATACACAGATTAAGAAATCAGATCTTAAGTTTGAACCATTTGCAGAATATTTAGCCGAAGAAGGCGATTGGTTAGACATAACTATAATTTCAGACTCTCCTCTTCTTGAACATGATGCTATGTACATGTTACAACATTATGACAAAGCACGACAGAGACTATTAGAAATCCGTGCTCGTGATGAAAGACGTGTGAAATTAGCTAGGGTGTCTGGTATGTCTGCTGAAGAGTTAGAAGAATTTGAAAATCAAGCCGCTGAAGAAAAATCAAAAATCAAAGCAGCAGAAGTTGCCTCTAAAGAAAATGCTGAAAAAGTCATTCCAAAGAAAGTTGCGACCTCAAGTTCTATGATATCTTTCGATGATAGCGATGATGATGATGATTTATTCTGATTTATTTTAATTATTCAATATGGCTTCTCACTAATACTGACGATGGCATTTTTGGTGGATCACTAAACCCAAAGTTAGCTTTTGGATAGAATGATGTGTATTCTCCAAGATCTTCTCCATTAATCTCAGCCCTCGCATTAATTAATTTAGATAGTCTATCTACTGCATACCATTCTTTCTTTCCATTTTTAGTCTTTCCATGAGTTTTAGTTCCAAATATTAACCACCCAACTAAATATTCAACGCTTGATACAAACCATAATGGCCTTCTTTTAATTAAAAATGATATTCCATTCCTCCATTCGAAATTACAATTAATTTCTAAAGTTTCTACTCTAATCTGATTAGTATTCTCTTCAATTCTTATTTCTTCAATTTTGATATCATCAAATTCATACATTGAGGAAATATAATCACCTATTTCTTGATTAGGGGCAATAAGAATTTTTGTGCCATCGGGTTTTGCCCACATGATATCAGAAAAACTACCAAATGGTGACTCTTTCCAATGTCCAATAACTAATCTATCTCCTGATGTAAATCCACATGATGTAATGCGGCCTACGAAGATATCCATATTCTTACGAGTAATCTTTACTTAATCAAATACTGTATAAGACTACACGTCAATTTAGTAGTTGCTGGTGGGACTGGCCGGACTTGAACCGGCGGCCTCCGCATCTTCAGTGCGGCGCTCTCCCAGCTGAGCTACAGTCCCGTTAGCGTCCACGCCACTGCTCATTCCTCTTCAATTGTTCCGAGAACTCAATTTGCATCTTTGAGTACTTCAATTTGCATTTCATGCAGTGTTGCATTGCCTTTTTCGGCCATATTCAGCAAAGCATCGAGTTGTTTTCGAGAATATGTTGATTCCTCACCAGTTCCTTGAACTTCTACAAACTCTCCATTACTAGTCATTACAACATTCATGTCAACATCTGCATTACTATCTAAAATATAATCAAGATCTAGGTATATCTCATCACCCATTAATCCAACACTTATTGCAGCCACATTATTACTGATAACTGAGTTTTCATGTTTTATCTTTTGTTCATTACTTAATGTAGGTGCTTTCCAACCATTTTTCAGATCTTCACGACTTGGTCTCATATTCATTGGTAGACATTCCCCACTAGAAATTAACCTTCTAACTGCTAATCTAAGTGCTATACATGCAGCAGTAATTGATGCACATCTTGTGCCACCATCAGCATTGAGTACGTCACAATCAACAGTCAAGGCAATAGGTCCGAGTTGTTCTAGGTCAATAGCTCCTCTAAGAGAGCGAGCGACTAGTCTCTCTATTTCTTGAGTTCTTCCTTTTGCTCCCCCTCTCTCTCGACGGAACCTACTATCAGTTGATGCGGGTAGTAGTGAATATTCTGCATGAACCCAACCTCGATTTGAATCTCTAGGGAACCATCTTGGTAATCCATCTGCTTTGGTCACACAAGCCATAATGACTGTATTTCCTTGACGGTATAATATTGATGCTAGCGCATTGGGTGTAAAGTCGAGAGTTACCTCTATTTCCCTTAATTCATCTTTCTCTCTATCAGTTTCGAAATCGCCACTCTTCATCTTTGCCATAGTTGGCCGGCGAACATCACTCTCATGAATCATTCTCTTCGAGCATGAACTGGTCTGAAGGAATCCACTACTTCAGGATGAGTTGTGATATATGGTCCTCCAATCAGATCTACGCAATATGGAACTGCTGTAAAAATTTCATTTAAAATTTCTCTTATAGACCGTGGTGAACCTGGTAAATTTATTATCAAAGATTGATTTCTTATCCCTGCAGTTTGCCTTGACAATATAGCTGTAGGGACATATTTTAGGGATATTTTTCGCATTTGCTCACCAAAACCAGGGAGTATCTTATCACACACTGTTTCAGTCGCTTCTGGAGTGACATCTCTCGGTGCTGGACCGGTACCTCCAGTTGTAACAATTACTGAACATTTTTGATTATCTATTAAGTCACATAATGCTTCTTCTATCTCATTTTTTTCATCAGGTACAATTACTCTAATTACTTCCCATGGAGAAGATAAAGCCTCACTCAGAAAAATCTCGATTGCAGGACCACTTAGGTCTTCATAATCACCAGAACTTGCTCTATCAGATGCAGTTAAAATTCCAAACCTACAGATGTCCCCGCCTTTCATTGACCTTGCATAAAAGGCATTGAATAAAAACGCCATCGGTCTGAATCTTTGAAGAATCAAGGGACATGTTCAAAGACCTCCTCACTAGCAAAAGCCTCCCGGAGGTTTGCAAGTGTTGAGTCTACCCAAATATACACGCCGTTGCCATACCCCATTTTTCCATCAGGATTCAGACTTGTTGGAACCCGCATCGGTTGTAAAAGTAGTCTTCACACTTCAATCTTAAATGAGGTGTACATTATGAGTGATGATGATAAGTATGCAACGCAAGTTGCTTTAGTAAAAGAAGAGTGTAAGGATGCAGATGTAGGAGAAATTACTGAAGAATTCAGACGCTATGAAAATGAGTTCTTGATACCTCCTAATGACGCTTTAAGGTCAGTAATTCGCAAATTTCAAGCAGCCTCAGGTCAAGAAATGACTACTATTTCCCCTACTCAAACACGTATTGAGAAGAAAGTAGACCGTTTTTCAGATTTAGGTTCTGATGATAAGAACGTGACTATTGAAGTAGCAGTTGTAACTTATGTTCCTCGCGTTCAAATGGTGCGTGGTGAAGAAAAGCAAATTGCATTTGGTTGGATTGAAGACAATCCTTGGGAGTCTAATGATAAAAGAGAGCGATGGGATTTCAAAGATTGGGGGGCTCATTCGGAAAATCTTGCACCTAACTCTGTAGTTAGATTAGAGGGTGTATCGGTAAATGAATGGAATGATAAACGTTCGATTAATATTAATCGTGGTAGCAGAGTAACTGTTCTTAGAGAGGGTGGACCAGCAGTACCAACTCTCAGTGATGAACCAGTTACTATCGAAAAGGCTTCAGAGAATGAGGGATATGTGAATCTTCTTGCTCGAATTATTTCTCTTAAACCAGATATTATAGTCAAGAAAGATGGTAGTGGGTCTCTAGATATATTCCGAGGTACTTTTGCTGATTCTTCTGGGAAAATAAGTTTTCTTTCGTGGGTTCCAATTAATCATGAAGTAGGAGATCTTGTAAAAGTTGAAGGTGCAATGATTAGGAAATTTAGGGAAACACCTGAAGTAAATATTAATGATAGAACTAAAATTGAGAAGTATCATGATAATAACTTTGCCAGTATTGAAGAATTATCCAAAGCAACAACCTCAAAAATTGGTGATTTAAGAAATGGCATGAAAGATATAATTACCACAGTCCAAGTTGAATCTTGGCAATCTCGTTCATTTACTAATTCCGAGGGGGAAGAGAAGATAGTACGTAGTGGAGATGTAATGGACCCTACTGGGCGTTGCCGTCTTACTGCTTGGTGTGATATGAATCCGAAACCAGGGGATTTCCTTCATTTAACAGGAGCTCGAGTTCAATTTTGGCAAGGTTCACCAGATCTTGTTGTCGATAATATTGATCAGATCAGTAACTTAACTGATGCGCCATGGGAAGCAATAGACCCTGAACAACATTGGGTTGAAATAGAATTATCTGATTTAGTAAATAGTGGTTCACGAAGGGGGATTAAAACAAGAGGTACGATAGTTGCTGTAAGACCTGATTCAGGGATTATAGAAAGATGCCCTGAATGTCGAAGAATTCTAAGGGATAGTAATTGTTTAGATCATGGTGCACAACATGGAGTCGAAGATCTTCGATTAAAATTTGTAATTGATAATGGTATTCACAATGCATCATTAATTTTAGCAAAAGAACCATCAGAGGAGTTTTTAGGGATGTCTCAAGAAATGGTTAAAGAGAAAATATCACAGAGAGGAAAAGAAGATTTTGTTTCTGAGGTTAGAGGTAAAAGTTTGGCACGAAAGGTTGTGATTAACGGTCGTTCACTAGTTGATGAACAAGGAGCAATGATTCTTGCTGAAGATGTCAACTTTGATTCAGTATCAAATGAAGATACTGCGAATATCGTGGTTAAAGAATGGGGGGTGCTTCTATGATGAATCAGACGAGAGCAAGAAGACAGAGCGCGATTCGTATATTCGCTCAGGAGTATTCGGATGCTAATCTTCCTTTGGAAGGTGTTGGGGAATACGACCCTTCGTTTATTATTACTAAATTAGGTGCTAAAGTAAATCGTGCAATTTTTGGAGGCGTAATTGATAGATTTGAAAGGAGAGAAGGTGATAATGGTCCTAACTATAATGGTCATTTAAGAGATGCTACAGGCGGCATTCATCGATTTCAGATAGCTCAATTCCAACCTGAACTACATGCTGATGCTGAAGAACTACTCGCAAGATTTGAGTCAGGTGATAGGTATCTGATGATGATGATTGGCCGTGCGAGGTGGTTTGAAAGTGATGATGGAGGGATTTTTACTTCCTTTCGAGCTGAAGAATTTTGTATAGTTGAGAGACCTGTTTATGTTAACTGGCTAGTTGAAACTTCTGAAGCAACTTTGAGGAGATTGGCTGCATATTCAGCATCGCTAGGTTCAGATAATAACTCTGAGGCATTAAAATCAGCAGGTGTTCCATTAGATTTAATTGAAGGTATGATTCTTGCTAAAGGTCACTATAGTGATTTTGATCCTGAAAGTTACAAAGTAGGAGTATTACAAGGACTTTCTATGGCATTAAATTCTAATAGTGAAATTGATAATATGATTTCCCCTTCTGGGAATGATATTGAAAAAGATAATTCATTGAATACTTTTTCTTCTCCTGAATCAGAAAATAAATCAGATGTCCCCAAATCTGAACCTAAAGGTGACGTCGAAGATGTTATTCTTAATGCTGTAAGAAATTCATCTAGTCCTGATGGAATTCCATATGATTCTATTGTACTTTCATGCGTTGAGGCAGGATTTTCTAGGGAACTATCCGAAGATGCAATAGAAGATTTAAGAGATATCAAATGTCAAATCATTGAGCCAAGATTTGGGTTCTTCCAGATTCTAGATTGATTTTTTATTATTTGAAATTATTTTTTCAACGATTAGTAATTTATCTCTGACTCTCTTTAGAGCGTCTTGGTCATGGGTCATATTTTTATTAGATTCTCCCATTTCTGCTCCTTTTATTTCAGCGATATTGGTCGCTACTGAGGCAAGCTTTTCTCTCACTCTTTCATTAGTTAATGGCCAACCTCTTCTTATCGCAAGTCTGAGTAGCAAATCTACTTCTTTATCGCCCCATAAACCCTCATGGCTTCTTATGATAGTACCAATCATTCTATCTAAATCCTCTACTCTCGCTTGGATTGTTAGGATATCTCCCTGAGTCGTGAAGTCTTCATCTTCAAAACCAGTCATCAGAGAATCATAAGCATCCTCTAAAGCAGCATTGGAGATGTCATCAAACATAATTTCATTTGTCAATTTACTTTCTTTTAAGTCTGTAATTTGAATTACTTTTTGTTTATGCTCTATATTTTTCTCTTCTCCAGTTTCTTTTTTAATATTTGGAATCCCTCTTCTTCTCAAGCTTCTTTTTATTCTCCCCCAACCATTGGCTTGACTAGTCAAAACTCCTGCGACTCTACCCATTAATACAGTTCTGTTTCCAGTTAGTGGTAATTCTAAATAGAGACACATTTCATGTAATTTTTCTCGATCTAATTCTGCTAATCTTTCAATAGTCATTCTTCTTGAATCGAAATTCAGATGTAACCATAATCTCTGTCTTCTTTCTTTGTGTGAACCGGATGATTTGATTCCAAATATTTTCAGAACTTCTCCAATTTCTTTATGTGGCATAGCTTGTATTCCATCCCATGATAAATCTAAATCAATGAGTACTTTATTCTGAATTAATCTGGCTCTGAGGACTTCTACTGAGCCAGATTTACCTAGTCCAGCATCTTCAGCTTTCTGCCTAAGTGGCATCAAACGAGATCTGTAGAGTTCATCTAACTGTACTTGGTCAACCTGCAAACTACTCTCCTCTATGCAGTCGAGAATTATACTGTATGATATTGATTGCGTATAAATCAATGAATCAAGGTCTTTTTTAGCCCTTAACTAAGAAAGCCATAATTAATTATTGAAAAAATCGATGCCATCCGTTTTTGCTCTTTCGATTACCATTCTCCAATCTTTCTCTGTTGCGACCATTGCTATCTCATATTTTGAGTATGGGACTACTCTGTCTACTGCAATAGTTCTTCTTCCATCATTAGATATAGTTTCAATTCTGAATTCTACTAATACTTCATTTGTAGTAGCTTCACCTTCTGAATTATGGAATGCTTGTTCCATTGTCAAGTCCTTATGCTTCTCTGCTAATGTCATGAGAGTACTCATTTTTCTATGCCTAGTTAGCATTCCTATATTTTCTAAATGATTCTCATCTACTCCTCCTATGAAATAATCTTGTATTCTCCACATAGTTTCTCCCTCAACTTCTGAAAATAAACTAGTTATTTTCTTAGGGTATTTTTTCCTCCCTATGATTACTACTAGGTCGGAATATGGACTTGGTAAGAAATGATCATCCCCTAAATTATGAGGGTCAGGGAGTAAAGTATGTCTTCTCTCACTAATATTTAATGTTGAATAAATAACTCTTGGAATGACATATCCATCTATTTCTTTATTTTCTCTTAGAGTTTCCATCCATGAATACATTTCTAATTCATTTTCATAATTTTTTTCTCTTTTTTCTATCTCTATGAATGCTTTCGGCGATAAAACTCTAAGTCCTCTCCGTGATCTTCTTAATTGTCTTCGGACCAATGCTGATTCTGACAAAATAATCCCTGATTTTGGTTGGTATTGTATTTTATTTTCCGAAACAAGAACCATATTTGGTGTTCTCGGAGTTCTTGCACCAAGAACTTCGCAGTTCGCTTGATGCATTTTTAATTGTTTACCGTGTAAAATTCTTGCAGGCAATGCCAATAAGTCTAATTTTCCCTTTTCAAGATTACTTAGTGCTTTTGTTAAAGAATCATATTGTTTACAATCGACTTGTATTTCCGGTGCTTCACTGGATTCCAAGAATTTTTCAATGTAAGAATCGACTGGGCATGATGGTGTAGATAGGGTTCCAAATTGTATTCTTTCCATAAGCGCGTCCACCTCGAGGGGAGGGAGCACGTATCGTACTCAATCCAACCGGCTAGACACTTATTGATATAGGCGACCCCTTCCATCGTGTATTGAAGTTACATGGTCTCTCTCAGATCTACTCAACGACAACTCGGCAAAAGGAGAGATATTGTCGAAGAAGCATTAGAAGATTTTGTACAGGAAAAAATGTCTAGTAAACAGGCTCCAGCTATGACTTTAGCACGTGAGGTGTTACTTGCTGGTCGTAAAAGATACCGCCCCGTTCTTACACTATTGGCATTTGAATCAGCTGGAGGTAAAGATATCTCTAAGGTTATGGATCTTGCTTTAGCAGCAGAATTGATACATACGGCTACTTTAGTTCATGATGACATCTATGATTTTTCAAAGACACGTCGAGGGAAACCGACTTTACACGCATCTCATGGTTTGGCCCATGGTATAATTGGAGGTGATTATCTATTTGTTTTAGGCTTTGGTTTAGGTGGCAAATATGAGGCTAAAATCGTGGAGAAAATGGCAAATACTTGTGCTAACATAGCTTCAGGTGAGTTGCTTCAGCATGAACATATTGGTAATCTTGCAACCACTCCTGAAGATTATTATTCTATTATTGACGGTAAAACTGCAGGCCCCTTTGCAACTGCTTGTGCTTGTGCTGCAATTGTTGCTGATGCATCTGATGAGGTGATAACTTCTCTAGAAGAATTTGGATGGGAAATTGGACGTGCTTTCCAACTTGTTGATGATTTACTTGATTTAACGGGTGATGAAAATATGGGTAAGCCTCGAGGGGGGGATGTCCATGAAGGTAAGATGACCCTTCCAATTATTCATGCATTAACAATGTTGCATGGAATCGAAAGAGAACAGTTAGCTGATATTTTACAAAACTTTTCTGATGACAGATGGGGTGAATTAGTTTCTTTACTTTCATCTGCGGGTTCTTTCGAGTATTCTGAACAATTAATTGAAAATCATGTGAATAGAGCTTTGTCTCAATTAGAAACATTACCTTCGAGTATTGCACGAAATTTAATGTCGGAAGTTGCCAAGAGATCTCGTACAAGAAAAAAATAATATTTAGTCAGAAGCTCTAAGGTGAATAAATGAGTTTAAAGAAAGATTGGGAAGTTATTGTAATCGGCGGTGGTCCTGCAGGTTCAACAGTCGCGAGATATGTTGCAGAAGGGGGGTGTGAGGTATTAGTTATTGATGGGCGCGACCCTATAGGTACTCCTCTACAATGTGGTGAGTTGGTACCAACCAATGAAGAAATGACTCGTTTATGCCCAGATGTTCCAGATATTGATGATCTATTACAAACTCCTCCATCAGCAATATCTAGGGAGACTTCTGAAATGTTTCTTGTCCCTCCGTCAGGGAAACCTCTCCGTTACCCGTTTGAGGGATTTATGCTTAATCGTGTAGTTCATGATGAGGCACTAGTCGAACTTGCCAAGTCAAAAGGTGCTGAATATTTAGTGAATTCAAGAGTTGATTCAATTGATGAGAATTCTGTTAAATTAAGAGATGGCAGAGTATTCAATGCTAAAGTAATAGTTGGTGCTGGTGGGCATAATGACCCACTTAGGAAATCTTTTTGGAATGAATCTGGATTAAAAATTCCTGTTAAGTTTGTATTAATGGATGGTGATTTTGGAGATGCGGTTGAATTGCATTTTGGTTCAATGGCACCTGGTGGATATGCTTGGATGTTCCCTAAAAAAGAAGGGGCTAACATAGGAGTGGGTATTCAAAATAAGTTTTCGAAAGGTCAAAACTTGAATGACTTAACTGATAATTTCGTTAATCGCTATAATGGTGAAATAAGTTTTACTGGGGCAGGGTCATTACCAATGTCTGGGACAATTAAGACCTTCGTTAAAGGGAATTATGTTCTTGTTGGTGATTCTGCAGGGATGGTTCTCCCATCAAACGGTGCAGGGATTACAATTGCTATGATAGGTGGAAGGATAGCAGGGCAGGTAATTTCAGAACATTTGAATAATGGAATTTCATTATCAGAATATGAGTCGCGCTGGAATAAACAAATGGGTAAAGTAATGCGTAATTCAAAAAGGTCATTTATTTTTGGTAGTTATATTCTAAGATTTCCTGATTGGGTAATTAATTTAATATTTAATAGATTTACTAAGCCTTTTGTTTGGAGAGCAATTACTTGTAGGAATTTATTCTTTATCTTCTGAATATCAATCATTCTTTTGGTTTTTCTGCTTGCCATATGGTTGCCATACCAGGGAATATTATTTTAGCACGAGAATTCGTATAACCGACTTCTTCTAACATTCTTAAATAATCTTTAGTAGTTCCAAAATGAACATATGTCTTTGTTAGCCATTTCCAAGGGTGATCATCTTGTTTACAGACTATTTTGGCATAACTGCCTACCCATGTTCTCATCCAAAGCCATCCAAGTAATCCATGGATCTTGTTTATTTTCGCAGGATCTACAATGACTATTGATGACCCTGGTTTTAATACACGGTATACCTCACTCAAACCCTTCCTTTTGTCATACCAATCTCTGAATGAGAAAAGGGTACAAACTGCATCAAATGTATTTTCTTCAAATGGTAGTGATTCAGCCTTTCCTTCAACGAATTTAGCTTTGGGGAAACCTTTTGAAACTCTAATCGAATTAACTCTTGGTTCAGCAACTCGAAGCATCTCAGATATTGGATCTAGACAAGTAAGTTCCATTCCTTCTACCTCTTCAGCGAAACTACCTGGCCCACACCCTACTTCCAATAGTGAACCCTCTTCAGGTAATCTATCTCTCACCATTTTTCTCCATTTCGAGACTTGTCCCAATGTTGCAAAACGATTTATTTTATCATAAACTGGTATCGTCGCTTCAAGATTTTTCTGGAGCTCTTCCCAATCTTTCTCACCGATAGTCTCGGTATCCATATTGTGTCGCGAAAGATACAGGTATTTTGTAAGTACTGGTGTTAATGTCAAAGGTATTGACGTGATGCAGTTTAGGTTGCTCATCGGTTATTATCATATACTTATTTTAGGTCGAGAATAATATATAGGTGCTGAGTATGGCTAGGGAAGATATTCTACGTGCAATAAAAAATGCAGAAATTGCGGCAACTGAGACGCTATCTGATGCTAAAAAAGAAGCATCTTCAATAATTTCACAATCCAGACAAAAAGCATCTGAAATTATGGCTTCAGGTCGTTCAAATTCTGAGTCTGATGCACAAGATTTGATTTCAACAGCCCGTGAGAGTGCTGGCTCAGAAGCAGATGTAGTTTCAAGTGATGGGCATGTGGCAGAGAAAAGCATCCATGACTCAGGGAATAAAAATCGTAAAAAAGCTGTAAAAGTCGTATTAGATGCATTCCGTAATTAATTTTGAAGTGAAGTTAGGGGTTTAAAATTATGTCTCAAGTTAAAACTCAGCAGATGGGTCGTTTACTCGCTGCTGGCAGTAAAGACATGATCGATGGAGTAATCGATACTTTAGCTGCACTAAATGCCTTGCATTTTATTGAATACGATGGCTCAGATGATGGATTTAGTTTAGGTACTCCCAAAGAAGAGGCAGAAACTGTAGGTAAGAGTTTGTCGAAACTACGTTCTGCTGCATCTCTTGTTGATGTTTCTGGTCCTCAAAAACCAGTATCCGCTAGTAAGGTTCGCTCAGAGCTCGATGGTTCATTACCAGGTGCAGTAGAATCGTTACTTGAGAAAAGTACGCAACTTGATACTGTAGAAAATCGTTTGTCATCTTTGTCAGAGGAAGCAGATGTTCTTGAATTACTTTCATCTCTTACTTTGGATGTAGAGTTATTGTTCGGTTACTCCGAACTTTCTTCATTCGTTGGAACCGTTACTGATTTAGATGTAGCCGAAAAGATAACTTCTGACAGTCTTTTCTTTGATGGTTTATCCAATAAAACAAAAGTAATCGCAGTCTTTGTAAGAAATAGTGACTCTAATGACACTCAATCTCTGCTGAATGAATCTGGTTTCCAAGCGATTAATGTCCCAACTAACCTCCAAGGAGATACTATTCAGTTATTATCTGAAGTACGTGAGCAAATAAGTTCTTTATCGGCTGAAAAATCATCATTATCTATGGAAATAGATTCGTGGACTAATGAATTCGGGTCATCTCTAGTATGTGGTTTAGAATTATTAGAAAGGGAGCATGATGTCTTAACTGCGCCAGTTAAAGTTGCAGTTTCTGAACATGCATTCTTTATCGATGGTTGGATTGAAATGTCTCGTTCAGAGGAGATACAATCTGCGCTTTCAGAATCTTGCCTGTATACCGAGGTATCCCCGTTCGTAATGAAGTCAGGTGGAGGAGGTCATGGACATTCTGACCATTCTCACCATCAAGAAATGCCTCCTATTTCATATCAAAATAGAAAACTCAGCAAACCAATGGAATTGCTGACTGATGCAGTGGGAAGACCAGCATACGGTAGAATTGATCCTACTTTATTCATGTTTGTGACATATCCAATATTCTTTGGAATGATGCTTGGAGATATGGCGTATGGTCTGATTACTATATCTCTTGGCGCGCTTATTATGAGCCGTGCAGGTTCGAATGAAATGATGAACTTAGGTGGGAAATTCCTCATCTACATAGGAATAGGGACCTTTGGATTTGGTTATCTTTACGCTGAATTCGCAGGGTGGGAGATAATTCATCCTCATCATCATAATCCTGCTGAAGCTCTTTCTTTCTTGTATCCTGACGCCGCTTTATCCTCATCTAATAATTATCATGCTTGGCATAAATCACTACCATTCGGTATTGAATTGGCTTATCCTTTCCATCGCGTTACAACTAATCTCGAAGATTTAATAATACTGACAATCTATCTAGGATTTATCCATATTATATTCGGTAGATTAATTGGATTTAGGGATGTTTTGTTCTATGGTACTGATCATGGCCATGTTGGTTTATTAGCAGCATTTTTTGAGCATGGTGTATGGGTTGTATTACTCATCGGCGGGTTCATGTTCTCATACGGTTATCTTGGTCCAGATGAGGCTGAATCAATGATGCTACCAGGTGCGATGATCGCTTTATCAGCAGTAGTCCTTCTAATATGGACTCTGTATAACTACCATGGCATACCTTTCGCCATAAGTCTGATATTAGCTCCAATCGAAGCGATTGGGATGATGCCTTCAGTAATTTCTTATGTGCGTCTGTTCGCAGTAGGTATTGTCGGGGTTAAGATAGCTGAGACAGGGAATATGTTGTGGGATCCAATGAAAGATGCTTTACAAGACGATATTTTATTGTTCCCAGTTTTCTTTATAGGTTGGCTAGCCGTTCAATTCTTTGCATGGGGTCTCGGTGTATTCAGCCCTAATATTCATGCAGCAAGGCTTCATTTTGTTGAATGGATGAGGCAATATTATGATTCAAGCGGAGAGGTATTTTTGCCTTTTGGTTTCCGCACTCGCCACGTGGAGGTAGAGTGATATCACATTCCAAGCTATTATGCTTAGAAAAAAACGGAGGAAAAAAAATATGAATATGAAAAATAAAATGAGTGGAATAAGTATGTTGTTAGCATTATCGTCAGTTGTAATGATTGCTAGTGGCGTTCAGGCTGAAGCAAATACCTTTACGGTGGAGGCATATGCGAACATAGGTGCTGGGATAGCACTAGGTTTAGCAGGAATTGGAACTGGCTTAAGCCAAGGACCAATAGGTGCAGCAGCTGTAGGAATGATTGCAGAAGATAGTAGTAAGTTCGTTAACGGACTAATCTTCACAGCTTTACCTGAGACTATTGTTCTTTTCGGATTCCTTGCACTATTCTTGCTCTGAGCAGAATTTTGTAGGTTTTCTATAAATTATTAATTGAAATACGAGGTGTAATGAAATGACATTGGATGCATTAGCAAACGAAATCGCGGCCCAAGCGAAAGCTGAAGCCGAAGCGATAATCGCTACCGCTAAGCAACAAGCAAAGCAAATTGAGGATGAGGCGACAGCAGAAGCTTCCTCTTTATCCTCTAACGCTAAAGCTCGTGCTAAGCGAGAGAGCGCCCAGTTGTCAGTAGAAGTAGTTGCATCAGCTAAACAGGCTAACCAGAAACATCTTTTAATTGCTAAACGCGAAGAATTAGATGAAACTTGGGAGTCAATACGTGCATCAGTATCAGCGTCCGACCTTGATGGTCGTTCAGATATTTTGAATACACTTTTAGCTGAAGCAAGTAAATCTGGGAAGGACATGATTCTCCGCCCAGTTTCGACTGACCGCAAAGCGCTTGACAACGGGAGTTTTACTCTCGGTGATGACGTTGATGGGTTGGGGGGATTTGTCCTCGAATCTAAAGACGGTTCAATAGTACTTGACTATCGTTTTGATAGTCGTTTAGAAGAGGCTTGGAAATCTAATCTTGGCACTGTAAATAAAACATTATTTGGTAATTAAAAGGTGAATATATGTCAGGGGTAGTAAGTGGTCGTTCGAATATTTACAATGCTTCAGCTCGCGCTAAAGCTCGTA
>Ga0209035_10000040_pt1 | contig 46143 bp, 46 predicted proteins | sample MarorgKNORR_S2LV_6_FD_188220 | JGI IMG/M metagenome (GOLD analysis project Ga0209035, IMG submission 188220) | Marine microbial communities from the Southern Atlantic Ocean, analyzing organic carbon cycling - AAIW_A/KNORR_S2/LV (SPAdes) (version 2) | ecosystem: Environmental > Aquatic > Marine... | reverse complement strand
CGATATCTGCTATTGAGTAGTCTGTTGCTAACCACTCCTGTTTAGCTAAATGGGTATCAAGCACTTCAAACAGTCTTCTGCCTTCATTTTGGTACCGATCAATGGCCGGTTGAATTTTTTCTGGAAAATACCGAAAAAAAACATTTGCTTGGCCCATCATTGGTCCAACTCCGCCCATCTGAAACATCAACCATTCTAAAACTTTTGCTTTTTCATTAGGGTCGGTAGGCATGAGCTTACCGGTCTTTTCTGCAAGATAAATCATGATGGCTCCTGACTCAAAAATAGCCAGATTGTTTGCATCCCTGTCTACAATTGCAGGAATTCTTCCGTTAGGACTAATCGCAAGAAAATCAGGCTCCTTTTGCTCATTCTCAGATAAATTAATAACGCGGGTTTCATAATCTAATTCCATGGCTTCTAGGGCGCACGAAACTTTGTGGCCGTTAGGAGTTGGGGCTGTATAAAAATCAATCATATCTATTCCTTAATAAAAGTTATTAGAATATCAGATAGTTGCTTTGGTCTCGTCCATTGATAAAAATGCCCTCCTCCAATATGAGGTGCACTTTTTGCATTTGGCGCCATTTGCAGAACATCTTTTTCAATGCCATTGGTTACAGGATCATCACCAGCAAACACTGCTAAGAATGGTTTGGTTGAAGTTTTAAAAAAGTCTCTTGCCTGTCTTTGAGCATCCAAAGATGTATCTGGAATAATTGGAACATGGCTTGGCATTGCGCGAGGACCCATTTTAAAAGATGGATCTGGAAAAGGTGCTTCATAAGCTTTCACTAGGTCTGAGGTAAATGGTGAAATCTTTGCTAAGCCTAAATTTTCAAAAAGATATTGCCCCATCATAGAAACTTTAGATCTTTTTTCCATCATGGTTGAGTTGATAAATCCAACTGGCAAATTTTCTGTATCCCAGCAAAATTTTTGCCAATACATAAATTTTAATGCTGGATGAAAGGTAGTAGATGAATCTTTTGAAAGACTTTTTCCATCCATCTGCTTAACCTCTTTTTGCATGCTCATTGGCGTAAGTTTTAAATCGCTTGCTCTGAAATCTTTGACCTGATCAATAACTTCTTGAGGAACATCTGGATTATATGGTAATCCAGTATTTCCCATAGATACCTTGGTAAATCTATCAGGATCTTGCGCAACCATTCGAAGTCCAATGAGGCCTCCCCAGTCCTGACCAAAAAAAGTTAAATTTAAAAAATTATTTTCTTTTAACCATTCACCCATCCAATCAACTTGCCTTTGATAGGTGAAGTCCTCTCTAGCTGCTGGCTTATCTGACTTACCATATCCTGGTAAGTCTGGAGCTATTACCCTAATACCAGCTTTAATAAAAAACGGGATCATTCTTGCGTAAAGATAACTCCAAACTGGTTGGCCATGCATGGCTAGAAGGATTGGCCCATCCCTTGGACCTTCATCGATATGATGAATTCTTAAAGTTGTTCCATCATGAGTTTTGATATTTGTGTAATGAGGCTCAAATGGATACTCCTTTAAGTCATTAAATCTTTCATCAGGCGTTCTTAATACTTTCATATCTAACCCTTCTCAATTAAGTCTTCACAACCAGTCTTCTTTAAAAAAGGCATGATTTGGTTTTGATCGTCTTTATTTAAAGTATTGAATTCATCGTTAATACATTGCAAGCATTTTGCTTGATATGGAAAGCTACGCTGCTCCCATTGAGCGCCATCTATCTCAGCAGTCCAGGTCTTCTCCTTGGCAGAAATGGCTTTTGCATTAGCCAAGAGCGCTGGTAAATAAACTTTGCCGACCTCTTTGAAGATATCCACTAAATGCTCTTGGGCAGCCTCATAACTCATCCAATCATCTTCCTGAGGATCCAAGCCACCCATATCCTCCATAAGATCCTGCCATGCAATAATCCGTGGTGATATTTTGTGAGCGATTGCTCGTGGCGTTGGATCAAAGCCTGTTAATGCAACCAATTGGCCAAATATTGCGTAATCAGCTGATGATGGGCGACTGCCAAATAAAAATGAATTTACTGATAGGAGGTCTTCAAGCTGTTGTAGAAACCTCTTATAACTTGCCTCAATGATTGGAGCAGTTGCTTCATTTGAGCCTACAACCCAAAGACGACTAGTCTGCAATTCAGAAAAAAGTTCCTTGAAAGACTGATGTAATTCTTTATCGAGAGTCACATCACTTAACAATGGCAAGATGGTACCTGCATTGTCTATATCTTCTTTAAAGTGCCATCTGTAATGAAACATATATTTTGTCACCCATTCATCTCCAAAATCTTCAAGAATATAGTTCAGAAAAGCTAATTTTGGATCATGAGGAATAACTCCTCGATCTGGAAATTCGTTCTCTAAATGGCGAATGATTGGAGTGGAGTCAGTAACTGCTTTTTGCGCACCGTCAACTTCAAAAATCATTACTGGCAATAAAACAGGCTTTGGCTCCTCTATATTATGTTTTTTTATCAACGCTCTAGCATCACCCCACTCTATTGCAAAAGGAATCCTTCTAAAACGCATCAATGCAATCATTTTTCTTGTATAAGGTGATGCAGGTACGCCTATGATGGGAATGGGGTTTAAGCTTTTCATTGTTAAAATTCTTGTTTAGACATTCTTCTGCATGCGTCATTAAATTCAGCAATAGTTTCTTTGATAATTTGTGAAACAGGTTTTACTGTGTCGATCAATCCTGCTGATTGACCAGTGAGAGCAGGCGCTGCATTCATATCGCCGCCAAAATAGAGATCTTGGATTTTCATCATATCAGTCATCTCCATAATTCCAGCTTCATGAATTTGTTTGGTAAATTCAGTTTTCAAAGCTCTAATGCAAGGTTTAGATTTCTTATTAAGAATCCAAGTGCCTTGCTCATTCGAATCAAGAATAGAATTTTTAAAGTTTTCATGGACTGGGCTTTCTTTAGAAGAGACAAATCGGGTACCCATCTGAATGCCCTCAGCTCCAGCAGCAAATGCTGCAGCCATTCCCACTCCATCCACTATTCCTCCAGCAGCAATGATTGGTAGATCTGTATGTTTTCTAATTGCTTGAATTAATACTATCAATCCAACTTCTTCAGGACTCTTAAAACCGCCGCCTTCTGTTCCTTCAATCACTAAACCATCTACGCCTGCATCAGCAGCTTTTACAGCTCCGGCCACACTGGGGACAGCATGAAAAACTTTGATACCAGAATCTTTAAGTATGTGAATGTATTTACCGGGATCGCCAGCTGAGGTTGTAACAAATTTTATACCCTGCTCTAATACTAATTCAATCATGCTTTCATCTCTTAGAAACATTAAAGGTAGATTCACTCCAAAAGGTTTATCAGTAAGCTCTGACATGGCCAGAATTTCAGCTTTGCAGTTTTCAGTCTCTCCAGATGATGTTTCTATGATCCCAAATCCTCCTGCATTGGAGACAGCAGAGGCTAGCTGACTTCTAGCAATCCAGCCCATTGGGGCTTGAATAATTGGATATTTAACACCTAAGATTTCAGTTACTCTATTCATATATTAACAATATCTATTGACATAAATTATGTCAATAGATATATTCTAAATAATTATGACAAAACAAGACGGAAGAACTCAGCGCAGTATTAACAGTCAAAAACTTATAGTTGATGCGTGTATTAAATTATTTAGAGAAGGTAATTTAGAGCCAACGGCTCAACAAGTTGCCGATGAATCTGGTGTAGGAATTAGGACAGTATTTAGACAGTTTGATGATATGGAAGGTCTCCTTAAGTCAGTCGATGGAGTCTTAAGCAAAGAATATGATTTTGAGATCAAGTTTGATCCCCGCTCCTGTTTTGAGAGCCGTCTTTCATCGGTCATAGATCATCTGAATTCAGGCTTTAAAAGACATAAATTACTAATGTTCATGACTGTTTCTAATATGTGGAAATATGAATTTTTACGAGAAAACTACATGATGTATCAAAACATTATTAAAAATAAGATAGAAGAAGTTCTTCCTGAAATATTAAGCTTTGATAATGAATCTAAACATTTATTTCATGCAAGCCTGTCCTTCGCTTTATGGACCAGGCTACAAGGCCAAAAATTGAATAAAGATCAGATTAAAAATGCCATGTTTAGACAATGCATCTTGATTGCAGACGATAACAAATAAAATGAGATCACTTCCAGCTTAAAGTTAATTTTCTAATTTAAAATCTAACCCGGCATGAGCTTTTAGTCTTGCAATTAACTTTTCACCCATCGCTGGAGCTGGGGTATAAATACCACCAGCAAGGTCAGAACATTCTTTGACTAAACAGATTGCGCTTTCAGCAATCATCTTGGATGTTGAACCGTAGCCTGGATCCATGTCACCCGTAACAGCAGCGTGAATGCTTGATCCATCAGCCAAGTCTGCACAAAACAGAACATCATAATTTCCATTGTCTCTGGATTCTTTAGAAGGACCTTCGCCAGGTGCTGGCGCATCAGCCAATGGATTCATGCTGCCAACGAATTCTGCTGCAGCTTTGCCCTCCTCACCTGGTCCCTGAATCCACATCTCGTTGTAACAAAAATCTTCTCCATACATATGGTCCATTAACAAATTAGATCTATGAACATTCTTGGTATTAATTGGAGCCATAAAAAATGGAGCAACCCAGGTCTCAAGTTTTTCATCAAACACAGCTTTAGAGTCTAGAGCTTGCTCAGGTCCGGTGAAACCATTGGAAAGTGAAAAAGGGTTTGCTAGCACTGCAAATAATTCTGGTTTTTCTTTTAACGATGCCATGGTGGCACTCAAAGAAGCCGCTGTTCCACCAGAAAACTCTCCATTCATAGCTCTGACTCTCCCTCGAACATTTGATGCAGGTTTTCCATGTTCGGCTATCACTTTGCTTTGAAGGAAATAAACGCCCAGATCAAAAGGTATGCTGTCAAAACCACAAGAAAAGACAATTCTTGCTCCGGTTTCCTTAGCACCTTCGGCATGCTCATTGATCATCTCATGCATCCATCCAGGCTCGCCGCATAGATCAACATAATCTGTGCCATGGTCAACACATTGTTTCACAATATTGGATCCATATAGCTGATAAGGGCCAACGGTTGTTAACACGCATTGGGTTTGTTTCACCATGTGCACAATACTTTCTTGATCATTGCTGTCTACCGTTAACAAAGGTACATCTGGTGATACGCCCAATGCATCTCTAACTGCAATTAATTTTTCATGGCTTCTGCCTGCCATGGCCCAAGAGATTCTTTGATCATCACCGTATTGATTAAGCATATATTCCACAACCAACTTCCCAGTAAAACCTGTTGCACCATAAACCACGACATCAAAATTCTTATCACTCATCAGAGTCTCCGTTTCAAATTAATTATTAGTAACCAGCCTGCTCAGAATTAATCACTTCCAGCCATTCGTTATCAAGTGCGACATAATCACTTGAGTTGGGTTTTAAACAATAAACTTTGTCGCTGACTTTGTTCAAGTCAAAAGCCTCGTCTCGAAGATCATTTTTTTTCAGCTTGAAAGTTCCTGTGGTATCCATTTCTTGAATAATTCTAATAAAAACAGGGCGTGCGTATTTAGGAAGATTATTTTCTACGTAATCAGAAAATTCTTGCCAACTAAAAGTACCTGGATTCTCGAGGCTAAAAGCTGCCATGCCAGCTCTTCCCTCGCAACCAGGAACTTGAACTCCATAAACATTGGCCATGTTCACATCTTTGTATCCATTTAATATTTCACCTACTTCATTAGTTGAGACATTTTCTGATCTCCACCTAAAAGTATCTCCAATCCTATCAACAAATTGATAATGCACTTTTCCTAAGGAATATCCAACATCAACGGTTTTAATTAAGTCTCCTGTATTGAACCAAGAATCTCCCTCTTCAAAAACATCTCTTAAAATTTTCTTTTCTGTGGCTTGAGCATCTGTGTAACCATTAAAAACAGAATTAGGTGATATATAAATAATCAACAATCCAGGATCATGATTTAATATTTTTTTACAAAGCCCATCTTCGGTTTTAATAATCTTATCTTCAGCAACATCATATTCAATCAAAGCTACTTCGGCATTGGTCATACCAATGGTTTTATCTTTATTTAAAAGATTCATAAACAAAGCATTTCCTTCGCTTGCTCCATAAATTTCAACAATTCTATCAACTCCAAACCGATCCTTAAATGTATCCCATACATCCGGTCTTAGACCATTTCCAACCATAACCTTAATGGGGTTATTCATCTCAGCTTCGGATGGCTCATGGTTTGCTAAATACCTACAAAGCTCACCAATATAAACAAAGGCTGTTGTGTTGTATTTTTGTGAATCTTCCCAGAAAGAAGAAGCAGAAAATTTTCTTTTTACAAAGGTCGCTGCTCCAGCCTGAATCGCAGCACATAAGCCAAGCATTAAGCCCGTTGAATGATACAAAGGCAGGCAGTTGAATATGCAATCTGATTCATCAATTCTATATCCAGCCATGGTAATGTTAATTGATGCTGCCATCAGCTTCTGGTTAGGGCAAATAGCTGCCTTTGGGACTCCGGTAGTGCCAGAGGTAAAAATATAACAAGCCACATCCTTTGCTCTAACTGCATTAGTTTCTTTTAAATTATCATCATCGCTAAAGTCTAGGTTTGCTTTTAAATCAATAGCCCATTCTGGCAAAGAATAGTCTGGAGTGTCCTCAACCCATAAGAAGTCTTCTTGCTTGGTAATGTTAACCTGGTCTAAGACATTTTCTAGAGGCTTCGCACGTTCAGCACCTACGATGCACTTAGTTGAATCAGATGAATTGATGCAGTGAATTAAGGGATCGCCAGTTAAACTTGTATTAATTAGAACGCCAATGGCACCAATCTTATTTAATGCAAGAAGTGAAATTGCAAAATATGGACGATTCTCCATAAACATCACAACTCTATCGCCATGTTTTATACCTTTGCTGGCAAGGTATCTTGCGAGACTGTTGGCAGTTTTATTTGCTTGGGAATAAGTCCATGTCTCATCTTCAAAATATATAAAAGGCCTGTCTGAGAATTTTTCTGTAGTTGCTTGAAAAGTATGGGCCAATGAAGCCTGATCATCGGGTTCAGGAAACTTATATCGAAGCACTGGAATCAAATACTTAAGTTCTCCTAATACTCTAAAAAACTCTTTAATTTTATGAAACAATTTTTTCCCCAAAAAATATAACCAATCTTGCCAATAAGATTGCTAGTTAATCGATTCTATCAAATATCTTGACGAACGTGGTAACTCAGGTTTGAAAATGGTAAATAGATCCTAGTTCTAATAATTGAGTGAGCTCATCTAAAAATATGTAGGATTCGTCCATGAGCTTGATATCCAATAAGTCTTCAGGGTTGAGCTGGTCTCTGTAGTGCTTACTAACCAAAGACCTTAAATCCATTAATTTTTTTGAATTCAATAAAAATTTATTATTTACTTGGCTGAACTCTTCTTCATTCACCACTGTTTTAAACCTTAGACATGCCGGACCACCTCCATTCATCATGCTTTGATGAATGTCCACAAATTCAATGTGTTTAATTGGTGAAGAAGATTTAACTTCATCCAACCATCGCATGCAATTTGAATGGTTCTGAACCTCTTCTGGAAGTAGCATCATCATCTCGTTTTTTTCTACAGTAATTAATTGGGAGTTTAGAAGATAGCTTGAAACCAAGTCATCCAAAGAAATATCTGCTGAAAGAATTTCAAGGGCTTGAAAACCTTTTATATGATCCTTTAGATGATGAAGAACCCTTTCCAACTGAACTCGATCAGCAAAAGCCTCTTGGTGAAAGATGAAAATCTCTTCGTTGGCAAGGCTGACAATATCATTGTGAAAGCTACCTGAATCAATGGCTAAATCATTCTGTCTGAGAAAAAGTACTCTATCTGGGTCTAATTGATGTTGCGTAGATACCGCTTGAGAAATTTCTTCTGCCTGACGAGCAATCACGCCTTGATGAGCTTCAAAAGCAGAGCTCCCATAAACAAAAATTTGAAACCCAGGCTTTAGATGTTGAGCGCTAACTCGCAGATGGTTGGCAGCCCCTTCATCTCCATATCCAGAAATATGATTTATAGGATCATGAACTTGAGCAATCGATCCAAACATTAGTTGAAGTTGGGTTTGTGTAAATTTAGGTTCAATGGATCGATGAAACATAGAGTTCAAATTTGCTGGAGTAATGTGGATGATCTGATCGTAGCTATCAATACTTGGGGAAAATGTTGCAGCATTTGCTGCCCACATCGATGATGCTGAGTAGATATTTTTTAATAAAGCAGGTGCTTGTTTTCCCGCTCTAGAAATTACTTCTTCATCAGTACCTCCGAATCCCAAGCCCCTAAGAGTCTCTATATTAGGACGCTCATGAGGCAAGAAAAAACCCTGCTGAATACCTTGATCCATGATAATTCTCATCTTATCCAAGCCTTGTAATGCAGCAGCCTGTGGATTAGAAGTTTGATTAAGATGTTTTTGAGAGGCTAAATTGCCTTGCGATAAACCTGCATAATTATGCGTTGGACCAATCAAGCCATCAAAATTAATTTCTCCTGAATATGCCATCTAGAGTTTTTTAATAATTGATGCCTTTGGCCATGCACAATAATCAGCTGCATAGTAACCGGCCGGTCTAAGGTTCCCACTTCTCCCAATTCCTCCAAAGGGAAAAGCGCCTGATGCACCTGTTGTTGTTGAATTAAAATTGATCACTCCGGCATTAATTCTATGCACAAACTCTTCAAAAAGTTTTTCATTATCTGAAATAAGTCCGGCTGCTAAACCGTATTTGGTATTGTTTGCTGCGGCTATAGCCTCTTCAAATGTATCCACAAATGTAACTTGCAGCATCGGACCAAAATTCTCTTCATCATAAACTTTCTTCATCTCGGTAATGTTCATCAGGCTTGGAGTGACCAAATTAACTGCGCTTTTAACTCTGCGAGCTTTAAGTATTGGGGTAGCCCCCAACTGAGTAAGCTTATCTTGAAAATCTAGAAATCCTTTAGTGGCAGTAGGAGATATCAAAGGTCCATAGTAGAGGTCTGACTCATTTACATACGAAAGTGATTTGATCTTTTTCTTAAGGTTTTCAAGGATTATTTTCCCGTTTCTGGTCTTTGGAAGAATTAAGCGACGCGCACAAGTACAACGTTGTCCCGAGGAAATAAATGCTGATTCAAAAATAAGCTCCACTGCAGCATTGATTTTTCTAGTTGACCAGACAACCAGAGGATTATTACCTCCCAATTCCAATGCCAGAATTTTTTCTGGGTAATCTGACATAATTTTACTGAGCTGTTTGCCTACTTTATAACTCCCTGTAAAAAGTACTCCCTTATTCAATGGGTTCTTACAAAGAGCTTGCACAACATCTTTGCCTCCGTGAATCATGTTGATAACACCTTCAGGCAATCCTGCTTTAGCCCACAACATCATCATGTACTCTGCCACCATGGGCGCAGATTCGCTTGGCTTAAACACAATGGTATTACCAGCTATCAATGCAGGAGTTATGTGTCCATTGGGTAAATGCAATGGAAAATTAAAAGGTCCAATTACTGATAAAACACCATGGGATGAATGCTGAAGTTTAGCTTGCATCGCGCCCATGGCTTTAAGTTGAGAGCCAGTACGTTTTTTATATGCAAGGATTGAATTTTGTAATTTAGCTAAGGTGGCTGCAACCTCTGATGATGCATCCACATGAGTTTTGCCAGTCTCAGTTGCAATAAGCTTGGTCATGGCAAGCTTATTTTTTTCAAGCAAAGCATAAAAAATTTTAATTACTTTAATGCGGCTTTGGAGAGATTTTCTGGACCATTTAAAATGACTGCTGGCAGCTGAATTGATGGCTAATTTTAATTGTGGGATATTAGAAAAATTACCTTGCCAAATAACCTCATCGTTCATAGGGTTATGAGACTTAAAGGCTTTACCTTTTCCTGGTGACCACTGCCCTTGATAAAAAAGCATTAGTTAACCTGGGCTGTTGAGCCGGTTTCCAGTCCTAGAGCATTGGCCACTTTAACTGAAACCAACAGCCTCTTCTTATCTTTGTCAAAAGCATAATTTTCTTTTACCACTGCAAAGGCATCTATTGCTGGATTAGCAATAAAGCCAAAGCAATCAAAATTAATATTTCGTTTAATCTCAATAGGAAATAATTTTGCAGATTTAACCAATGGAATATCTTTAATTTTTGTTTCGAGGCATGGGCCACCATCGAGGACATCAATTAATCCATTAGGACGAAAATTCTGTTTTCTTAATAAAGAATAAGCTGGCATCGCATTTGGATGTGGCTTACCAATAACCCGTTGAACCTTTTTTGGCATGTGCTCAATAATAAAAGGGTATTTGGGGATAGACTCCATGATGAAATGATTGTCTATGTAGCTAATTTCATCTGCTTTAAAGAAATCTAAGTTAAAAAAGGTATTACTAAATGAGTTCCAGAAATATGACTCATCTTTTGCATTTTTAAAACCACGAATTTCTACAAAAGCTGTAGGATCAAACCTTTGTTGGTGAGCAGACATAAAAATAAATCTTGAAAAGGATAGCAAGGAGCCTCTGCCCTTGCCTCGAAAGGCTGGTTTTAGAAACAGCGTGCCTAACTCAGAATAAGGTTGTTTGCACAAATGTAAGGTCAAAACATCTAAATCTTTAGTAAAGTTTAAAGACTTTGACTCAAGTTTTGAAATTGATTTTTTAAAAAAAACTGAAGGCTGCTTAAGAGATACAGAAGTGTAAATAGCAGACAAGCCCACAATTCGATTATTGTCTTCAAGCACAAAGAGGTAACTGTCTTGGTTGGGTTTTTGAGTTTTCTTGTTTCTAGATTTTTCAGACCATGAGATTCTTTCTTTGATCTCTTGAGGGGTTTTGGGCATGGTCGTCATGCCTTTCCCGGAATGTTTAACTAGATGTTCAACATTCTTAAAATCTGATGTTTTGACCAATCTGACTACTTTCATGCCCTCAGTATAGCAATTATGGAGCCTTGAACGTGAGGATTATCGGAGAGGCTGCTGTTAGGTTAGCTTGAGAATCACTTCGTCATAAAATTTTTGCATACCTTCAATCTTCTGCTCTAGGGGTGCGTCATTCATAGCGCCATAGAGCATCCATGGGTATGTTGTCATAGTTGTGACTCCTAAATCTTTCATTTTTCCAAAGCCCTCTAAACTAAAAGCATCCCAGCAACTAAAACAGATATATTCATAATGTTCTTTGTTAGGTAACTCTTGTCTTTTTGCATTCAATTTTGCCATCAAGGCTTCCAGCTCACCCAAGCTATGCATGTCAGAAATCCAACCCTCATGCTTTGCTGCCCTATTGAGAGCTGGCTCAGAAAATCCTCCAACATAAATGGGAATATCATTTTTTGGAGCAGGTAACATTTCTAATTTTTTAAAATTAAAGAACTCTCCTTGAAAGTCAACCATCTTGCCCGTCCAAAGCAACTTCATGATCTCAAGCATCTCATCAGCTCTAGCTCCTCTTCGTTTAAACTCTTGGCCACCGGCTTCAAATTCTTCAGGCATCCAACCCATTCCAATACCCAAATCGAATCTTCCCTGTGAAACCGCATCAAGGGTAGAAACTTCTTTCGCAACTCGCAAAGGATTTCTTGCTGGCAATACATAGACACTTGTATAAAAGCGAATGTTTTTAGTTGCACCTGCTAAAAATGATAAAGAATTAATCGGATCAGGCCAATCTGTACCTCGCTCCCACCTCACACTGCCATCATCTGTATAAGGGTATGGAACTGAGAATGTTTCTGGATGAATGAGATGATCTGAAACAGCAAGAAAATCATAGCCAATTTCATCAGCTGCAATTCCCAATGGCTGAATCTCATCCATTGGTAACATTGAAAGTGGTATTGCAAATTTCATATTCCTATAGCCCTGCTAACAAACCAAAAAGTCCCCATAGAGAATACTACCGCACCTGTAACGTTGTGAATATAGCTAAAATTAGATGCAGATAGGTAATTTTTAGCTAGTGCTAAGAGCCCCAGTATTACAAAAGCAACTCCCAGTTGCCCTATTTCAACACCCAGATTAAAACTTAAGATAATTTGCCATAATCTTTCTTGTGGTAGCCCTACCTCAGCAATGGAAGAAGCAAATCCAAGTCCATGTATCAGCCCAAAGAAAACTGTGATCATCAAAGGAATCCATTGAGATAAATAATGTTGCGTAAGGTTAAGGTAAATCGTTAAAAATAGCGCTAAGCCAAAAATTAATGATAGATCAAGGGTGCCAAATAAAACCAAAGGTGTAAAAGCTGCTAGGGCAAGAAAAAAATTTTTTATTAAATGCTGTAATTCATACTGATGTTTAAAAAACTTTTCTATTGCTAACAGCAATATAGAAAACCCTATTAAAATTTCGACCATTGCGGCATTCACTCTTAAGACATTCATTGCACCTAAGCCTAAAGTTAAGCTGTGCCCAATAGTAAATCCAGTAATGGCAATTACAAGGTATCTGCCCTGAAATAAAAGCAATAATCCAAGCAGGAATGCTAGATGATCCCAACCACTTAAAATATGCTGAATACCAGACTGCATATACCCCCAATAAGAGCTCTGATTAATGCCTGGCTTAGATAAAGAGTGGATTTGCCAAAGATCTGCTTTGCTCGCAAACATAAATTCAGGGATAGTCTCGCCATCTACTTGGCCTCTGGCAAAATGAGTATGAGTCAGGCCGAAATCTTGAAACAAAGGAATGGAGGCGCTAATTGGCATTTTTGAACATTCAAAAGCCCAGTAAAATTTTAAGACTCCAAGTGAATTATTCTCAATGAATTCCACTGGTTGATTGAGCTTGCATTCATCTCCAAGATCAATAGAGTCGCTTAGATAGGCAATAAAATCATCATAAGATTGAAATTTAGTTTCAATTTTAAGGCCATCAAAAATGCCTCGCTTGATGGTTCCGGTTACCTGCACCTCAGCTCCATTAGCAAGAGTAATAAATTGAAACTTAGAATAAGATTCACTGCGATTGTGAGCTTCAAGAGGTAGGATTGCTTGGAGCAGCAATAAAATCAGTAATTTTTTAAAGGTCATCTGCCTTTACGACGTCATACCAGTTTCTGAGATCATCTAGATACTCATCCAGCATCTCCTCACCTTTAAAGCGAATGAATTCTGACTCAACTTCTTGGTAAACATCATCAAATAAAGGAGCACTTTGAATAATTTTTTGAAGGGGAACCAAGAGATGAAATCGTCCATCAAGCTCGATCAACTCACTGACCTCACCTTCTTGTAAGCCTAATGCAACTTGCGTGAGATAAGGTCCAATATACTCTCGAACCTTCATTGCGGGCAGCAAAGCATTAGGCAAGCTAATCACCTCAATTGCAGCAAGGGATTTTGCCGCCACTGGATCGCCATTAGCTAAAAAATCTCTAGCCTGCAGCCCTGACGTTTTCTGATCACCATCAAAACTAAGTCTAATGAGCTGCAATTTTGGACTAGGCGTAAACAAATCCTGGTTAGCTGAATAAAATTTTTCTAAATCTTTTTTTGAGATTCGTAAATCATCAGCCTCAGCAATAATGGAGCCAATCATTTTTTGAATAATGGTGCTTCTGATTTCTGCATCATTCTCAATCATACCCAAGTCGATTCCTCTTTGAATTAAAAGCTCTTCATCAATCATTCTTTCAAGAATATTTTCAGGATCAGACTCCATTAAGCCTGCTTTTCGTGATTGAGCAATTGATGTTAAATACGTCTCATATTTCTCTTTAGAAATTGCTCTTTCATCAATTTTGGCAACCCAATTTAACTGAGTTAAGTCCACCTTCTCAATGAAGCTAGAGCCAATAATCGCTACAGAGATAATGCCACCTAAAATCAATAATGGATGAATGTCTGATTTCCATTGAAAAAAGTTTTTAGTTGTGAGTTTAGCTGGGGTAAGAGTCATTTTGATATGGTCAATATCATCTTCCAGATAGACCTCTCCTTGGGCAATAAAACCAAAATTTTGATAGAAATTTAGCAGCCTATGTTGTGCAGAAATACTAACCTCTTGCCCAGGATACTTGGCAGCACAAAATTCAATGGCTTCCTTGGTCAATATTTTTCCTGCTCCCTCTCGCCGAATCTTTTCTGCAGTTAGGACTCTTCCGATTTCCGGTCCTTCATATTGTTTTCCAGGTTTAACAACTCTCAGATAGCCTACTAACTGATCGTCTTGATGCGCTAGCAGATGATCGCAATCCTGGTCCTTAAAATCAGCATCAATAAAAGGACAGTCTTGCTCTACCACGAATACTTGCTGACGAAGGTTTAACACCCCATATAACTCATCTTTTGTAAGAGCAGAGAACGACTTCCATTTAATCTTCATTGGGTGATTATATTTGTTTTATTACTTATAATCTAAATTCAAAATTTGGAGATTAATATGAGCGATTTATACAACATTCAGGTTAAAGATATTGAAATGAATTCAGTCGATTTGAATGTCTATAAAGGAAAGACTTTACTAATTGTTAATGTGGCTAGCAAATGTGGTTTTACTCCACAATACAAGGATTTACAGAACCTTTATGAAAAATATCAAGCCCAAGGTTTTGAAGTACTTGGATTCCCTTGCAATCAATTTGGTGGGCAGGAGCCTGGGACAAATGAAGAGGTTGCTTCATTTTGTGATTTAACATATAACGTTTCATTTAAGCTGTTTGATAAAATTGAGGTGAATGGCTCGAATACAAGCCCGCTATTTAAATATCTCAAGCATGAATCCCCTGGCATCTTAGGAACTGAATCTGTGAAATGGAATTTCACTAAATTTTTAGTAAACAAGGATGGTGAAGTTGTTAAAAGATTTTCGTCTAAGGATGGAGAATCAACAATTGAGTCTGAATTAGTAAAAATTTTATAATCTAAATTTTTAAACTCATTAACAAAGCATCCTCTTTTGGGTTGCCGCTGTAATAATCTGGTCGAATTGCATCTTTGCTAAACCCAATCTTTTCATACAAATTAATTGCTGTTTCGTTGGAGGCTCTTACCTCAAGGGATATAATTTTTACTCCAATTGTTTTATTTTGAAAAATTACTTGCTCCAGTAATTGTTTTCCAAAACCTTTTCCTTGATGAGTTGGATCAATGGCAATATTTAGTAAATGTGATTCAGGGATAATTGGAGAATAAATAGCAAATCCAATGATTATCTCTGCTTCCTCAAGAACTACTGAATAGTGACCAACCTCCATAGAGGAAATAAATTGCTGTTTTGTCCAAGGTAGCTGATTTGTAACATTTTCAATTTTAACGATTGTTAAAAAATCTTCCATACTGGCAGGTCTTATTTTCATCGCATCAAGCTAATGTCAAAGGCTTAAGTTTGCTCCACAGTTCTTTTTTTAGACTGGGATCAGACAACATACCTTGAAGCGAGGGTGATGGAATCAGGTTGAAACTCTTAGAAATATTACTTAGATCACAAAAGGCCAAAGTAGCCTTAAAATGAGCTGAAGATTCTATAAATTTTTCTATTTGAAGAGGTGCTTTCGATGATACTGTAATAGCACCCTGAGAAACGGGTTCAGCAGAGCCATGTACTGCTTCAATGATTGCCTCAAGCAACTTTATTTCTTTTTCTGTGTATTCATCAACAGAAATAGTATGTAATGTTAGAATATTGTCCTTTTTATAAAAATGAATGATGCTTTCATCATTCTTAGAAGGGTTTTGGGTATCCTTAAACATGGGAATGCCAATTTTAGATAGAATATATTGAGATTTATTTGAGAGCATTACAAAAGCAATCATGAAAGATTTAATCAAAAAATACAAACCTTTTGAGCCTATTCCTTTAGAAGAGAGAAATTGGCCAAATCAGGTTATCAAATCAGCACCTAGATGGTGCTCGGTTGATTTGCGTGATGGAAACCAAGCCTTGATTGAGCCAATGGGGCATGAGAGAAAAAAACGTATGTTTAAATTGCTTTGTGATCTTGGCTTTAAAGAGATTGAGGTAGGTTTCCCTGCTGCTTCTGAAACTGATTTTGAATTTGTAAGATGGCTAATTGAAGAAAAAAATATACCTTCAGGTGTGACAATCCAAGTATTAACCCAAGCAAGAGATCATATTATTGAAAGAACATTTGAGTCATTGAAGGGAGCTCCACAAGCGATTGTTCATTTTTATAATTCAACCTCCACCTTGCAAAGAAAAGTTGTTTTCAATCAAGATAAAGCCGGCATCAAGAAAATAGCTGTTGATGGAGCTAATCTAGTTAAAGATTTGGCGTTGGCCAGCCCCGAAACTAAATGGCTGTTTGAGTATTCACCTGAAAGCTTTACAGGCACAGAGCTGGATTATGCTGCAGACGTTTGTGACTCTGTTGTAGATATTCTTAAGGATGCTTCATCTGAAAAGATTATTATTAATCTTCCTGCGACTGTTGAAATGGCAACCCCAAATATCTATGGAGATCAAATTGAATGGATGAATAATAACTTGATTAACAGAGAGAATATTTCTCTATCATTGCATCCGCATAATGATAGAGGAACTGCAGTTGCAGCCTCTGAATTCGGTCTAATGGCTGGAGCGGATCGGGTTGAAGGAACCTTATTTGGAAATGGCGAGCGAACAGGGAATGTTGATGTGGTGACTATTGCGCTTAATCTGTTAACTCAAGGCATTGATCCAGAGCTTGATTTCTCTGACATTAATTCAGTGATTCGAGAGGTTGAATATTGCAATCAACTTCCGGTCCACCCAAGACACCCCTATGCTGGGGATCTTGTATTTACAGCATTTTCAGGCTCTCATCAAGATGCAATTAAAAAAGGTCTTGGCGCATTAAAAAAATCAAATCAGCCAGAATGGGAAGTGCCCTATCTGCCCATCGATCCTGCGGATCTTGGTCGATCATATGAAGCGGTTGTTAGAATAAATTCTCAATCAGGCAAAGGTGGCATTGCCTTCATTTTAGAGAAAGATCATGGAGTGTCATTACCAAGACGTCTTCAAATAAACCTAAGTGAAAAAGTCCAAAAAGTTGCAGATGAAACTGGCAAAGAAGTTATGTCTAGAGATATCTGGAAGGTTTTTGAAAAAAACTATTTATCCACAAAGGGAAAGTTTGAATTAAAAAATTATGCTTTATCTTCAGCAGAGGACTCTGAAGGCAATACCTCAGATCAAGTAACAATGACACTGTGCACTGTCAATGATGAAGTGAACCTCAAGGGAATAGGTGGCGGCCCAATTGAAGCATTTATTTCAGCAGTAAATGCTCATTTTAAAGTTTCAATTTCTGTCTCTGATTACCATCAACATTCAGTTACTTCGGGGGCTGATGCTAAAGCAGCGGCATTCATTGAACTGACTTCTGATGGCAGGAATGAGTGGGGAGCTGGAATCGACGGCAACACTGTTAAAGCGTCCTTTCAAGCTATTGTTATTGGACTTAACAAGCTACTTACTTAAAATCAGGCTCGCGTTTTTCTAAAAAAGCTTGGACCCCTTCAATGTTCTCATCCGATCCAAAGATTTTATTTTGAGATTCCGCCTCTGCTTTAAAGATCTCATCATAGGACTTAACCAACGCATCATTCATAAGTTTTTTAGTAAGTGATAAGGCCTGCGGAGATCTCTTAGCTAGATGCTCAGCCCATTTTTTAGTTTCAGTACTTAGATCACTTAGCTCAACAACTTTATTAGCTATCCCCATATTGAAACATTCTGCAGATGGAATTTTTTTTGCCTCAATTGCATATTCAAGTGCTCGACTATAACCAATTGCTCTGGTTAAAAGGAAGCTGAGGCCTCCATCAGGAACCAGCGCAATATTACTAAATACAGACATGATATATGCCTCTTTAGCCATAATTCTTAAATCACATGCCATAGCCAAAGCAGCTCCAATACCTGCGGCTGCTCCATTAATAGAGCCAATGACAGGTTTTGGCATTTCAATAATATTCTTCAAAAAAGGCTGGTAGCCTCTCAATAAAGCATCTTTTGTATCTGCCCAAGATGCATCTCTTTCTGTGAGGTCGGCTCCAGCAGAAAAACCTCTTCCCTCGCCGGTAATTACCAAAACTCTGATCTGAGTATCATTTTTTACCTGCTCAGTTGCAGTACCCATGTCCCAAATTAACTGCTCATTAAAAGCATTCATCATTTGAGGACGATTAATTGTAATTGTTGCTACACGATTTTCTACATCTAAACTGATAGTTTCATAGCCCATGTTTTTCTCCAAATTAACTGATTATTTCTTATTTATGACTAAATCGCCACCACAAAAACTTAAAAATGCTCCACTTTGTTCTTTGTCGGCTCGGGACCAGTTAACTTTCGTTTTTGCTGTTGGATGGGAATAAATAAATGCTTTCATGATTTCTTGTAATATTTTTTTATTTGGCATGGCCACCCCATTATTCTTGATCCAGTATCGAATGACCTCAGCACAAGTTTTTGTATCTAGATCTATCAATAAATTTCGCTCTAAATTTGGTTGTAATAAAATATCTCCAAATTGAGAATCAAGCAATGATTCATAAACTTTCATATGTTGAGATATTAATTGTGAAGTTTGTTGAATCTGCAATCCAGCCTTGGGCCAACGATTTGAAACTAAATCTAGAATTTCATTGCGAATAAAGTTTCTATCTTGATCAACTCGTTCATTAGATTCATCTGCTACAAATTCAATGCTCTTTTGTCTCAAGTATTCACTCAGCATAGATTTTGGATAACTAAGCCATGGTCTGATAAGAACACCTGCCCCTAGCTGTCTGCTTGGCAATGGCCCTTGTAAACCGTCCAAACCTGTTCCTCGAAATAATCTATATAATATAGTTTCAGCAACGTCGTCAGCATGATGCGCAAGCAATAATTGATCATTGGGACTAAGGTACTGTTCAAAAATTTTGTAACGGCCTTTCCTTGCAGCAGATTCTAAGCCAGCTTTTTTTGAATTAACTATAATCTTTTTGCAGCACAAAGGTATTTCTCTTGTATTACAAAAATTTTTACAGTGCTCTTCCCAAAGATCAGAATTTTTGCTCACATTGTGATTGACATGAATTGCTGAAAGTCGTCCAAGAAAAGTCTTACTTTGTTTTAGTTCATAGCAAAAATTTAACAATGCAGAAGAGTCACTGCCGCCACTAAATGCAACAACTATATCCTTATTAGGATCAACTAGATTAAAAAAAATGTTGGTATTCAGCAAAACTAGGCGCCAATTTTAAGCAAGCGCTCGTATCGCCTGTGCAATAACTCCTCTGGGGTGAACTTAGAAAGTTCAGCTATGCTAAGCAATAAAGATGACTTAATATTTGCAGCAGTTAAATCAAAATCTTGATGAGCTCCACCAACTGGTTCAGAGATAATTTCATCAACAATGCCAATTTTAATAAGATCAGATGCGCCAACTCTCATAGCTTCTGCTGCATCAGCTGCTTTGTCTGATTCTCTCCAGACAATAGATGCACAAGCTTCTGGCGAAGCAACAGAGTATGTACCATATTCTAAAATTGCAACATGATCACCCACTCCAAGTGCTAGCGCTCCTCCAGAACCCCCTTCACCTGACACTATGACAATAATTTTAGTTTTAAGACTAGACATTACGGCTAAATTTCGAGCTATTGCTTCGCTTTGGCCTCTCTCTTCACCTTCTATGCCTGGGTAGGCTCCAGCTGTATCAATAAATGTAATAACGGGCATATCAAAACGCTCTGCAAGCTGCATAAGTCTCTTGGCTTTCCGATAGCCCTCAGGTTGAGGCATGCCAAAATTTCTTTTAACCTTTTCATCGGTACCACGACCTTTTTCATGACCAATAACCATCACAGGCATACCTTCTAATTTTGCAATACCTCCTACCAACGATGCATCATCTCCAAATTGACGATCACCGTGCAATTCCTCAAATTCATGAAAAATTCTCTGGATGAAATCTAATGTATGAGGTCGATTTGGATGACGGGCTACCTGGACTTTTTGCCATGTCGTAAGTTTGGAATATATTTTTTTTCTTAAAGATCCCTCTTCTAGCTTTAATTTATCTATTTGCGGTAGGAGCTCAGGATTGTCAGAGGCCGCAAGCTGCAAAGCTTCAATCTTAGCTGTAACTTCAGCAATTGGTTTTTCAAAATCTAAAATACTAATACTCATTATATTAATTTAGTGTAATTGCACCATCCCCAAATAACCCTTTTAATAATTTAATATTCTCAGTCGAAGGCATAAGTTTAAATTTATCTCCTAATTCTATTATAGCCTCAGAGCCATGGTGTAATATTTTTAAATGCACTTTACAATTTCCGTGTTGCCAAAAATCTCCGTTTAAACTTTTTAGGTCACTCATTGTGGCTTGGATAGAATCATTAGAACGGTCCCTTACGTCAATAATTATTTCTTTATTTCCGTGACTAATCTGAGATTCTAAAGAAGCAACTGCTACAACTTGCATTTTATACATTCTTCGATTCAATTCTTTGGATCGATAATCATCTAACTCAACAGATCCTGATAAAATTAACATTGAATTTGTTTTAAATAATAAATGATTTTTCTCTAGAACATCTGTGCTGATAATGCCTTCCATGGAGCCAGTTCCATCATCAAAACTTATGAACGCAACTTGTTTATTTGATCGGTTTCTGATCTGCCGAAAAGAATTCAAAAGCCCCACAACCTTAACTCTCTTCAGATTATCAGTTATCTCACCAATAGAATGTGATCTTAGGTTATTGATAACCGCCTCAATAGCAATAACAGGATGACCTGAAAAATAAAACCCTAAGGCGTCCCGCTCGTGATTTAATAAATCCTCCTTGGATAATTCTTTTACGTTTGCATATTTTTCATAAGGATCGAAACTTTCCTCCATTGCAGCAAACAAGTCTGAAGTCCCGGCCACTTGTAAGCTATTCTTTTGACCTTCTCTTAGCATATCTTCCATGCACGCCAAAGCTATGGATCTAGATGGAGCTAACTCATCAAACGCCCCGGCTTTGGTTAGCGCTTCAATAGATTTCTTACCACCAAGCTTCACATTCACTTTTTTTGTTAGATCAAATAAATCTTTAAAAGATTGATTTTTACGAACCTCTAAAAGGTGCTCTACAAAAGAATCAGCAACCCCTTTGATTGCTCCCAAGCCATATTTAATATCAAGATTTTTATTAACGTTGAAGTGCTTATTACTTGTTTTAATATTCGGTGTTAAGACTTTTATTTTTAATTCTTTGCACTCATTAATCAATGTATTAATTTTATCTGTATTACCTAACTCTGTTGATAAAACTGCAGCCATAAAGTGCTCTGGATAATAGGTCTTTAGATAGGCTGTCTGATATGAAAGCATGGCATAGGCTGCAGAATGAGATTTATTAAATCCATATCCAGCAAACTTTTCAATTAGATCAAAGATTTTTTCTGCTGTAGCTTTTTTAATTTCATTAGCAGCACACCCATCTACAAAAATTTGTCTCTGTTGTTCCATCTCTTCAACTTTCTTTTTGCCCATCGCTCGCCGAAGAATATCAGCTTGCCCTAATGAGTACCCAGCCAAGACTTGAGCAGCCTGCATTACTTGCTCTTGATATAAAATAACTCCATAGGTTTCTGATAAAACCGGTGCTAATAAATTATGGGGATAAGTAACTTTGCTCTTCCCGTGCTTGCGATCTACAAATTCATCATGCATGCCAGATTCTAGAGGGCCGGGTCTATACAGGGCTAGTAGAGCTACAATTTCCTCAAATTTTGTTGGTTTTAGTCTGCGAATAAGCTCTCTCATTCCAGTAGATTCAAGCTGAAAAATAGCTGTGGTTCTTCCGGAAGCAAGTAGTTCAAAAACTTTAACATCATCAAGAGACAATGAATTTAAATCTAGAGGTACTTCATTCTGAGAAGATAAATGCTCATTGATGGTCTTGACTGCTCGATCAATTACTGTGAGAGTTCTAAGACCTAAAAAATCAAATTTAACTAACCCAATAGTTTCAACATCATCCTTGTCAAATTGAGTCATTACTGAGTTTGACTGTGGATCAAAATAGGTAGGACAAAAATCTGCGATGGAGCCTGGTGCAATAACTATTCCCCCAGCATGCTTCCCAACATTTCTTGCGATGCCCTCCAACTTAAATGCTAGATCAATAATTTCAGAGACCTCGCCCTCATCATTGATCATTTTTTTAAAGATGGGTTGAGAGCTAATTGCCTTCTCAAGAGTCATACCAGGAATAAATGGAATCATTTTAGAAATCCTATCTCCCAGAGCATATGGCTTACTTAAAGCTCTTGCAACATCTCTAACGACTGCTCGTGCAGCCATAGTTCCAAAGGTTGCTATCTGCGACACTGCAGTTTTTCCATATTTCTTACTAACATAGTCAATAACCATATCTCGCTTATCCATACAAAAATCAATATCAAAATCTGGCATTGATACTCGCTCAGGATTAATAAACCTTTCAAAAAGTAAATTGTGCTCTATTGGATCCAAGGCTGTAATCCCAAGAGCATATGCAACGAGCGATCCAGCGCCTGAGCCTCTTCCTGGTCCAACAGGTACATCATTAGTTTTAGACCATTGAATAAAATCAGCAACAATTAAAAAATAGCTTGAGAAACCTGTGGCGTGAATCTGAGTAAGCTCATAATCTAATCTCTGTTGATATATAGACTTTTTCTCTAAATCAAAAGAGTGAATCATCTCTCTTAATTTAGAGTTAGAGAGCTCCGAAAGAAATGAGTTAAAATTATGTTCTTTTGGGACTGGGTATTCTGGAAGAAAATATTGATCAGTAGTAAATGAAACATTGCATTTTTGAGCAATATTAAAAGTATTATCAATTAATGCTTGTGAACCAAATTCATCAAATAACTCAGCCATGTCTTTGGTAGATTTAAAGAATTGTTCAGGTGTATAGTGTTTTTTTCGATTAGGGTCGTTAAGAGTTTTACCAGTATTAATGCAGACTTTTGTCTCATGAATATCAAAGTCATCTTTTTTAGCAAACATAGCATCATTAGTTGCAATGACTGGGATAGAGAGCTCAGAAGCTATTGGCAAAATACACTGTATAAACTCTGTTTCAAACTCTTTTCCAACTTTTTGAATTTCAATACAGAAATCATCCTTAAAAGTTTTTTGAAATTTCTTCAATTCTTCTTGAAGTTCAATTAATTTTTGACCTTTAGATAAATTGAATATCTGAGAGAGATGTCCACCAGAGATTACGATAATATTACCTGCGCAAAGGCTTAAATCCTCAAATGAAATAGTAATTTGATTATTTTCTTGTTGAAGTTGGGCCTGAGAAATTAATCCCATCAAAGATTTCAATCCAAGGTTATTTTTTGCAAGACATAAAATCTCTCTAGGATTATTTTCATCAGAGCGGAGGTTGAGGATAGTTCCGGCCAAAGGCTTAATACCAGCTGCCTCAGCTTTTTTAAAAAACTTCACCATTGCAAACATATTATTGAGATCAGTTAATGCAACTGCAGGCATTTTTAGTTTTACTGCATTTGAAATAATTTCATTAATTCTAAGAAGGCCTCTAGAAATACTGAACTCAGAAGAGACTCGCAGATGGATAAAAGGTATAGACATTCTAACTAGAGAACACCTTTAAAGGACAGCCTATGAAATGATGAATGACCAAAAATTTTTAACGCATCCAAATGGTGTGCTGTGCCGTAACCTTTATTTTTAGCAAAGCCATAGACTGGAAATTTTTTATCAAGCTGTGTCATAAAAGCGTCTCTGTGCACCTTTGCAATAATTGAGGCTGCTGAAATTTCTGGAATTAATTGATCACCCCTAATTACTGCCTCACAATTTACCTCTACATTAGGAATAAATTGACCATCTACATATACTAAATCTGGTTTGATGGGTAAATTTATTATAGCCTGTTGCATGGCCTTCAAAGTAGCTTGATGAATATTAATTATATCAATTTCATCATGGCTCACACTTGCAAAACTAAACATGGCTTCTTTTTGAATTATTGCTGCTAAAGTTTCTCGTTTTTTTTGAGAAATTTTTTTGGAATCATCTAAATGTTGAATTGGGTTGCCAAGAATTACAGCTGCTGCGGTTACAGGTCCAGCTAAACACCCTCTGCCAACCTCATCTACACCTGCAATGATCACCCTAAAGATTGGATGGCTTGAGCGGCTGCTTCAAAACCTTGGCCCTGCATAGCTTCATTAATTTCTAAGACAGATAAATGGTAGTGCTCAGAATCATCCCGAAGCTTCAGATAATTTTCTATAATTGCATTAACTGAGAGGTCACCTTGGATTAACTCAGGAAATAAGTGTTTTTGCAAAAGTAGATTTGGCAATCCAATAAAAGGTGTCTTAATCATTCTGCTTAAGATAGCGTAATTAATTGCATTAGTTTTATAACAAATAATTGGTAGTGAGCCTAAAACAGCAGCCTCTAGTGAGGCTGTACCAGAAGTAACAATAGAAATTTTTGAGACAGACAGAAAATCATTAGCGGTATTTATAGCTAACTTATAATCAATTTCATTGAGTCCATTGAAAGACCTAATCATCTGAGCAAGCTCTTTATTTGCAGCGGGAATTAAGAAAGTGGAGTTTGAATCAATTGATGTTATTTTTTTAGCTGCTTTTAAAAAAATAGGCATCATGCAAGAAATTTCACTTTTTCTACTACCTGGCAAAATACTAATGTAATTCTTGGAATTACTTAACTGATGCTTGGCAATTATTTGATTGCGATCATTCGCTTGAAGACTACTAAAGGGGTGTCCAAGAAAAAAGCTATTCATATTTTTTTGTTGATAGAATTGATGCTCGAATCTAAATAAACACAAAGTTAAGTCAATGTTGGCATGAATAGCTTTAATTCTATTCTCCCTCCATGCCCAAACAGAAGGGCTAACCACTTGAATGGTTTTAACGGAAGATTTCTTTAATTTTTTATGAAAATACATATTAAAATCAGGAGAGTCAACTCCAATGAATAGATTTACGCCATTGGCAAGAAAAAGATTGAGAATTTTTTTTCTTATCTTGAGTAGTTTTGGAAGATTAATTAAAGGGTCTATTATCCCCATGACTTGCAGATCTTGATGGTCTATGTCAGACGGAGTAGAGATACTAAGAGCGTTGACTGCTGGCCCTCCGAGTCCAAATAGTTCCAAGTCATAGAAGTCCTGCAAAGCAGAAATTAACTTGGCTCCAAGCCGATCACCTGAATGCTCTGCTGCAATTATGCCAATTTTTAATTTTTCTTTGGTCACCTAGCGCAATAAGCCTCTTTCAGATTTTTCAATCGAAGCAATAAAAGTATCAAGGGCTGGGTTAGATTCACTATTCAGTATCTGAAGGTGCTTGATAGCCTCATCGAGAGAATACCCCTTTCTGTAAATAATTCTATAAGCCTTCTTAATTAAATTGACGGTATCTTTATCAAAATTATTTCTCTGCATACCCACAGAATTTAATCCAATAGGCCGTGCTGGATTTGCTGCGACTTTTACAAATGCCGGAACATCCATTGTGATAATGGTATTTAAGCCAGTGAATGAGTGGTCACCTAAATTGCAGAATTGATGGACTAGCGTAACAGCGCCAAGAGTTACATAGTTGCCAACCTTGACATGACCAGCCAAGCCAGCAGTATTCGCAAAAACATTATGACTTCCAACTTCACAGTCGTGGGCAATATGAGCATATGCCATAAATAAATTACTATCACCTATAACTGTTTTTGATTTATCTTGCACTGTTCCTCTATGAACAGTCACTCCTTCTCGAAAAATATTATCTTTGCCAATTTCTAAAGATGTATCTTCGCCTTGATATTTTTTATCGGGAGTATTGTCTCCAATGGTGGAGAATTGATAGAAAATATTACCCTCATCAATAACCGTGGGTCCCTTAATAACTACATGGGAATGAAGAACGCAATTAGGACCAATCTCAACATTTGGACCGACAACGCAAAAAGGACCGATGCTTACAGATTTGTGTATTTTGGATGAGGGATCTATTACAGAATTCATTTAATATTATTTAGGGCGGTCTGCGCATAAAATTGTTGCTTCACATACATTGCGTCCTTTGACATCAGCCATACAATCAAATTTCCAGATACCTCTTTTCTCAGACCGAATAGATGCATGAAGATTAATTATATCTCCTGGCGAAACTGGGTTCCTGAATCTTGCCTTGTCTACTCCAGCAAAATAATAAATACTTCCCTCTTCAGGGGTCTTACCCATTGTCATAAAACCAAGGATTCCGGCGGATTGAGCCAAAGCTTCAATAATTAGAACTCCAGGCATTACTGGTTTATTGGGAAAGTGTCCATTAAAAAAATCTTCATTATATGAAACATTTTTTTGAGCATGTATAGTCTTGCCCAAATCAACCGAAACAATTTTATCAACAAATAGAAATGGATACCTGTGAGGTAAATGCTTTAAAACATCTGAAAAATCATAACTCATTTCTTATTTCCATTTTTAATAAAGATAGAGGACTTTGCCCACTCTTTTTGTTCTTGGGCTGGCATTATACCGACATAATTTCCAGGCTCTTTAATGCTTTTAGTAATTAGGGTATGCGCACCAATAAGCACATCATCACAAATTTTTAGGTGCCCCAAAATTCCTGATAAACCGCCCATTTGAAGATTTTTACCTATAACAGTTGAGCCAGCAACTGCGCAAGATGCGGCGATGGCAGAATTTTTTCCAAGTATCACGTTATGTGCTATATGCACTTGATTGTCTAGCTTCACCCCATCATGAATTTCAGTATCTTCAATGGTTCCGCGGTCTATTGAACAAGATGCTCCTATTTCAACGTTATCTCCAATAATTAATTTTCCTAATTGTTCTATTTTAATGTACCCATTGTGATCAGATGCATATCCAAAACCATCTGATCCAAGCACACTATTAAAATGAATGGTTGTGTTTCTTCCGATTACAACATTCATGACCAGTGATGAGTTTGCATGTACCACAGAACCTTCACCAATTTTACATCCTGGTCCAATATAAACATTTGGTCCTATGACGGCTGACTCATGGATAGTAGATGACTCATGAGATGAAAAGGACCCAGGCATACTTCCATAGATATTCTGATGTACAGTAAACATTGAGGATATTATTGCATATGCTGCATAGGGATCTTTAGCAATAATCCCTGCACATTTTAAATCCTTAGAGTTCTCCTCTGTAACAACTAAAGCTGATGCATTGGTATTTGCTAAAAATTTTTTGTATTTTGGATTTGCTAAAAAAGAAATGCATCCAGAAGATGCATTTTGGATTGTTGCGATTGAATCAATAACCGTTTGAGGGTCACCGATAATTCTACCATCAACTTTATCAGCTAAATCTTGGAGGCAATACGATGGCCCTGACAAGCTTATTTTTTGTCTGCGCCAGCTGCTGCAGCTACATCCAGCATTGAGGTTACAGTATTTGTAAGATCAAGCGAAGGATCATTAAAGAGAACATTTTCTTTACCAAGAAGTACTTTTATTTCCTTAGCAGCAATTAACTCAGAAAGTATTTTCTGAAAGGAGGGGGTAAGATCTCTAAAAATTTTATCAGCTGTTTCTTGTTCTTTGGCTCGGATCTTGCCAACATGAAATTCAAGATCTGTAGATTTATCCTGAATGCTCTTTTGCATACCAGCAATCTCTTCTGGAGATAGAGTCTCTGAATCTTTTTGCAGTGTCTCAAGAAGTGACTGTCGTTCTGATTGAATTAATGTGGCTTGTTCAACACTGCCTGCATATTCACTGTCCTCTTGCAAAGCTTCGAATGTATCCTGAGCTACTTGAGTCGATATAATTGCTGTTCGCATGTCAATGATTGCGACACCCTCAACTGCAAGGACTGGAAGAGCTGCAAGTAAAGCTGCAAGTAATACTGGTATAAATAATAATTTTTTCATCTTAAACCCCTTAAATGGTTGTTATATTTTATATGAATTGAGATAAATAACACTAACTTATCTCTAAAACACCGTTCCAATTGTGAATTGAAATTCTTCTGTTCTATCATAGATGCCGTCATTAAATGGTTGTGAGAAGCTAAAGCTCATTGGACCAAACCCTGTTATCCAGGTTACGCCAACTCCTAAGGAATATTTCAATTCGTCCACTGATGCCTCATAGCAATTAAGTTGGTATGACTGGCAATCCGTTGAAAATACATTACCAAAATCTAAGAAGAAGGCTGAACGCATCGAGCGTTGATCTTCTACCATTGGAAGTTTAAAAATTAGCTGAAGGCTCCCCTCAACCAAAAAATTTCCTCCAATTGGATCGCGAAGCTGCTGATAAGCATATGGATTTTGACCGATTGAATCAGGCACACCATCAAAGTCAGTATCAATTATCAGCGGGCATTCCGCAGTTACAGGATTGAACTCATAACAAGGTGCAGGAGTCACTCTTGGGCCTAAGGTATTGGATTCAAAACCTCTAATTGATCGAGGACCGCCAGAATAGAAATTTTCAAAAAATGGAGTTATCTTTGTATCGCCGTATGTACCTATATAACCCAACTCTCCATCGAAGCCAAAGACAAGGTTCGCAAGGCCCAATGGACGATAAAATTTTTGTTTAATGTTTGTTTTAAAATATGTTAGATCACTTCCTGGGACAGTAAGTTGCAACATAATATCCGTAGAGGAGCCATAAGTTGGAAACATCCCTCTATTCAAAGTAATTCGCGACCATACTGCTTGTGCTTTAAAAACATCAAATACAGTTCCCTCTGAAGCAAGGAAGTCTGCAATTTCTCTTGAAGGCAATGAACCAGGATCAATATCAGTATTGTCAAAATTTAAATTTAGGCCAATGCGCTGAGTATCACTAATTGGATATCCAAATTGAACACCTGCTCCCATTGAATTAGTTAAGTAATTTGCTACGTTATACTCACCGTAATCTGTAACGCGGTAGTAAACACTGTAGCCTCTACTAACACCATCCATCGTAAAATAAGGATCAAAAAATGAAATATTGTAAGATTCCTGATAGACGCTTTTGTTGATACCAAGATTAAATCTGTTGCCAGTCCCAAGATAGTTATTGTCTGAAAGATTCAATCCTAAATTCATACCAAAATCACTATATCCAACTGATCCACCTATGCTAGAAGTACTTTCTTCCTCAACTGTAAAGAGAATATCCACCTGATCCTCGGTTCCTGGAACTGGCAGCGTTTCAACCTCAACCTCTTTAAAAAAACCTAATCTTTCAAGCCTAATTTTAGATCCTTCAATAAGATTATCAGAGGCCCAAGCACCCTCAAATTGTCGCATCTCCCTTCTTAGAACCTCATCATTAGTTAAGTAGTTTCCTGCAAATAGTATTTTTCTTGCATAGGTTCGACTGCCTGGCTGTACTAAAAAGATAAGTGAAACCTTTTCTTCTTCTCTATTAATATCTGGGTTACCTGTGACTTCAGCAAATGTATAACCCTCATTACCTAACAGGTTAACGAAATACTCTTCTATAGAAGTAATTTGTGCCTGGGAATAGATTTGATCTTTAAGGCTTTCAACAATTGGAGAGTAAAGTAATTCATCTAACGGCATCTCACCAATAACGGTAACATCATCAATTTTATATTGCTCACCCTCGCTAATACTCAAGGTAATAAAAACATCTTTCTTGTCTTTCGAAACAGAGACCTGGGAAGACTCAATGGAAAATTTTAAATAACCACGATCCAGATAAAATGATTCTAAATTTTCAATGTCACCTTTTAATTTTTCTTTAGAATATTTATTTTTATTTGAAAGAAAGGAATACCATTTACCCTCTTTTAATTCAAACCCAGCCATTAGGTCTTCATCGGAGAACAATTTATTTCCAATAATACTAACTTTCTTGATTTTTGCACTCTTCCCTTCATCAATAATAATTTTTAATTCAATAGTGTTTCTTGGTTTATCTATTGCCTCTATCTCTACTCCTGCACCATACCTACCTTGTGATGCATATTGGCGTACAAGTTCACTTTTCATACCATTTAGTGTGGAGCGTTTATAGACTTGGCCTTCAGAGATACCAGCTCCATCTAAACCTTTGAGTAAATCTTCAGATTTAAGAGCCTTATTTCCCTCAAGCTCAATTGCAGAAATTGAAGGGCGCTCCTCCACGCTTATAATTAAAGCATTGCCATCTTTAGCTATTTGAATATCATTAAATTGTGCGGTGGAGAATAAAGCCCTTGTTATTTCTGAGACTTTTCCTTGATTCATTTTATCGCCGACACTAACCGGGATAGAGGTAAAAATACTTCCAATGGATACTCTTTGTAACCCAACAATTCTAATATCAGTGATTAGGAATTCATCAAAAGCTGCTGCTGTAAATGATATAAGAATAAGTAAATAAAGAGATAGTTTTTTCATTTAATTAGAACTTATAAAAATTTAGAGATGTCATTAAATACTGCAAAAATCATTAGGAATCCAACGGCTACCCATCCTGACATATAAAATAGATTCTCCATTTTCTCAGGCATCGGAGAGCCTCTAATAGCCTCCACGCCGAGCATAACAAGCTGACCTCCATCCAGAACTGGAATCGGTAGCAAATTTAACACACCCAGGCTGATGCTGAGCAATGCCATTAAATATAAGAAAGGTAAAACCCCGGCCTTAGCTGTATCTCCTGCCATTTGTACTATGCCAATAGGACCGCTAAGGTTTTGTGTTCCCAAATCTCTAGTAATCATTTTTCCAACGAAGGTGAGGGTTTTAACGCTGAGATTGTAGGTCTCATATGTCCCTTTGGAGATAGATCCCATCCAAGATCTTTGCATTCCAGGCTGAATTCCAATAAATTTCTCTTCAACTCCCTCTGAGTTTTTTCTAGTTCCAAGAGGTATATTTAAATACAAAACTTTATTTAATCTTTCAATTTTTAAGTCGATATCGGGTCCTTGGTAGCCCTCAAGAAATATTTTTAAGTCTTCAAATGAATATACCGGCTGGCTATTGATAGCAATGATTCGGTCATTTACTTTTAAACCGCTTTGAAGAGCTTTTGAATCGTCAGAAATGACACCAACGATGGGTTGTAATTTCATGATGATGTCAAAGCCCAAAAAATTTTCAGGAGTATTTTGAGCCTCAGGAGTTGATAAAAAATTGGTGACAGGCATGGATACATCAAACTGTTTCTGACCATCATTAGACTGAAATGCCAAGTCTAAAAAACCAGAGGATCCTGAGAATGAAAGCAACTCCAGCCTAATATTTTGCATGCTAGATACTTGCTTACCATTAATACCAACTAAGACATCTCCAGGTTGGAGAGATGCATTTTGTGCAAGGTAAACAGAGGATATTTCTCCGACTTCTGGAATAAATTGTCTCTCTACTGAGTTTGCAAAAATTACAGAAAGAATTCCTATAGCAAGAATAAAATTCGCAACAGGCCCTGCTAGCATGACACAAGCTCTCTGCCACTTTGGCTTGCTTTCAAAGGTATTAGCTTTTTGTTCAGGGGAAAGAGAGTTAACTAAGTCAGATTCCTCATCGCCAGACTTTTCCGTATGAAATGCGACATATCCACCTAAGGGGAGAGCCGATAGAGCAAATTCAGTTCCATGTTTATCAATTTTTTTATATACAACTGGGCCCATACCGATAGAGAACCTATAGATATGGATCTTGCAAAGTCTACCAACAATAAAATGGCCATATTCATGGATTGCGATTAATACGCCCAATAAAATAATTGCTGAGAATAGATATATCATGTTAATGGAAAAATTAGTTTAGGGATTCTATCACCTTCTCTGCCTGAATGCGTGCTTGTTTATCATAATCAAAAACTTCTTCTATTGTGTAGATCTTAGAACAAGAAAAGTGATTAAAAGTTCTATCAACTACCTGATAAATATTATAAAAATTTATCCTTCCGTCTGTCATTGCCTGAACTGCAGTTTCGTTAGCAGCATTAAAAATTACGCCTAAATTTCCTTTTTGCCTACAAACCTCACGTGCCATATCAAAAATTAACTCTCTGCCTTGGGGAATAGGTTCAAAACTGAGGTCTATTGAAGAGAAGTCTAGCTCATTAAATTGAATCGGCAGTCTATCCTCTATGCCCAGTGCATTGGCTATTGGTACCTCCATGTTGGGGTTACTCATTTGCGCAATTGTTGAGCCATCTACAAATGTCACCATTGAATGGATAATACTTTGTGGATGAACAGCAATATCAATTTTAGATTCTGGAATATCAAATAAGTAACAGGCTTCAATTAACTCAAGACATTTATTCATGAGCGTCGCTGAATCTATTGTAATCTTTGGCCCCATACTCCATGTAGGGTGCTGTAGGGAATCTTCCAACGTTACTGACTCCAACTCCTTCATTGATAACTTTCTAAAAGGTCCGCCAGATGCAGTGATAATAATTTTAGAAATTTTAGATAAGTCTCTTTCACCAAGGAGGCATTGGTGAATTGCATTATGCTCACTGTCCACTGGAATAATTCTTGCGTTATTCTTAAAGGCAAGTGGCATTAATATATCACCGGCCGCCACTATGCTTTCTTTGTTAGCAACTAATGTAGTTTTGCCTGCTTCAATAGCAAAAAAACTTGCTTGCAGACCAGCGAAACCTGAAATAGCTGATATGACAATATCAACTGCTGGATGTTGAACCATTTCTTGTAAATTATTTGTCCCTGTAAGAATTTTAGACTTACAGGAAAAAAGAGGGTGCCCTTTATTGATGTTATCGCTAGGAATAAAAATAAATTCTGGCTTAAATTCATTTGCAATTTTTAAAGCACCATCTAAATCTTGATTCAGGGCAATGCCTTTTAAGCAGAACTCGTCTTTATTCTGTCTTAGGACATTCAGCGTGCTATGACCAATGCTTCCAGTTGCCCCCAATAAAACAATATTCTTCATGAAACCCAAATACAAATTGGTGCAAAAACCATAATTACAGAAATATGAGAGTCTAAACGATCCCAGACTCCTCCGTGACCAGGAATTAACGACCCACTATCTTTAAGTTTTTGATTTCGTTTTAGTTGGCTCTCAAAGTAATCTCCAACAAAAGCAAATGGCATGCTCAAAGCAATTAGCAATAATAAATTAATCGTTATGAGCTCTGTCCAATAAATCATCAATATAAATACTAATACTGCTATTAAGCCTCCAATTAGCCCTTCTAGAGTTTTGTTTGGACTTAACTCTTGGAACAAAGGTGTTTTTCCGATAGTGCTTCCGACCAAATAAGCACCCACATCTATTAAAACTGTGCAGAACAGAATCAAGAAAAGAATAAAAAAGTTACTAATCTCAAGATAATTTAAAAATAACAAAATACTTATTACTCCAAAAGAGAAACTTTGGATTAAAAAAATTCCTAAATAATTGTTATTAAAACTCACTCCTGGAATTAAATGAGTTCTTCTGGAGATCAAGGATATTGTATAAATTATCCAAAAGATCATTGCTACTAAGAGGAAGTACTTTACAAAAATTTTTCCAAGATACATAGAAAACACTATTGGGGCAATGAGAAAAATAATTTGTCCTAGATTAATTTTAGTTTTTGATAATTGAAGCCACTCATGTAAAAGGAGAACTGCAACCAAGATAACTAATGCGCCAATAATTAAAAAGTTTTGAGTATACAAAACTCCAATAACAGACGCGGCCATGAGCAAGGCTGATGGTAATCTCTTTAAGATATTTTTATATAGTTCTTTTACCAAATCTTCGCTCCGTTTTTAAGAATTCTTTTAGGCATGCTTCAAACTCTAAGTCAGTAAAATCTGGCCAAAGTGTTTTTGAGAATTGAATTTCAGTATATGCCATATGATAAAGTAGAAAATTACTTATCCGATGATCTCCTCCTGTTCTGATTAATAAATCTAATTCTTTGATAGGAGCTTTTAAATAATAAAAAATAGTGTCATCAGAAATATCTTCAATTAATAAAGTATTATCTGATACCTCTTTAGCGATTAATTGAGTTGCCTGCAAAATATCTGCTCTACCGCCATATCCCAATGCTATATTTAGCCTTAGATTTGGTTCTTGAAATGCAGTATCTTGTTCAGCCCCATCTACAGCCTCAATAACCTCTTGACCAAATGAATGAAAGTCACCAAAAAAATTTAAGCTAACTTTCTGTTGGATCAGTTCGGGGACCTGAGCTTTAATAGCTTTAATAATGAGTTTTTTAATTCCTAAAATTTCTTTCTTAGGGCGTGACCAATTCTCGGTACTGAATGCATATAAACTTAAAGATTTAAGATTAACTTTTACAGCCAGCTCCACAATACTTCTAACAACCTCGACTCCCTTTTCGTGCCCTGATGTAATATTTAAAGCATTTACTTTTGCCCACCTTCCGTTGCCATCCATAATGATAGCTGCATTAATCCCTGAGAGGTTAAGTTCTATATTGGTGTTAATTGCCATCTTGGCTGCTAGGCGCTCTAGATTTCCAGCAAATCTGCTTCTTTTTTCTTAAGTTCAGTCTCAACTAAATTAATAAAATAATCTGTTTCTTTTTGAACTAAATCTTCAATTCTCTTCAGATCATCTTCTGAGAAATCACCAGCTTTTTGCTGATTCTTTGCAGAATTATTTGCATCACGACGAGTATTCCTAATCGAAATACGAGAGTTTTCTGCATCAGTTCTTGCTTGTTTAATATACTCTTGGCGAGTTTCTTCCGTTAAAGAAGGCATTGTAACTCTGATTAAATCTCCGCTTGTGCTGGGATTTAATCCTAAATCTGATTTCATTATTGCTTTCTCTATTTCTGAGATTAAAGATTTATCCCATGGAGAAATAACAAGGGTTCTGCCCTCTTCAATAGAAATATTGGCAGCTTGACTAATTTGAGTGGGATTGCCGTAGTAATCAATTTTTACTGAATCTAGAATATTAGGATTAGCTCTTCCGGTACGAATTTTATTAAACTCATGTGCAAGCGACTCAAGTGATTTTTGCATCTTAAGTTTGATGTGATTAATTATTTCATCCATAACTATGATATTAATGTCCCGATTTCTTCACCGCAAGCAATACTTTTGAGAGCATCTTCATGATTTAAATTAAATACTTTTAATGGCAAATTATGATCTCTGGCTAATGTTAATGCAGTTGCGTCCATGACTTTAAGATTTTTTTGAATTGCATCATCGTAAGAAAGCGTTGAAAAGAAAGTTGCATTAGGTACTTTTTCAGGGTCATCAGAATAAACGCCATCAACACGAGTGGCCTTCAGCATGATGTCTGCTTGAATTTCTATTGCCCGAAGACACCCTGCGCTGTCAGTTGTAAAGAATGGATTTCCAGTTCCCGCAGTAAAAATAACTACAAAACCGTTTGATAAAAGTTGAATTGCTAAACGTCGATCATAATGCTCGACTAAGCCAGACATTGGTATTGCTGACATCACTCTTGTCTTAACCCCGGCTCTTTCTAGGGCATCTCTAAGGGCTATTCCATTCATAACCGTAGCAAGCATCCCCATATGATCTCCAGCTACTCTATCCATGCCAGCTCTGCTTAACTTCTCTCCCCTGAATAAATTACCTCCACCAATTACAATGCCAATCTCAGCACCCAGCTCTTTACAATCTTTTACAGAAGCAGCCATTTGATCTAAGATTTTGGGATCAATGCCATGATCATCATCTCCAGCAACAGCCTCTCCGCTAAATTTTACAAGGAGGCGTTTGTATGAGAGATCGATCATTGCTTGAGTTGCTCGGCTACCTCAGTTGCAAAGTCTTTTACCTCTACTTCAATGCCCTCTCCCACTTTAAATCTAACAAAGTCTATGATTAAAGCCTCACTATCATCTAGAAGCTCTTGAATGGATTGATCGGGATTTTTTACAAATCCCTGGGAAACGAGCGTGACCTCGGATAAAAATCTTTTTACTTTTCCATCTACCATTTTTTCCATGATAGCAGCATCTTTCCCTGACTCCTCAGCTTGTGCAAGAAAAATTGCCCTTTCTCTTTTTAAAAGCTCAGGGTCCATATCATCTGCAGTGAGACAGCTGGGATTAGTCGCCGAAACATGCATTGCTAAATCTTTTGCCAGCTCTTTATTCTCTTTATTAATTGACACTAAGGCTGCCAACTTGCCATCAGAATGAATGTAAGAACCTATTGATCCTCCTTGAGGGGTCTCAAGAGTTTTTAATCTTCTTAATTGAATATTTTCTCCAATTGACTGAATTAAAGATTGTCTTTGATCTGAAAATAAATCATTTAAATCATCAATAGAATTAATTTGAGTTTTTGTCATGCGCTCTGAAACTAAGTTAGTAAATTCCTTGAATTGAGCGTCTTTAGCTGCAAAATCTGTTTCAGAATTAATTTCAACAAGGGTACTATAAGAAGAATTTTCAGAAACTTTTACCTCTCCATCAGCAGCAACTCTAGAAGCTTTCTTCTCGGCCTTTAGAGAGCTATTGGCTCTTAATAGATCTAAAGCTTTATTCAGGTCTCCGTTAGTCTCAACTAATGCTTTTTTGCACTCCATCATGCCAACACCTGACATTTCTCTTAACTCTTTAACTTGACTGGCAGTAATCGTCATTTATCTTCTTTTTGCTCAGAATCTAATTCTGTATCAGCCTTAGCTTCTAGAACAGCATCCTTGGATCCATTATCAGTAATTTCAAGATCATCAGAAACTTCTGCAGATGAGGTCTCTTCCATAACTAGCTCCTCTAATGGCTCGCTTAAAGCAGCTTCCTCAACAAGGTTTGCAGCTTTGCCAGAAGTAGCTGAGACTTTCTTAACTTTAACAGCAGGAGTTTCTTCATCCTCTGTTCCAATATTTAGAGCACTTCCTTTGGAGATAGATAAGCCTCGCTCACAAGCTTCAGTAATTACTCTGGTAATGAGCCTAATTGAACGAATAGCATCATCATTACCAGGAATGATGTAGTCAATCCCATCAGGGTTTGAATTAGTATCAACCAAAGCAATAATTGGAATACCCATTTTTTTTGCCTCAGTGACTGCTATTTTTTCATACGCAACATCAATAACAAATAATGCATCAGGAAGGCCTTTCATATCTTTAATACCCCCAACACTTGCATCTAATTTTTCATACTCCTTAGTTATATCTACAGCTTCTTTTTTTGAAAGCTTGTTAATTCTTCCAGAGGATTGGAGCTCTTCAATATCTAACAAGCGCCTAATTGAGCCGCGGATTGTTTTCCAGTTAGTTAGCGTTCCTCCTAACCATCTTTTGTTAATGTATGGCAGTCCCATCGAGGCTGCTGATTCTTTAATGGTCTTGGAAGCAGACCTTTTTGTGCCCACAAAAAGGATTTTGTTTCCCTTAGTGCAAATTTCTTCTGCTTTAGATGCTGCGGCATTAAGACATTCTTGTGTAATCTCAAGATCAATAATACTAATCTTTTTTCTTGTATCAAAGATAAAAGATTCCATCTTAGGATTCCAAAATCTTTGCTGATGACCAAAATGAACGCCTGCGTTTAACAGGTCTTTAATTGAAACAATGCTCACAATTTCCTCCGGGGTTGATACTCCAGCGCTTCATAAAGTTAACTCATTTAATAGAGCACCCCAACTTTAATCTTACTAGCGCCTTCGAGATTTAAAGTTCGTGTATTTTATAGAAAAGTTGCTTGAGATTAAAGCTTTTTACCTAAGAAGTCAGCAAAGTTATATAAACCAGGTGGTTTTGAAATAAGCCACTTTGCTGCTCCAAGTGCTCCGCTAGCAAAAATACTTCTAGAATTAGCAATATGCTGAAAATATATAGTTTCATTATTATTTTTTAATGCGATGCGATGGATTCCGGAAACTTCTCCCAACCTTAGTGACTCAACTGATATTGGTCTTTGAATACGGCTTTCTGGAAATTGCTCCAGGTATTCCAAGATATCTAATGCTGTTCCGGATGGAGAATCAACTTTTTTTATATGATGGATTTCAGTTAAAGCACATTGATATTGAAATTCTGTACTTTGTAAAAAGGAATCTATTGATTTCTTAAGGTTGGAGATTCCAACAGACATATTGGAAGCCGCTAAAACAGGTATTAATTTCTTAGCCTCTTTGATTAGATTGTCATCTTCTAAGCTAAGGCCAGTTGTTCCTATGACGATTGGGAGTTTATTTAAAATACAAAAATCTAGAATGGAAGATAAAGATTTTGGTGATGAAAAATCAATCACTACACTTTCCATATTGGGAATAGGATGCAACTCTTTAAAATTCTTGACGGTAATATCTGAGTCTAGGATGGCCAGCTCACAAATGGCTTGGCCCATATTGCCATTATATCCATTCAGTAGAATATGCAATGATCTATTCTTTGTGAAACAAATCAGATTCTTGCTTAAAAGATTTCTTGAAGGGGTGATGTTTATCTGAATCAATCGCTTGGATGAAATCTTTAAAAAGTTTTAATTGAGACTTGGACAGGTTTACTGGGGTCTCTACGACGACGCGACACATCAAATCCCCTCTACGTGAGTCTCTCACCGAGGATGCGCCTTTACCCTTGATTCTAAAAATTTTACCAGTTTGAGTATATGCAGGAATTTTAAGAGCAATTTTTGATTCCAGCCCAGGAACATTTATGGTTCCTCCTAAAATAGCTATCTCAAAGGGAATGGGTGCTTCAAAATATAAGTCTCTGCCATCTCTTTCAAAAATATTGTTTGCAGCTACTTGAATTGCAACATATAGATCACCTTTATGACCTCCTCTAGCAGCGCTGCCCTCTCCTGTTAAGCGAACCTTATCTCCATTGTCTACGCCCGAAGGAATATTAACAGATAAAGATTTAGTTTCTTGTTTGACGCCAGCGCCGCGACAGGACAAGCAGTGATCTTTAATAATCTTTCCCTCTCCTCTGCATGCATTGCAAGGTTGCTGGACTGAAAAAAAACCTTGTTGCATTCTGACTTGGCCAATTCCATTGCATTGAGAACAAGTTATAGGGGAGGAACCTGGTTTAGCCCCAGATCCAGTGCAATCATTGCAAGTTTTGGCGACAGGTATTTTTATAGTTTTTTTTATACCAAGAACCGCATCCTTTAATGAGAGTTCTAAATTATATTGAAGGTCTTGACCTCTTGCTGAGCGCGAGGAAGAGCCCCTGCCACTAAAAACATCTCCAAAAATATCTCCGAAAATATCTCCGAAATTAAAATCTTGAAACCCAGCTCCAGAGCCTCCACCCATTCCCTGCACACCTGCATGGCCATATTGGTCATATGCTGATTTTTTTTGAGGGTCTGAGAGAATTTCGTAAGCTTCCGCAGCTTCTTTAAATTTTTCATCGGCTTTGGGATCATCCGGATTTCTATCCGGATGGTATTTCATTGCTAATTTTTTAAAAGATTTCTTGAGCTCAGCTCCACTGGCGCTTTGAGAGACCCCTAAGACCTCGTAGTAGTCTCTCTGTGACATAATTTACTTTTTTTCTTCTTCTTTTTCTTCTTCTTGGACTTCTTCGTATTCAGCATCAACAGTATTTTCATCGCTCGGACTATCGTCACCTTGATTGTCTGGTTGGGAATCCTCTGCTTGCGGATACAACTTTTGAGTTAAAGGCGTAAGAACTTCATTCAGCTCTTTAGTGGCGACCTCTATAGCTTCTAAGCTATCTAGTTTAATAGCCTCCTCCAGCTTATCGGTTGAAGTATCAACAGATGCTTTTTCTTCATCAGTTAATTTATCACCAGCCTCTGTCATGGTTTTTCTAGTTGCATGGACAAGCATGTCCGCATTATTTTTAGCTTGAACTAATGCTTCAAATTTTTTATCATCCTCTGCGTTAGCTTCAGCATCCTTTACCATTTTTTCTATATCATCATCAGATAGACCGCTAGATGCTTTAATTACTATAGATTGCTCTTTCCCTGTATTTTTATCTTTTGCACCAACATTTAAAATTCCATTCGCATCCAAATCAAACGAAACTTCAATTTGAGGAGTACCTCTTGAAGCAGGAGGAATATCTGCAAGGTTAAATTGTCCCAAAGATTTATTTTGAGCAGCTTGTTTGCGCTCTCCCTGAATTACATGGACGGTTACAGCAGATTGATTATCTTCAGCCGTAGAGAAAACCTGAGATTTCTGAGTTGGAATAGTAGTGTTTTTGTCAATTAGCGGAGTAGCGATCCCGCCCAAAGTTTCAATTCCAAGAGTTAATGGTGTGACATCCAACAATAGAACATCTTTTGTGTCACCTGATAATACCGAACCTTGAATTGCAGCACCAACGGCTACGGCCTCATCTGGATTTAGGTCTTTTCTAGGCTCTTTTCCAAAAAAATCTTTTACTTTCTGTTGCACCATTGGCATTCTAGTCTGCCCGCCAACTAATAAGATCTCATCGATTTCACCAATGGATAATTTTGCATCTTCTAAAGCTAGTTTTAGTGGCGCTAAGCTTCTATCAACTAAGTCCTCAACTAGAGACTCTAATTTTGCTCTAGTAATTTTATGGACAAAATGTTTTGGTCCTGAGCTATCTGCAGTAATGTAAGGTAAATTAATTTCGGTTTGATCAGATGAGGACAGTTCAATCTTAGCTTTTTCTGCGGCTTCTTTTAATCTCTGCAGAGCCATTGAATCACTCTTTAGGTCAAAACCTGATTCATTTTTAAATTCATCGACAAAATAATCAATTAATTTTAAATCAAAGTCCTCTCCCCCCAAAAAAGTATCACCATTGGTTGATAGGACTTCAAATTGATGTTCCCCATCCACCTCTGAAATTTCAATAATTGAGATATCAAAAGTTCCTCCACCGAGATCGTATACTGCCACCACGGAATCGCCTGTATGCTTATCTAAACCATAAGCTAAAGCAGCAGCTGTTGGCTCATTAATAATTCTTTTAACATCTAAACCAGCAATTTTTCCAGCATCTTTGGTGGCCTGTCTTTGAGAATCGTTAAAGTACGCTGGTACTGTAATTACAGCCTCGCTAACCTCATGCCCAAGATATTCTTCTGCTGTTTTCTTTAATTTTTTTAATACTTCAGCGGAAATTTGTGGAGGTGCAAGCTTTTTATCGTCAACTTGAACCCAGGCATCACCATTATCTGCTTTGATAATTTGATATGGAACCATGTCCATATCTTTCTTGACAACATCATCATTAAATCTTCTACCAATTAATCTTTTAATGGCATATAAAGTTTTTTCTGGATTTGTGACTGACTGACGTTTTGCTGGGGCTCCAACTAATACTTCATTTTCTTCTGCGTAACCAATGACAGATGGTGTAGTTCTTCCCCCTTCTGCGTTCTCGATAACTTTTGGTTGCTGGCCCTCTACAACTGCAAGGCAGCTATTTGTGGTTCCTAAATCAATTCCTATAATTTTTGACATATTCTTATCCTACTTTTTTCTAATTTTTAATGACCGAAACTCTTGCGGGTCTTACAACTCGCTCATGAAGTTCCCAGCCCCTTTGAAATATATTTTCAATTTCATTATTCTCTTTCTCTGGATCCTGTGAAGTCATTACGGCCTCATGTTTAATTGGATCAAATTGCTCGTTAACTGGATAGATGGGTCTAATGCCAAATTTATCAAGTGCAGATTCAAAAGACTTCAAAGTTAACTCCACACCTTCTTTGTCTTCCTGAGAAGACTGATCAGAGAAATTATTCATTGCATGCTCTAAATTATCCACAACTGGCAAAAGCTCATTAAGCAGACGCTCAACGCCATATTTATGCGCTTTTTCAATATCTGAAACATTGCGCTTTAATGCATTATCTAATTCTGCGCGAGATCTCAATAGAGCCTCTTCAAGGTCTTTTAATTTATCTTCTAAATTTTCTGTCTCGCCATTATCATCATGAGATTCCTTCTCTCCAGGCTCATTTTCTTCAATGGACTCAGCTATAGAAGATGCATCTTGAACGGGATCTTCTAGCTCAGGTGCAACGGTATCTTTGGTATTTTGTTTTTTTGCCATCTTTTTTTCCAATTAGGAAATATATTGGGATGACACCTCATGAGTTCAAGGGGTTGGGGATGATTTATTTAATTGATTTAACGTATAAAACCATGCTGTGATCAACGATCTCATAGCCTAGCTCTTTAGCAATCTCTTCTTGACGACTTTCAATAAGCTCATCATGAAACTCTATGACCTTTCCTGTTTCCAAGCAAATCATATGATCGTGATGGTCATCTGGTGTAATCTCATAGACAGCATGACCTTCTTCAAAATTATGTCTTGTGACTATGCCCGCAGATTCAAATTGTGTAAGCACACGATAGACGGTTGCAAGACCAACGTCTTCTCCTGATGTAATGAGTTGCCTGTAAATATCTTCTGCGCTTAGATGTCTATTACTAGAGGATGCAAGAGCCTCCAAAATACGAATTCTCGGAAGGGTTGCTTTTAAACCAGCTTTTTTTAATTCAGTATTTTCTTTACTCATGAACTTTTCGTTGTATCCTCTTTCAAAGTATAATCAAATCATCTCATGAAGCAATTAACTAAATCATTTTTAATAGTCATTATTTCCTTAAGTGGCGTTTATGGTTGCTCAGCATTTGCTCCATATAAAGTACCAATTTTACAGGGGAACATTATTGAAGATAAAAATGTTGCTCAGTTAGCCAAAGGCCTAACGAAAGATCAGGTGCAATATCTTTTAGGGACTCCTCTTCTCAATAGTCCAATCCACCAAAATCGATGGGACTATTTTTACTCAGTAAAAATTGGTGAGCTAGTTGTAGGAGAAAAAAAACTATCATTAAAATTTAATAGTGATAAAAAACTTGATAGTTGGATATTAGAGGAAGTAACCCTTTCTGATAATTAAAAGCCCTAAGCTTGCTCAGCTTTTTTCTTTCTTCTTTCTTTTGGATCTTGACGTAATGGTTTATATATTTCCAACCTCTCTCCATCAGACATTCTATAATTCACCGGGAAAGCTTTGAATTTGCCATCCAGTTCCTCACCATTAACTCCGACCCTTAACTCTAACAATGGATTCAGCAGCGCCTTAATGCTTGGGATTTCTAGGACTTCGCCTGCCGTTATGCTCTCTGAAACATCTAACTCCTTTATAATTGAGTTATTTTTTGCTTGGTAGGCAAAATAAATTTTCATTTTAGCAATTGCTCTGCAAATGCATTAAGGAATTTCTCTCCCATTTTATCAATGAGCGCTTGCCTAGCAAAAATTTTTAAAAAAAATGGGAGGTAAAAATTTGTTTTAAATTTAACGCTTGTTCTATCCAAATCAACTGACTCAAGCGTCCAGGAAGCAGAAAACTGAGAAAATGGTCCGTTCACTTGAGTAATTTCGACATGATGTTCATTTGTTTGATTCACTGATTCAAATTCAAGAATTTGGTTAAGGAGTCCAAAAACCAATTTGCCTCTTGAAACTCCAGGTAAATCCTCCGCCAATCTTTTGGACTCCAAGCATCCAGGTAAGAATTCTTGATAAGCCTCAAAATTATTGATCAATGCAAGAATTGAATCTGGGTTTGCTTGAAATATTTGAGATTTCTCAAAACTCTGAGACATCTAGTCAGCTATCTAAATAGCCCAATCAATGTGATAAAGAAATCTTTACTTTGATCTGGGAGGTCGGGAAATAATTGAGACATGAATACAGCTGCAACTAATACCGGGGAAACGAATTTAATAAAAAACCTCCAGGTTGTAAAAATATTCACATGAGCTGCTGAGAGTTCATCCATCGCTAACTTAGGTTTAAAAAACCACCCCGCAAAAATTGCTACGAGCATGCCGCCAAGGGGCATCAAAATATCAAAAGTTAAAAAAATAATTGAGTCCATAAAAGTTCTCTTGCCAATAAACTCCATTTTTTCCCAAATATTAAAACTAAAGACGCTTCCTATGCCAATAACCCATATGATCAAGCCAAGAATAACTGCTGCAGTGAGGCGAGAAACTATTTTATTCTCTTCAAAGTATGCAACGCTAGGTTCTAGCAAAGAAATTGCGCTGCTGAGTGCTGCAATTGATAATAGCGTAAAAAATGCTGGGCCTATAAAATTGCCCACTAAACCCATCTCACTAAAAATTGATAGCAGGCTTATAAAAACAAGGCCCGGTCCCTCTGCAGGATTCATGTTGTAGGCAAAAATCATTGGGAAAATAGCCAGTCCTGCCAATATAGCAATTAATGTATCTAATCCAGCAACGGTGAGAGATGTTTTAAAAATATTCTCTGATTTTCGCATATATGACCCATAACACATGATGGAGCCCATGCCTAAACTAAGGCTAAAAAATGCTTGGCCCATTGCACTCAAGAAAGTTGATGAATTAACTTTTGAGAAATCGGGAGTGAATAAGTAATTTAAGCCTGCTTTAAAATCACCGTAAATCATTGCATTGACAACCATTACCACCATCAAAATAAATAGCATAGGCATAAGGAGACGCACCATTCTTTCAATGCCTCCTATTACTCCAGATGCGATTATTGCAACAGTTAATCCTATGAAGATTGAATGCCAAAAAAATAATGTTAGAGGGGCGCCAGTGACCTGATCAAATTGAACATCAGAAACAATTGCAGGAGTAGCCATAGCTGCAATTCCTATGTACTTAATGCACATCCCAGCTAGGACACTGTAGAAAGAGAGAATGAGAATTCCAGAAACTAATCCGGTCCATCCAACAGCTTGCCAATAGCCAGTTTTCCCAGAATCAAGTGCAGCTTTTTTCATCGCACTCACTGGACTGTGCTGAGCATATCTTCCAATCATGATCTCTGCCATCATTATTGGAAGACCTACAACTAAAATGCATCCTAAATATATTAAAACAAATGCACTTCCCCCGCCCTCACCAACTCTATAAGTAAAACCCCATATATTTCCCAAGCCAACTGCAGAGCCTGCAGCGGCTAAAACGAATGTCCATTTACCTAGCCAGGTTACTGATTCGGTGATCTTTTCTGAGCTACTAATATTCATAAAAATTTATGTGTACGGATTATAGATAAAAGCTAATGATGTTATGCAACATATTGTAACCAAGTTTGTAGTTAATTTTCTTGCTTGAGAGTATTTAATATTATTTTGGTAGTAATCGCTATTAGATAGCTCGAAAGACAAATAAGCCTGTAGCGCAATTATTAATAAAATTAGACTGCTAGGAAGAGAACTATATGAAAGTAAGATAACTCCAAAACCTAGAATAGAGAATCCTATTGCATACCAAAGCTTATAGGTAGTTATGAGTTGATCATCCCAACCCCAAATCAAGCCTCCCAAAAATGCAACAACAACACCTCCGAAGATAGCTAAAACTTGGATCGAGATCAATGCTAGATCCATATCCACAATCCATGGTACTAATGCAAGGAAAACAAATAAACTGAGTCCAGAATAAATTAAAGTAACTTTAGTTTCTTGCATAAATTTCCTCAAAGTTTGCAAATAGATTTAATAGATTCATAATTAAGAAACTTATTATGAATGCTACTAACAATAATATCATCGTCAAAAATAAAAATGCTGCAAGAAATTATCACTTGACGGATAAATATCAGGCTGGAATTGTGCTAGAGGGCTGGGAAGTAAAAGGCTTGAGAAATGGGAAAGTAGATGTGAAAGATTCTTACGTCACTCTTAAAAACAATGAAGCATGGGTTATTGGATTAAAAATTGATCCTCCTGCATCTCTGAAAAATGAAACCATAGATCCAACACGTTCTAGGAAACTTTTATTAAACAAAAGAGAGATTGACAAGATTCTTGAGGCCATTAGTCAGCAGGGTCTGACATGCGTTTTAACATTAATCTACTGGAAAGAAAATAAAATTAAGTGTGATATTGCGATTGGAAAAGGTAAAAAAACGTATGATCAAAGAGAGGATGTGAAGCAGAGGGATTGGAATAGGGAAAAGCAAAGAATTCTAAAAAATTCTAATCGCTAAGCAATTCCTATATAATCTTCCACCCCATGGGGGCGAATTGGGTTCGACGTTTTTATTGGATTCCAAAGCGCATGCCAAGATTGTGGTAACTCTTGTAAAACATACTACAAAAAAATTAGT
>Ga0209035_10000039_pt1 | contig 47102 bp, 44 predicted proteins | sample MarorgKNORR_S2LV_6_FD_188220 | JGI IMG/M metagenome (GOLD analysis project Ga0209035, IMG submission 188220) | Marine microbial communities from the Southern Atlantic Ocean, analyzing organic carbon cycling - AAIW_A/KNORR_S2/LV (SPAdes) (version 2) | ecosystem: Environmental > Aquatic > Marine... | reverse complement strand
GCGTGTATCCGGGTTGTATTGACCCGCAATTTCAAGGCGCGCCTGTGGGCACATCATGTCGTGCACGAGGGGGCGATACTCATCGCAGGAGTCGGTGGGCTAGGATGTACCTGGGCGGATGCTGCCCACAGTGAGTGCGATGGCCTCGCTGACTTACTCCTGATAGATGCAGACGAGTCCTCTTTTCGAGGGTCGGGTCAAGCGCATTGTCTGCACCTCGATGCGGTAGGGGATGGAAGTGGTGCGGCAGCTCTACCGAACCTCGCAGCACACAGATTAACCGAGGGACTCGGCGCCCTCGATCCACTCCTCGAAAAGGCAGAATTGATCTTCATCATGACGGGACTCGGTGGAGGTACTGGGTCGGGAGCGGCGAATGAGTTGGCACGTCTTGCTCGAGCGAGAAACTGCTTGGTTCTGAGTGTCGCCGGATTGCCTTTCGCCGAACAACCATTGCGAAGCGCAATCGCGAACGCGGCTCTTCCCGCGCTCGAAAAACAATCCCATGTATGCATACGCGTAAGCATGGAGAGATTGGCATGGTATGCCCGAGCCCGAGGTGCAGATTGGCAACAGGGATCGGGATGGATACAGGATCTGGTGGAGGGTCTGGTGACGACTCTTACTAAGGTGGGCAAGATGAATCTTGATTTGATGGATTTGCGAACTGTTGTCGAACATAACGGTGAAGCGACATTGATTGTAGGATCAGGGACTGTTGTTGACCCCTCCGGAGTGGTTGATGTTGCGCGCCGTTCACCACTTACTGAGGTGGATGTTTCTGGAGCGAAAGGATGTATGATTCAAGTCGAAGGAGGACCTGATATGACTCTCGCTCATCTCAATCTATTGAGTGAATCTCTTGTCAGTAGCCTCCACCCAGATTGCCAAGTAATTCTTGGAGCGCGTGCGAGCGACGAGATGGTTGGTCGTCTTCGGATCGTCGCTGTTGTCAGCGGACTTTGACGTGGTCGGCTCTGATTAGCCGAGAATTCGTTAAGCGAGGACCTCCTCGGCGATGCATGCCCAAACCCAGTAAGGCTGCTCGCGGGAAGCACCGCTGGATCGGAGTAGAGGTAAACGGAGTAGGTCTGAATCGTGCTGAGTGCGAATCTACACTAGGGGGGATTCTGAGTCCGATTAGCTTCAGAATGTTTGACATGCGCAGCGATTCTGATTCTGCTCTACTAATTCTCAAGGTTGGGCTTGATGATTACGATTCCGCTCGAGAAATTTTGGAAGCAACTGAAGGTGTGTGTACCAAAACCTCCTCGGGTAAGATTAGGCTTGTGCGCGAGCGATTGGGTTTGCCTCGCCCTGTCAGAAAGAGATGACCAGTTCTCCGACATCATCGATTTCGATTAATCTCGAACCGCCTACCGCGATAAGCGCGCCTGACTTTTTGAGACCCGCTATTCTTACCGGCAGGTCAGTACAGGTAGCTTCTGCCCCTCGAGATAGGGCCCTCGACATCGCAGCCCATGAGGCTCTTTGCAATTCAGATGATTCAGGGATTGCGATAGGGGCTGAATCATCTAGGATGGAGGCGATTGCAGCATCAACGATTCCGAAAACACTTGCATCATCTAGAGCTCCAACCGATTCAGTCCAACCTGCTACCTCTCGGCCTTCGATTTGAGAGGGATTTTGATTCAGTCCGATTCCAATTCTTACGCGCCCGTCGAGTGAACTTGATTCGATGAGAATCCCGCCAGCCTTCCGGCTGTCAATCAATAGATCATTGGGCCACTTCAAATCCATTGAGAGAACATCGGCCACGCACGCACCAACAGCGACCTGTAATAGGCCGGGGGATATGTCGTTCAGAACCGATTGATCAAGACTCCAAGTTGCAGTTAAATCACCTGCTTTGGATTGCCATTGTGAGCCTCTGCGCCCTCGCCCTGATTGTTGAATTCCCGCCCTGATTCGTTGCCACCCTTCAGCGGGTAACTCGCGTGCATCATCCATTGTCGAATAAGATTCTTCGAGATAATGTGCTTCTACAGAATCCCCTGGCCTCCAAAAGGCCACGGCCTCAAGTGTCTCATCACCGACTCTTTCGATTGCTAGACGGCGAGAGGACCACCCTTTGAGGCCCCAATCACCCGGTGAACTCAGTGAATCGGGGTCTGTTCGGAAAAGCAGAATGAAAGTCTTGTGTCGAGATTCGCCCTCGCTCAATGAATCGAGTAGAATGCCAGACCAACCAAGTTCTCCTTCGTCACCCAGAGCAGCTTCCTCCAAAGGGCCGAGCCTCGCCCCTTCCCCTGCGGCAGGGTCGAGATAGGGTAAATTCCAGATTATGATGTCGGCGTCGGAAGGAATCTTCCAACCCTCTTCTCCGACACCGCTCTCCTCGACACGAATAGATTCAGCAACTCCAGCCTCGATAGCGTTACCTCGGGTCGCTGCAACTGCAATAGGATTGATATCGAAAGCAGAGACTTTCCATCCAATGAGAGCCATAGCGATTGAGATTGCTCCTGAGCCGCAACCAACCTCGACTAGATGGCCTGGAGAACACGTCAATCTGGCGAGTCCATCTAACATCAAGCGAGTGTCTCGGCGAGGGGGGTAAACAGTCGGAGGAACCGTGAGTTCGATCACCTCACCGGACGGAATCTCGAATCCTACAGCCATACTTCCGCTCGCAGATGAAATCTCAATCTCCCGTTCAATTTTATCGAATCCCATCTAATCACCCTGATTCGCAAACCTTTATTCATACCAGCCCAAAGTGGGGATTCGCTCTCCTCGTCCCCGAGGAGGGCTAACGGTCCCGCCGTGCCCATGCTATGCATGGACCGTCACTTTCTTAAACACCCCCTCGGTCGGCGGAGAGCCCAGCATTAGCCATGGGCCTGTAGCTTAGTCAGGTAGAGCGCCGGGCTTTTAACCCGGTGGCCGGGGGTTCGAATCCCCCCAGGCCCGCCTGACCAAGCCTCAGGCTAGCGGTTTTTCTGGGTCCGGGGGCGGCGCGAATGGCAGTAAAGAGTTCAACAAAGAAGCGTCTAGTCGAGTTGGGTATTGATACCAATCATGCTCACAAACTCGCCGACGACGCAAACATGGATGCAATTAAGCGAATGACAGTTGAGGAGGTTGCAGAGAAAACCGGCCTCTCAACGAGTGATGCGACACTCGAGAATATCATGGGCATCATCAGGGAACACAACACTTCCCGTCGCCGCAGTCGTTCCGGGCGAATTACAATCTCTCGCAAGGCTCTCGAACTCATGGACATCCCTCAGGGTGATGACCGGTTCAACGTCCTGAACCACTTCCTCGTCCCTCACCATGAATTGGTTGATTCCGATAAAGAAGCAGAATTTCTAGCTCCTTGGGGCCTTGAGGTCTCAGATAACGAGGGAGGCATTCGTATCGCCAAGGAATTGCTCCCCAAGATCCTCATCACTGACCCAGCAGTCCAAGCCATCAAGGAACATCTCGAGACAGAAGCCGATGATCTCCCTGCTGGCTGGCTGACAAATAGAATTGTCAAAGTGGTGCGATACAGCCGATCAGCTGGCTCAAGCACCGCTTACCGACTAATTGTGGAGAGCGCTTGAAGGAGTTGAAAAGATGAAGGAAATTGTAGAGAGTTACTTTCAGCAGAGAAGTCTGGTCAATCACCAGTTAGCATCGTATAACGACTGTATTCCATCCACCGATGGAAAACTAAGCCGGATGGAGAAAATCGTCCGTAACATTCGCATCGGAACCGACGAACCCGTCGAGGACGATGATGGTGGAATCATCAAACTCGACGTTCTAGACAAGGAGATTGTCATCCGATTGAAGAACATTCATCTCGGACGCCCAACTATTCGCGAGGCCAATGGAGCCGAGCACCCAGGAACTCCACTCGAGTGCCGTCTTCGCAAGTTGACCTACTATTCCCCAGTCTACCTCGATTTCAAGATTATCCGTGACGACAAGCCCGTTCCAGATGTCGAAGATCGTGTCCACGTCGGTAACCTACCTATCATGGTCCGCTCCGGTCAGTGCAACCTGCACTCCGACCACATCTCTCACCTTTGTGGAGACGCAGACCGCAAACTCTCGCCTCAGACTTCGACTGAGGACTCAGAACGCATGACTGAACTCCTGCGCCGAGCCGGTGAGGACCCCCTTGATCCAGGTGGCTATTTCATCATTAACGGAACCGAGCGTGTCCTCATATCAATGGAAGACCTTGCACCAAACCGTGTTACTGTTGAGAAGAACAAGAAGTACGCTCACGAGACCGAAGTCGCCAAGATCTTCTCTCAGAAGGACGGTGTTCGCAAGCCTCTCAATATTGAGAAGCGTCGCGATGGAATGCTGATGGTTAAGATCCCGAGTGCGGGAACTACGCCAATTCCAGTCGTTCTCCTAATGCGTTCTCTCGGAATGGAGAACGACAAGGAGATTTTCACCGCGATTGCAGGTCCTGCAGAGGCGATGAAGTACACAGTCGCCAACCTCAATGAAACCAAGGACAACGAGGAATACAATGTCGAGACCTCTGAAGAGGCTCTACAATGGCTCGAGAAGAAGTTCGCTGCTGGTCAGCAGAAGGAATATCGTGAGGCTCGGATCCAGAACCTCCTCGATAAAGAACTCCTACCTCACCTCGGTTCTGGGCCCGAGTATCGCGAGAAGAAGGCAGTCTTCCTCGGACGCATCGTCCGCCAAGTCCTTGAGATGGCTATCACTAACCGTGATCCTAACGATAAGGATCACTACGCAAACAAGCGTGTTCGTCTCGCTGGAGATCTGGTCGAGGACCTGTTCCGCGTCAGTCTGCAGCAACTCGCTCGTGACCTCAAATACCAACTCGAGCGACATCACAACCGCAAGCGTGAGTTGCGAATCAACGCCTGCCTTCGACCTGACGTGCTGACTCAGAAGATCATGCACGCGCTTGCAACCGGCAACTGGGTCGGCGGCCGATCGGGCGTCAGCCAGCTACTCGACCGCACTACTTACCTCGCAGCCCTCTCTCACATGCGTCGCGTGACCAGTCCGCTGGTCCGCAGCCAACCTCACTTCGAGGCTCGTGATTTGCACCCTACACATTGGGGGCGCCTCTGTCCTAACGAGACTCCCGAGGGTCAGAACTGCGGTCTTGTGAAGAACGCAGCTCAGATGATTGACGTCTCCGAGGAAGTCCGCGAAGACGATGTCAAGGCACTCCTCCGTGAGGCCGGCGTTGACTCATCCCCCTCTGGCTGGGCCGAGGGATCTCGTGTCCACGTCAATGGAGACATCTTCGGTCTGCACAAGAATGCAGCGAAGTTGGTTAACCAATTCAAGCGCCGACGCCGACAAGGCAGGATTCGACCAGAGGTCAGTATCCGCCACGATGGTGCGAACCGTGATATTTTCATCAACACCGATCGCGGGCGAATCCTGCGTCCTCTCCTCGTCCTTGACGACGGTGACCTGACACTCTCAAAGGAACATCTAGAGTTCATTCGCTCCGGCGAATGGACCTTCAACGATCTCGTCGCAAACGGAGTCGTAGAGTGGATCGACGCTGAAGAGGAAGAAGACCTTCTCGTGGCTCCTCGTCCATTCGATCTTCCGATGGAATCGCCAGAACACGGCCGACCCATCAATCCAGCAGATGTAGAATGGGTTAACCTTGGACAAGAACAAATCACTGAGGCTAAACTTCGCGTCGAGGTCAAGCTGCCTAACGGCGACGCGGTTTTCGAAGAGTTCAACGTTCCTTTGAATTACTACCAAGAGGATGTTGATACCCTCCGCCGAAAGCAGAAGAGGAACAATACTGTCCTCGTCTACACACACGTGGAGATTGATCCACAACTCATCCTCGGAGTTTGCGCGTCCCTTGTTCCATATCCGGAGCACAACTCGACGCCAAGAGTCACCGGCGGTACAGCGATGGTCAAGCAGAGCCTCGGCCTACCGAGCGCCAATTACCGTTTGCGCCCAGACACTCGTATGCACGTAATGCACTACCCTCAGCAGTCGATTGTCGGTACTCGCGCGATGAAGACAACGAACTTCGCTCAGCGCCCTGGTGGCCAGAACTTCGTTGTCGCGATTCTCAGCCACCACGGCTACAACATGCAAGACGCCGTCGTCATGAACCGCGCTGCAGTTGAGCGTTCGCTCGCCCGCTCATCCTTCATCCGCACATATAATGCTGAAAACAAGCAATTCCCTGGCGGCCAAAAGGAGCAAATCGAGATTCCAGGAACTGGACTTGACGAGGTCAAGGGAATGAAGTCATGGGAGAAATACACTCATCTCGAGCGTGACGGTCTTCCTACTCCTGAGACTCACCTTTCGAGTGAAGGCGGAGACACCAGCGTTCTCGTTGGTAAGACTAGCCCGCCTCGATTCCTTGAGGAGTCGCATGGTCACTTCCTGCAAGCTCAGGAACGCCGTGAGTCCTCTATGATGGTCCGAAACGGAGAGTCCGGCTGGGTCGACAATGTGTTTGTCACCGAGTCCCTCGATTCTGGTCTTCTTTGCCGCATTTCTCTGCGAACGGAAAAGATCCCGGAACTTGGCGACAAATTCGCCAGCCGTCACGGACAGAAGGGTATCATTGGTCGCCTCGTCGACGAGAAGGATATGCCTTTCACCGCCGATGGAATCGTCCCAGATCTCATCATCAATCCTCACGCGATTCCATCGCGAATGACCGTCGCCCACGTCCTTGAGATGATCGGCGGCAAGGTAGGAGCAATGGAAGGACGCAAAATCGATGGTACCGCCTTCAGTGGAGAGAAGGAAGATTCTCTCCGCTCAGGACTACTGCGAAACGGTCTCGCCCACACTGGTCGCGAGTCGATGATCAGTGGGGAGACAGGAGAGGCATTCACTGCTGACATCTTCACTGGAGTCATCTTCTACCAGCGATTGCATCACTTGGTGAGCAGCAAGTTGCACGCCCGCAGTCGCGGTCGCGTGCAAATTCTCACTCGGCAACCAACCGAGGGTCGTGCACGACAGGGTGGTCTGCGATTCGGAGAGATGGAGCGCGATTGTCTGATTGCGCACGGAGCCTCGATGGTCATCAAGGACAGATTGCTTGACGAGTCTGACGGCTGGCCACTGATGGTGTGTAACAACACTGGTTGTGGTCACATCGCTTACTTTGATTGGAAGAGACGCACTCCTGTGTGCCCTGTATGTGGTGACCGAGCAGATGTGCATTCGGTACAGACTTCCTACGCATTCAAGCTGCTTCTGGACGAAATGAAAAGTCTTGGAGTTGCCATGCGACTTGAACTGGGGGACCAAAGATGAGAGCTCGCGGAGTAGCCCAAATCCCCAAGAGGATTGAATCGATTAAATTTAGCTTGATGGATCCGAATGAGATCCGCAAGATGTCGGCTGTCGAGGTAAAGACTGCTGACACCTACAAGGACGACGGTCACGCATACAAGCAGGGTCTGATGGACCCAAAGATGGGTGTTATTGATCCTGGAATCCGCTGTGAGACTTGCGGGAATAAGCACGATGATTGCCCGAGTCACTTCGGTCACATCGCACTCGAGCTTCCTGTGATGCACATCGGATTCACTATGCTAATCAAGACCTCACTGAAGTCTACGTGCAATGAGTGCAGCCACATTCTGCTTCACAGTGCAACCGATACTCACCCTCTCGATCCAGAAAAGTCCGAGCAGGACTACTACCGAGACCGAGTTCACGACGTAATGCGCAAGCACGGAGTTGGCTCGACCGAATTCAAGAAGATTATCAAGGAAATTGAGAAGGAATGCTCAAGCAAGAAGCGCGCTATCTGCATGCACTGTGGATCAGAGCAAGGTAAAATCATGCTCGACAAGCCTACCACCTTCAAGGAGAAGAAGTCCGACAAGGGTGAGCACAAGTTGAACGCTCGTGACATCCGTGAGTGGCTTGAGAAAATTCCAGACCAGCACCTTATCTTCCTTGGGATGGACAGTGAATCAAGCCGTCCGGAGTGGTCAATCATGAAGGTTCTACCAGTTCCGCCGATTACCGTTCGTCCTTCGATTACACTCGATAGTGGCGACCGCTCCGAGGACGACCTGACTCACAAGTTAGTTGACGTCCTCCGAATCAACCAGCGTCTACGCGAGAACCGTGATTCTGGTGCGCCACAACTGATTGTCGAGGACTTGTGGGAATTGCTTCAGTACCACGTCACTACCTACTTCGATAACCAGACTAGCGGAATCCCACCAGCTCGACACCGTTCCGGTCGTCCCCTCAAGACGCTTTCACAGCGTCTCAAAGGAAAGGAAGGTCGCTTCCGTAGCAACCTTTCCGGAAAGCGCGTGAACTTCTGTGCTCGAACCGTCATCAGCCCAGATCCAAACCTCGGAATCAACGAGGTTGGTGTGCCAGTACACACGGCGAAGGAACTCACAGTTCCAATCCGTGCTACTGGCAGAAACCGGGAACAACTTCGCCGAATGATTCTGCGCGGGCCTGATGTTCACCCTGGTGTGAACTACATCATCCGTGGTGACAACTTCCGCGTTCGTATTACCGACCGAACGAAGTATATCTGGGCTGGATTCCGATGCCTAAACCCCGACTGCCACTCAGGCAGCGAGGACGAGCCATACGTTGGATACCGACCTGATCTCAATACTGTTCTACCTGCGCCGAACTTCCTTCCAGGCCTTGAGCTGATGAAGCAGATGCGCCGAACAGCCCTCGGGGAATTGGAGGAAATTTGGTCAGTCGATCTTGAAACTACCATCTTGAATCTACGAGGAGAGGACGCGAATGGCCGACCTCTCGCTGATGACGACCCAGCTGCAACCATCCACCAACGCTGGGTCTGGGAACAGAACCACCCTGGCGAATTCTTGCCAGATCACCTCGAAGTGAACTGCCCTCACTGTGGCAGCCCGTCTGTCGCAGATGAACAGAGCGAGGAAGTCTACCGCACTGAAGTCGAGGACCGCCTGTCAGTCTACGATAGGGAGGGTAACCCTCGCCCTGGAGTGATCGTCGAGCGTCACCTAATCGATGGCGATGTCGCGATTTTCAACCGACAGCCATCGCTACACAGAATGTCGATGCTTGTCCACGAAGTTCGTGTAATGGCTGGAAAGACGTTCCGCTTCAACCTCGCCGACTGTACTCCATACAACGCGGACTTCGACGGCGACGAGATGAACCTCCACGTCATTCAGTCCGAAGAGGCACGCGCTGAGGCCAAGATTCTGATGCGTGTGCAGGAGCATATCATCACACCTCGATACGGAGGTGCTGTTATCGGTGGAATCCACGACCACATCTCGGGCGCATACCTGCTGACTCATGACGGGAGAATTATCCCAAAGGTTCTCGCTATGGAACTTCTAGGAGCAGTCGCCTGGGATGGAGAACTTCCTACAGAAGTCACCAGTAAGGATGGAGTCGTCGGATACCTCGGCTCGGATCTTCTGAGTCTTATTGTTCCAGCAGGCTTCAAGCTAGATTACACAAGCCGAAGCGGCGACCAAGTCAAGGTCACCTCAGGCGGAAGCGTCAGTGGTACTATCGACAAGCGCGGAATCGGTGCAGAAGATGGACGCCTACTCGATGCGGTTGTACAGACTCACGGCACCAATAGCGGTGCAGAGTTCATAAATCGCATGACAAAGATGACCATCGCGATTTGCACTTCGAGTGGTTTTACCACAGGAATTGACGACGAAGATCTGCCCGCTGCAGCAAAGGCCGAAATCGTAGAAATCAATTCACGCGCAAGCGAAGAGGTCGATGCCGAACTCGAGAAGTTCGGTAAAGATGGTCGTCGCTACGAGGCTCGTCCAGGTCGAACACCAATAGAGACCCTTGAGGAGAACATCCTGCAGATTCTCGATTCCGCCAAGGGCGAGTCGGGTAACATTGCGAAGACATACCTTGGAGACGATAACTCAGCCGTCATCATGGCTACCTCCGGAGCTCGCGGTTCGATGGATAACCTAGCCATGATGGCAGGTTCTATCGGTCAACCAAAGGTTCGTGGAAAGCGCCTCGAGCGCGGCTACCAAGACCGTGTACTATCTCACTTCCCTCGTGGAGTGAAGGGTGCCGAGGAGAAGGGATTCGTCGCCTCGTCCTTCAAGAAGGGACTAGAGCCTACAGAGTTCTTCATGCTCTCAGTCTCCGGACGTGAGTCGCTTGTCGACACAGCGGTTCGAACCTCAAAGTCAGGTTACATGCAGCGCCGTCTAATCAACGCAATGGATGATCTCAAGGTCGCCAATGATGGAAATGGCTCGGTTCGCAACACTGCTGACCGAATCATCCAATTCCAGTATGGTGAGGATGGAATCGACCCAGCGCGTAGCCGCAAGGGTATGCCATTCGATATCACTAAGGTTCTCGATGACGCTCTCGGGGGTGATGAGTGATGGTAGTCAAGAGTGCAACAAAGAAGAAACTCATGGATCTCGGTATTGCCGAGGAATTCGCACACCGTCTAGCCGATGACCGCAAGTGGGACGACGTCAAGGTTCTGTCCGCTGGAGAGATCGCTCAGATTTGTGCTACCGACTCGGGAATGGCTCAGAAAATCAGTGAAGTCATTCAGGGGTCGACCAAGGCAGCTCAGAAGGAGAATAAAGCAGTGAAGACGATGATTCGCCGACGCGTGGCTTCTCGCCGTCGCAAGAAGAGCGTTCTACCACTGCAGGCTTACGATGCTGAGGACAAAATCATTCAACTTCAGCGAGACTTGGATGTCGAAAATCCAATGTTCATCAGCCTGACTGCTGCAGCTACTAAGGGCAATATCCGCATCACACCGAAGACCATCAACGACCTCGTTAACGGTCTACTTTCTCGCGGAAAGAAGAAGCTGACTGCAGCCGAGGCCCGCAAGGTCGTCAAATGCGCCGATGCAGACATGAAATACTCGCGAGTCGACCCGCACGAAGCGGTTGGAATTACCACTGCTCAGTCGATTGGTGAGCCTGGAACTCAGATGACTATGCGTACTTTCCACTACGCTGGTGTGGCTACGGTCAACGTCACACAGGGTCTTCCTCGTGTAATCGAAATTGTCGATGCTCGAAAGGTTCCGAAGACACCTACGATGAAGGTCTATCTCGAAGAGAACGACGCAAAGAAGAAGCCTTTGCGAACTGATGAGAAGAAGGCTCAGGTGCTTGCTGCTTCAATCGAAACCACGACTACTCGTGACATTGCTTCAATCGATGTTGATGTGGCCCAGCGACACCTCAGCCTCGAGCTAAATCGCGCAAACCTACGCCTGAAGAAGATGACGGGCGCTGAGGTCCGTGACAAGCTACAGCGCGCTCTGCGATTGTTCATCCAAGCAGATGACGATAAACGACCGAAGGTACTCAAGATTATCCCGGGCGTTACCAAGGAAGAAGATCTAGCCGACCTCGCTAATGACCCACCAACTTACACTGCTCTTCTGCAACTCGAAGACAAGGTGAAGAAGCTGCGATTGAAGGGTCTTCCAGACATCGTTCGCGCAAACGTGCAAGGCCCGAACCGCGATACTGGTGAGTACTACATCTCAACCATTGGCTCGAATCTTTCAAAGGTCAGCATGTTTGCTGGAGTAGATCGCGGTCGAACCTATACTAACAATATCAACGAAATTTACGGCTATCTTGGAGTCGAGGCAGCTCGACAGGCTATCATCAACGAGATGTCGGATACTCTGGAAGGAGCCGGACTCGAAGTCGATGTCCGCCACCTCATCACTGTATCAGATGTCATGACCAGTGAGGGAGAAGTCCGAGCTATCGGGCGCCACGGAGTCAGCGGAACCAAGCACAGTATTCTGGCCCGATCGGCTTTCGAAGTCACAGTCAATCACCTGCTTCGTGCCGGCGTGATTGGCGAGCGCGATCAACTACGTGGTGTCACAGAGAACATCATCGTGGGTCAACCAGTCGCTCTCGGAACCGGAAGCGTAGAACTGTTCTACATCCCAGAAGAGACTGAGGCTTGAAGGAGGAATTCACATGGATTTGGCAAGACAATTGAAGCAAGGAATCATTACTGGAACCGTCCTTTTTGGGCAACGCCAGACCACCAGCGCGTGTACCAAGGGCGATGCCCGTCTTGTACTGGTTGCAGCCAACTGCCCAGTAGACTACATCTCGAATCTGACAGCGAGTCACCCCGATGTACCTGTACATCAGGTAACCATGGTCAACCGCCAACTCGGTGCTGCTTGCGCTAAGCCATTCCCGGTCAGCGCACTATGTGTCATCGACCCGGGTCAGTCCGACTTGTTGACACTCAGCTCGAACCTCTGATTGGCGACTTGATACAACCCTCTCTTCGGGGCGGGTGAACACCCTAGCAAGGGTGTCCTTCAAGGTGCAGACGACTACCAGAAGTCATGGATGACACCGTCGGGGATCTGTTGAATCTTCGCGGTGTCAGATTGGTCGAGGCAACAGGAATCACCGAGACCATTGGTTTCCATTGCCTCGGCATTGCCGAGAGAATCCCAGACCTTGAGGATGAATCCAGCGCCTCAGTCCACGTTTGGCACGTTCCTTCTACCCTGTTGCCACTGAGTGTGGCTGAGGCTGAACGCTGGCTCGTCGATGCTCCAAGTGGTCCACATTGGATGCTTAGTGAAAGGGAATTTGAACCGGCTGCAAGTGAATTACTTAATTCTCGATTGAAAATCGAATTGTGGGGACCTGAGACTCTGAGTCGCTGGATTGGCGAGGCGGTTCTGCGAGGAGATCTGCAGGCGATTATACCAACGAATCCACCAATCAGCGAGGTGGAGCAAGAATTGCCTGATTCAAGCCATTCCATCGACAGGGTTGTACTGTCACCAATTGTTGACCTCGATGAATGGCTGATGCAGAGGGGACTGGAATTTGTAGAAGCAAATCCAGTTCTCATCGAGGCGAGGATTTGGAGGGTCGATGGAACATTGGTCAGTCCTAAAGGTGTGCAGGAGAATGGGTCTTGGCGCGTTCTTGAGGATCCTTGGGCCGGTCGTTTGGAATTACATGAAGCGGATGAAGTTCTGAGCAATGCACCAAAACTCCGTCTTGTCGATGCAAATCCCGAAATTTGGTTTGGCGAAGATGATCTACGAGTGATGCTCGTCGGCATTCTTGAGACTCGCCGTCAGAAACAGGAGGAAGCCGAAGCTGGTAGCGCTGTTCGAAGTACCATGCTGGAACGCTGGACCTTCGATTCATCTGAAGCTGAGTTGGAGATGATTCCTACAGCAATTCCGGCCTGGATAATCGACCACGACCGTGGTCGAGAATTATTACATTCAAGAAATGGTCGAACCTACGAAATCAATTCCGCTGTAGAGCCATGATTTCATCGGTCGATAGAGTGTCGCCAGACATCAGACGTGTCATCAGGTCAGCGACCTCAACTTGCTCGTCCTCACCCGCAACTCCCTTCTCGCGAGCCTCGATTGCCTTCAGCAGGTCTTGCATTGAGTGTATGCATCGAAGAGAGACGATGTAGCGACTGTGAAGGGAATCTGCTTCCCTCTTGGCACGAGTGACTCCTGATTGGGCGGAATTGGCCTTTTCTCGTAGCCGATCGACCTCTTCTGAGAGTTCTGCCATGAGGTCGTGAGCCTCCTGAGCGTGAGATACAGCGCCCTTGACCTTCTTGTGAGCATCTTCTTGCGACTTTTCGGCATTTCGCAATTGGACCTTTAGATCGCGGATGCCGCCGTCAGATTTGCTTTCCTTAGCCTCTCGAAATTCCTGAGCAAGGCGCTTCATCTTCATGATGTATTCGCGTTCCTTCTTTCCAAGAAATCGTCCCTCGCTGTGGAGGCGTTCTAGCCGATCTATTTCAGTTCGGATTCGACTAGGTGAGCGAGTTTTCTCGACACGATCTCTTTGCGCCTTATCCTCACCCTGCTCTTCGAGCTTCTCGCGGAAATCTGTTCGAATGACTCGTAGTTCATCGGTGCGCTCGGATCGAATGTCCTTGAGGTCGCGCACTTTCTGATTTTCTTCGTCCCGAAGCGCTTTTTGATTTTGGACTTCTGTGATGAGTTCCTTGACTTGGCGATTCAGTTCGTTTCTCGCATCGAGGAGAGTGCGAACTTTCGCATTCCACTGGTCGCGTTCCTCGCGATTGAAGGTAATTTGCTCCTGGACATCATCGCAGCGAGGTTGCAGGAATCCGCGGATTTCCTGACTATCCATCTGCATACAATCGTGCTCCTGTGGTTTTACGTCCGACGTTTTCCATATAAGCGCATAGGAATTCTTCAATCGTCCCTGAAATCGATCATTCTCTCTTACTTGCCGAGCTACCACGTCGTGGCCCACCTCGGGTCACACCGAGTCTTCGCTTCCCTTTCTTGCTGGAGCGACCTCGCCTTTGCGTTTCATCTTGTGATTCTGTAGTCTTCGACTCACTGGTTATTCCCAACAGGCTACCTGAGTCGAGTAGGGCGGTTAGTTCGTTGGCGTTCAGAGAACCGCCCGTGCTGGCCCGCTCCTTGACGTCAGCGAGTCGAATTGGTCGGCCGCGTCCACCAGTGATTTTGAGGTAGGAACGGAGTCGGCCAGCTTCCTTTCGCAGATCTTTTTGCTGCAATTTGATGGAGTCGAGGCGCTTGTCGATACCATTGATCCGCCTGCTCATCTTACGGATTTCTCCTCGAGTCACTTTATCAGATTCGATATCGGTGCCTTCAGTGGCGCCGTCAGCGGTGGCTTTCCGAGTCTTTTTTGTTGCGTCGAGTTTTGTGGTCACCTTTCGCAGATCTTCGATTTGAGAAACATATCGCGCGTGAGCCTCCTCGGCATCACGCTTGCGAACGACTGCTGCTTGCAATTCGAAAAAGCGTCGAAATGAGTCGAGTTCACGGTTGAGTGTTGGGATAGAGGTTAGATCGTTATCGATGGTGGTGAGTTTGGTATGAGTTTCACCCATCCACTCTTCGAGAACGGTTGCTGGAGGCGGAATTGATATGTTGACCTTGTCGCGGAGATCTCTGTCCTTGTCTGCCTTTTTCTTGATCTCGTGGAAGCGGCGGAGGAGTCCACGGCGCTCTGAATCAGCCTCTTCGATTCCGCCGACTGCGGTGCGGAGGGATTTGACGAGGTCAACTTGCGATCGTCGGTCGTGACGTAGCGAATTGAATTCATCCTCAAGCGAACGCAATTGCCGGTTGAGGTCAGATGACTTTTCTTCGACTTCGTCATGAGGTATACTCTCAAGGTCGTCAAAGAGTCCCTCGCTCATTCCTCTTCACCTCTACGAGAAGGTGCGTCGGCCGTCTCAACGGCCGTAGCCGGAGATTTTGGGGCTGATTCTACTGTATTCTTGTCTGAATTTGCCTTAGCGGAATGCTTTGATTTGTTTGACTTGCCTTTGCGAGGATTGTTCTTCCCTCCCTTCTGATTATTCGCCTTGGTCTTTCGAGCGAAGGTCGAGTCACCTCCCTCGGCGACACGCCTCTTTGCGGCCAAGAGGTCAGTGAAGCCAAGCCCCAACTCTCCGAAGCCGTCTTTCAAACGGCGTTCCCAGTGACCGATTGCGTCATCGGATTGAGCAAGGAGTTCCTTCGCTCTGTCTAGTACTCTACGAATATCACGAATTTCAGCCTGCATCGCGACTTTCTTTTCGTGCAGTGGTTGAGCTTTCTCAACTGCCTTGATCATGTCGCGATGTGACTTGTCCGCGGTTTTGAAGAGGTGCGACATTTCTCTTCGGGAATCGACATAATCAACCATTTCCGGGTTCATTTGACGCCTTTCCTTCAACCACTTCTCATTCTGCCCGATGAGTTTCTTGCGGCGATCGATCATCTTCTTCTCGGCCTTATGGTCGAGCGCTGAGGTCTGGATGCTATCTTCGATTTCATCCAGTTCTTCGAATAATTTTTCTTTTTTCCAATCAGGGTCGAGACTTACCATTCCGCCGGATTCAACGAGTGAGTCTCGGTGCCCACGCACCTTTGGAAGGAGTCCGTGGGCAATCTTTTGTGATGAATCTCGAGTGCTCTTCAATTCGGCAACAGCATCATTTGCACGCTTGTGATTTTTGACAACACGATCTACCTTTGGAGACAGGTTTTGCTCCTCTGCTTCAAGGGTTCGAATGACCGTAGGTAACTGATCTTTGAGCAACCTCCTGCGGTCGAGTAAGGCTTGCGCCAATTCTTCTGGCGAGACGCGCAGGAGAGCCTCAGCATCCATGTGCATCCGGCCCAAATTGGAATGCGTCATAAAGGTCACTACGTGACCTTGAAATGGGGTTGTCTTGATACGCTTCACAACACCGAGTCGTAGACGATGAAGCACAGGCTGCGCCTTCGCAACTTGCTTGTGATTTCCGTAGCCCTTCTTGTCGTCACTCTCCTGAGTTCGACAGTCAGTGCTCAAGATCGCTTTACCATCGAGGATTCTTCGGGATGGGACGTTACCCTCATAGATGGCTCAACTAATGCTGTATCAGACAACTCCTCAGCCTTTGCCGGAGACCAAATTTACCTATCGATTGAAGTCGCCAATGATGATACAGCAGCGGGCCATGACGAATGGTCCTTCCACATTGTCCTTGACGGGGCATCCTCCCCCGAACTGACTGGATTTCTTGACGGTTCAGGGGAATCCGTCATGGTGAACGTCTCCTTCGGACCACTCCCTGCCGGTGAAATTCACCTCGTCTTCACTATCGATTCAAGTGGTGAAAGCGAAACAATGGTCCTTCCCGTTGAACCAAATCCACTCAATCTAACTGCAGCAGGTTCGCCAGAAATCGCATTGATCGGCGAACCTGCCCACGTCGGAGATACCCTAACCGCCTCGATTCTTGTCCATAACCAAGGTGACTCACCTCAAACCGTCCAACTCGAACTATCCCCTGGGACAGCAGAGCCGACCCTCGGCCTTCCAATCATCATCAATCCCGGCTCAAGCAGGGAAGTTTCAGCCTCGTTCACTCCCGACATTTCAGGGCCACTCGATATTGAGTGGCGTGTTCATTCAAACAACGGCGGGGTCGCTCGAGAGCTCAACGGAACATTCTCAGTCGAGGTCCTAAATCCGCAGACCATGACCCTCGTCATCGACTCGACGACATGGGACCTAACCAACGGATTGAACTCTGAAATCTCCCTCTACCTCTCTGAAGGCCGCTCTCGCGAAGTTAGCGTTGAAGTTGCAATTCTCGACCAAACCATCGAATCAATCATTCAGACATTTTCACTTACACTCGACCCCGGAAGGAGAGAACTAACTCTCACACTCGGCCATCCTTCTGCCGATTCTCTAATCATTAGAGTCGAGGCGGTCGATTGGACCGCCTCGCAGGATTTGGAGGTACAAAGAACACTCACACCCCCACTCCTCAGTCTCGATGTAGAGTCATCAGGAGTCTCCACTGCCCCGCGCACAGGGGAGCAAGTGATTCTTCCATACGACCTAAGCAATGACGGCAATACCCCAACTATGGTCGGCGAAATTAGGGTGGTAAGAACCTCTGATGGTATGGTCCTCGACACTAATCCTACGTCCGCAGTTGGCCCTGGTCAAAGTCAGACGGGTCAATTGACAATTGCTTCATGGCCAGATTCCAAAGTGGTTGAAGTCGAGATAATTTGGATCACCAGCGGTCAAACTGAAAGTCGCCTCCTTGAGATTGAATCTTTTACCGATGCTGAGTCAGGAGCTGAGTTACCATTCGATCTCTCAGCCGCGATTTATGGTGCAATCTCCGGGCTTGTTCTGGTAATGTTCATTCTCGTTCTCTATCGAACCGTCTCCGAGAGCGTCGCTGATACCGGAACCTCTCGGTTCAATCGCTTGAAGGAGGCTCGCGGCGAGCGCAAGAAGGCAGCTGCCGCGACGAAGCGTGAGATCCCGTGTCCCGAATGTGATCAACGCCTGAGTATTCCATCGACTCATGCAGGTGCTGTCAAATGTCCTGCTTGCACAGCGAGATTTTCGGTAGATGCTGTCGCAGGTGCTCCACCAACCCCAACCGTGAGCACATCTCCGGAGATGAGCCAGATGCCTCCACCTCAATCGACACCTGCTCCCGAACCAGCCCCCGAACAACCTCTCGATGCAGTAGCCCGTTCGATGGTCGATCTCCTTTCATGCCCATCTTGTGATCAAACGCTCAAGGTACCAGTTGAACGCCGCCCAGTCAATGCACGTTGTCCAGCCTGCCGCTCTGAGTTCATCGCGGAGGTCGGGCAGGAATGAGTTCGAATGGTGAAGGAATGGTGGTCTGATGCCAGAACTAAGCGAATTTGAGGAGATGTATCTCAAGCGCATGTTCGAGATGCATTCAGATCAACCCGATGCTATTGTCAAGACTTCGATGCTCGCTGAATCGATGGGTGTTAGCGCAGCATCGACGACCGAGATGATTCAGAGATTGTCCGGTCGCGAACTTGTGACCTATATTCCTTACAAAGGCTCGAGGTTGACTCCAGATGGATTTGCCCGAGCAGCACAGATCAAGCGCCGGCAATTGCTGCTCGAATTATTACTCACTGATATCATCGGATTCGATGGCGATGTCCACTCCGCCGCTTGCGAGATGGAACACGCGATCGATTCGGAATTAGAAGAAGCAATCGATCGTCTCCTTGGATATCCCGAACGGACTCCCTCGGGCGAGAGGATTCCGCTGGTCTCACGCCGAGTCGAGCCCGCTGTAAAAGCGCCTTTACTTCCAATAGCAAATATGCCTGAAGGGAGTTCCGGAACTATCGAATTCATCGCACTCGAGGGTCAGGATGCGCGTACACTTCAGACCCTCGGCCTAATCGTCGGTCAATCGATTAAACGAAGCTCAGATTCACTCATAATAGATGGATCTCCAGTCTCATTTTCAGATTCGTTAGCGACAAAAATTCTCGTCCGAGTGGAGATGTCTTGAATGGAAGATGAAGATATTTCGAAATTCGATGAAGCCCTCTCGGCACTGGCGGAAGAGATTCTTGAGGATGCTCCTGAACAAGCCCCTCATCCTCTCGCTGCTCCGCCACCGCCACCACTGCCAGCTCCTCCTATTGGCGCCGTTGCGGCAGCAAGAAGCGTTTCAATCGATCCAATCGATGGACTGCGAGCGCAGGAGCGCACTCTTCTCAGAATCGATCGTCTACTAATCAGTGGGGGAATTCGCTTCGTTCTATTCCTCCCGCTTTTGGTCGTAATCAACTTTGGATTGGCTCATTCGTATCGAAATTCAACACCCGAATGGTGGTTGTTGCATATGCAGGATGTTGCTCCGGTAGAGATGCATCTTGGCATCCATATCCTCTCGCTTTTCATCCTCGTTGCCGACATTACACTCCTCCTCCTCCTGTTCCGTTTGCTGTCCGTCACGCGCACGATATTCCGCCACGAGGCAGAATCGTTGACAACGGCGGGATTGACTTTCAAGAGCTCACATGGATATGCTGAGATGCGGGCTACAATCAATGGTTCCCGCCGACAATTAGGGGCGACGATAACCTTCCTATTCCTCGCCGCCTCTTTACTTGGAATCGCTTTGTGGTTGACTCCGGATGGAGATTTGTCACCGAGATTGGTCGCTCTCTCAACGGGGACTTTGCTTGCGGGACATGGGTCATTCCTCGTCTCGAATCAGTCCCGATTCAATGCCAGTGAGCCATGGGGGATGTTGAGCGCTTTCTCCCCCCCTATCCATCCGGCTTTGTTGCGCCGTCCGTTTTCGGATGTAATCAAGGCACACATTGACCCGCTGCTGACGGTGCGCATCTCAGAGTATCTTCGCACAGTTGAGGCGGAGGTCAAGTCCGGACATTCGATGGCCCAAATACAGGAGACACTGCTACATTTACTGCATCTTCAGCGTAGTTCGTTAATCGACGAGCAGCAATTCCGCAGTGCTTTGGCTACGATGATAGATTCCGATTCGATAAACCGGCTATTCGACCACCCGGAACTTGGTCAGGAAACCTGGGACCGATTACTCTCAGGCGCGATGGTGGATTGCGCCCCGTTCTTCCGTTTGCACGATCGCTTGCATATGCGTCAGCAGACGGGGCGTACCGGTGTGGTTTGGTTCGATGTCGATATGGAGAATCTTGTCGTTGGCCCAGCGAATCTCTTTGCATTCATCTTGAACCAATCCGATGAAGTGCAAGATATGATTTTGCGTGTACAGACTCCTGATTTCCGGCCGAATGAGTGCGAATATCGATTGCGCATCGAGCCCCATCAGGCACTCGAATTCGACGGGCTCGGGCAGCTCGAACTAACTCAAACCCTGCCACGATTACTCGCCTCGACCAGAATAATTTGGCAGAGTTTACTCCCCGCTGGCACAGGTGAATCCACAGTGACAGTCCGCTTAGAAGATCCAGATGGAAACCTGATTTCTGGAAGAGTTTTGACCGTACAGATTCGCAACGATCTATTCTCCCGTCTACGAATGACAACCGGTGCGCTATTCATCGTAGGGGCAACGATAGCCATCCTTTCCCCAATTTTACCGTTTATTGGATCGGTTCTCGGTCTTTGAGCCACAAGGCAAGGAAAATGCCCAATCTTGCGGAATTCTGCGGCATTCGCGGAAACTCGGGCTCCTAATCAGCCGGTGATGAAAGGCAGGTCCATTCAAGAGGGAAACCCGCGTCGCCCGCCCGTGTCCGAGGAACCTGTCAATCCAGACGATGACTTGAGGACTCGTCTACACGCGATGGAGACCAAGCTGCGACGCATGCGTGAGCAGCGAAATGGACACAACGAAAATGCTCGCAGGGCTGCGGATTCTCGTAACGCGGTTCAAGAACAGGCCAAGAGCCTGCGTGAATCGATAGATGAGATGAAAGAGCAACAAAAGGAAATCCGTGATAGAGCCCGCGTCCACAAAGCCCGCCGCGACGAAATCCAATCCCACATACGCGAACTCATCGCCAAGAAGAGCGGCCGGAGGGACGACCAACGTGGTACGAAATCAGTTGTTATCGAGCTCGCCGAGACTGAGGGTCAAATCGAGCGTATCGAGCGCAGGCTGGAAACCGATGGAAGTTTGAAACTCATGGATGAGAACAAGCTTCTGAAGGAACTCAAGAAACTCATCGGCAAGAGAAACGAATTACTTCCTGCCGCCAAGGAATATCAAACAATTACAATCGATCTCGGCGATATGGACGAATCTATCTCACGACTCAAGGTAGAGGCCGACGCTGAGCATCAAGCAATGGTCGATTGCCACAAGGAGGCTGATGCTGTTTGGGAGGAAATCAAACCGATGTTCGAAGAACGCGATTTCGTACGTGCAGAAGGAGATAGACTTCACAATGCATTCGTCGAGGCCCGAAAAGCTGCTGACGAAGTTCATTCTGATATGAAGGGAATGCTCGATCAGGTCAACGAAATTCGCGATTCACTCAAGGCTGCTCGTGATGAGAGAGAGCAAACCATTCGCGATCACAATCAATCCGTGCGCGACGCATTGCGTTCACCTTCTGAGAATGAGGAATTGGCTGGTTCGCTTGAGGCGATGTTCCTAGAAAGTGGTTCGTTGACATTGGGCGGAACCGGTGCTGAGCAGGAAAGTGAGCCGGTGCGCTCAAAGAAGCCACAGAAAGGTAAGCGCCGCCGTCTCGGAACAACGCGTGGTCGCGTTTGATTCAAGCAGTTGCTGAGTTAATTCACCAGCCACGCTCTTGCAAGCGGACTTCAAGTGTCTCGATTTCGAGGCCAGGCATTGGTTCACCAATCATGGTGCTGGCCTCGGTGACAACCGCTGAATCTTCGAAATGATGAGTGGCGAGAACAATTGCTTCGGCCGTTTGAATTGGGTCTGAACTTTTGAAGATTCCAGAGCCGACGAAGATGCCGTCCATTCCTTGTTTCATCATCAAAGCGGCATCGGTTGGAGTGGCGATTCCTCCTGCGGAGAAAGTGACGACGGGAAGTCGCCCGAGGCGTGCAACGTCGTCAAGGACGGAAGCAACTTCGGTTCGCAGATCCTCCATGCTACCGAAGGGGGTAGTGTTGGGTGAAATATCGAATGCAGAAACTCTCTCAATGCGATGGAATCCTTCCATTATCACATCCACCATAGCATCACGTCCATCCTCACCAGAGGACTGAGCATGAGTTATTTCTGAGGCCACTAAACGGGCGTGTTGAATCGCGCTGACAACATTACCAGTTCCGGCCTCGCCTTTTGTCCTCATCATCGCGGCTCCCTCTGCGATGCGTCGAACTGCCTCGCCGAGACTAGTACAGCCACAAACGAATGGAATGTTGAAATCGTTCTTGGCGATGTGGAAGAATGGATCAGCCGGAGTCAGAACCTCCGATTCATCGACCATATCGACACCGAGAGTTTCGAGAACCCTCGCTTCCTCATTGTGACCGATTCTGGCTTTTGCCATCACCGGAATAGAGGTCGTCTCGATGATTCCCTTAATCAAATCAGGGTGGCTCATTCGAGCCACGCCTCCGCTCGAGCGGATATCTGCTGGAACTCGCTCGAGCGCCATCACAGATGTCGCTCCAGCATCCTCAGCGATGTGAGCCTCCTCGGCTGTAACGACATCCATGATGACTCCCCCTTCTTGCATCTTGGCGAAGCCACGCTTGAGCAACTCGGTGCCGTGACGCATCTGATTCAGGTCCACTCGCTGAGTCATACCCGAGCCTCACGGCATCCACTCATCAATCTATGTCTGAGGCAGGTTAGACGACAGGCTCGTATCAATCTGCGAGGACTGGTGAGTCGCCTGTGGCGATTTCTAGATCGGGTGATTCGTTCTCGTTACGCTCGATCCATTCCAACTCCTCATCAGGGACATCAGTGTCCGCGAAGATAGCCTCGACTGGGCACTCAGCGACACATGCTGCACAATCGATACACTCATCCGGGTCGATAACGAGGTAGTTTTCGGCTTCCTTGAATGCCTCGACTGGGCAGACTGCTACACAATCTTGGTACTTGTGGTCAATACATGCGCTGGTCACTACGTGGGTCATCTCATCCCTCATCAAGACGCGTGCTACGCATCCATATCAAGGCTCGTACCGCTTCATGGCTCGCACTGGCAGATTGGCTTGAGAGGATTCTGGTCGGACTACACGATATCATCGATGAGCTGATTGAGTATTTCAACCGGATCTTGTCCGGGGTAGGATTCAATCTTGAATCGGCCTTTTACAGCGAATTTGCGAGTTTTTTCGGTAGCCAAAGAAATTCTGCCCTGCACTAATTCATCGACGTCAACCCTAACGTGCAGTGCCTTATCCTCGTCGATGAGGTCAGCAATTCCTGCAGAACGCAAATCGCTCAGCGCGACCGCCCCCATACGTAGGAAGGACTGTTTCGCGCCTTTCTTTCGGCCAATGCTAGCTTCAATCAACATCTGAGGTGCGCCATGATGCGATTTTGAGCGCTCACGGGATATTTCAGCACCTTCACCTGCGAGCCATTGAATTGAATCCTCTATCACTGAGAGATCATCCACAGCACTGCAATGCACTCTCCACGAGGCGGTGTGTAGACTCATATTCGATTGCACTAGTGTGCTGCCCTTGAAGGCGACGCTGCGCCCCTGTCTGAGGTGGACGTTCTGAGGCTTTCATTCATATACTGGAGGTAGGTCGCTCGGCTCGCATACGGGGTAGCCCCCGATAAGAGGTGTCTCTGATGGCAAAAGGCGCAAAGGCAAGGGCAGCAGCACGCAAGCAGAGAGACAAGTGGAAGTCAAAGCGTTGGTTCACGATTCGAGCACCTCGTAATCCATGGTCATTCCGAATCATCGGTGAGACTATCGCGGAAGAGTCCGAACAATTGGTCGGACGTACTTTCGATATTATGCAAAACGAACTTGATGGCGACTTTTCGAAGATGCACGTCCAAGTCATCTTCCGAATCACCGATGTTGTTGGCGGCGATGCCCTCACCGAGTTTGTCGGCCACAATGTCCAGAAGGATCACATTCGTCGTCAGATTCGCCGCGAACGCGGTAAGGTTGACGATACGGTCGACGTTGTTACCGAGGACGGCTACTACGTTCGCTTCAAGCCGCTATTGATTTCACGATCTCGCGTTAAGTCGAGTCAGAAGTCCGCAATGCGAGCGAAAGCACGCGATGCGATTCTCACTATGGGAGCATCATCCACTTGGATTCAACTTCAGAAGGCTGTCCTCGATGGAACCATGGAGGCTGCGATTAAGGACGCTGTCTCTACCATCAGTCCAGTCCGAACTGCAATGATCCGTCGTAGCCAACTTCTGCAGAGTGGAGTCACTGGTGGAGACGGACCTACTCTTGATGAGATTCACGCTGAAGAGAAGGCGGCTGCAGCTGCCTCTTCAGTCGAGGTCGACGTTCTTGCTGCGGCCGAAGCATCCGCAGAATTGGCTGAGGTCAATGTGGATACATCTGGTGATGCAGAATCCGACGAGGAATCTTCTGAGGAATCAACAGAAGATTCTGCGGTCGAAGAGGTTGTCGAGGAACCCGCTGACGAAGCCGATGAAGCTCCAGAAGCCGATGCCGATGACTCGCCTGATTACGCTTCGATGACCGTGGCAGAGCTCAAGGGACTCCTGAAGGAGGCCGGTAAGCCGGTCTCTGGAAAGAAGGCAGATCTCATCGCTCGCCTACAAGAGTGAGGTTCCAGTGGGCCGTCAAGCCCATGAATGGATACCCGAGGTGGGAAACGTGACACGACTCGCCGTGCTCAGTGGAACTGGAATGGGAGCTCTTGCTTCCGATATGGTCGCTGATGGCACTGAGTCATCAGAACTTCGTATTGATTCACAGTGGGGGCAGGTCCCAGCAATCTTGGTTGATACTGGTGATGGAGAGGTTCTCTTCATCGATCGTCACCATCGAGATGATGAATCGAGAACTCCTCCGCATGAGATTGAATATCGAGCGAATGTCCACGCAGCTGCCTCCTTCCGCCCTGACCTCATTCTGAGTGTTAATTCAGTCGGGACAATGCGTGAGGATCTACCGCCGGGGATGATTGGGGTTGCTTCAGATGTTCTCGATCTCGCGGTTCGTCCGTGGACCTTTCACGATGATGATGCGATTCACGCAGACCGAACTTCGATTTTTGATGAGAAGGGCAGCGAAATCTGCTTGGAAGCGTTAACTGCAGGGCAGGGAGTCACTCCGGAGTTAGTCGTCGCTCAGTGCGTCGGCCCACAATTTGAATCTCCTGCTGAGATCGATGGACTGGTCAGGCTCGGCGCTGATGTTGTTGGAATGACACTTGGCCCTGAGAGCAGATTAGTCGCTGAGACTGGAATTCCTCATGCTGCGATTTCATGCTCATCAAATTGGGCCGCCGGTCGAACTCCCGGCGACCCATCTGCAGAAATTGACCATCACGCCGTTGATGCGATGGCGGCCACTCTGCGGACTCACGTCCGTTCGTGTATTCAGGCACTGCTTTCGAATCTGTGAGGGTCAGAGATGGACAATCTGAAGATTGGCGCAGTTTTGACGATTATTGCCATTTTCTTGGTCCCTGCCTCAATGGAAACCATGGCTTGGTGGGACGAGGCTCGAATGGAACACGATTTGGAGTGCAATCCTTTGCTGAACAACCAACCAAATATGGAATATTGTAACGAATTATCTGCGGAAGCTGACTATCGAATGACCATATTCGGCCTCACAGTTCTCTCATTCGTTTTGAGTGGTGTTATCGGGCTGGTCAATCTTCTGCCCGTTGGTGATGAAGGGATTCGCAACCCACCTGGCGGGCGATTCTAACTCAGAACTTGGCTCGGCTAATTTGATGGCCCGCCGTGGGCCAACATCGTCATATGACCAGACCAATGTCTGTTAGTGATTGGATTGAGATTGATGGAGCCAACGAGCCAGATGGGGCTTGGACTACGATGATGGCTCGTGTAGCTACATTCCATCACAAACACGATTTTGCCAGTGTAGAGAATAATGGCCATGATATGGGTTACCGAGTCGCTTTGACAGTCGAGGAACTCGGCGAATTTGCTGCGGCGATAACCAAAGGAAAACCAAAGGAAGAAGCGGCTGAGGAATTGGCTGACTTGCTTATTCTCATCCTCGGTCACTCACTGGCGATGAATATCGACCTCGAAGTCGAGTTCCATCGAAAAATGGATCGAATCATGCAGCGCAAGGCACGCCGAGGCAATTTGGGCATTCGAGTGACTGAATACACCGGTGAGGAATAATTGTTCAGATGTCAAAATTGATTTCGACAGTTCCTCGTGCTTGATGCTGCGCCTCGTATAGAATTCGAGAAGTGCATCCTTTGAACGAGGCAACGATATTGTTTGGAACGAGTTCGATTGCAGTGTTGAAGTTCGTTGCTGAACTATTGTACAATTGGCGTTGATCGGTGACCTGGTCCTCGATTTCCTTGTAATCGTCTTGTAGAGAAGCGAAATTGACATTCGCCTTGAGGTCAGGATAATCCTCAGACAGCGCCAGTAATTTGGGCATGGCTAGAGATGCCATTGCCTCTGCCGCCATGACTCCACTTACATCGCCAGACTTTGAGGCGGCAGCAAAAGTCTTCCTCGCTTCGGTCAACTCTCCGAAAATTTCCTTTTCGTGACCTGCATACTGCATGACTATCTTCACCATATTAGGAATCATGTCGAATCTCTGCTGCAGAACTGTATCGATATTCGACCACGCTCGGTCAACATCCTTCTCGAGTCGTACCAATCGATTCCATACACCAAAGAACCAGAGAACCAGTACTAGTATGATTATTCCACCGCACAGGGTGAACGCGATAGCAGTGCCTTCCATGATGATTCAACTTCTGCCGTTAGTAATCAATATTGACCCGGATTTACCATTTTTTACCCGTTAAAACCCAGTGTTCGCCATTGCTAGATATGTACCCGCTAGGCAACCTGCTGCTACTATTCCTGGAATTATTTTGTATTCTAATTGACTCTTAACCCTACCAAGGACTCCTAGTTCAGTTCCTCTTTCTAATCTGGCTTCAAAACCAACACCACTTTTGCCGATTATTTCCATCAGAGTATGTTGATCATTCCTCTTGATAACTTCCATCTCACCATTTGTTTCCTTGCTGCGATTAGTCGCCTTTCCTAGAATATAACAAGGGTCTCCTAAGGCCATACCCCACAATGTCCATTTGTGTTCTAGTATTGTCCAGCCACCAAATGTTGTTGTAATCATAGAACCAAATATTGCTCCTAGATTTCTGTTATGGTCGACCTTCCATTCTCGAATATATTGTCCTAAATTTTGATCTGCAAATGTATCTGGTTTGACAAGCACACCTCCGGTTCCATCATGCAGAATGAAATTGTGTCCTCCATTTTCTTGTGCGATAGTTTCCCATCTGTATTCGGTTTCGGTTCTAGGTCCATCATCGGTCATCACTATCCTCGTTCTTCGAAGATATATTTCGTAGAGCCACCTCCAAGAATGTAGGTTTTGGTAAGTGCGGGCAGGGTCTCCACCTACCGAAACAGCAGGGGCAGGAGAGGCCCATCTTCTGACTTGTCCTACGAGTTCCAATTCACCAGCAGCCATCGATCTAATCTTTGAGGTGGGGACATCAATAGTCAACTGCATTTTAGTTCCAGTTTGCCATGAAGATATCGCATATCCAATTGAAAATAATGCTGGTCCAATAACCAAAATAAGTCCAAAAAACCACTCCTCCGAATCTCCAGCTGATTGCATCACTTCCACGCCGAGATTTACTGAGAGAATAGATACTGGAATTGAGTATAGTGCAATGATTGCGGTAAATATTCCATCAGCAGATATAGTCGCAGGTATTGGAGTGCCTACAACAGTTGGATGTTCGGAAATTATTCCCATTTTATCTGGTCCATATCGATCTTCCTTATCCCAATGCTCAGGTCCAGGTGCTGAAAATACCCAACCCCGGTCATCTTTTTTTGGGCTATTTGAATAATGTCCAGTCCAAAAACTACCTGTGCGACCTCCAGTTTCAGACCTATGGACAAAATCACGGGGTTTCTCTTCTACCCTAATTTCATCGTATGCCTTTTCTAGCCTTGTTGGAGTTAACCAAATTATCAATAAACAACCCGGTACTGCTAATATTCCACCAATAGTCACTGTTGAATAATCATTATTTACAAGGCCAATAAAACTCCAAATCAACCCTATTGTTACTACCAATAATGAAATTACCCAAGGAATCATCATGAATCCAGAAGGTGGAGTGAAATCTATGGTTTCCCCGCCACCGAAACGAACACCCGATGAAGACTCCATGCCCTCTCTTTCTTCCTTAGTCGAATTAAGTTTGAGTCGGCATGAGTTCCAAACTACTTACCAATCTGGTATTTTCTCTTCTCTTGATGGTATTCAGCAATCCATAAACTTAGACTAATTCCGGCTAATTGTAAGAATAGCCTCACGATATTTCCTGTTTGAGATAGTGACTCTCCGCCACCTAATTCGATATCATTAATCCACATATTGAAATTTGCAGGGTATAGTGAAACCAGCAGTGCTGCGCTTGCATACCCACCCAACTCTCTTGTCATTGGTAATATCAACAAGATTCCTACAATAATTTCTACTACTCCACTAACTAATATCCAAAATCTAGCAGAGCCAAGAAATTCTGGAACTATTGGTTCTAACCATTGTGTTTCTGTGAAATGTAAAACTCCAACATATACGAAGAAAATCCCGGCAGATAGGGCGGGCAAGTCACGTAGATTCATATCATCGCCTTGTCCAAATTGAATAGGTTGAATTGTATTCATTGTCGCCATTTCCGGCAACATTTTCAATTAAATTTTCAACCCAATCATTACGATTCCATGGTGGGAATGAGACATCCCCGCTTTGAGATGTATGTACTCTAGTCAAATGGATTTCATCGACTCTATCAAGGAACATTTCGTATATTTGTGAGCCACCAATTATCCAGCATTCTTCACAACCATCAGCATAGGCTATCTCTATTGCTCTACCTGGATAAAGTGCGTTTTCAGCCCCTTCATGCCCCCATCCCGTGTCTCTAGACATTACGATGTTCAATCGTTCTGGAAGTGGGCGGAAGGAGGTGGGTAGAGACTCCCAGGTTTTCCGACCCATTATCACAGCGTTGAATCCATCACCCTCAGTCAGGCGCTTGAAGCGAGCCATATCACTAGACAAGCGCCATGGCAACTCATTGCCGCGACCGATGCAGCCATCCTCATCCATCGCTACGATCAATGCGAGCTTCATTCGACCACATCACACAGAAATTGGCGCTACGATGTGAGGATGATGCTCGTATCCTTCAATCACGATATGCTCACCAGTGAATCCATCGATATCTATCACGCTGGGGTCGAGTCGCAGTCGAGGTAATTCTAGCGGCTCGCGCGCAATCTGCTCACGAGCCTGATCTAGATGATTCAGATACAAGTGGCAATCCCCTCCAGTCCAGACAAATTCGCCAGGCTCGAGACCGCAGACTTGCGCCATCATACAAGTCAACAAACTGTAGGATGAGATGTTGAATGGGACGCCGAGGAAGGCATCGGCACTACGTTGGTAGAGTTGGCAAGACAAGCGACCGTCGTTGACGTAGAATTGAAAGAATGCGTGACAAGGCATCAAGGCCATCTCGTCAAGCTCACCCACATTCCAAGCCGAGACGATAATCCTCCGTGAACTAGGATTGGTTTTGATCATTTCAATAGCGTTCTCAATCTGGTCGACGACACGCCCATCTGGAGTCTCCCACTTCCTCCATTGCTTGCCATAAACTGGCCCTAAGTTGCCTTCTTCATCTGCCCACTCATTCCAAATTCGAACTTTATTCTCTTGCAGATAGGCTACGTTGGTATCACCGGAAAGGAACCATAGCAATTCGTGAATTATGCTTGGCCAATGCAAGCGCTTGGTTGTTACGGCCGGAAAAGTTTCGGACAGATCAAATCGCATTTGATGACCAAAAACAGAGATGGTTCCAGTCCCAGTTCTGTCCGACTTCTCGTCACCCTCGTCGAGGATGCGCCTGAGGAATGCGAGGTATTGCTCCATGCCGACTATGTTAACTGAACCTCGCAAGTCCATGAAGGATGCGGCGGAAATCACTCAAATTCATCAACTGTAAAACAAGAATATCAAGGTGCTCCGAGAATACGAAGATTCTCGATTAACTGGTCTGTGAATCCACGATAAAGGGCTTTCATGATTGAATGTTGACCATGTTCATCGAGGAGGACCAAATTCGAAATATCCTCATCATCCATCGCTCCGCCGGCTTCGTCAGCCAGCCATTCAGAGAAACTAATCGGATTGTCGATGCGCACCTTTACGCGCGCGAAAGGATTGACCTTCAGTGAACCCGGGGCAAGGAAGTTCCGCGCTCCAAGAATTGCCATTGGCACCACTGGTATTTCCGGAAATCGAGCGGCGAGTCGGGCTACACCTGTCTTGCCACGTAGGAGAAAAGGCGCTTCGGTGCGGCGTGACCGTGTCCCTTCTGGGAAAATTCCCATCACTCCACCTCCTTCGAGGACATCCACTGCCATTGCCAGTGCCTCAGCGCCACCTGTCTCTCGAATAGTCTCAATCTGGCCTGTAGAAGTCATCAATTTCTGGAATGTTTTGTCTTCAAAGTGCTCTGCTTTTGCTAGATAGTGAACCGGCCTACGAGCCCCCATGATTTTGACGATCGGATCGATATGCGATGTATGATTCCCAGCCAGAATCGCAGGCCCACTCTTAGGAATTCGCTCGATGCCTTCGTATCGAACATTCGTCATGCTACGAACCACCGGTGGCGTCACTTGCATCAGTGCCTTGTAGAAAAGTGGAGTCGAATAGTTCTGTCCGGTTCCATCTAAGCCAGTTAGCCTCGATAATTCGGCGAGACTATCTTCGGTCAGTGTCGCCATCGGCCCTTCCAATCATTCCCCGCATTATTGCTTTGCGCCACTGCGATGCTTTCTTCCCCTAATCCTCACACCCTCGTCACGTGCTCACTCGAAGGCTCGTGTGCCTCACGCTTACGGCACTCCTACTGGTTCCGATTGTTGCTACTCCAGCCCTTGCGGAATGGGATGATGATAATTGGTTGTGGAATATCATCGGGCCGGAACGCCTCGCCCTTGGTGATGAATTTGGCTGTCATGGCTACGAGGGAGTCGACATCCGTGAAGATCCCCTTATTGTCGAGGATTGTCGAGATTATCTTGTTGGATTCACCGATTCATCTCGATGGGGGGAGAAACCGGTCTCCTTCGGCCATCCAAACGGTGCTGTGGCGACCGAAACAGCTAGCAGCCTGCAAAATGCTGGATTTTCCATCATTGGAGATATGTTGGAAGGAGACTCCCATGGTCTTGAATTAGTCCAACGAACGACCAGTTTGGAGAAGGGACAAGCCGACATGGAGGCTTTGGAGAATGCCGAGGCAGATTCACTGGTCAGTATCTATTGGATTGCTCGCTGGCACGATGTGAAAATCCGTGAGGACAAGGGTGCAATCACATTACTCGAATCACAGGATATTTGGTTCACTACATGGGGTGAGTGGCATGGCCACCGTGATTCGAGTGAATCATTCAACAGAATCCTCAACTCAGAACCGACCACTCAGTCATATCAGATTTCAAATTTTGATGCTTCTAATTGGGACGTACCAGGAACGGCCCTATTCGAGTGGTCCGAAGCGCCCAACCAGATTCTCTTTGATGGCGAGGATGCCCTGCTCATCCCAGCCGGTCAGCGCCACCTGATTACCGGTGTCCGCCCTATCGAAGGCGGCGCCTTCATCACCGCCGCACCAGGCGTCACTATCGACCTCATATTCGATTCAGCTGATGTTTCGGTTTCCAAAACCCCGCAAACAACATTCAATGGATTGCACCACTCGGTTACAATCGTTGGCCATCACGTCACTAATCTCCACGAGTGGTCGTCTGATTTCCATGAATCACCTCTTAGATTTACTTGGCTTATCGAGCGCCCAGCAGCACTCGAAATGAATTGGCATCTGCCACTAATAGCAATCGCAGTCCTCGTTGCTACACCAGCCGCCATCAAGTGGCTAGTCGCTCGCGACCAAGAATCACAGTATGTCGGGCCCGTTGATACGGATTCTCTCTGATCGCATCACATCGACGATGTCCGCAATCACCACATCACTGAGAACTTCAGGAGCATGAACGCCTGGTGGAAGCATTTCTGGGTCTGATAGCCAAGCTTCGACACAGCAGGCGGTAACCATCCCTGTCGCCCGTGCCATTGAATGACCATCATCACCCCCATGATCTTCAATCTCCCATTCGAGAATTTTTCCGTTTCTACCCTCCGCGCGCACCTTCATCCAAGTGAATTCGGGGACTTTGTGATCGTATTCCCATTCTAGAATCAATTCGTTCTCGTTAACTTCTCCTGCATCGCGCATGTCGATGTATTTCTGGATGTGACCGGGCCATCGTACAGTGAATTCAGACATTTCCACCGCTGGAATTGATTTCAGAACAGAGCGCAACCCATCGGTCAGAAATGCCTCCATCTCACCATGTTCGCCTGTGTCTACCATGTGACGCAGGCTCAATGCCGGAAGAACAACCTCCTCTCCATCGCGGACAACCCTGGCTGGTCGTGTGTATTCGGCGATCACGTCAATGGGTGAGAAGGGTGCCATGTAAGACCACTCGCCGTGGGGTCCCGTAGGGTTTCCGCCGACCCAAACTTCGGCTTTTTGAAGAGGTCCAATTCGTCGGTCGGCGATTGACAATAACATGTTGGAAAGGCCAGGTGCGATACCAACATCCCAGAGAATTGTTGCACCGTAATCACGCGCTTTCTCATCATCTCGGTCAGGGGTGTAAGCGCTGAAACTTAGGTCGACGATACGATATGACGATTCGGCAAGAATTGTGGTCGCGACATGGCCGATAGAACCCGGTAGCATATTGACGACCATGTCGACGGGACCATTTTGCTGGAAGGGCGTCATATCGTCCAAGAGATCAACGGCGTGGACAGTAACTCCATCGACGCCGAGGACGCTGTGTGGGTGGAGGTCGTAGGCATGCACTTCGTGTCCGGCCGCAGCCAACCTCTTGACCACCCAAGCTCCGATCAATCCCGTGCCTAGGCAATGCACTACCGCCATGTCTCGGCAAGTCCCGCTGAGTTATTGATAGGTTCCAGTCAGCCCCGTCGCCCAATTTTACTGCGATTAGTTGATTGAGGAGAGGATTCGCGTCGGGGTGTGGCCGCCGGCGAACGCATCGATCCTTGGTCGTCTGAGCAGTCTACAGACTATGCTCGGATCCGTGACCAATTTGGGCTAGAGAGCGTTGATGTATCGAGACTTCCAAACCCCGGGATGTTACATCGTAGGGGGATTGTATTCGCTCATCGTGACCTCGATGTCGTACTAGGCTGCATCGAGCGTTCGGACCCATTCGGAGTATTGACTGGGTTGATGCCGAGCGGACGGATGCACCTTGGACACTCTATGGTAATCGACCAAGTCCGTTGGTTCCAGCAACAGGGTGCGGATATCACCGTAACTGTGGCTGACCTTGAGGCCCTAGCTACAAGGGGGACGAGCCTCGCTGAAGGTCGCGAGAATGCTATTAACGAATATGTCCACAATTACGCCGCCCTTGGTCTTGATCCATCGAATACCAACGTCTACTTTCAGAGTGGTCGGCCTGCGGTTCAGAGGCTTGCATTCACCCTTGGCCGACGTACTAACCTCTCCGAATTCGAGGCGATTTACGGATTCCGTGGCGATACGAACCTAGCCCACGTTCAGGCACCCCTTATTCAGGCGGGCGATATCATTCATCCTCAACTCGAGGAATATGGGGGTTTGCGTCCAATCGTTGTCCCGGTGGGAGTAGATCAGGATCCTCATCTTCGGCTTACTCGTGGAATTGCTAGCAAAACCCATTGGTTTAACGTCAAACCTCGCAAAGCCGGAGGATTGACCGTGGCACTCTCGGTTCAGACTGATAATGCAGAATTATTCGGAGTGGCACCGAATGGACGGGTTGATCGCGCCACTAGAGAGGCGATATTCCTGCGATTGAAGGACAGCCTCTCTCCGATGGGTTACGCAGATTTCGTAGCCAATCCAAAACACGGAACTCTCGATATTCCGGGAGCAAATCTCAGCGATGCAGGACAGGTCCGGATGTGTGTGCTTGCGCTTGAGAGAGAAATGGGTGGAATGGGACTTATGCCTCCTTGCTCGACTTACCATCGCTTCGCGGTTGGTATGACTGGTGAAAAGATGTCATCTTCCAAGCCGCAGACGACGATTTTCATGGACGATAGCATCGAAGTGATGTCGAAGAAGGTCAAGAGGGCTTTCAGCGGCGGTCAACCGACCGTCGAAGAGCACCGCCGCCTCGGAGGAGATTGCTCGAAAGATGTGGCTTTCCAATATCTGCAATTCTTCTTCGAGCCTGATGATTCGGAACTTGGCCGTATTGCTCGCGAATACGAATCAGGGCGCATGCTCGCGGGAGAAATCAAGCAGATTTGCATTGATAGGGCGAGCGAATGGCTGACTGATTTGGCCGAGAAGCGCGATATGTGGGAAGGTCAGTTGGACGAATTCCTTGCAGCAGATGCTCTGTGAACTTCGGCGCCCAAAGATAGGCTCATTCTTGCAAATCGCTCGTATCAAATACTGGGATTTGTGGACCTTTCGCAAGAACTGCAATTTCTTCAGTCGAAAGCTCGGTAGATTTTGCTTGATCTGAGAGAATTTGTGAATGCCCCATCGGGTCAAGCAATAGTAATTCGACACTATCTTCTCCTTCGCGCACGCGAGAGAGACGCCCAATCAATTCTTGGCAAGCCTCAACCTGTCCGATGCCCTCTTCGCCTTCGCTTATTGCTGATCTCAGAATAATACCAATTGCATCTTCAAATCGCTTCAACACACCTTCGACATTTGAGATATAGCCACTCGCATTGTCTCCTGGCTCTACCTCCAACCCTAATTCTACAACACGCACCGTACAAGATGAGGAACGAACCACGCGCGTTGACATCTGCTCAGCTGAATTCACAATCAGTGACCAAACACTGGGTTTCTTACCTTCAGATGGTATGAAATCGGTGCGCCTCCATCCGCATTCATCGCACATCAAAGTCATCTCGGTATGCTCACCGAAATAGGCAATCTCTGATGTGTGAACGGTAAGCGTCAGCCCTACTTGACTGTTACATATAGGGCAGGGATGCTCTATTTTACTCTCCAATCCCTCACCTCAGTAAGCGAATGACTCGCCCTCGGAAATATCGAAGGTGGAGGGCAGCAGCAGCAGTCTTGATTGTCCTAATCTGATGACTTCTCCAGCCATATCTGCCTCTACAAATGATTGAATTTTGTCGACGGCCATCTTTAATTCAGTCTCGGCCGTCAATAATCGGCTCATTTCGAGAATTACGATGTCTCCATCCGATAACCAATCAAGAATTCCAGGGATACCAGTTATGTCGTCGAGCACAGCACGGTGGACTAACACATCTCCAACGCCCCTGGCCACAGGAGCGTCTGCGTACAACTCTCCAAGGTCGTGATAGTCCTGACCGGCTTCGATGGTTGCTGTCGATGCCTGAGCGGGCAGGCTCGGCATCTCAATCCACCTCGGCTCGGGGCGCGACTCCTTGGTCATACTCACATCCGGAGTCCCACGCTCTTTGAGCAATACGGTCCACATTGTGTATCAGAATGCAAATCGCAAGGGTCTCAAGGTTTCGGAGAAACCCAGCCAAGCAGAGTAAGCAGAGTTTAGCAAGGTTGGCTCCGTAGCCCCCCGTCGGATTGATAAGGGGCCGAACTCGAGTTGTATTCGCAGGGAACTCTCCGTGTGGTCGATTACATGAATGCCGAAGCAAACGTCCTCAAGACTGGAACCAGCACCATAGGCATCACCTTCGATGGTGGTGTAGTAGTCGGTGCCGATCATCGAGCGACTATGGGACACTTTATCGCCAACAAGAGCGTTCAAAAGTTGTTCAAGATATCTGAGAACGTCGCGTTGACTACTGCAGGGCTTGTCGGACACGCTCAGTCACTCTCTCGCACACTCACAGCCGAATTGCGGTTGTATGAACTGAAGCGCAACACTCCGATGACCGTTCGTGGGGCAGCCACACTTACTGCAAACATCCTAGTTGGCCGCCCGCATTACGTCCAACTCCTAATCGTCGGAACCGATGAAGACGGTCCTAGCGTCTATTCCATCGATTCCGCTGGCGGCTCGATTCCGGACGCCTACTGCGCCACCGGATCGGGCAGTCCGTACATGTATGGTGTCCTTGAAGACCAGTATAAGCACGGAATGACTCAAAATCAAGCCCTCAAGGTCGCTGCCAAGGCTCTTCTGGCTTCCGCGCAGCGTGATGCTGCTAGCGGAAACGGAATGGATTTGGCCGTTATAACCAAAGACAAGGGCTTCCAGCTATTATCCGAGAGTGAGGTCGCTACCTTGCTCTCTAACCTGTAATCGAACTCCACGGCTTCGTGCCGAACCTCCTCTTTCAAGAGGAATTTTGGCCGAGGGTGGAGTTCCTCTTGTGAGGTGGTTTGAATGAGATTGACATTGTCAGAAGTGAAACAGAGAGTATCGAAATTGATACCAGAAGATATTGACTATGAGGTCGATATCGAAGCGGGGTCGATAGCCATAATCACCAAGCAGCCTGATGCTTTCAGTGCCCCAGGAGGTCAATCTTTGACCGTGAAGATTGCTAAGAATATCAAGCGTCGAGTCATCATTCGTCCGCACCCTGACATCCTTGCCGATGAGGAGACTGTGCGCCAGAAAGTCACTGAAATTATTCCTCCAGAGGCTGAAGTCCGCAACGTCTGGATTGACCCCGCTCTCTCCGAGGTCATCCTAGAATGTGACGATCCAGCCGCCGCCGTAGGTCCAAAGGGAATTAACATCAAGAATCTCAGGGACGAAGTCGGCTGGCTCATTTCGGTTGAACGCGCCCCCGCATTCGAGAGTCGAACCCAGCACGATATCCGCCGCTATCGCAAGGAACTCGCCGATGAGCGAAAATCACTCCTGCGCAAGTTCGGAACTCGAATCTACCGTCCAAAGCGTGCGGGCGAGTCCTGGGCTCGACTCACCGCCTTGGGATCGTACCGCGAGGTTGGGAGAGCCATGCATCTTGTTACGACAAATGAGTCCCGAGTGTTGGTTGATTGTGGAGCAAAGCCAACAATGAATCGCAGCGAGGTCCAGCCCTTTTTCAACGCCCCTGAACTGCTTCCCCTCGACAATCTCGATGCAATTGTCCTCACGCATGCACACGTCGATCATATCGCAATGTTACCGGTTCTATTCCGCTACGGCTACAGAGGACCAGTGTACTGCACGCCTCCTACGAGAGATTTGATGACTTTGTTGCAGTTGGATTACATCAAGGTCGCTCAGGCTGAGGGTGTAGATCCACCTTATTCCAAAGCTGATATCCAAGAGTGTATCAAACACGTTGTCGATATTCGCTGGGGTGACAAAACCGACATCGCTCCAGATGTCAAAATCACCCTCGAAAACGCTGGACATATCCTTGGCTCTTCGAGTGTTTACATGCAAATTGGAGAAGGAAATTCCGAACACCGATTGCTATTCTCTGGCGATATCAAATACGAGCGGTCATGGCTCTTCGATGCAGCGACCGTTCGCTTCCCCAAGGTTGAGACTCTCGTTATCGAATCGACTTATGGTGGTGCTCAGGATTTCCAACCAAATCGACAGGATGCAACTCAAGAATTGCAGGATTTAATCAAATTAGCACTGTCTCGCGGTGGCAAAATCTTCTGTCCTGTATTCGCAGTGGGACGATCGCAGGAAGTGATGATTGCCATCGACCAGCTGTTCAAGTCTGGAGAAGTTAAGCCAGTCACTGTTTGGCTTGATGGGATGATCTCTGAAGCCACTGCAATTCATGCCAGCCATCCTGATTTCCTAAATCGCGATCTTCGCTCAAAGGTTCTGAGGGGTGGCGAAGATAACCCGTTCAACTCGAGTTGGTTCCGCCAAGTAGAGAGCCGAGAGCAACGGGAATCACTGCTCTACGACCCATCTCCATGCATCGTTCTTGCAACATCAGGGATGATGACCGGCGGCCCCATAATCGAGTACTTCAAGCACTGGGCTCCCGAGACCAATAACACACTCTGTTTCGTCGGCTACCAAGCCTCAGGCACACTCGGCCGACGCCTACAACAAGGACACGCCGAGGTCCCATTGATGGACAAAGGCAAGACCCACATGGTACCGATCTCTTGCAATGTGGTAACTATTGACGGTTTCAGCGGCCACTCCGACCGACGCCAACTCATGGATTACGTCAAGGCGCTAAACCCAATTCCACGCAAGATCATTTGTCATCACGGGGACCCGAAGACCTGCAATGCATTCCGCCAAGGTCTTCGCGACGAATTCCGTGTTCAGACCTATGCGCCCGCGAACCTCGAGACTCTGCGTTTGAAGTGAACAAATCCGCTCTTCAAGCCGTTGCCGTGCACCGTTGCTAGGGTCAACAAGTCTAGGAGACTCAGAGCACCGGCACATCGAAGCCGTCCTCGACTGGGTCAGGTGCATCTTTTGTTCCTACAACGTCGACTTCCTCCTCTTCCTCGACCAATTCAACAGGTTCAGCACCAGATCGATTCCAAAACGAGTCCGGAGTCATCGCCGATGCCAGAGCAGCAGGCATCAACAGAAGGTAGATCCAGACCTCAAGAGTCAGTTCACCATCGCTAATCAGGCGCGTCACCGAGAGCCCAATCAGTATTGCGAAGGCTAACCAGCCAATGACCACCCGCGCCTGAACCACACCTCCCGTCTTACCACCCCACAAATTAGGATGGCCCTCCTCAACACAACATACCTCCCTCTTTGACCAAGCTTACCCTTCGGACAACCTCTTGAACCGCGTCTGCAAACACCGCCGCATGGAGTCGAACTGGATGTTGCTCAATTGCAAGTGCGGCCATTCATTTGGTGCCCGCCAAGGAGCCAGAGTCTCATGCAGTCGTTGTGGCGAGTCAGATAAGATTACCACAACAGCGGTCTTCTCCGATTCCGCACGACTCGCCCAAGCCGTAGCAACAGCCAATCTTCCTACAGAAATTCGCGCTGAAGTCGAATCTAAGGTGAAAAAGGAGAGTCAACGCCGAGAAGCAACTCGCGAACGTGCTGGCGTCAATACAATTCACCGTATACTCCGTGATTCAACCGATGCCCAGGGAGTCCTTACCATCGCCCGGCTCCGAGACAATTTAGCGGCCGAGGGTATCACAGAGCCAACAGCAGAACAAGTAGTCGGTTCCGCTGAGGAAGAAGGTGTGGTTCACCGTTCAGGGCAAGAGCAGTGGAGGTGGTTAGCGTGAACTCCATAAGGGCAGCGCAGGTCGCCGAATTACTCAGGGCCCGTGGGTTAGTCTGGTCTATGCTAGATCGTTTGGGACGATTTGACCCAGGTTCGAATCCTGGCGGGCCCACCACCAAATGATTCCAACGGCGAATGCCAAATCATAATCAGAGGAATTTCTGGATTGCTTCGATGTCGAAAAGAGAGACTGCGACTTGGAGTGCCTCTTCTTTAGTGAACCAGCGTGCCTCTTCGATCTCATCATCCTTCGGCACGATATCTTCTGCTGCGATGTCTGCTTCGCAACGATAAGTGAACGATAGCCAACAGATTCCGTCAGGCGTGAAGATTTCCTGCCTCACAATTGGTGTCCCTTCCCCTTCACTTCCTCGACTGCTTTCTCCTAGTGGATCAGCAATTCTGATATTGATTCCAAGTTCTTCGAGCGCCTCGCGTTCGGCTCCTACACGTGGGTGTTCATCATAATCGACAAAGCCGCCTGGAAGCGTCCAACAACCGGTGAAGAATCCCCGCGTAACTTTACCCATCAGTACTTCATTTCGTGGGTTGATTACGACGACTTTGCTTACTACTCTGTGAAGTGTTCGATAGACAGATTCTCTCGCCACCGGGTCGACTTCGCTATCGCTGATTACCGCATCCTTCCAAGCCCATTCTCCGGGCCAAGGGATTTCTGGTGTTGCTACGATTACCTCATGCATTTCTTGGCCCAACCTAAACCGATTGGTGCGCTTTGCTTTCCAAGTCAACCCCATCTCTGTTGCTTCTTCTGGGGTTGGTAGTCGAATTGAGAATCCTCCATCTCCTTTTCTTCCCATTTGAGGGATTGCTGGTCCGCCACCATCTAAATCGACTAGTAGCAATTTACCGTCGTGTTCGAGGTGAATGTGACGGCGAGTGTTACTCATCAATCATAGCGGGTGTAGTGAAGGCGATGAAACCGACGGCTCAATATCACAAGCAATTCGATATTTTAGAGCGGATTCGTGACACTCGTATCTACAAAAGTTCACTCACTGCATCTCGCTCCTCAAGGAGGGCAGCGACATTCTCGTCAATCTTCGCCTGCGCGAACGCGTCAACGGGTAGGTCATCCACCACAATCACCTCTCCCCCCTCACATCGACAAGGGAAGCTAAACACAAGCCCCTCAGGCACTCCATACCAGCCCTCCGAAGGGAGCGCGACGGACACGATGCGTCCGTTCGAGCCTTGCCACCAGTCGCGCATGTGATCCACAGCAGCCGATGCAGCAGATGCGGCGGAAGATGCACCGCGCGCCATTATGACCGCCTTTCCACGAGTAGATACGGTATCGAGGAAGGAGCCCTGAAGCCAATCGCTATCGAACAAATCGGTCGCTGAGCGTCCGTCCACAGTCCCAAAACGCGGGTCGGGGTACATCGTATTGGCGTGGTTACCCCAGATGAATACGTCTAGAACTTTTGAGGCTGGGACGCCGGCACGCTCTGCCATCAGGCCCACTGCACGGTTCTGATCTAGGCGAGTCATAGCGGTAAACTGTCGAGAGGAAATACCCGGTGCGTTAGCGGAGGCGATGAGCGCATTGGTATTGCAGGGGTTGCCCACTGTGATCACTTTGACATTGCGTGAAGCCACTGCATCGATTGCCTTACCTTGACCTACAAAGATGGGTCCGTTGGCGGCAACGAGGTCAGCCCGATCCATGTCTTTTGACCGTGGTCGTGAACCAACAAGGAATATCGCTTCAGCATCGTTAAACGCAATCTTTGGGTTATCGGTGCCGATAATGCCGTGTACCAACGGAAACGCGGAGTCCTTGAGTTCCATAATCACACCATCGAGTCGTTGCATTCCAGGAGGAATTTCCAGTAACTGTAGAATTACTGGCTGATTAGCTCCAAAGCAATCACCACTTGCGATTCGCCACAACAAGGCGTATCCAATGTTTCCTGCGGCTCCAGTAACAGCAACTCGTATCGGTGTTCGCATTAGTTCTCCTCAATTGGTGGGGTTAGAATTCAACCCTTAGCCTTTGGTGAGGCGTTTGTTCGACTGACGACGCCCTAAGCCTCAATTATGCCGTGTTCGACCAGAGTGCATGGAGCGTCGTGGGCAAGCCCTTCTGGCCTTGTTTCTCGTCTCTGTGATGCCCACCACCTCGATTCTCTTCGCTTACTCGTGGAGTGACTCAGAACTCGCTGGGCAGGTCTTCTTCGTTTTCGCGAAGTTGTGGATAATCGCCATTCCAATCTATTGGCTGTATCGCATCGAAGCTAACAATTTCTCAATTCGAAAATTACTCGGCCTCGATTCACTTAACTCGGCATCTCGCAATGAAGCGATAATCTCGGGGCTCGGTATGTTTGCGATCATTGCGGGAACTTATGCTGTGCTCGGCGATTCGGTTGATGTTACACTGATGAAGGAGGAGATAGGTGCGACGGGGTTGTTGAATCCGACTACATTCTTCCTTGGAGCAATCTATTGGATAACTCTCAACAGCCTTGTCGAAGAATTTGTTTTCAGACAATTTATCGGCGACCGTTTGCTCGAACTTACTGGTAGTAATTTCGCCTCAGCCGCCGGCTCAGCAGCTGTTTTCACCCTGCACCACACCGTCGCGCTCACCTATTATTTCGCACTCTGGCAAAACGCACTAGCGACAATCGCAATACTTGGTGCAGGTGCGATCTGGTCAATTCTCTGGCTGCGCCACCGCTCGCTCGCAGCCTGTTGGATATCTCACGCGATAGCAGATGTCGCGGTCTTTGGCGTAGCCTATTTCATCCTCTTTTGATCCCTATCCGACTCACTGTGGCCTCCTATTGTCATTATCTGATGCTGCACTATCGGGAGTGGCATTGGAACCATACCATCCGTTTGATTCAATAATCGACTTCCGGTCGCTCGGCCTATCTGACTTGAGCCTACGGCTCATTTGGAGAGCGTGATCTCGATGAGACTTGGTGTGTTGAAGGAACCTGAAGGAGAAGACAGGGTCGCCATCGTGCCGAAATCCCTTCGCAAATTGGGCAAGGCCGGCTTTGAGATTGTCATCGAATCAGGTGCTGGAATAGCTGCGAATCACCTCGACGCTGAATACGCGGACAGCGGTGCTACAGTAGGATCTCGCTCCGATGCGTTGGGTGCTCCTCTAATCATCTCGATTCACCTTCCTGATGTCTCTGACCTCCACTCCGGCCAGGTCGTCGCTTGTGTTGCTGATCCTTTTCGAAACCCTGAGAAAGTTCAGGCGTGCCTCGATGCGGGAATCACATTGCTTTCTATGGATATGATCCCGCGTCGTCTTTCGCGTGCTCAATCGATGGATGTCAATTCTAGTCAGGACAATCTAGCAGGATACAAGGCTGTCCTTATCGGCGCTGCTGCTGTTCCGAAAGGTATCCCGATGATGACAACTTCAGCTGGTACGATACGTCCTGCTAAGGTCGTAATCATGGGTAGTGGTGTCGCTGGCTTGCAAGCCATAGCTACCGCCAAGCGCCTCGGCGCAGTTGTCTACGCCTCTGATGTACGCAAGTCTGCCGCCGAGCAGATAGAATCTGTCGGCGGACGATTCATTGAAGTCGATGGGATGGATGATTTCGAAGATGAATCAGGATATGCTAAGCCGTTGACTGCTGAATTCATCCAAAAGGTGAACGACACCGTTTGCGGTGTCGCGAGCGATGCTGACATCATTGTCACCACCGCTCGTATTTTCGGCCGACCTGCACCAATCACTGTGCCAAGCAGTGCAGTGGCCGGATTCAAGCCTGGAGCAGTAATCGTCGACATGAACGCAGATGTCGGGGGCAATTGTGAGGACACAGTGGCGGGAGAGACTGTGGTTACTGCGAATGGTGTAACGATCATCGGCCTCAAGAATCTTCCAGGAACTCTAGCGAATACCGCCTCGTTCCTCTTCTCAAATAACCTCACGACATTCATCACCTCGATTTTCAAAGAGGGAGAATTGGTGATTTCCGAAGATGATGATGTCCTCGTCGGAGCGCCAGAAGGCAATGATTTCCACGTCCCTGGTATGGGTGGCGTTTTGATCTGCTCAGGGGGCAATATGCATCCTAAGCAGACTCGGCTTGGAGGTGTTCTCTGATGGATCCAACAATGCTTCTCGGCTCAATCACATTATTCGCCCTATCGATTTTTCTTGGCTTCGAGCTCATCACAAAGGTGCCTGCAACTCTGCACACTCCTCTGATGAGTGGAGCCAACGCGATTTCAGGAATCAGTATCGTCGGCGCTCTTGTCGGTGCCAATGTTGTCTACGCCGGTGGCGACACTCTGGTCAGCGGAATTCTGGCATTCGTTGCTGTTGTCCTCGCAATGATCAATGTGGTCGGCGGTTTTGCGGTAACGAATCGTATGCTCAACATGATCGCTGGAAAGAAGCGAGGTGGTAATCGATGATCAATGATGAATGGGTTGCCATCGGCTATCTTTTCTCGGCTGCTCTCTTCATCTTTGGATTGAAGAATCTCTCACATCCTCGCACCGCACCACGCGGCAACCAACTCGGTTCGATGGGAATGCTTGTTGCAGTCCTGACAACCATCCTACAGATGGAACTTGGTGAGGGCATCGTTGGATGGACACTCATCGGTGGCGGATTGCTTCTGGGTGGAGCCATTGGCTGGATTATGGCTGTCCGTGTCGAGATGACCGGAATGCCAGAACTTGTCGCTTTGTTCAACGGGTTCGGAGGAGCTGCATCTGCTCTTGTCGCACTATCAGAATCCTGGAAGTACATCGAAGACACAAGTCTCGAACTCCCCACAGGTCTCGAAATTCAGGTTGTGGTAGTCGCTGCAGGACTCTCAGCGCTCGTCGGTTGGATGACTCTGACCGGTTCTCTTCTAGCGATGCTCAAACTCAAGGGTGGCATCGAAATATTCGGTAAGTGGATTCGCGTACCTACCTGGGGTCCTGAATGGTTGAATCCAATCAAGGCACTCTTGTTCTTTGGGACTTTGGTTCTAATCGTTCTAGCGATTGACGAGCCTACCAATACTGATTACCTCTACGCGATAATCGGAATTTCCTGCCTTCTAGGAATTCTACTCGTTCTGCCTATTGGCGGCGCTGATATGCCAGTCGTCGTATCTCTGCTTAACTCACTGTCTGGGATCGCCGCCGCATTCACCGGCTTCATCTTCTCAAACAGTGTCCTCATCGTAGCCGGTTCACTCGTCGGCGCAAGTGGTCTAATCTTGACTTTCATCATGTGCAAGGCGATGAACCGCCAACTCAAGGATGTCCTGTTCAAGTCCTACGGAGGCTCGGATAAGGAACTGGTCACACGCACTAAGGTCGGCAGCGATGCCGACGAGGTTGCAATGATGATCGATGGCGCTCAGAAAATTATCATCGTTCCAGGATACGGAATGGCGGTAAGTCAGTGCCAACACCAAGTGAAGGAATTCGCCGATTTGGTCAGCGAAAAGTTTGGTACTGAGGTGAAGTACGCAATCCACCCTGTTGCGGGAAGGATGCCAGGTCACATGAATGTCCTACTCGCTGAGGCAAATGTGCCTTACGAACAACTCATCGAGATGTCTGAAATCAATCCTGAAATGCCTGAGGCTGACATTGCACTCGTCATCGGTGCCAACGACACGTGCAACCCTGCAGCACGCACCGGCGAGGGCCCTCTCGCTGGAATGCCAATCATCGATGCCGACGTTGCTCGAACGGTTGTAATAATCAAGCGAAGCCTATCAGTCGGCTATGCTGGAGTTGACAATGATCTATTCTTCATGGACAAGACGATGATGCTCTTTGGCGATGGTAAGAAAATGATGAATGAACTAAATTCGGCAGTCAAGGAACTGTGAGATCGACGCCTCCCCTTGGGAGGCGAGCAAGCAATGGTTATTTGTTCGACGAGACCGGAGAAAGACGAAGGTGAGTGTAGATGGGTCGTTCTCCAAGACTTCTGGTCGCATTGATTCTCATCGGCTTGCTGGCCCTTCCTGCCATTGCGAATAGCCAGGGGCCGCCTCAACTCAATGCTGAGGGAAACGAGACTGCCAAGTACGGTTGCACTTGCCACGGTAATGCAGCACCCGGTGACCGAGCGGTTGTGATGATTTCTGGAGTGCCGGTGATGTATGATGCTGGTGCAGATTACGAGATGATTATCACGGTAGCTGATTCGGTCACTCTGGCAGGTTCGGATGGTAATACGAAGGCTGGATTCCTCCTCACAGCAAATGGAATGGGCAGCTTCTCATGGGATTCCGCAGAGGAGATTCGTGAGGCTGAGGACAATCCAGATGCAATCTCCCACGATCAGACTGGAAATGGTGTTTGGACATTCACTTGGTCAGCACCAGCAAGCGATTCCGGTGCAGTGCACTTTAGTCTCGTCGGTAATTCAGTGGATTCTAGCGGTTTGCCGGACGAGGGCGATTATTGGAACATACTGACTTTCTCAATCAATGCCCCCGGTACTATTGCCGATGGTGACAGCGATGCAGTGCTACAAACTCGCACCATCGCAGTCGGCGATTACGATACGCTATTTGTCCTTGAAGAAAGCGAAGCAGAGAGGGAAGCAGAGCGCCAGAAGCATCTCTCGGAAACAATCTTCGAAAAGGGCAATCTATTCTACTGGACCTCACTAACTGCTCTTCTCGTCGGTGCAGTTTACCAACGTGAAATCATGGAACGCCGATACGAAACCGGCCCTGAGTACCTTGCTATGGAACTAGCCTATCCACAAGGAATTCGTAGGGGTCTAGTTGCCGTTATCGCCTTCTATCTAGCAGTTGATTGGACTGCCAATGGAGGACAAGGCGATTTCATCATCGGCTGTGCTTGGTTCATCGCGGTTTGGGCATCATACGGTGTCTATCGAACGGTACGCTCAGCCCAAGCAGAGCCAACCGTTCACGATGTGATGTGAGATGGTGACCACCTCGACCACCGACCGGCTTGTTCCGGTCGGTGAGCACCTTGATGCACTTCATTCAGTAATCCGTAGAGCGGCACTCGTTTTCCTTGCTTCCGCGGCTCTTGCGTTATTTTGGGTTGATGGAATCCTTCACGATTGGGCGCTTTCTCAATCTCCAGGCGGCGCCCTATCGATCTACGGCCCTCACGATTGGGTTGAGATGCGATTCACTGCGGTTTTCATCATCGCAGCCGTGGTCACCTTACCGGTCGCATCTCTCGATCTTCGGCTCTTTGCGCGCCCGGGGCTCCTCCCGACAGAGCGAAGATGGCTTGATTCATTCCTCATTATCAGCGCAATCTCGCTACCACTGATTCTTCACGCAGTTTGGTTCAACATGATTCCACAATACATCGAGACGGGAGTTCAATTTGATTCGATAGCAGGAGTCTCTGCTCACTTTGATGCCGCCGAAATATTCGCCCTCGCGAGTGGTCTATCTTGGATTTTGATACTGGCATTCATGACTACGCTGTTTCTCTCCCTTTCACGGCTTTTTGGTTTGGTCGAGGAAGGCCGGAGCAGATTCCGGAATCGAGCCCTCGCAATCTGTGGCGGAACGCTGATTCTTACTCTCCCAGAGGTTTTCGAAGGAGTCCGCGTGATGACTGCGATTCTGGTGATATTCCTCGCTGAATCGATCTCGAGAACCACACCCTCTGGCCCACTTGGTCCCCGTAGACCAAGGGTAATGTCCATGGTTGACTCTCAAGGTATTCTACAACGCCCAGCTATCCTCGCTTGCTCTTGCGAAGGTGCCTGCCCTAGTGTGGAAACCGCATGGATGACGACAGATTCAGTTCCCATCTTGAACGCAACCGC